>Ga0335085_10000714_pt1 | contig 86666 bp, 75 predicted proteins | sample Lox_Sample_45_FD_206712 | JGI IMG/M metagenome (GOLD analysis project Ga0335085, IMG submission 206712) | Soil microbial communities from Loxahatchee National Wildlife Refuge, Florida, United States - Lox_Sample_4.5 | ecosystem: Environmental > Terrestrial > Soil > Wetlands | place: USA... | reverse complement strand
TTAGCTAAAAGGGGCCTGAAAGCTTTGCAAATATCAGGTGAAACAGCTGACATCATTGCGAAAACCTTAAAATATGTTGCTGTAGGCGGAAATAAAATAGCAGATTCAGCCCATAACGACACTGAAGGATTTACTTCAGAAAATGATGTTCTCGGAAGAACCGCTTTTTATATTGATGAGTTAAAAGGAAAACACACTCTTTTAACACAAAACGTTGTTGCAAGTGACAAAACAAAAGTTTCAAAATGAAATTTTTAACTATAGTTTTAGTCATTTTACTGTCAATTATTAAATTTTCAAATAAGGTTATTGCTCAACAAGAAGGTATGTCTTGCGAAGAATTGCTGAATTACGCAACAAAACAGATTACATACTTCAAAAATAATGGCGAATATTATTCTCTAAGGGCATATGCCAAACTTTGTTTAAAGAACTACAAAGGTGCTCTAAATGATTGCAATTATGCTATCCAGCTAGATGTTAATGATACTCTGGCTTATAACTATAAGGGACTCGCTGATTATAATCTAAAATCATTTCGACAGGCCATCAAAGATTTTTCCATGGCAATTGAACGAAGCAGTTACTTCAGAGAAGCATATTTTAATAGAGCATCCTCTTTTGACGCAATCCAAAAACTAGATAGTGCAATAATTGACTATTCTTTTATTATTAATGCAGATAACAATGATTTTAAGGCACTAAATAATAGAGGCATCGATTATTCAGTTCTCAAAAATTACAAGAATGCAATTAATGACTTTACCATAGCCATTACAATCACTCCTGAGGACGCGAGGCCATATTATAATCGATGTTTTTCTGAATATAAATTAGGAATGATAGAGAATGCAAAGCAAGATGCTGCTAAGGCGATTGAACTTGAGGTTGATAATCCCTATCCATACTTTTACCTTGGGCTTATCTATCTTGATTCAAATGACAGAATAAATGCGTGCGATAATTTTGAAAAAGCTGAGAAAAGAGGCTTGAAAATAGAACACAGTTACCTAAACAACTGTAATTAATACCGTCTTTGTTTTTCCCTTACGAATACTTTATTTAGAGTTATTAAATCGGAAAACGGTGAATCTATTTCGATTTCAAGGTCGTCTCCTGTCTTATGGAAAAGACATAGTTTATTTGGACAAATAAAAGGACTGCCAACCAAAATCGATGCAAACCAGACTATATGTCCTTTTCTTGGTTCAATTGAATTAATTGAAGTAAGCTCGATGTATTCCCTTTTATCAAGTGGGCCTATAAGGCCATTCTTAATTACAATGAGGTTCTTATTAGTGATTGCGATTGTGGTAGGTTTAATAAAAAATAGTAAACAGGAAATTATTAGTATCGCAAATATTGCAAATACTAGATTGATAAGAACGTGATACAGTACGATACATAACAAGGCAACTAGAAGAATTCTCATAAAAATAAAGAACGTTTGTATTCTACTTACAAATAGGATAGTGTCTTTATTTAGAATGTCCTGTTTGTCACTATTTAGAGGTGCATTCGTTATATTTCTGTTTTTCGTCATTGCTGGTGTGAGCATGCCCTTTTTCAGACAGGTCTAAAGTAGACATTTTCATTTTTACTTTCTTCTAAGTTATCGTTGTTGCTATCTGAAAAGAAATCTCAATAAACGAAGTAGTAAAAGCCCAATATTTCCCCCTATCTCCCAGATAGTAGGGCAATAAGGAGATATTGAAATAATAGAATTAAAATACTTTCTAATCTTTCAATTTTAGACAGTCTGTGTTCTGAGTGTAGATGTACCCTCGCAGAGGACACGACGGGCTCTGAATGACTATGGTTTCACATCTTCGCATTTTCACCATACAAAATTTCAGTGTAGTGTGCAATCGGAAAAGAACATGCTTTACCAAACTCATAGTAAGCAGCGCTTGAATGTTTATACTTCGCGAAATCCTCAACTAAATGCCACTTGCCGCTAACGAGATTGTGATGTATGTAATCCATCTTATAGTGCAGCATAGCTTCACTATAAATTTCCCTTGCATCAAAGGAAGAAACGAAAACCTGGTGAAGTTTTCCGCGCTTCCTGTCACCCGGCATTACTGCATCCGCTAATCGATGCAAGATCGTATGCTCACCTCTTTGCCTAAGCCGTGCAACAATTTCATAGGCCATGAATCGCTTTCCATTGCTGACCAAAGTATTTAAATCTGCTTTTTTGAGCGGAGTGCCCATGATTTAGTGTACGTGATTCGGCATGATCACATAAGCACAGGTTCGATATCCTTTTTTATCAGCAAGCGCAAACCAACGATACACCAAGTCATAGGACTGAGTTATTTCAAATAAGTTAATCCAATCACCGCACGTGAATGTGCAGAAATAAATTCATTTGGCAATTGGTGTGGAGTCTTGATGGGCATCTCGAAAGATAGTAAAACACGATTATCTTACATTAAATGACGCCGTGTCCTCTTCGAGAGACACGGCTGCGGAGGAAGTGAACGAGCCCATTAATTGTTGGAAAATTTATCTTGTGTAGCCTTTGAATTTTTTTCAATGTATTTAATCGAGATGGGCACAAAATATAAACCAACTGTTAATCCAAAAATAAACCAGAATACAACTATAAGGGGATACGGTATATAACTATAAATAAAATGGCAAATCACAGCAACAGAAAATGAAATTAGGCACAACACCGAGACAATAATTCTTGAATATTCGAATAACCATAAGACTATTTTTTTCATTTCTTGATCTTTCTTCTCTTTAATATTTCATAAGTTAAGATAGCGGCTAAGCATAAAATCATTATTAATATCCAGAATTTTTGTATAAAATAGGGTAAATAATCATAAAAAAATAAATCGGACAACACCACGATTACTGTTATGACATAAATGTAAACTCCTAGTGATATACTTTTCATAATCATTTGGGAGTGATATTTTTGGTTTCAGTTATAGTATCCTCGCCGACTTTTAATACTTGCCCAGAGACAATTTTATCTTTATCATGAATATTATTAGTTCTCATTAAGTCATCCACAGTGGTGTGAAAAGTTTCTGCAATTTTAGATAAGTTGTCCCCCTTTTGAACCGTATAATTGATGTCATATTTAGCTCTGATATCTAGCTTTGATGAGCTTTCTGGATTGGGTGAGGTTTGAATATTCGTTATATTAATATTGATTAACGGATTATTGGTATTGAAGTCAAGTCCATTCTTAGAATTATAGTTCTGATCAGGTGGATAATATGTATCGTGAACTCTTTTTATAATACCTGCAACAAGAGCTGATCCCGCAATAACTTTGGCAGCTGTTTTAAGGCTTGAAGGATCAATTGGATTCTTGGGGTCCCTTGGGGGTTTTGGAGCAAAGTTTTCTGGAAAACCAGTATTAGGAACCCAATTTGTTCGATCTCCGAATGGATTCGTTATGTCTTTAACATCGTCATTAAACTGTAGTGATCCATCATTTGCCTTATGAAGAATAAAACCAGTCGTTATTACTCCCCATGAAATTAATGCTGCTTCCTCAATTGTGATGAAAGCCCCAGCAGCTACGGCCACAACGATTCCGGGATTATTACCATTTTTATCTATTAGACTTATGGGATTGTTTGCAGCAAAAGTGTATGGGGTAAGATTCGGATATAAATTGGATTTTGTATCTACACTAAAGAACCTGCTTGATCTTGGATCGTAAATTCTTGCTCCAAAATTATATGATGCTGCATTACCCTTTATTTCATCATCTTTCTCCTTTCCATTGAATGAGAACAGATAAGTTTCATTGGAGAAACTCCTTAAAGGCTCGAGCATTCCGTATGAATAGTAATCCAATCGGCTACAAGTATTGTGGTCAAAAGATCGCAAGGAGGACACGAGTCAGAATATTCGGTCGAATTTAGCCATTTTCGACACTTTTATGAAGTCAAAAAGAAAACAACGGTTGCATTAAGATGTAAAACAGCAGGGATGTGTACGTGTCAGAGAAACACTTCACCGATCCTTTGCCTTCTGGCCGGGAACCCTTGATCGACTGAAAAGAAAGGTGAAATAAATAGCCCGCTTCGGGAAGTTGCTTCAACAGCTCTCAACAAACTCACACTGATTTATTCCAAACTCACCCCGGTTTATTACAAACTGACGTCGGTTTATTGCAAATTAAGGTAGATTTATTTCAAACTTACCTAAGTTTATTACAAACTCAGGTAAATTTATTTCAAACTTACCTAAGTTCATTGCAAACTCAGGTAGATTTATTTCAAACTTACCTAAGTTTATTACAAACTCAGGTAGATTTATTTCAAACTTACCTAAGTTTATTGCAAACTCAGGTAAATTCATTTCAAACTTACCTAAGTTTATTGCAAACTCAGGTAAATTCATTTCAAACTTACCTAAGTTTATTGCAAACTGACATCGGTTTATTGCAAACTATTTGAGATTTCAGCCGCTTAACAACCGGTTTTCTTAGTCTTTACTCATTCTAGCTGCTGTTTCACTCATACTTTTTTTGCCCCAGTCGGCTTTCGCCCAATGAACACCGACGGAGGCAAAAATGAGTTTACCTTTTTTTAGTACATTTTACCCGCAAACCAATAACAATGGAAGACACATTAATTGCAGGACTTAGGGGAGTTTATGTTCCCGCAAAAGTGAATGCCAAACAAATACCGGTTTTATTTATACATGGTGCATTTGCCGACCATAGTGGATTTCAGAAAATGGTAAACCAGTTTGCCGATAATGGTTATAACTCTTATGCAGTTTCCAGACGGGGAAGATTAAACCAACAACCAACGAATGCCAGCGGTTTGTCATTCTCTGATTATTTACAGGACACATTAGCTATCATTCAGGAAATAAAGCCAACTCCAATTTTGGTCGCTCATAGTTTAGGTGGACTTCTGGCAATGAAAGCAACTGAAATAATTACGGACATTCCCGCTCTTGTGTTAATCAATACTGCACCACCATCTATGCTGACTGCTCAACCTATTTCGTTACCTTATTTTTTTCCTTTGCTTCCGAAAATTTTTGCCGGGAAATCATTCAAACCATCAATGAAAGCTTTTAAGACACTTGCTCTGCAAAAGATGAATCCAACTGAAAAGGACAGAGTTGCTGATAGTCTTGTTCCTGAATCAGGGACAGTTTACCGGCAAATGATGCTTGGACAAATTCGACTTTCACCAAATTTTCGAAATATTCCAACTCTTGTTATTGGCTCCGGACAAGACAGAATAATTTCAAAAGGGCTAAACAAAATAACATGTAAAAAGCTCAATGCAGATTATAAGGAATACAACAGTCATGGACATTGGATAATTGAGGAAGATGGAATTGAACATGTAACTAACGACATATTAAATTGGCTAGACCACATTTCAAATTGAGAAAAACTGCCGCTAACATAAAGATTAGAGGAAATAAAATAAAGAAGGGCTTCTTTCCCCTCAGTGTCTCTGCTCGGGAAGAGGCATCGTAAATTTGAACAAGATTATTATCGGCGAAATAGAGGAGATCTGAATATCTCTCCTTCCTCGCACCTCCCTTGTGAAGTTTCTACTCGTGGTTGTTGTCCACGTCAACCGCAATCAACGAAACAATGCTGAGCAAATACGACTAACAACCGACCACCTCTTCCTTTTCTGTCAAAAAATAAATTCTACATTGGTACACGAAATCGCTTTAACGCTGAACGTGTATGAAAGGAATTTTCCTTCTCACCATTCTTCTCACCGTCGCTCTTCATGTTTTCTCCCAAACTATTTCGGGCACGGTACGCGATGCGCAAAGCAATGATCCGCTCATCGGCGCTACTATCACCCTCAAAGGCACAAGCAACGGCACCGTGACGGATGAGGATGGAAAGTTCACGCTCGATCTGCAATTTCACGCCTTGCCCGTAACGCTCATCGTTAGCTATGTGGGCTATGCTTCGCAGGAATACAACGTGAGTGCCGTTTCATCAAAACTCAGTTTCAAGCTCAGCGAAAACAAAGTGGTGCTGAATGAAGTGCAGATCACCGGCGAGCGCCTTTCTGAAAAAGCAAAACAGTCGCCGCTCACGGTGGAGAGCATGGATCAGCTTGCCATCAAGCAAACGCCGGCGTTTAATTTTTATGAAGGGCTGGGCCAATTGAAAGGGGTGGATGTGACGTCGGCTTCGCTTGGGTTTAAGATCATCAACACACGCGGATTTAATTCTACTTCGCCGGTGCGTTCATTGCAACTGATCGACGGCGTGGATAATCAGGCGCCGGGTTTGAATTTCTCTTTAGGAAATTTTCTCGGCGCGCCCGATCTCGATGTGCTGAAAGTAGATCTGATTGTAGGAGCAAGTTCTGCTTACTATGGCCCGAATGCATTCAACGGGGTGATCTCGATGACGACGAAAGATCCATTTGCAACACCCGGTCTTTCCCTCTCACTCAAGTTCGGTGAGCGCGATCTTCTTGAAGGCGCCATCCGCTGGGATCAGGTTTTCAGGAATAAAGAGGGTGATGAAAAATTTGCTTACAAGCTCAACGGCTATTTCCTGCGCGCCAATGACTGGGAAGCCACGAACACCAACCCGGTTTACGGCGCGCTCGACAGTGCCGGCAATCCCGGCGGCTATGATGCGGTGAACCGCTATGGCGATGAGTTTTTTTACGCTAATGATTTTAAAGAAAATGTGGCGGCGTATCCCGGGCTCAATAATTTTTATCGCACGGGTTACATGGAGAGTGATCTTGTTGATTACAACACGCGCAACTACAAGCTCACGGCTGCTTTCCATTATAAGATCACTGACAGCACGCAGCTCATTTACTCTTCCAATTTCGGATCAGGCACTACCATTTACCAGGGCGATAACCGTTATGCGCTCAAGGACATTTTATTTTTTCAGAACCGCATTGAGCTGAAAAAGGAAAACAAATTTTTCCTGCGTGCCTATGCCACCAATGAAAACGCAGGCAACTCGTATGATGCCTATTTCACCGCATTGCTGCTTACGGATGCGGCGAAGCCGAACATAAGCTGGGGAACGGATTATTCAACGTACTGGGGTGCCTATGCAACACCCTACATTCAGGGTTTACCGGGCTATCCGCAGTTTCACTATGATCCGAATGATCCGAACTACTATCAGAAATACATTGACAGTATCAATTATTTTCTTTCGCAACACAGCACCGTGGTGGATTCATTTCACAGGCTGGCGCGCAATTATGCCGACAATCAGAGTTTGAATCCCGGTGAGCATGCTTTCTTCATTCCGGGAACCCAGGCATTTGATTCTGCTTTCAATTCCATTGTATCCCGCGAATCGTATTCACAGGGCGGATCAAAATTTTATGATCGCTCGGCGCTGTATCACATACAGGGTGAATACAAATTCACTCCTAAAATTTTTGACATCGTGATTGGGGGCAACTACCGGATGTATCGCCCCAATTCGCACGGGACGATCTTCAGTGACACAGGCGGTAAAAAAATCACGAACAGCGAATTCGGCATTTACGGCGGTCTGGAAAAACGATTGATGGATCAAAAGCTGAAGCTGAATGCAACAGCGCGATTGGATAAGAATGAAAATTTCCCGTACCTCTTTTCACCGGCGGTTTCGGCAGTTTATAATCTGAACAAAAATGTATTCCGGCTATCTTTCTCTTCAGCCATCCGCAATCCCACTCTCACGGATCAATACCTTTACTATAATGTGGGTCCGGCATTGCTTGTAGGAAATATCAATGGCTTCGATTCACTCGTCAGCATTCCTTCACTCTATAATTTTATAGATACGAAAAATAAGGATACGCTTGACTACTTCAATGTGGATCCGCTTCGCCCTGAAGAAGTGAAGACGGCAGAAGTTGGTTACCGCGCTTCTTTGTTCAATCACCTTTTTGCAGACATGGAATACTATTACAGCTGGTACCGCTATTTCATCGGATATAAAATAGGAGCCCTGGTAGATGTAAACCCCGTGTTCGGCACGCTCAATGGTGTGCAGGTATATCGGGTGGCAGCAAACACAAAAGATGAAGTGACGACAAATGGATTCTCCATTGGCCTGAATTATTATTTCAAAGAAAATTTCACAATCACCGGAAATTACTCGTACAACCGGCTTGACCGGCATGGTTCAACAGATCCGATTATTCCTGCCTATAACACCCCGGAAAATAAGTTCAACATCGGGTTAAGTGGAAGAGATATTCAAACCCACCTCTTCGGAATGCGGATGAATAACTATGGTTTCAGCATCAACTACCGCTGGGTGCAAGGATTTCTCTATGAAGGATCGCCGCAATTCACAGGCTATGTTCCTACTTACGGCAAACTCGATGTGCAGGTCAATAAAACGATACCGAAGATTTATCTCAACATCAAAGTCGGTGCTTCCAACGTACTTAACAATATGAAATTTGAAGTGTATGGCGGACCGTATGTTGGCCGGCTTGCTTACATCGATGCTGTGTTTGACTGGGGAAATTCAAAATAGCTCCGCAGCAAGTCATCATTTCTTCTGATGATCATCATCACCTGCTTTGGCGAAGTGATGTAACTTTCATTCTGAATGAAATCACTTTCAAAACACCTTCATACTCTTTTCGACGATGCAGAAAAAAATTCTGCGAAGGCTGCTGAGGATTTTGATGAAGAAGCGATTCATGAAATGCGGGTGGCATTCAAAAAAATCCGCGCTTTATTCAATATGATGATCTATTTATTTCCGCAACTGCTGAGTGAGGAAGACTGGAAGAAAGCAAAGAAGACGTTCAGGCGCGCCGGCGTGCTTAGGGAGAATCAATTGATCTACGGAAAAATTGAAAGGATGAAACTGAAAGATGAGGAGTCGAAGAAGATGTTGCTTGATTTTTTGAAAGAGAAAGAAAAGAAAAGCAAGAACAAATTTGAACATCAGTTCGAGCATGCCGGCATTGAAGAACACAAGGAACTGAAGAAAAAAATGCTTGAGATTTCAAAAGACATCACTGAAGCGCAGCTCACTATCTATTTCGAAAATCTTCTGAGCAAGATCATGCAGCTTCGCAAAAAGAATGACAGGGCAATTCCGGAATTACACTCGTTGCGAAAACTACTGAAGGAATTAAAATATAATCTCGCACTCGCCCCTCTCGCTTTGAAAGAAAAAATCTCCATTGAATTTTCTGAAGAGAATATTGAAGATTGGGAAGTTCTCATTGGCGACTGGCACGATGAAATTGTTTTCATTTTGCGGATAAAAAAAATCGAAGAACGGATGACGGCTGAAGGAAATCTTAAACTACTTCTGGAAAAAATTCAATCACTCTGGCGGCGGCGCTCGGAAAGGAAGTTAGCTACCATCAATCGCGAGATCGCCGTCAAATGAATCCGGGTTTCTTAATTCAGGTTGTCCAAAATTGAATTCGATTGAGTACGCAGAGGTGAATAAGTGATTCTCCCTGTTGGTGGCCGCATGATTAATTTTTCGCGATAAAAATTAATCATCATGAAAAAAATTTCCCTTCTTCCAATTATCATTTTGCTTCCTGTTGTTCTGTTTGCTCAGAAGCCCGTGTCAGGCGATATGGGTGTTACGTTCGGAATTAACGGGCTCAGCACAGTCAACTTAACCACCAATTTCGGAAGCGGCAGCACGCTGCTCTTTCGTTATTATTTGAAGGATGATCTTGCCGTGAGGGCACGACTTAATCTGACTATTAACAGTGCCACTACGGAACAGAGTGATACATCCGGTAATTCTCAGAAAGATGTTTTAAAGAACAATGCTTTTTCGTTGAACTTAGGAGTGCAGAAAGATTTCGGTACGGGCCTGAAGCATCTTGAGCCATACATCACTGCTGAACTTGTTATTGGTTCAGGCAAATCCGGAATAGATGAGAATACAACTGTAACGAAAAAGGGAAATGTTACCACCACCGAAGTTGTGAAGACGGATCCCGGAAATACATTCAGCTTCGGAATTCAATCCAATGCAGGATTCAATTATTTCTTCACCGATCATTTTGCCGTCGGTGCTGAATTCGGATATGGTCTTGCGTTTACTTCAACAGGGAGCGGGAAGACCACCACTACGACCACAGTTACTACTTCGAGCAGCTCAACTACTACCAGCAGTTCAGAGTCGACACCTAAATATCATACGTTCGGTTTGGGTGGATTGGGTGGTCAGGGATTAATAATGGTTTCATATTTCTTCGGCAAGTAATTAAAACCGTTCATCAAACCGTATAGGTTTCGAAACCTATACGGTTTGTTATTTCGCTCAACTTTATTTGCGAGGAAATTTTTTCTCACTCTTCAACTTTCCAAACTCCGAGTGTGTCGCGGCATTCGAACAATAATTCCGCAACAGACTTTTTCAGAATGGGATGAATGAAGGATTCTTCAATTTCTGCAAGAGGCACAAGCGCAAATTTTCTCAGGTGAAGTTTCGGATGAGGAATAATGAGCTCCTTTGAATTCAAAACGAGATCATCATAAAAAAGAATGTCAATGTCGAGTGTTCGCGGCGCGTATTTCTTGCGGTCAACTCTTCCCTCGTGTGTTTCAATTTTTTTCAGTATGGTGAGAAGTTGAGAAGGAGCGAGCGGCGTTCGGACAGTGAGTGCCGCATTGAAATAACTCGGCTGATCACTAACGCCCCATGGCTCAGTTTCGTAAATGGATGATTGCTTTTCAATTTTTCCAATCAGCTCTGCGATTTGTTTTTTCGCAGCGGCAATATGCTGATGGCGGTTGCTGAGATTGCTGCCGAGCAGAAGAATGGAGCGATGATCAGATTGCACGCAACGAAGATGAATAATTTACCATGACCGGTAGCGGTGACCTTTCCATGCATAATACAGAATGAAAGCATAGCACGGCAACAAAACCAAGTATGCATGCTGATGTCCGATGGAAGAAATATCGGCCAGCTTTCCATAGAGCAGAGGCATCAATGCACCGCCTGCAATTCCCATGATTAAAAGCGCTGAACCGATTTTGGTAAACCTTCCGAGTCCTTCAATAGCAAGCGGCCAAATTGCAGGCCACATCAATGCATTCGCTAAACCGAGCAGTGCAATGAATAACACGGAAGCATAACCATTCGTGAACTGTATAAGCAACGAAAAAAGAATTCCCACTACACAGGAAATTGCTAACGCTTTTTCCTGCCTGATGAATTTCGGAATCGTTGCAATGCCGATGAGATAACCGATCACCATGGCAGAAAGTGTGTACGCCGTAAATGTTTTTGCCTGCGAAAGCGGAATGCCGATGGATTGACCATAAATGGCAATGGTGTCTCCGGCAATTACTTCAACTCCCACATAAACAAAAATGGCGATCACTCCGAGAATAAGATTGGGATAAGCGAAGACGGATTCTTTTTTTATTGCGGCAGGATCCTTTTCACTGCCTGAAGAAAATTTTTCATCTTCCAGTTCAGGGAGCCCGGAATAGCGAATGAACACAGCCAGTCCGACAAGCACAACGGCCATACACGTGTAAGGAATGATGGCACGATGTGCAAGCTCATCAAGCCGTAACATGCGGGCATCTCCCTGCAATGTTTGCATCTCCTTGGTGAGCTGATCTGCGTCGGAAAGAACCAGTGCGCCAAGAACAAGCGGTGCAAGCACACCGGCTACTTTGTTGCAAATACCCATGATGCTGATGCGCACGGCGGCACTTTGCAGATCACCCAGCAGTGTGATGTACGGATTTGAAGCCGTTTGCAATAATGACAACCCGGTTCCAATCACAAACAATCCCGTTAGAAAAAGTCCATAGGTGCGCGTAAGTGCTGCAGGAATAAAAACCAAAGCGCCGATGGCCATGATGCCAAGCCCGAACATCATTCCTCTTTTGTATCCGGTTCTTCGCAGCACCCATGACATGGGCAATGCAGTGAAGAAATAGGAAATGTAAAATGCAAATGCTACCAGCAGCGATTGCAGGGAAGTCTTCAGCTCACAGGCAATTTTCAAGTATGGAATAAGTGTTCCATTCAACCATGTGACAAAACCGAAAATAAAAAACAGCGAGCCGAGGATTACAATCGGCGCAACGGCATTCTTTTTTGCTGTAGGGGCCTGATTCATGAAAACAGCATTCCTGATTTTTCGGAAAGATAGATGAATTGGATAGTCGTGAACGTGAATTACCACTGAAGATTCTAACATGCGCGCACAATCGCTGTCAACGAGCAGCCCTTCTGTTTTTCGTACCTTTATGCCTTATGAAAGTTGTGGACAGAACGGTGGCGCCTCCGCTGCGGGGTATTGAAAAAATTGATCTCCTCAAGGTCAATCATTTTCAGTTGAGCAATGGAATGCCCGTGTGGTGCATCAATGCAGGCACACAGGATGTGATCAAGATTGAGCTGTTGTTCAATGCAGGAAGATGGCAGGAACAAAATCGTGCCGTAGCAGCCACAACAGCGAAGATGCTGATGGAGGGCACGCAGAAAAAATCAGCTCAGCAAATTGCTGAGGAAGTTGAATTCTACGGCGCCACTATCAACAGTGATGCGGCCATTGATTATTCTTCCGTTTCCATTTTCACACTCAACAAACATTTACACTCATTGTTGCCGCTGTTGCATGAAGTGATTTATGAAGCTTCATTTCCTGAAAAGGAATTAGTCACGCATGTTCAAAACAGCAAACAACGATTGCTGGTGAATCTGGAGAAAGTGGATTTTTTGGCTCATAAGGAATTCAATGAGCGGTTGTATGGAAAACATCATCCGAATGGATACACAACTTCAGTTGAAGATTATGATCAGATCAATGTCTCTGCCCTGCGCGCATTTCACAAAGCAGCGTATCAGCAGGGGAGCTTCAGAATTTTTATGTCAGGAAAAATCCCTGACTCGGTACTGAAGGACATTGATAATTATTTCGGAAACAAAATCTCTTCTTACCCCAATGGATCAAGCAGGCAGCATGCAACAAATATCGATGCTGAAAAAAAATTTTTTGTGGAGAAGAAAGACGCTGTGCAATCCGCAATTCGCATTGGGAAAATAATGATTAATAAAACACATCCTGATTTTCCAAAACTGCGCGTGCTTAACACCGTTCTCGGTGGATACTTCGGAAGCCGCCTCATGCAAAATCTTCGTGAAGACAAAGGTTATTGCTACGGTGTTCATTCCGGAATGGGGTCTTATTTAAACTCCGGTATTTTTTACATCACAACGGAAGTTGGTAAGGAGGTTACGGATGCGGCGGTGAATGAAATATATTCTGAAATTCAACGTTTGAGAGCAGAGCCGGTTCCGCAGGAAGAATTGCAGATTGTGAAGAATTATATGCTCGGCGTGATGCTCGCTGATGCGGATGGACCGTTCAATGTTTCAGAAATCATTCGCGGGTTAATAGTTTTCGGGTTGAATGAATCGCACTTTGAGGAGATGGTAAATGCCACCCGCAGCGTGACGTCATCAGAGCTTCAGCAGCTTGCGCAGGCATACTTAGATCCCGAATCCATGATTGAAGTAATTGCAGGATCAAAATGAAACTTCACCAAATGTCCGTGTTGAAACACCTTTGGAATTTGCTCTGTTGTTTTTCGCTTATTCTTTTTTCCTTATTCTCTCAAGCACAAGTTATCAATGCACCGTATCTGCATTGTGTTTCTGTAGAGAACAACGGCGATATTCAGCTCGATTGGGGAGTGCCCGTAAATGGTTGCGGGCCTTTCAATGCTTATTACATCTATCGGAGCCAGAACAGTAATGGACCGTATGCCCTCGTTGCAACAATTCTCAATCAGAATCAAACATCTTATGTAGACCCTGTAGGCAATGGGAGCACAGTCACTTACTATTACTACATGGAGAGCGATTTCAACTGTCCCGGATTCACCGCTGATCAATCTGACACACTTGACAATCTCGATCCGGTTACGCCGCAGATAAATTATGTAACCGTCAACGGAGGATTAGCTGAAATAAATTGGCAGCCGAGTACGTCACCTGAAGCATTCGGTTATATCGTTTACAAAGTAGTGGGCGCGAGCTATGTGGCTCTTGATACTGTGTATGGAAAATTAAATACGGATTACATTGATTTGAATTCGACGCCCGGTACGGACACCATGAGTTACACGCTTGCAACCATCGACAGTTGCATTAACACTGGTCTCATCAATGAACAGCCGCAGCATACGGTCTATCTGAAAGATTCTGTAGTTCGCTGCAACCAGTCCATCATCCTCAATTGGACGCCGTATCAGCGCTGGCAAAAGGGCGTTGAAGAATATGATTTGTATGCTTCCGTAAATGGCTCGCTGCCTTCATTACTTAAAACTTACGCAATAAATATTTCCACTGATACCGTTAGCGGATTCAACGATGGCGACCTGGTGTGCCTTACCCTTGTTGCAAAAGAAAAGAACAGTGCTTTCATTTCTACATCCAATGAGATTTGTTTTACACTAAATGTTGTTCAACCCGCCAATGATTTTTATGTGAGAAATGTAAGTGTGATTGCACCTGGCAAAATTGAAGTTGATTGGTCAGTGGATCCGCTTGCTGATTTGCTGAACATCTCTGTTCAGCGGGCCGTAGATTCGATTTCATTTACTACCCTGGCCACATTTGCTCCGCCTGCAAATCTCGCAGGAATTAATGTGTACATAGATTCCACTGCGCTCACGGATCAAAACAGTTATTACTATCGACTTATTGCTGACGATAGTTGCAATATCAGGGATACCTCAACGGTCGGGCAAAGTGTTTTGCTTCAGGGTTACGCGTTCAGCGATCTCACTTACTATATTCAATGGAACGCCTCGTTTCTCCAATACGCTACCGTGCTGAATTATGATCTCTACCGAAATGACGGAACCGGATTTTTCTTCCTGACAACAGAAACCCCGGCGACTTTGATTTACAATGAAGGCCCGCTGGCCACAACCACTACACCATGCTACTATATTGATGCCATTAATGCAATGAGTTTTCCAAACGGTACAGTGGACACGGTTCACAGTCTTTCCAATGTTCTGTGTCTGAATCAACCTTCGCAGATTTACATGCCAAATGCCTTCGCACCCAAGGGAAAGAACAACATTTTCGCTCCCATCCTGAATGTGGAAGGCGTGAAAACATTTTCCTTTATTGTTTTCGATCGTTGGGGTGAGCAAATTTTCTCGAGCGAAAATCCAACAGATGGCTGGGACGGAAAATATAACGGAGTATATGTGCAACAGGGTGCTTATGCCTATGTGGTTGACGTTACAGACAGCAAGGGGAAACACATTCAGGCGAAAGGAACCGTGATGGTTGTTCGGTGAACCATCCGCTCATTCGTTCAGCTTCTTCCAAATCTTGTCTTTCAATTGCTGAATGTTTTTCCCGGTAACCGATGAAATGAAAATGTGTTCGATGCCTTTCGGCAAATCCTTCTTCATCAGTTTTTCCAGTTCATCATCAGCCAAATCACTTTTGGTGATAGCAAGCAATCGCGGCTTGTGAAGTAATTCAGGATTGTAAAGTTTCAGCTCATTCAGCAGAATTTCATATTCTTTTTTTATGTCGCTGCTATCGCAAGGAATCATAAACAGCAGCACGGCATTCCGTTCAATGTGGCGGAGGAAACGGATGCCTAATCCTTTTCCTTCATGGGCACCTTCGATAATGCCCGGCAGATCGGCCATTACAAATGATTTATCATCCCGATAGGAAACGATTCCGAGATTTGGCGTAAGTGTGGTGAATGCATAATTGGCAATTTCAGGTTTGGCTGCACTTACCACTGAGAGCAATGTCGATTTGCCTGCATTCGGAAAACCAACTAATCCAACATCGGCCAAAATTTTCAGCTCAAGAATTTTCCATCCTTCTTCGCCACTTTCTCCATCCTGCGCATACATGGGAACTTGATTCGTGGGCGTCGCGAAGTGTGAATTGCCTAGTCCGCCGCGGCCGCCTTTGCAGAGAATTTGCTTCTGACCTTCGTCAGTGATCTCAAAAAGAATTTCACCGCTGTCAGCATTTTTTGCTGTGGTGCCGAGTGGAACTTCAATGATCACGTCTTCACCATTTGCTCCCGTGCAATTGCTGCCGCTGCCGTTTTCGCCATTTTCAGCATGAACGTGTTTTCTGTATTTGAGATGAAGCAGTGTCCACAGTTGCTTGTTGCCTTTTAGAATAATGTGACCGCCTCGACCTCCATCGCCGCCATCAGGTCCGCCTTTTGCAACGAACTTATCTCTGCGAAAGTGAACCACACCATGGCCGCCGTTTCCGCTGCGGCAGAAAATTTTTACATAATCAACGAAGTTGGATTCGGCCATAAAGCAAAGGTGAGAAAGAGAAAATGGAAATCAGCAAGTAAGCAATGCTGAAGTTAAAGGAAGCTCAGTATTTGCAAAAGCTTGCGGAAAATTTCAGGCGACAGTTTGCTTTTCGATCAGCTTATTAATTTCATTGCACAACCTTTCAAAAATATTTTCAACTGTTCCTTCCCCGTTCAACTCAACATACTTGTCCTGCTTGCGATAGTAATCAGCAAGAGGCAGGGTTTGATTTTTATAAACCTGCAACCGGTCGCGGACAACTTTTTCATCGCTGTCATCGGTTCTGCCTGAAGTCTTTCCGCGGTGCAAAAGCCGTTTCATCAGTTCTTCATCATTTACTGCAAGCGAAAGCACAACGCTCACCGGAGTCTTCTTCTTTTCGAAATGTGCATCCATAATTTCTGCCTGCGGAATGGTGCGCGGAAAGCCGTCGAAGAGAATTCCTTTTTTTATATGAAGAAGATTGCTTTCAATCTCAGCGACTAAGATTTTAAAAGTAACTTCATCGGGAACAAGAATTCCTCTGTCGAGGTAAGAAGTCACTTCATTGCCCAAAGGAGTTTTACCCCTGATCTCACGGCGAAAAATATCACCAGTTGAAATATGGAACAGATCATACTTCTTCTTCAGCATTACGGCTTGCGTGCCTTTGCCGCTCCCGGGTGGACCGAATAAAATGATGTTCAGCATTGGGTGGTGAGTGGTGACGGGTGAACGGAGAATTCTATTTCTGCAATGATAAACTGCAAAGTGCAAATTGCAAACTGAAGACCTCAGATCTTTACGTAAATATCTTTCAGGTTTCTTCCGAGTCCGTCATAATCGAGTCCGTAACCAACGAGGAAATCATTGGGCACTTTGAATCCGATGTAATCGACATTGATGTCGTACTGCAATGCATCGGGTTTTACTAATAAGGCTGCAATGATGATGCGTTCCGGATCGTCCTTTTTCAGCATGTCAAGCATCTCACGCATGGTGGCTCCGCTGTCGATAATATCTTCAACAATCACCACGGTTCTTCCCTTTACCGATTTATCAAGGCCGATACGGGTTTTCACTTCTTTGGTTGACATCGTTCCGTTGTAGGAAGAAAGTTTCACGAAGGTGATTTCACTCTTGATGTGTACTTCCTTCATCAGATCAGCGGCAAACATGAAAGAGCCGTTGAGGATTCCGATGAAAAGGGGCTCAGTATTTTTCAGATCGTGGTTGATTTGCGCGGCAATTTGCCTGATGCGATTTTGAATATCGCGGTCAGAGATATAAGGCCGGAAATCGAGGTCGTTTACGCGAACTACATCCATGCTGTAAAAGTAAATCTTTGAATCAATGAGCCAAGCGCATCTATTCTTTCACCAGTTCAATAGCTCCTTTCGCTGCTCTGGAAGCCGGAAACCATGCGGCTGCCAGCCCAATGATGATTACGGTGAGAAATACGAGAATAAAATCACCGGGTTTCATTTCTACGGGATACGCATCGATCACAAACGACCCGCCGCCGAGTTTGAGCAGATGAAAATGCTGCTGAAGAAGGATGATGATGAGAGCAATAGCAAAACCGAAAACGCTTCCGATCAGTGACAGAAAAAATCCTTCGGAAAGAAATATCCTGCGGATGAGCACATCTTCGGCACCCATGGTTTTCAGAATGGAGATGTCTTTTTTCTTTTCAATCACAAGCATAGACAGTGAGCCAATGATGTTGAACGCAGCCACAATGAGAATGAAAGTGAGAATGGCATACACAGCCCACTTTTCAGTCTTCATGATTTTGTAAAGCGTCTCATTTTGCTGCAATCGGTTTTTCACTGAAAAATCATTTCCGAAAATAGCTTGAATTTTTTGCTGAATGGAATTCACATCGGCACCGGTAGTTACGGCCACTTCGAGAGAAGTAACCTTATTTGAATCGCCTGTAAGCCGCCTCGCAAACTCAAGCGGTACAATCGCATACTTGCTGTCGAATTCTGATTGTATGGCGAAACTTCCTGTAGGTTTAATTACGTCGCGGTTGAATGCATCCTCGGGGTTGATAACAGAAGCAGTTGTACCTTTCTTCGGAATGTAAACACTGATGAATCCAAACGGGTCGTCATAATTCACTTCGAGCGATTGCTCGATGCCGGCTCCGATCACTGCATACTCTTCATTGCCGTGCTGAAGAAGAAAGACCCCGCGATACATGGAAGAATCGATGCCGGTAATTTGACCGTAATCTGAGTCGACACCCTTGATCGTGGCTATGTATTGTTTGTCATTATAAGTAAGCAATGCGTTTTCCTCAATCACTTTCGAAACGGCGCGCACTCCGCTGATCGAGCTGAGTTGAGCAATTTTTGTTGAATCGGGAATGAAAGATTTTCCTTCGTTGATTGTGATGGTGAAATCAGGATCGAAATAATCGTAGAGTGAAATCACCAACCCTTCGAAGCCGTTAAAAACGGAGAGGACAAGGATCAATCCAAGCGAGCCGACAAAAATCCCTGCTACAGAAATCCATGAAATGATGTTGATCGCATTCGAAGATTTCTTTGAAACGAGATAACGGCGCGCGAAAGTGAACGGGAGATTCATTCTTTCTTTATCTGCTTGAAGATTTCTTCCAGCCGAAACACATTATCCATTGTTTCATCGAGGTAAAAATGCAATTCAGGAATTCTGCGAACCTGGTTACGGATCTTGTTTCCTAACTGATGACGCAGCTCCGGAACCTGTTGTTCAAGATCGGCGAGAAACGCTTTGGGATCTTTGATTTGATATAAGCTGAGATAAACTTTTGCAACGAGAAGATCCGGTGACACATTTACATCAGAAATGGTAACCATTCCGCCCCGTACCATACTCAGATTTTCTCTCTGAAAAATCTCACTCAGCGTTTGCTGAATCACGCTGGCCACTTTTCTTTGCTTCGTCGTTTCCATTGCACCACTGTTTAGTTTGATTACTTCCTAATCGTAAACGAACGAAAATAGTTGTAAATGATTCGCGGAATAAAAATATTTTTTCCTGGTCAACGTCGTTTGAATTTCCAATGCCGCTCTAAGGGCAAAATTTTAAAGTTGATATTTGACTCGGAATGAAAACCTATTTCCGGCTCATTGCTTTCTCCAAACCTTATTCAGCTTACATTCCTGAATATGTTGTCACGGCATTGCTCAGCGTGATTTTTGGTACGCTCAATTTTGGCTTGCTTATTCCGTTGTTGAATGTTTTGTTCGGAACCGTTCCGCCAACCGTTGTTTCCACCTTGCCCTCATTTCATTTTTCCACGCAGTATTTCATTGATGTTTTCAATTATTACTTCGGAAAAATTCTGTCGGCCCGCGGCAAAGAAGGCGCACTTGCTTTTGTTGTAAGCGTTATTTTCATTTCTGTTTTTCTTGCTAATCTTTTTCGGTATTGGTCGCAGCGCATCCTCTCAAGAATGCGGTCACGCCTCATTCAGAATTTACGCAGAGCTGTTTACGAGAAATTTCTCATTCTGCATCCGGGATTTTTTCACAGCCAGAAAAAAGGCGATTTACTCAGCGTAATATCCAATGATGTTCAGGAAGTGGAGAATTCCGTGGTAACATCGGTTCAGGTCATCTTCAGAGACCCGGCGACGATTGTTGCGTATTTCATTTTGCTTTTTGTTCTGTCGGCACAGCTCACACTATTTACGCTCATCCTTATTCCTGTTTCAGGCGTGATCATCGGCAGTATTACTCGCCAACTGAAAAAGCAGTCAGTAACAAGTCAAAGTTTATTGGGGAAACTGCTCTCGATTGCCGAAGAAACGATCGGCGGAATGAAAATTATCCGCGCATTCAATGCGGAAGAAATGCTGCGCAGCAAATTTGACGAAGAAAATAATCATTCACGCCGGCTCACCAAGTCCATTCAGAACCTACGTGAGCTTGCTTCACCACTTTCAGAAACGATGGCAGTGGCCGTTGTTGCCGGTGTGATGATTTACGGAGGTACACTTGTCCTTCGCAGCGATTCAGGGCTGACGGCGAGTGAATTCATCGCTTATATTGCCTTGTATTCGCAGATTCTGCCACCTGCGAAAAATATTTCTTCTGCTGTTTCAAATGTTCAGCGCGGGCTTGCATCCGGAGAGCGTATTCTCAAAATTGTTGACAGCCCGGCTGAAATTGTCGATCCGGCAGATGCGGTTCAGGTAAATGGTTTTAAGAATGAAATTGAATACGCAAATATTTCTTTCGGCTATGAAGAAAAGCGCTTTGCCCTCTCTGAAGTGAACGTGAAAATTCAGAAGGGGAAGGTAGTTGCTCTCGTCGGACCTTCCGGTTCGGGCAAAACGACATTCGCTGATTTGTTGCCGCGATTTTATGATCCTACCGAGGGGGCAATTTTCATTGATGGAGTTGACATCAGAAAATTCCGACTGAAAGATCTTCGAGATCTGATGGGTATTGTAACACAGGAACCCATTCTCTTCAATGATTCAGTCTTCAACAATATCATTCTTGGTGCATCAGATGTATCAATGGATTCGGTGATTCACGCAGCGAAAGTTGCAAATGCGCATGAGTTCATTATGAGAATGGAAAACGGTTATGAAACGTTTATCGGTGATCGGGGAAGCAAATTAAGTGGCGGCGAAAAACAGCGACTCACCATTGCGCGTGCTGTGTTGAAGAATCCCCCGATTTTAATTTTAGATGAAGCGACTTCTTCTCTCGACACTGAATCGGAGCGTCTTGTTCAGGATGCGCTTTATAATCTGATGAAAAATAGAACGAGCATTGTAATTGCTCATCGCCTTTCCACCATTCAAAACGCTGATGAAATTCTCGTACTGCAAAAAGGAAAGATTGCCGAGCGCGGAACACATGAAGAGCTCCTCCGTCAGGAAGGAGTATATAAGCGTCTCGTGGATTTACAGATGCTGTAGGGCGGAAAATTTAATTCTGTTTCTTCTCTTCCGAAAAAATCTCTCTGATTTTTCCGGCTGCTTCTTCAGCTTTCTGACGGACCTCCTTAATCATTTCTTCAGCTTTGCCCCGCGCCTCCGAAGACAATTCATTTAGTTTTTGCTTCACACCATCGGATAGTTTTCCGCCGCTCATAAGATTATCAATTTGAGTGCGGAATGACTCAGGCACTCGTTGTTTCAGGTATTCTGAAACAGTTTCAATGGATTTCTTTGCCTGCTCTTCTGAAATTCCTGCCGCAACAGCCACTTTACTGATTAATTCCTGCATAACGAATATTTTTATAAGTGAAAATGAAAATAAAAATTTTTTAAAAAATGAAAGCGCTCCGCAACGGAACGCTTTCATTCAAATCTTCACCTCAGGCTATTTCTGTTCAGGCTGAGCATCTTTCTTTCCGGCGGGTTGTCCCTTCTGTTCGGCAGCCTTCGGCCAATTCTTCTCATACATTGCTTTCAACTTTGCCTGTTCATCCTTGATCTTCTGCGCATCTGATTTCATCATGTCATTGTATTTAGCTTTTTCCTCGGCAGTAGCGGCATCATAACGGGCAATCTTTTCATTATAACCTGTAATCATCTGGTTGAAGCTGCTCACTTCCTTAGTGAAATCAGGATACTTGTCTCCCGCTTCTTTCACTTTTGCATTGTATTTGTCAATTTGCTCCTTCCAGGCGTTATACTGTTTCGTCCACTCGTCCTTTGGATTGTATTGGCGGTTTTGCTGTTCATTGGCAGGTGCCTGCTTAGCCGGAGTTTGCTGTTGCTGAGCGGAAGCTGCAAATGTGATGAAGGCAAGCGCGATCATCAAACTCAAAATGTTTTTTAGCGATTTCATTGTTATGATTTTTTGATTAAGAACGTAAAATTATGCCACAGAATTGTCAAATATTATGACTTTTGAAAATTAACATTTTTGTAAGTATTTCAAAACTTAACGCGCTTGCGCTGGAAGAGCGGTACATGATTGACGAAAATATTTATGCCCAATCCACCTGTAATCCTGAACTCATCCAGTTGATAAGGCTTTGCTTGCTCCATGAAATAGTCTCCATGCAAATACATGGCTGAAGCAAATACATGAAAATTTTGTAGGATGTAATATGAAGTGGAGATTGAGCTGCTGATCACCGGTTCAGTTTGCGTTTTTGTTGAGGTAGAGCCTTGCTGAAAGTAAACGAATGAGACACCTGGCTCGAGCAGAAGTGAAAGATCAAAGCGTTGAAAGGGAAAATGATATTCCGCTCCGAATAGAATGCTTGAATTTCTGTTCAGTTGCCCTTTAAAATTTGCGTCAGGAATGAAAAAGAAAAAATCAGTGCGCACGGCAATACGATCTTCCATGCAATAGGCAAAGCTCGTGTTGATGTAAACATCCTGAACCGGATTGAAAACCATCACGCCACCGGTCAATCCCGCAGACATATCCATAAGACCTTGGCGAACAAACGGAGGCCTCGAAACGTTTTGTGCCATGCTGTGCTGCATGACTAAAATTGTAAATAGCGGAATCAGAATTTTAATCTTTTCCATAGGTCCGCCATTTTGTAATTCATTGAAACATTAAAAATGAAATGTCCGTCGAGGTTACCGCCATTTTTTGGAAGAGTGACTAACGCTGCGTCATCAGAAATCAAACTCATTTCACTTCCGAAATGAAGCATGTATTGGGTGCTGATGGTGAAATCACTTCTCTTGGTGATATTGATGTGCATGCCAATTCCGCTTTGAACAGCAATCGCCCATCGGCTTGAAAAATTTTCCTTATCAGTTCTGTCACGCAAACGGATGTAATCCGCATTTGGTCCGGCGGCAAGAAAGGGCGCGACTCGCTGAGGCCGATGCTGCGGATAGAAAAGAAATTCCATTCCGAGATGCCCATCTGTTCGTACTGCGTTGTCTGTATAGCCTCCGTTAAAAAATTCGAAATACCATTCTGTGTTGATGTGCTTGCTGGCTTGAAAGCGCGCCTGTGCTCCCAGTCCTTGCCCGATATTCCATCCTTCATTGTTTGAAAGGACTATTCCTGTTCTCAAGCCAAGAGAAAAAATTCCCGATTCATCATGCTTTAATCGAAGAGCTTTTTGTGCGGAAGAAAATTCCGGAAACACAATTGACAGAGATAAAAGAATTGCCGTCAGAAGCGAGAGGCGCCGGAGAAAAGACTTTGTCTTCACAGTTAGTTCAGGAACGCTACCAATTTACTTCTTATGATTTAATAGCCAGTCACTAAACGTTTCTTCATTCACAATCTTGTCCGTTGATGAAGCAAATTGAAAACGCTTATCGAAACCATAGAGTCAATCAACAATCAATTTCCGAGTTTGGTAAAACATTTTATTATCAGCTCCGCATCGCGCATCGCCGAATAATCCTTTGCATAGAGAAAATTGATGCGTGCCACGGCAGCATCATTGAGTGAAGTAGTTCGCAGTTCATCCTGCGGAGTTATTACTCCGGATTTGATTTTGGGAAGCTGATGCTGCTGCGGTTCATTTCCGCCATAACTCACCCAGGTTTTCCTTCCGGATAAGACAGAAATAATGTTTTGTACAAAATGGAGCGGAGCTTTCACTATGAAGATTGAAATTGGCAATGAAATAATTAATAGCAATGACGAGATGAAATCAAACATTCTTTTGTTCCGCCGGTTGAATTTTGAATCAATGGCCAACTTGATGTCGATGGTGTAAAGTTCTCCCTGGGAATCTTTCGAATTCGACCCGATGACATTCAGCGAATCTTCCGGTACAATTTTGTATTCAAACTGCGAACCGATCTGGCTCATCCACTCTATGATCTGCTGAGATGAAACATCTTTCGCACAGAAAATGATCTCATCAATTTTATAAATCGTTGCAATCTCTTTCAGTTGATGAAGCTCACCAAGGTGTTGCTCTTTTGTATGTGATTCACCGTTCACAGAAACATAACCGATCAAATCGTTTTTCACTTTCGCCTGATTCAGTAAACCGGTTACGCGCACCGCTTCATTCGAGCTTCCGACAATCACAACTTTCTTCTCAGCGATTTCTCCAAGCCGGAAATTTTTGTTCCGGATGAAATGAACAATCAGTCGCACAACAAATGTGATAAATACAGCCCACGCAAATCCAAGCAAAATCATTGCGCGCGAGAAACGCAGTGTTTCCGGAAGAAATGCATAGATGGCTGCAATGGTGATTGTTCCGAAAAACAATCCGCGAACAATTTGGATCGTTCGCGCATTTTTTTCATAGCCGCCGCTCAGAAAGACAGAAAACAGCCAGACGAAAACATAAGCAGGCATCACCAACAAAATATATTCTTTCGGATATCTCAATCCCTCCGAAATTTTGATGTGATTCTCCCAATATTCCTCAATGAGGAATAGTCCGGTATAAATTGAAACTGCATCAATAAGGGGCAGACTCCATCTCTTCAGCAGCCGGGATACCACGGACAAAAGTGCGCGCAGATAAATGGCAAGCTTCAGCATAAGCACGTATAAGCCTGCACTGCCCGATGAGAAATGTTTCTGGGCAAAGATGATCATGGCCTGATAAAACATGCGCACGTAATTCATCGAGCCCTTGCGGGTGCTCTCACCTTTGTAGTGAATGATGCGCGCTTCAGGCAGATAAAAGTTTTTGTAGCCCGCTTTCACAATTCGATAAGAGAGATCGATGTCTTCGCCGTACATAAAAAAATTTTCATCGAACATACCTGCTTTATCAAGTGCGCTCCTGCGAAGAAACATGAAGGCGCCGGCGAGCACGTCGATTTCGTTCGTCACATTTTCGCTGAGGAAACCAAGGTGATAACGATTGAACGTTTTTGATTCCGGAAATAATCTCGACAGACCAAAGGCCTTGCAGAATCCGACAAACGGTGTGGGAAACCCGCGTTTCGATTCGGGAAGAAAATTTCCTTTGCCATCGAGCATTTTTACACCAAGCCCTCCGGCTTCAGGATGTGCATCCATGAAACGAAGGCATTTTTCAAACGTGTCTTCCTCGACAACCGTATCAGGATTCAGAAGCAAAATAAATTCACCTTTTGCTTTGCTGATGGCCTGATTGTTTGCTTTTGCAAATCCAACATTTTCTTTGTTATCAATTAGAATTACATCAGGAAATCTTTCGCGGATCATGTCAACACTCCCGTCAACCGAGTTATTATCGACGACAAAAATTTCTCCATCAATATTTCTGATCGCTTTGCGCACCGAAAGCAATGCCTGCTCCAGAAAGAAGCGAACGTTGTAATTGACGATAATGACAGAGAGCCGTGTCAAAGGTTTCACAATGGTTGAAATGATGGTATGAAGGTAGGAAACGAAAAAAATCCGAATTCATTTTGGACGAATTGACATTGGTTACCGGACTGAATAGTTCATGGCTGAAAGCCAGGGTCTATTTGAGACGTTAGTTAAATCAATCTTAAATAGATTTCCTCTTCCCGAAAAAATGCTGTGCTTTGCAGTTCTAAACTCTTCGCATGTCACCTGTTTCATTTTTCAGGGAAGCAATTTCCAACATGAAAACTGTGGGCTCAATTCGGCCGAGTTCTCCGCAACTGAGTCGTGAAATGGCGACTTCTATTGATTCAAAAATTCCGCAAACGATTATTGAACTCGGGGCTGGCGAAGGTGCCATCACACGTGAGCTGCTGTCCGTCATGCATCCCGAGAGCAGGCTTTATGTCTTCGAGATCAACGAAAATTTTCTTGAATCATTGAAAGAGTTGGACGATCAAAGACTGATCGTGATTCATGATTCTGCAGAATTCTTAGTGCAACATCTTTCTGAATTGAGTATTGAACAAGCCGATGTGATTGTCTCCGCCCTTCCCATGGTTCTCTTCGACAAGGATCTTGCGAGAAAAATTATCGGTGACAGTTATCGTGCGCTGCGTTCAGGCGGTGTATTTGTTCAGTTTCATTACTCGCAGCTGAACAAAAAAATGTATGAAGAGATCTTCGACGAAGTGAAAGTAAAATTCATCATCGGCAATCTCCCGCCGGCATTCGTGTATGTATGCCGTAAAAAATAATTTTCATTTCAATTGCACTCTCGCAATTTTACCGTTCGCTCCGGCAAGCCAGAGTGTTTTTCCTGAGGGAGAGAAGTCAAGCACGAAATAACTGTCATTGATTTCCTTTCCGCTTTCATCGTCAAGTTTTTTCCAGCTTTCTCCTGCGTCATTGCTGAAGTAAATTCCGGGAAGGCATGCAATGAATATTGTTTTAGCATTAGATGCAGGCTGAAATTTCACGCACGAGCCAAATGGAAGAACTCCGGATGAAATTATTTTCCATGATTGCCCTCCGTCTTTTGTAATGGCGGCCGTGCTGTCTGTTTTGCTTTTGCGTGAATAATCTCCGCCCACAACAATTCCGTTTTGATCGTCATAAAAATCAAGAGAGAAAATTCCCTGTAATGGCCCGCAGCATTGAACGAGTGCTGTGGTCGATGACCAATGTCCGGATTCATTGCCAAAGGAAAGTACACGATTGTAGCTGACGCCGCTTCCGATCCAAATTGTGTTGTGAGTTATATCTATGCCTGAATTACTCGAGGCAAAACAAGCCTCACCCATGAAGGCCGCCGGAAGATTTCGCATCATATCCCAATGATCTCCGCTGTCATTCGTTGCCAAAATTTGGAACTGACCCTCGATGGGATCGGCGAGCGCATAACCGCTTGTTCCATCTGAAAATTTCATCGCGTCGAAGAAAATTTCTTTCGAATCATTCTTGTAAACGGTCTTCCATACTTTTCCTCGATCAGTTGATTTCATGATGAAAGCGGGTGAACCCGCATTCAGCAAAAGAACGGTCTGCTCATTCAAAACGGCGAGCGAACGGAAATCAGGAGTAAGCGATTCAATCTTCATCGAATCAATCTTCCAGTGCTGTCCTCCGTCTTGTGTGAATCCATAAATCCCTCCGGAAGCGGAAAACCAAAGTGTGGAATCATTCAACGCCTCAATGGCGCGAATGCTGTTATTTGTTTTCAGATCATAAACCTGGTACCTATGGACATTTGTTTGTTGAGGGGACGCACTTTTCGAAAAGAGAAAAAGTGAAACGAGCAGAATCAAAATGCTTACCCGTATCATGAAGCTAAGTTAGCAAAGAGAATCAGAAGCACTTAACTTCGCAGTGTAATTTTCTCTATGGAAATTGAAATCAGAATTCCTTCCTTCGGCGAATCCATCAATGAAGTCACGCTCTCAAAGTGGCTGAAGAATGATGGCGACGTCGTTCAGATTGATGAATCCATTGCTGAAATCGAAAGTGAAAAAGCAACCAACGAATTACCTGCGGAGAAAAGTGGCAAGCTTCACATCATTGCCGCAGAAGGTTCGATTCTGAAAATCAGTGATCTGCTCGGAACGATTGATACGAGTGTAGCTGTTGCAGAAAAAAAGACTGAGAAGAAAAAAGCGGAATTCGCTGTTGTGTCGGAAGAAAAATCGGTGGTGGTGGCTGAAGCAAAAACCGAAAGCCAAAGGCCGAAAGCAGAAGCAAAAAATTTCCCTTCGCCTGCTGCAGATAAATTAATTCGTGAAACGGGAGTTGAAGTGGGCAACGGCAGCGGCAAAGACGGACGAATCACCAAAGCCGATGTGCTGAATGCATTAAAGAATAAACAGCAACCGAAGAAAGCATTCAGTCGCGGGGAGCGAAGAGAGAAACTGAGTTCACTGCGGAGAACGGTAGCCAGGCATCTTGTCGCAGCGAAAAATCAAACAGCCATGCTCACCACCTTCAACGAGGTGGATATGAAAGCGATCATGGACATTCGCGCGAAACATAAAGACGCTTTCAAAGAAAAATTTGGAGTTAACCTTGGCTTCATGAGCTTCTTTGCGAAAGCATGCAGCTATGCGTTGCAGGAATTTCCCGCCGTAAACGGCTTCATTGATGAGGATGAAATCATTTATCACGATTACTGTGACATTTCCATTGCGGTCTCTACACCGAAAGGACTGGTGGTTCCTGTAATCAAAAACGTTGAATCACTCTCATTTGCCGAAATTGAATCGAAGGTGGCAGACCTCGCAAAGCGCGGCAGAGAGAACAAACTCTCTCTTGAAGAAATGAGCGGCGGCACATTCACGATTACCAATGGCGGTGTATTTGGTTCACTCATGTCAACACCAATCATCAACGTTCCGCAATCAGCCATTCTCGGCATGCACAAAATTCAGGATCGGCCCATGGTGATTGACGGGCAAATTGTGATTCGCCCGATGATGTATGTAGCGCTGAGCTATGATCACCGCATAATTGATGGGAAAGAATCGGTTTCATTTCTCGTTCGCGTGAAAGAATTGCTTGAGAATCCTGAAATGCTTTTGATCGGTGGTGATCCGGTGAAAGAAATGCTATCTTTATAGCAATGCCCGAACTCTACATCATCGCAGGTTGCAACGGTGCTGGAAAAACGACAGTTGCTTTTACAATGCTTCCTGAATTTCTTCACTGCCGCGAGTTTGTGAATGCCGATGAAATTGCAAAAGGAATTTCTCCTTTCGAACCCGACAAAATTTCTTTTCTCTCCGGAAGATTGATGCTGGCGCGAATCAATGAGCTGATTTTTCAGGAAGAAGATTTTGCATTTGAAACTTCTCTCTCAAATCTTGCTTACGGTTCGCTGATTAAGAAAGCGCGGGATCGCGGTTATCATGTCACGTTGATTTTTCTCTATTTAAAATCAGAGCTGATTGCCTTCAGAAGAATCATGAAAGGCGTGAAGGAGGGAAGTCACTTTATGCCCGATGACGTGGTGGCAAGAAGATACAAGCGCGGAATAAAAAATCTTTTCAATCTTTATCTGCCGCTCGCCGATCACTGGATTGTGATTGATAACTCTGATGTGAATCCTGAAGTGATTGCCTCAGGCGGACGCGATATGGACATGAATGTCACAGATGAAAAAACCTGGGAAGAAATAAAAATCAAAGCCCGTGACTTCTAACGAAAGAAAAAATATAGAATCGAAAATTCTTGACGGCGCGCGCATTGCCGTCATGCGGCTCGTTGAAAGCGAAATCAAGAATGGAGGTGAATTAACCGTCTACCGTGATGGAAAAGTTCTGTCATTGAAAGCAAGGGAAATTCAGTTGAGCACACAAACAAATCCCAAATAATTACCGTGGTCTGGTTATTTGAAAGGATCAGAATATTTCTCCTGAGTGATAAACGTGTAATCAGTGAGTGTGTTGAGAAAAGCAACGATATCACTGATCTGCTGATCGCTTAGATTAAACTCAACAGGCAGCACCGGATCAACAGTCACAATGGTCGTTGTTATACTTCCGTACGTTCCTCCGGCAACCACACTTGCATTCTGATTCAGAGGAAAACTAAGATTGGGATTCGCCTGAATTTCCGAATTGTAAAATCGAACCACTTCCTCTAAAGTTTTGAACCTTCCGTCGTGCATGTAGGGCGCAGTGAGAGCAACATTTCTCAGTGATGGAATTTTGAAATCCCCGTTGTTCACCTCACTTCCCGAAATATTCATGAAGCCGACATCAGAATAATTCACATCTAAACCAATGTTTGCTGTATCACCCGTGCCACCGAAATTTCCGGGTGTGTGACACTTCTGACAGGGCAATGAGAGAAACAGGTTCATGCCGTTCATTTCTGATTGAGTGAAATTGGAAAAATTCATTTCAGTCCCTTCATCATATTTTGAATTGAAGGTGACCATTGAGCGGATAAACTGTGCAAGCGCGTTAGCAATGCGCTGATAAGTAATTTGCGATGAGCCAAATGCTTTTTCAAAGAGGTCGGGATAGAAATTTATTTTGTTCAGTTTCTCAATCAGAAATGAAGAATCTTCCATTCCCATTTCAATGTGATTCTGCACGGGCTTCAATACCATTTCTTCAAGCGTCTTCACGCGGCAATCCCAGAAATACTGAGTTTGCTGAGATGCGTTTGTGATCGGCATAGCATTACGCAATGTCAACCCGAAATCAAAACCGGTGCTGAATGATTTAAAATCGCTAAAGCCATTTTGTGCACGATGACATGAGCCACATGAAACTGTGTTGTTTCTGGAAAGTGATTTGTCATAAAACAAAACACGGCCAAGAGTGGCGCCATCATTGGTTAGGGGATTTGTATCAGGGCCGCTGTATTTATTGAACCAATCCGGGGCCGCTGCGAAAGTAGAAACATAATCAAACGGAGTCGTGGGCAACTTCGGCGCAACGACTTGGTCACCCGAATCAAGATTTTTTTGGCAGGAAAAAAATATTGCGGTGGTTATTAAGGCAAAACCACTGAGAAAAATTTTCTTCATGAGCGGGAATATTTATTGTGAAAATAAAAGCATTCCGGGAACTCACCAAACGGGAGATTACAACCGTATCGCAAGGTAAAGTGCGGTAGGCGGGGTAAGCTCTGTATGAGTGATAATGCTCGTCTGTGAAGTGTTGAATTCCGGAAACTGATCAAATGTTTCTGATACCGTTTGTTCTTTGTAATGAAAATAAAGAGTGGTTTCGGTGGCAAGCAGAATGCGCCGGTTTATTTCGAACTGTACAGTCACCACAGGTCCGCCCCCGATTGTAAAACTCTTTGTGTCCTCATGAACTATATCTAATGCGGTCAAACTTCTCTGTGAAGAATTGGAGTTGTTGTAGATCGCATCTGCTCCGAAACCTGCTCTCCATTTTTTGTGAATAATTACCTGGTATTCGTAACCCAATCTGCAATCGAAAGTTGAATTCTTTATGGTGAAATCCTGCAGGGTGTCGCTGTTGCTCGTGGTGCGCGATGAAGTGAAACCAAATCCTGTTCTCAATGCGCTGTGATTACTCACGAATTTATAGGTGAACAGATAGGGATTAACCGAACTTCCTGTATTTCCGTTTATGAGAATATTGAAAAGAGAAGACAAGCTGATCCCGATTTCATGAAACGAGCCTAATCGTGATGAATCAACTTGTGCGAAAGCCATCTTTGAAAATACAATTGAGAGAAGGAGTGAAATAAATTTCTTTTGCATGGGAAGTGGGTTGAAACTGTCGCTGCTTTCCTCAAATAATCGAGACTACTAAAATAAAAAAACTCCGACCAATGCCGAGAGGCTGCTTCTTGTTAAGATAAATTTTAGCTGATCTTCCTGTACTTCGTTCCGATGTAATCCACAAAGTCCGGCACTAGTCCCTGCCTGCGAATCATTGTTTGAATTTGTGCACGGTGATGAATGGAATGATAGTTCAGTTGAAGGGCGATATCTTTTAAAGGCGCTTCCCATCTTGCTTCATCATTACCGGTGTATTGCACAATTGCCGACAACTGTTCTTCGGTTTTGCTGTTTATGAAATCAATCCACATGTGTACGCACTTACTCCATTGCGATTCTAATTCCTCGAGCGGATATTCGGGCTTCCACCAGTCAATCTCCTTCATTTTCGGATCCTGAAGAATGCGCGCCATCCATTTATTCATCGAGTTGATGAGGTGACTGAAAAATTTGATTGCTTCTGCTTTGTCAGGAAGCTGTTTGATTTTTTCAAGCACCATCTTATTCGCGTAATCATTCCAATTGAAAGTTTCAATGAGATATTCTTTCATTTCTATGACGAGAAATTTTTCTTTCAAATAAAATCATTCTTCGAAATCCTGTGCCGTCACTCCTTTATTCACGATATAATTCGAAAATGAAAGAGTGATTCTTCCTTTACCATCATCAGCGGTTGAGCCGCTTTCATTTTTCGCTGATGATGTGCCGAGGTCAAGCGCCATCGCTTTCGGCAGTTTAAATTTCTGCATCTCGATGGTGAAAAGCATTTTGTCGGGAAGACCGTACACGACTTCGGCGCCATACGTGTTCTCAATGAGAATGGTGCCCTGCGATTTTGTCGTGAGCTGCGATTTCAAAACCAAACCGCGTGCATCATCGATCCAGAATTTTCCGAGAATCAAATCGGCGGTGTCTTTCATCGGAATCACATTGATGATTTGTGTTTTCACCCCGTTGATAATCTCTTCTCCTGTTTTAACAGCCGTGTAAGCAGTGGTGTCCTTTAGTGTTTCGAAAAAAATGTTGACGTTTTGTTTCGGCAAAACCAAAATGCCTGCGGCTTTCACTTTGAATTTAGCCGGCTCCTTGTAAATCACTTTCACTTTGATCGGATCAATTTTGATGGAAGGAATGTTGCACGTCACCGTCACGTCGGCTTTGTAGTCGTTGATTTTCTCGAAGCGTTCATTGACGGTGTTGATGATTTGATTGGGAGTCTGTGCACTGGTGAAAGGTGAAAAATAAATGGTAAGCAGCAACAACGATATGGTTCGCATGGTGATCGCCTTCAGTTTCCAATCTTGCCTGTCGGCAGACAGGTTTTCAAATCGACTCATCTTCAAATTAATTCAAAATGTCTTTTCGGTTGAAATAATAAAACGTGATGCTCAGAAACAGAATGATGTGTCCAATAAGAACTGAAACGGAGATCATCACCTGATTTGTATCGACAGGAGTCTCAAACAAACTTCGCCAAACAATCATGTGCGTGGTAAAAAGAAACGGACTGATCTTTTGGAAGAGTGGAAATTCCATGGTGCCGATAATGGTGAAGATGATCACGGTTGCCATGGTAGCCACAATCGGCCCGATGGAATTATCAGTGAATGCTGACAGCATCATCGAAAGTGTGGAGATGAGTGACAGACTCAGGCAGGCGATGAGCATGGCAATGCCGAATCGCCACAGTGTATCGTCGGCGCGGAAGACGGTGATGGCAGCGCTGTTGAGCACGATCAAATCGCCGCTGCCGAAAATGAGGAGACCGATTCCGAGTGAAATGATAGCAAGCCACAGCACGAGAAGAATCGTGTATACATTTCCGGCAATGAATTTCGCGAAAATGATGCTGCTGCGTGAAACAGGTTTTGTGGCCAGCAGCCGGATGGTTCCCGTGGCGGCTTCGCCACTCAGCAGATCGCCCGTGACAAGTGCGACAAGCAACGGCATTTGCACAATGAGCGTTTGCAGGATGAGCCATGCAGCGAGATTGCCGTTAATGATTTTTCCCTGCAGACTGAATGATTGCTCCAGTTGCTGAATGAAGAAGGCAACGAAATTCTGACCATCGACATACAGCGCAAGATGAATCAAAGCCACGATGGCGGTGATCGCTGCGAAGCCGATGTAGCTGCGCGGCCGTCGGATGATTTTATAGAGTTCAAATTTTATGAGCTGCCACATAGTTGAATTTCGTCATTGCAAGTCCCGCTTTTTTGCGGGGACGAAGCAATCCCAAGGAATTTGGAGATTGCTTCGGCTATCGCCTCGCAATGACGGTTGTTTTTTTACTCTCGTCAATTTTCGCTCGTCAGCTTCAAAAAATAATCTTCCAGCGTTCGCTTGTATTCCATCTTGAAAATTTCAATTCCGTTTTCACTCAGAAATTTATTCAGCCCGGGAATTTCACTTTTGGAAATATTGAAATCAAGATGACTGTTCGTTGAAGCTTTCAATTTCTGCTGCCATGCTGATGAAGCAATGACTGATTTTGCCTTCTGTGCAACGCTCACTTCAACCGATACAATCAAATTCTGCGATGAAAGCAATTCGCTCACGTTTCCTTCGACAATTGTTTTTCCCTTGTTGATGATAGCCATTCGCGTTGCGATTTGTTCTATTTCATGAAGCAGGTGCGAGGAGAGAAAAATCGTTTTACCGAAATCATTTTTCAAACGAAGAATCAGTTGCCGCACATCGATTATTCCCTGCGGATCGAGACCGGTGGTTGGTTCATCGAGGATGATGAGTTCAGGATCGTGAATGAGTGTTTGCGCAATGCCAAGGCGCTGCTTCATTCCGTGAGAATAATTTTTCACTTTGTCTTTCTCTCTTCCTTTCAGTCCCACCATTTCCATCAGCTCATGAATTTTTTTTCTCTCCGGATGAATTCCTGAAAGTTTTCCGAACAACTCCAGATTTTTTTCCGCCGATAAATAGAGGTAGAAATCCGGACTCTCGATGATGCAGCCAATTTTTTTCAGAATCTCGTTCCGGTGTTCCCGAAGTTTTTTTCCGAAGACGAAAATCTCTCCGGCATCCGGACGAATGAGTGAGAGCATCATGCGGATGGTTGTGCTCTTTCCGGCGCCATTGGGGCCGAGGAAACCGAAGACATCTCCCGGGAAAACTTCGAGATTCAAATCCTGGACAGCATGAACGGATTTGAAATGCTTGCTGAGATGTTGAAGGCGAATTATGGATTCATAATACATAATCTGTCTTCAAAAATAGATTATGCCCTCTTGATTGAATTTAGTTCAATACGGCTTAACCACTTTTACAGTTCCTTTATTGGTTGGAGTTTCTATTGTCAGGAAATAAACTTGAGTGGGTAACTGAGACAATTGAATTTGTAATTGTCTCGATCCTATTTGTGATAGAATATTTCCGGTTAAAAGTGATCGTCCGATTGCGTCTGATATTTTGAACATAATAGGCTCACTTTTATCTGAGAAATAATCAACGTTTAAAATATTTCCGTCAAAAAAGGCAGAAACTTGTAATGATTCGGAATTGACTTGTGAAATACCAGCATACGATGCTGAGAATAAAATTCCTTTTTCCGTGGCAGTCCATTTTTCTTGTCCCCAACCTCCATAAGGAATGTTTGTGCTCGCATCGTAAACATTTCTGAATGATGTGTTTTCTACTTCATTCACTATTCTTGTAATAGTTTCAGAGTAGTTAATAAAGCACATTCCTCCACCCATTGTTCCAATTAATAATTCCATTGCCCAAGTACCCGGATTAAAGAAATCGCTTTTAATAATGGTTATGCTATCAGAAGAAAGGCCGTTAGTTGTATTGAAGTATTTCCATTCATTAGTTGTAAATGATGAGTCGCACGCTCCACTGCTTCTAGTACCGATCCACAGCTTGCCACTCCACATTGATACTGCTGTAATGTCATCAGACGGAAGACCAGAGTTGAAAGTGTTCTTCACATACCAGACACTGTCGTTAAAAAATGCCAAACCTTTGTCCGTACCCACATAAAGTCCATTGCCAACAAACAAGAGACACTGAACTTTGTTTGAAGGGAGTCCTGAGTTGTCAGTGTCGTAAATAGTCCATGTTGAGTCCTCATCAAAATGAACCAACCCATTCACAGTTCCGATCCAGATACCTCCTAAAGAGTTTCCTAAGGTAATTGCTGTGATACTATCGTTTGGTAAAGGAGAATTTTGTGTTGTGTAGCATTGCCATTCGGAGCTGAAATTCCACTTACAAATCCCTTTCCCAGTTCCTATCCATTGTGATTCGACTGGAAAAAAAGAAGTGTAATATGAGAGACAATTTATTTTATTATCCAACAATATGGAATTCGAAGTATCATAAATAGTAAATGAAGCATCATCAAATGCCACTAAACCATTAGCTGTGCCAGCAATGGTAGGTTCGTCTGAATAATCATATGAAGTGACGGCGAGAATTGTGTCGGAAGGGAAGTTGTAGCCAAAGTCATTATGAAACCAAATCCAATCTGTTTGTGAAAAAACAGTTTCGCAAATCAGCAATGACAAAAGAAATACGTATGTCTTTTTCATAAGCCTGCTCTAAAAATACAATAGTCTTATTTTACTATTCCATCGAAATAAACGAAGAACTGAATCCGATCAAAAATCCACCGTGAATATTTCCTTTGTTATCGAATGAAGTCACATAATCGATGCGGAAAAATTTCAGGAGATGTTCAATGCCGGCATCGAGTTCGAAATAGGTAAGATCGGGCGTAATCAATAAATGTCCGCCGGCCACTTCCTGCAGGCCGAGTTTTTTGATGAGTGGAATTTTGTTGAAGATGAATCCACCGAAGTGATGCTCGTAATGTCCTTCAAACCACGATTGATTCGTGCTGTAATCATAGTAAGGCAGCAACTGAAATCCGTTTGCATAGTGCACTCCGAAAATGGTTTGGTTTCCCTGAAAATGGTTGAAATCAATAAATGTTGTTTTGTAACGATTCAGAAAAGTGCCCGCTTTCGCAGCAATGATTGATTTTCCAACCAGCCCAAGATTCAATGTGTAATTCATTCCCGCTTGCAGCACATCAAAATTCACGTCGCTGCCGAGTGCATAAATTCCCTTTTTGTATTCAAGATTGAATGTCGGAAATTTTGATCCGGTGTTAATCTTCCTTTTCGGACGGCTGATGTAAGTCTGCCCGATTGTGATGTTGGCTTTGAGATCGATTACGAGCGACTGAGTGCGTACCAGCGTATCAGCATGCGGATTGTCGAAGAAATTATTTGGTGTAAATGTGTTGTCACCAATCCAATTCAAGGAATAGTCTGTTGAATTCTCCAGCGGTAACCGATCAGCGAAAGAAACTTCCTCAGCCAAATCGAAACCATTGAACCATTCACGTTCATGACTGAAGGTGATGAATTGTTTTTGGTAAAGCTTCATGAAATTCTGCTGGGTAATCAATGCATAAAGAGCATTTACGGATTCACTGATGGGTTCTTTTTCATTGATCTGTGTAGGAAAAATTCCGCCTGAAACTTTCCAAAGCTGATCATGGATCAGGTCATCTTTATACTGAAATGAGGCACGCCCTCCCCATCGTAAATTGGAAAATCCGTAGCGTACATCAAAAGCTGCTCTCCACCAGGTGTAGTTTTCAAATTCTTTCCGGATTGAATTTCGGAGCGTGAGATTGAATCCTTCCACGGTGTTGTAGTTGATGCCCTGAAGCGGATTGTTCCACGAATAATAGAATTTCCTGTTACTGTTTTGATAGTCGTATCCCAGGAGTGGGTCCATAATCTTGAATTTATTTGCTTTACGATCTATCGAATCAAGGTATTCCTTCGAAGTGTGAACCACGTGAATGCTGTCCTTGCGCTGATAATCTTTTCTTTCATCCACCGTGAGAGGAACCGGACGATGCGCTTCCCAATACGATGAATCTTTCAGGTTGGCGTCATCATTGATCTTCAATTGCTCTGCATTAAAAAAGTCATTGGGAAAATCCGGAGAAAGATTGTAGTTCGAAAACACGCCGATGAAATTTCCGTGTCCGCTGAAGCCCAATACATTCAGTTTGAACTGCAGCACCTGGTTGAACGGCATCCACGCTGTGTCATTCACCTTGCCGTACGTTTCTGTAAAACGAAGTGAATCGATGAAATCAAGATGCGCATCTTTGGTCACAATTAGATCTAGAGAGTGAATTCGCCACTGATCATCCACGATGTAAATTGTCCCGTTGAACGCCGGATCCGAAGGACGTTTCGCGATCACCTGAATTTTGTCAATCAGCAAACCATCTTCGTAAAATGTTCCGAGCAGATGATATTTGTAAAACGTGAACGCACCTTCCGCAATCGGCGAAACCAGTCCCCGCGAAGTGATTCCCTCGAGCGGGATAATGTTTTCATAAAAATCAGAACTGAAAGCGTAAGCGGAATTCCAGGTGAATGATTGGTTATTCCCGCTGACTTTTGAGGAGTAAACAATTTCTTTCACCTTATCAGGCCGCTGAAAATTGTATTGCGATTCTGATTCCGATAAATAAAGAATGCCGAGGAGTGAGGAATCTACATCCAGCTTCTTCACGTTGATGCCAAAAACTTTTTTCGGAAAGCTGTCAAGCCCCTGAATTCCTTTGACGTAAACGTTGCATGAATAGGCATTGATCTGGTTAAGAAAATATTTCCTTTTTCGCTGTGCCTGCCGGATGATTTCGTAAGCAGGATCTTCAGCTCCGGCATTCACGGTGACCTCATTGAGCGAGATGCTCTCCAACTGTAGCGAAACATCGAGCGTGATTATTCCTGTGCCCAATGAAATCTGCTGTGAATATTTCTTGTAGCCGACGTACTGAAAAATAATTTCGTAGTTGCCGGCCGGCGCATCGAGTGAGTAAAATCCATCCTGATTGGAGGTGGTGCCAATGGAAGTATTCTTCAAATAGATAGTGGCATAAGGAAGCGGTTGCTGCTTTTCATCGGTCACACGGCCTTTAATGATTGCTGCTCCTGATAACAATGGCAACAGAAGGAATAAAAACAAAAGAGACTTCATGACAAGCAAGCAGCGCAAGTTAGTTTTTTGAAACAGGAATTTTGTCGACGCTGAACTGATAACTTTGCACTCCAATTTTTTCAATCATGAATCAATACGATGTTACAGTGATCGGTTCCGGTCCCGGAGGATATGTGGCCGCGATTCGTTGCGCGCAACTTGGAATGAAAACCGCCATCATAGAACGATACAAAACGCTTGGTGGTACGTGCACGAATGTGGGCTGCATTCCTTCGAAAGCGTTGCTTGACTCGACTGAACACTTTTATAAATCAAAACACGATTTCAAAGAACACGGAATTGATGTTGCAAATGTTACAGTAAACTGGAACCAAATGATGTCAAGAAAAGATGGCGTGGTGAAGACAAATACGCAGGGAATTTCTTTCCTGATGAAGAAAAATAAAATTGATGTGTATCAGGGTCACGGAAGTTTTGTGAACGCAAATAAAATTTCAGTGAAGAAGAATGACGGCAGCACAGAAGAAATTGAAACGAAGAATACGATCATCGCAACGGGAAGCAAACCATCCACACTGCCCGGGATTGAAATTGACAAGAAGCGAATCATCACTTCTACTGAAGCATTATCCCTGAAAGAAATTCCTCAAACCATGATTGTGATCGGAGGAGGAATTATTGGTTGTGAAATGGCCAGCGTGTATGCGCGTCTCGGAACAAAAGTGACGATCGTTGAATATTTTGATTCGCTGATTGCAAACATGGATCGCGATCTCGGAAAAGAATTGCAGAAGTCGTTGAAGAAAATCGGGATGGAAATTTTTCTTTCGCACAAAGTGACAGGAGCAACATCGGATGAAAATTCAGTAACAGTCTCTGCAGAGAATCCAAAAGGAGAGAAGGTTGAATTCAAAGCAGATTATTGTTTGGTTGCTGTTGGAAGAAAACCGTACACCGAAAATTTGGGTCTGGAAAATATCGGAATCACTTTGGACAAAGGAAGAATTCCTGTGAATGAAAATCTTGAAACGTCGGCGAAGGGCATTTACGCCATCGGTGATGTGATTCGCGGTGTGATGCTGGCTCACAAAGCGGAAGATGAAGGTGTGTTTGTTGCGGAAATCATTGCGGGACAAAAACCACACATCAATTACAATTTGATTCCGGGTGTAGTTTACACTTGGCCGGAAGTCGCAAGTGTCGGAGCAACAGAAGAAGAATTAAAACAGAAAAATATTTCTTTCAATAAAGGATCATTTCCATTTCGCGCCAGCGGCCGCGCGCGTGCTGCGATGGAAACCGATGGCTTCATCAAAGTTTTAGCAGATAAAGACACTGATGAAATTGTCGGTGTGCACATGATTGGTGCCCGAGCAGCAGACATGATTGCGGAAGCTGTTGTCGCCATGGAATTCCGTGCTTCAGCAGAAGATGTTTTCAGAAGCAGTCACGCCCATCCCACATTCACCGAAGCATTCAAAGAAGCATGCATGATGGCGAGTGAGGGGAGGACGATTCATCTTTGAAATTTCACTGATTCCATATTTCCGGCTATAGAATCGGCTCTTCATTCTGCCGCCCCTACGGGGCTCATTTCTTCCTCTTTAAAAAATCCTGCTACCATACTTTCGTCCCTCCGGGACTTTCTCACGAATTTACTTTTTTATTTAGCTCCGGAGGAGCGGCAGTATGGTAGAAAATTGAATCAGAATTTTTTTAGCCCCGTAGGGGCGACAGTATTCACCGCGAATTTTTTGAATCATTATCTTTATTCCTATCATGCCGGATCATCACGCCGAACATAATTTATTCCAACTCACTTCCGATTTTGTTCAGCACACGTCACAAAATATTTTCCTCACTGGAAAAGCAGGTACCGGTAAAACCACTTTTCTCAAACACATCCGTGAACATTGCGACAAGAAGATGGTGGTGGTTGCACCAACCGGTGTTGCTGCCATCAATGCAGGAGGCGTGACGGCACATTCTTTTTTCCAATTACCGCTCGGCAGTTTCATTCCCGGATCATTTCGCGGAGCATTTCATTCCGAAAGCGCCGTCACTGATCGCCATCATTTACTCAGCCGTTTGCGATTGAGCAATGAGAAGCGCGAGCTGATTCAAAATCTTGATCTCGTCATCATCGATGAAGTAAGCATGTTGCGCTGCGACATGCTTGATGCCATCGACACTGTACTTCGCTACGTAAGAAGAAATCAGCGTGAACCGTTCGGTGGTGTGCAAATGCTTTTCATCGGCGATTTGTACCAATTGCCACCGGTGGTGAAGGAAAATGAATGGTCATTGCTGAAAGAATATTACACGACTCAATTTTTCTTCGGTGCGCAGGTCTTCAAACAAGCTGAACCGATTTGCATTGAACTGAAAAAAGTTTACCGGCAGAGTGATGAGAAATTTATTCACCTGCTCAATCGAGTTCGCAACAACGACGTGGATGACGATGATTTCGAAAAACTTCATCAGCGATATAATCCAACTTTCCATCCGAAGAGTGAGGATCGGTTCATCACACTCACTACTCACAACTACAAAGCTGATGACATCAATGCAAAAGAATTACGGCGATTGCCGGGAAAAGAATTTCTCTGTGAAGCAACTGTCGAAAGAGATTTTCCGGATCGAAATTTTCCTGTTGAAAAAACATTGCGATTGAAAGCCGGAGCACAGATCATGTTTGTGAGAAACGATACCGAAGAGAAAAAATATTTCAATGGAAAAATCGGTCTGATAAAAGGACTGAATCATGACGGGGATGAAGAATTTCTCGAAGTGGAATTTCCCGAGGAGAAAAATGTGATCCGCGTGCAGAAAGTGACGTGGCAGAATATCCGTTACTCGTTCAACGAAGCGGAAAATAAAATCAACGAAGAACAACTTGGCTCCTTCACGCAATATCCGATTCGCCTCGCGTGGGCGGTAACGATTCATAAAAGCCAAGGCTTGACGTTTCAAAATGTCGTGATTGACGCAGGCGCCGCTTTTGCGGCCGGACAAGTGTATGTCGCGTTGAGCCGTTGCGTTTCGCTTGAAGGAATTGTATTGCTCTCGAGAATTCCGCGCAATGTAATCATGACCGATGAAGCGATTGTTGAATTCTCCCGTCAGCAAAATAATATCTCAGCGCTGTTGCCTCTTCTTGAAAAAGAGAAGGAAACTTTTGTGATCAGGAAGACGCTTGCACTTTTCAACCTCCAACCGGCCTTCGATAAAATGCAGGAGCTCATCGTGTACATGGGCGAGCGCAAGATTGAAGACAAAGAGAAAATTGTTTCCGGTCTTCATGCCATCCATGATTCATTGATGAAACTGAAAGAACTGGCTGAAAAATTTCAGGAACAGGTTCGTAAGATCACGGCGGAAGGATTGAATGAATCAGCTCAGTTGCAACTCAATGACCGCATCTCAAAAGCCAAAGCATATTTCGAAAAAGAGCTGGATGAAAAGGTGAATGACGAGTTAGAAAAACTCAATAAAGAAATTCAGCAGCAGAACAAAGTGAGAAAGCTTTTGAAGGAGATGAAATCATTCATGGATTTCTTCATGAATTTCACTAATCGGTTTCGTTTGCAACCGAAAAAACGGGAGGAGAAAATTTATTCTGTTTCTGTTTCATCAGAAAACCGGACGCAGCTATCCGATGAGAATTCAGAATATCTTTTCAATCTGCTTAAACAAATTCGCCGGCAATTTTCCAATGAAGAAAATGTAGCGCCGTTTATGATTTGCCATGATTCCTCGTTGAAGGAAATGGCAAACTACCTTCCTCAAACATTCACCGACTTGGCGATGATAAAAGGAATGGGAGACAGCAAATTGAAAAAATACGGTGAAACTTTTCTCACTGCCATTCAAAAATTCTCGCGGGAAAATGGTTTGCCTTCACAGATACATTTGAAAGAAGAGGATCTGCGCCAGGCGAAAATTTCGAAGAAAAATAAACCGGCGGAAGAAGGTGACACCTATACCAGAAGCTTTCGACTTTTTCAATCAGGAAAATCTATTGAAGAAGTAGCTGCTACCCGCGGCATGGCGGTGAGCACGATTGAAGGTCATCTTTCAATGTTTGTAAAATCAGGAGAGCTGGATGTTTTTCGATTTGTGACTGAGGAAAAATTTGAGATGATTACTGATGCGCTCAAGTCACTTTCTCAATTGAGTTTGTCGGCAGTTAAAAACATGCTGGGTGATGCAGTGACTTATTCTGAGATCAGGTTTGTGCTCGCGGCAAACGAGTTCAGGAGAGTGCAGGCACCTTCTCAGTAAGCCGATCTTCTATTGTGCATTCAGGGTGGAATACTTCTCATTTTCCCATTTTTTCAAATTGGCTATCTTGCGCGCCTAAATTTTTTACAGAATGAAATTTATTGTGTCATCCGGCGCGCTGCTGAAGCAGTTGCAACTGATCGGCGGCGTAGTGAGTTCGAACACCGTGTTACCCATACTCGAAGATTTTCTATTTGATGTGAAGGACGGAAAGCTCACGGCTTTCTCAACTGATCTTGAAACTTCCATGTCAACCACACTCGACATAGAGGGAAAAGAGGATGGAAAGATTGCTGTGCCGGCGAAATTGCTGCTTGATATTTTGAAGACGTTACCTGAGCAACCGCTTACGCTCAAGATTAACGGGCAAAATCTTGCGATAGAAATTACGAGTGATAAAGGAAAGTATCGCCTCACGGGAGAAAACGGAGATGATTTCCCGCGCATTCCTGCTGCGGAAGAAACGAAAGAAATCAAATTGCCATCGTCAGTCGTTTCGAATGCCATTGGGAAAACATTGTTTGCCGTGGGAACGGATGACATGCGCCCGGCAATGACGGGAGTGAATTTCGAATTGTCGCCGGAAGGAATCACGTTCGTTGCCACCGATGCGCATCGCCTGGTTCGTTATAAACGGAAAGATGCGAAGAGCAATAAGTCGGCATCATTCATTGTTCCGAAAAAAGCGCTGCAGCTTTTGGCGAATGCAATTCCCGGTGAAGAAACGCAAGTCAAAATTTCTTACAACAATTCAAATGCATTTTTTGATTTCGGAAATGTGAAACTCATCTGCCGGTTGATCGATGCGCGCTTCCCCGATTACATGGCAGTAATTCCAACAGAAAATCCAAACAAGCTTACCATTGCCACCAACGATCTTTTAAGTTCGCTTCGGAGATTGATTGTTCTTTCGAATAAAACTACTCACCAGGCCACGCTCAAGATGAATGGCAGCGAATTGCAGATCAATGCCCGTGATCTCGATTTCTCCAATGAAGGAAATGAAACACTCACTTGCCAGTACAACGGCGAAGACATGGAGATTGCTTTCAACGCAAAATTTCTCATTGACATGCTCACGTCGATGAATGAAGAAGAAGTGTTGCTTTCCATGAGCACGCCTTCACGCGCCTGCATCATGACACCGACTCAGCAAAAAGACAATGAAGATTTGCTGATGCTCGTGATGCCGATTATGGTGAATGTGTAAGAGAGTTTGAGATTTGAAGTTTGAAGTTTGAAGCTCATTTTTTGACTTCAGAATTTTCTTTTTCTTCTGTTGTTTCTTCTTTTGATTCTTCTTCCGGAATCAAATTGTGCTCCTTCAAAATGCCATACCACCGCACCATCTTTTTCATATCGCTGTGATGGACTTTTTCTTCATCGTATTCAGGAACAATTTTCTTGAAATACTCCTGCAATTTTTTCTGATCACTTTTCCCGTCCGGTAATGGAACTTCCGTTTCTTTCTTCTTCATATCCTGCAATACAGTTTTCAAATCCGTCGTTTCTTCATTCTTGAGGTAAACGGAAATGGTATCGAGCGAAGAAACACCATGCAGCCGCGAAGGAATGAACTGCGACTTTCCGTCTTCGAGAGATTTTACAATAATGCCATCGCTTTTCGAATTCACCAGCTCATATAAACCCGGCATGCCGCTGACAGTGATTACATCTTTAAGTTCCATGCAATTAAATTTTTTTCGCAGGCAAATTAAGTGAGATTTCCACCAATGATGATGACATTTTTAGACCGGCAAATTCAAGCGAACATCAAAAAAAGATTTTGCAGATATAAGCCATGATTTATCTTTGCCGCCCTCACAATAAAATCAATGGCAAATACCAAAAATGCACAAAAGGCGATGCGCCAGGCAGAGAAAAGAAGGGAACACAATCGCCTTCATGCCAAAACAACCCGCAACGCCATTAAGAAAATCCGTATAGCAACAAAAAAAGACGAGGCCTTGCGTAATTTGCCGGAAGTTGTATCTTTGGTTGACAAATTGGCCAAGCGCGGAGTGATCCACAAAAAGAAGGCGGACAATTTGAAATCGGGACTAATGAAAAAAATCAATTCACTCACTTAAGATAAAGGTTTTTGTTTTCATGGCAGAAAGAGGGCGTGCTCAGCAATGACGCGCCTTTTTTCATTGTCGCCTTCGCTCAGTCGTTTTGATTCAGCCAATCCGCAATTCTTGAAAACAAATAATAGCGGGCGTTACCGGTAGAGAGACTGTGATTTTTATCGGGAAAAGTCAATTGATCAAATTTCACGTTAGCAGTGTAAAGTTTTTTCATGAAGTCAGCGGTGTTCTGATAATGGACATTGTCATCAGCAAGCCCGGCGACCAAAAGAAAATTTCCTTTGATCTTATCAGCGTACGTAAGCGGCGCACCTTCATCGTAACCATCTTTGTTTTCCTTGTCCGTGCGCATGTATCGCTCCGTGTAAATCGAATCATAAAATCGCCAATCAGTGACGGGCGCGACCGCAATGGCTGATTTGAAAACGTCATTTCCTAATTCAATGCAGAGTGAAGAGAGATATCCGCCGTAACTCCAACCGTAAATGCAGATTCGCGTTTTGTCGACGTAGGAAAGTGATCCGAGATATTTCGCTCCTGCAATTTGATCTGCGGGTTCATATTTGCCGAGATGCAGGTAAGTCATCTTTTTGAAATCTTCACCGCGAGCGCCCGTGCCGCGATTGTCAACGCAAGCAACGATGTATCCTTGCTGCGCGAGATATTCATCAAACATATCCGTCGTACCTGCATTCGTCACTTGCTGACTTCCGGGTCCGCCGTATTCGGTAATGAACACGGGATATTTTTTTGTCGAATCAAAATCCTGCGGCTTCATCATCCAGCCATTCAGCAGAATGCCGTCATCTGTTTTGAAAGTGAAAAATGTTTTTTGGCTGAGGGAATAGGAATTCATTTTTTCTTTCAGTTCATGATTGTCTTCAAGCGTGCGAATGAATTTTCCGCTGGCGTCATACAATTTGTAATCATGAAAACTGTTCGCATCCGAGTGTGTGATCACCATAAACGTGTGTGATGAATTGAATCTCGCATCATTCCATCCTTTATCGAAGGTCAATTGTGTTTTCTTTTTTCCGTCGAAGGAAATTGAATAGACGTATCGCTCGAGCGGAGAAACTTCAGCCGACTGATAATAGATCAGTTTCTTTTTCTCATCAATTCCATAACAAGCAGTGACATCCCAATTTCCGTGCGTGACTTGCATGAGTTGTCCATCAGCAACATTTCCGATGTAAATGTGATTGTAGCCGCTCATCTCGCTTGTCCACAGAAAATTTTTATTCTGATTGAAGAATTGCAGATTGTCATTGATGTCGATGTAGCGTTTGTTTTCTTCCGTGAACATCACTCTTGTTTTTCCTGAAGAAGCATCAGCAAGAAGTAATTCCAGTCTATTCTGAAAGCGGTTCATTCTGAAAACACAGAGCTGATTCGGATCCTGCGTCCATTTGATTCGCGGAATGTATTGATCGGTGTCGCTGCCAACATCAACTGTTGTGAATTTTTTTGAATCGAGATGATAGATGAGAATGGAAACGGTCGAATTCTTTTGTCCGACCTTGGGATATTTGTAAGTATAGTTTGTTGGATAGAGACTTGTATAATATTGCAGTGTGTATTCAGGAACCTGCGATTCGTCGAAACGATAAAACGCAATACTCTTTCCATCCGGCGACCACTGATATGCCTGTGTGAAAGAAAATTCCTCTTCATAAACCCAATCGCAAACTCCGTTGATGATGAAGTTACGTTTGCCATCAGAAGTAATTTGCTTTTCATTTCCGCTTGAAAGATCAGTGACAAAAAGATTATTGGCGCGAACGAATGCGCAGTGATTTCCATCGGGAGAAATCGTAGCTACGCGTTGTTTTCCATTCTTTGAAACCTGAGTGAGTTTTTTCGTTTTCAAATCATAAATCCAATAATTGCTTAAAAAAGAATGGCGATAAATTTTTTCTGATTCAGTGGTGAAAAGAATTTTGGTTTCATCGCTACTCAATGAAAAATTTTCAGGCTGAATCGGCGATTGCGATCCTTCCGGAATTAAGTTTTGTCCTTTCACGAGTGTATCAATTACGTTTCCGGTTTTGAAATCATAGACAAGATAGTTTGGATAGTCACTTGCATCGGGTTGTTGCTGCACATAGTGCTGTCCGTCATTCATCGGCGTAAATCCTGCGGCGGATTTTTCGCTGAATGTTCCTTTCAGAAAAATATCTTCGAGAGTAATTTTGTTTTGAGCAAAGGTGAAAGTGAAAGTGAGAGTGAAGTTGAGAATGAGAAAACAGATTTTCTTCATCACAAATGATTTGAAACAAAAATAGAAGAAGCGAGGAGTAATGATTAAAGCTTGTTACTTTTATAAAATCTAAAATTTGTTTTCATGACGAAATCTTTCCGGATTCTTTTCTTCATAGCTTTAATTTCTTGTTCCGCAGATTTAGTGAATGGACAAACCTTTTGCCACTTAGATGGCAACGTGATCATTTACTCAAACTATGATGGCGGCTATCTCAACATCAATGTCGATCAGGATATTCCGAATCTCAAAATCGGAGTGACAACGTATGAAGATTGCGATGTGACCATCAGCGGAACGTACGTGAGTGATGTGACGCAGGTAATTTATGCCGGCTACCAGGGAGATAACCAGCATTGCAATCCGAGCCCGACGACCACGAGTGTGAATGGAGTTGATCCGAGCATTGTAAGCATCCTTCTTTATCCCGATGCCAACTGGACGAACTCAAACGGCTATCTCTACATCATTTGCAATTACTCCTGTGACTCATCCACGAATCAGGGCGGCTGCAACACACCTGATCAGATTTCTTACTACTACCTCACGCAATTCAATGGATCGCTGTACTACCATTTCACTCAATACAATTGCTGGAGCGGAACGTACAATGTTTCTTCCGGCGGCAATTGCTGCATTGGTCAAAATTTATATCAGAATCCGTATAGTCTTGAAGCCAATTTTACTGCAACCGATGACACAGCATGCGTGAAAGAAGGAATTTCTTTTACGAATACATCGACCAACACTTATCCCGGTAATCCAACTTATCAATGGGATTTTGGCGACGGAAATACGGACACAGCAGCGAATCCATCACATGGTTACGCTTACACCGGAACGTATGTCGTGACTCTCACAATTACTGACAGCAGTGGGACGGCTTCAGATACGCAAACCTTGATCATTACCGTAATTAACTGCAATGCAACCGGCATAAATGATTTGGCAGATGATAAATTCATGATCTACCCTAATCCCGCGAACAAGTTGATCCATGTTGAAGCCCTGCCACAACATTCTTTCAATAAAATCGAGATGCTCGATGTGAATGGGAGAATTCTTTTCTCACAGGAATCTTCAGGTGAAAAAAATATTACTATCGACGTAAGCAGCATTCCGCCGGGCATGTATTGTCTCAGAGTTGTCAATGATTCTGAATATGTGATGAAGAAGATAATGATCGAGTAACTTCGCTTAGCAATAACATTTTAAACCCATCGCCGTTCTTTTAATAACTTTAATCTATGAATCGGCATCGGCTGATTTTTACTCTGCAGTTATTTATTTTTTTTGTGTTCGCGCAGAAGATTTCTGCAGCTGACAATCCTGTTGTTACCAATCCTGAATCTTCTCAGCTTCGCTTTATTGAAAACAAAAATCAGCTTCCGTCGCAGGTTTTATTCGACGGAAAAATTCCCGGAGGAAATGTATTTCTGGAAAAGAACACGTTCACCTATTATGTCTTCAGCGAAGAGGATTTGAAACGCATGCATCCGCTGCATGAAGATTCATTAATCATTCACGGGCATGCATGGAAGGAAAATTTTCTCGGAGCCAATACGAATCCGAATATTATTTCCGTTTCTCCCTCTGAGTATTACTTCAATTATTTTATCGGCAATGATCCTTCGAAGTGGGCATCGCGCGTGCACGACTATCAGCAGGTGACTTACACATCACTTTATCCCGGTATTGACATGAATGTTTACGGCATCGGGAAGAATTTGAAATACGATCTCATTGTTTCAGCTTATTCTGATCCTTCACAAATACAATTACAATTCATCGGAGCTGATGCGCTTTCCATTCAAAAAGGAAATCTGATCATCGGAACTTCCATTGGAGAATTCACCGAACAGCAGCCATACGCGTATCAAATCATCAATGGAATTAAAAAAAGTGTTTCGTGCAAATTCTCATTGAAAGGAACGATCATCACTTTCAATGTGTCCGGCAATTATGATCATTCGCAAACTCTCGTGATTGATCCTACGCTCATCTTCTCCACGTTCACCGGAAGCACGGCAGACAACTTTGGCTACACAGCAACTTATGATAATGCAGGTGAAATGTATCTCGGCGGATTAGTGAGTGGCGCAGGTTATCCTTCCACCACCGGCGCCGTACAGTTAACATTCGGCGGCGGAAATTCAGTTGCCGGAAATCAATATGCCTGCGATATGGCAATCATGAAACTAAGCGCAATGGGAAATGCAGAAGTATGGGGCACGTATCTGGGCGGCACAAGCAATGAAACACCACACAGCTTAATCGTCGATGGTAATGGCGATTTGATTATTTACGGAAGAACATGGTCGAATAATTTTCCCACCACATCAAATGCATACGATCAATCTTATAATGGCAGCGGAGATATCGTTGTATCAAAGATCAGTGGCGATGGCAGCACATTACTCGCTTCTACATTCATGGGCGGATCAGGTGAAGACGGCGTGAATGATAATGCAACTGAACCCGGTCACGGAAATTTAAAAGTGAATTATGGTGATGATGCGCGCGGAGAAGTAGAAACGGATGCGAGCAATAACATTTATGTAGCCACGTGCACGATGTCAAGTAATTTTCCCACGACTGCAGGCGCCTTTCAAACTACTTCAGGTGGTGCTCAGGATGGCTGCGTGTTCAAGCTGAGTTCGGATATGAGCACTCTCATCTACTCAACATATCTCGGAGGATCGGGTGACGATGCCTGCTACTCTCTCGATTTGTACAACGGAGAAGTATATGCGGCGGGAGGAACGATGAGCAATGATTTTCCGACCACGACCGGGACGCTGCATACTACCTATCAGGGGGGAACCTTCGATGGATTTGTTGCGCATCTAAACGCTGACGGATCGACGCTTTTACAATCGACCTACATCGGAACATCGGGTGATGATCAGGCTTATTTTGTCAAGCTCGATAAAGGCGGCAACGCCTATCTCTATGGACAAACGAACGGAGCGTATCCGGTTACTCCGGGAGTTTATTCGAATCCCAACAGCGGCCAATTCATTCATAAGCTTGATCCCACACTGAGCACAACGATTTATTCCACTGTTTTCGGCAACGGAAGTGGTCAACCCAATATTTCTCCAACAGCATTTGCAGTGGATACATGTGAGAACCTGTATCTCTCGGGTTGGGGCGGAACGATTTATTCACTGTGGTCATGGTTCACCCATGACATGACCAACATGCCGATTACACCGGATGCGTTGCAAAACACCACTGACGGAACTGATTTCTACATCGCGGTTTTCAAAAAGGGAATGATCAATCTACAGTATGCCACTTATTTCGGAGGGAACATGCCCGTTGATGAAGCGCCCGAACACGTCGATGGCGGCACAAGTCGCTTTGATAAGAATGGTGTAATCTATGAAGCCATTTGTGGTGGCTGCGGTGGTTACTCCAGTGTACCCACAACGAACGGCGCATGGAGTCAAACCAACAACAGTTTTAATTGCAATGAAGTTGGGATGAAGCTGGAGGTAAATCTTTTTGTAGTCACAGCCGGATTGCTTGCATCACCAACGGCTACAGGTTGTCTTCCGCTCACCGTTCAATTCACGAATACTAGCGTGAATGCAACACAATACAATTGGGATTTCGGCGATGGTGGCACTTCAACTGCCGTAAATCCTGTTCACACATTCACGGACACAGGAACATTCCAGATACAACTCATCGCTGCTGATCCAACGGCATGCGTGCCCTATGATACGGCCTACACCACAGTTATTGTTTATAATACTACAGTTCACGCTGACACTACTTTCTCTGTTACAAATTTCTGCGACTCGATCAAAGTAGTTGCACAGGCATCATCATCGGGAAATGCAACTACCTTCAGTTGGGATTTTGGCGACGGAACAACAGCAACGGGCCCTAATGCGAGTGACACCTACACAACGCCCGGCGTTTATCTGATCACACTCATTGCAGACGACCCAACAACCTGCACACCCCTCGACACATTTTACAAGACGATTGACTTCACTCATGTAGTTAAAGCCGATATTTCAAAGCATGAATACTTCGGCTGTCCGCCATTGACGATTCCGTTTCAGTTCACGGGCTACGGAGGTACCACTTTCCTTTGGGAATTCGGAGATGGCAGCACATCGTCTGACATAAATGCATCACACACGTATTCAAATCCCGGAACTTATTCGGGAGAATTGATCGTAACTGATCCGTCTGCTTGTGATCCGTCAGATACCGTGAAATTCACCGTAACCGTTTTTGCATTTCCTCCGACAGCAGCGTTCACAGCCAATCCGACATCCATCATCGATTATAACACCGCCGTTCATTTCACCAATCAATCAGTGGGTGCAACTTATTATTTATGGAAATTCGGTGACGGCGATACAAGCACAGAAGTAAATCCTGTTCACACCTATTTACTCAGCGGTGATTACTTCGCATGCCTTACTGCCTACAACGATGGCGGTTGTCCCGCAGATTATTGTATTGAGTTGCATGTTGAATTAATTCCTGCCGTTGATGTGCCGAATGCATTTTCACCCAACGATGATGGAGCCAATGATATTTTATACGTGAAAGGTCAGGATGTGAAATCGATGGACTTTAAAGTTTTTAATCGCTGGGGACAATTGGTTTTTGAATCAACGAATATCAACCAGGGTTGGGATGGAACGTTCAACAGCACGCCACAGGAAATGGAAGTATACGTGTGGACTTTGAGCGCCACATTCAGCAACGGGCAAGTGGTGACGAAGAAAGGGAATGTAACTCTGTTGAGATGAACATTAGTATGAAATTTCAAGATTGAGTTTTTAAGTTTTGAATTAAATGAATGAATAAAGAGAGAATGTCAGTGCTGAAAAAAATATTGTCTCTCATTCTCTGCTCAGGAGCAGCCATTGTTTCTGCGCAGGATATTCATTTCTCGCAGTACTACAGCTCACCGCTCATCGTAAATCCGGCACTCACGGGTTCATTCAATGGTGATTATCGGGCAGGAGTAAATTATCGCACGCAGTGGGGAAGCGTCACGGTTCCTTATCGCACGTTTGATTTGTTCGGTGACTTGAATCTCGGCAGAAGAATCATTTCAAGAAATTTCTGGTCAACAGGATTGGTCGTGATTGCCGATCGCGCAGGCGATGGTGATCTATCTGTTACGAAGATAATGGGCTCGGGTGCTTATCATCTGATTCTGGACGCCGGACACAGAAATGATCTTTCATTCGGTGTGCAAGCGGGCTGGGTCCAGAAATCCGTTGACTTCTCGAAATTTTATTTCGACAATCAATGGAATGATGCCGGCTTTGATATGAGTTTGCCTACAGGAGAAAATTACATCAAAGGAAGTTATGGCTATGTGGATGCAGCAGCAGGAATTGCGTATGCCTATTCCGGAGCGAAACGTTTTTCAGCCAATGCTGACTTCAGCGTTTTTCATTTGCCGCGCCCGAATGATTCATTCTATGGCGAAACGAATCGGCTCGGTTTGCGGCCGGTGGCCAATGCCGGTTTCTCCTATAAGATTTCTGATGCACTCACCATTTCACCCAGTTTGTTTTATCAGGAAGAAAAGAAAGCACATGAATTTCTCAGCGGCGCGATGCTGCAATACAATCTCAAAGGATCTGATGATCCGTATGTGACTACCGGAACGATTTACGCAGGACTCTATGGAAGATTTGGTGATGCGCTCATTCCTGTTATCGGCTATGAAGTTCGCTCGTGGCGCGTGCTCATGAATTACGATGTGAACACGTCCGAGCTGCAACCCGCCAGCGGCGGCAAGGGCGCATTCGAAGTCTCTCTAATTTACACAGGCACATCGAAGAAGAACAAGACTTTCCGGATTGATGTACCTTGTCCGAGGTTCTGAAAAATTATTTCAATTACTTCACTGCAATCAATGCGACCTTCCGACAGGCTCGAAGTGATCTTGAGCGCGCGTCAGTTCGTGCTTGTCGAGAGCATGCGTGAACGATTGTGATTTCAGAAAACAAAAATGATTTTTCATTCGGGAAATTCATTCATCAGGAAATGAAAATTTTTTTCTGTCTCGTAGTTTTCTCCTCTCTTCTCGCGTGTCATTCTTCTCCGAAAAATGAAAACGCAACTTCTCTTTTTGAAAAAGTGAAAGTGGGAATGAAATTCACCGATGTGCTCAGCATTGTGGGCGCGCCCGATACCATCGTTCATCTCGGCGTGGTGATGGACACATTCAGCAACCAAACCAAAACGGATGAATGGTATTACGGACCTGATCAGCTGATCGTGATTGTGAATGACACCGTGAATGCCGTCGATCTTCATGCGCGCGAAACGCAGGCGCGCATTCAGCACATCATGGATTCAGCGAGAGCAGCGGAGGGAAAATAGTTTTCCTGAGGAACTCGTCATTGCGATCCCGATTTTTTATCGGGAGAAGCAATCTCCCTCCAAAATTTGGAGGATTGCTTCGGGCGCTGCCCTCGTAATGACGTTATGTTTTTGCTGTTTTATTCCTTCACAAATTTCCCAATCAATTCCTTCTCCGTTCTCACCACATACATTCCCGCCGGCAATTCACTCACATCAATTGAAATTTCATTGCCGGAAATTTTTTCTTCTCTCAGTTTTTCGCCGAGGACGTTGAAAATGGAAAGAGTTGTGGGTTGAGTTGAGGAAAGATGAAGATGAATGGTGGTGGAGGTGGGATTGGGGGAAATATTGGGTTTAGTGTTATTAGGACTTCTAGTAACCCCATTATAGCTACCCAAACAGTCTCCAAGGTGTTTAGCTACACAAACATCATCAAAATAATAATAGGAATTATCAGTACTTCCTTGGTGTGAAGCAAAATAAACTGTATCGGTATTATCATTGGTGTAAAAATTCCCGAACGAGATGTACCTATAGTTTGAATCAGCAGTGAAATAGCCTGAAATGGCAACCCAATTTACTGTGTCCATTACAACAGCAGATGAATTAACGTGAGCAAAATTGCTAATTGCAACCGGATGACTGTTAGAAAATGAGTCCATAGAAAACCTAGCACCAATATTATTAGTAAACATTACCGGATCTGATGTCCCTGTCCCCCAACCGGAACTAACCGAGAATTCAACATAGTAGACACTGTCTTTAGTGAGTGGATTAGTCAACTTACAACCAATGAACTCATGCTTATCATTTGCGTAGTATGTATGCAATCCACAATAAGCATTTCCGGTTTTTGCTTCTTGGTAACCAAACAAGTTGCTAGGCACTCCAACATATAGGTAATTTGTGCACGAATTGAAATAGTCAGGGGTATTTCCAAAAGACCACCAATGTGTAACGCATTTTGCAACCTCATCATCAACAAATGTGGATAGCTGAAATGGACATTGATAATATTCCTCAAAACTCGGATTGGGAACAAGATTCTGTGAATAAAGCTTCGTTGAATTCAAATTCAATCCAAGAAAAAGCAAGAGGAAAAACTTTTTCATTGCATGTGCAAGTTAGGGAGAATCAGAACACCAACTTCCAATCAAATTGAAATTACCTTCGGCTTCTCATGACATTTGAATTTCGCGCACATCATCCTTCGGCGTATTTCCGTTTTGCTGTTTTGTTGTTGGTGTTGATTGCTCTCAATCTTACGCTCATTGCTTTTCTCTTTCCCCAGCTAAAATCAGTCAATGCAACGGCCGTTAAAACCATCGTGCTTGTTGTGCCGTGGTTGTTACTTCTTGTTTTGCCCTCGGTGATTCTCGGGATTTTTGTTTACCGCTCTTTTGTGAGGCGTTACCGGTTTTCTGTTGAAGAAAACAATTCAGATCAGAAACGACTTGTGATTTCACTGGTGCGAAAAAACGGAGAAGAAATCTGGACAAAAGAATTTTCCGTTGCAGAAATAAAATCCATTCACATCATCGACTTCGAGGATAATCACTATTGCAACTTAAAATTCACAGAGAGAAAAAATGATTTGGTGATCCACCGTGAGAGCGGCGACTTTGAAAATTTCTTTCAGCAACTAATGTTGTTTGCACCCGATGCGCTCGAAGTTCACGATTAGTTGATCGCAACCTGCATGCCGCGCACGAGCATGAGCATTTGCGCGATCTCTTCTTCAACCGTTTGCGAGCGGTCTTTTGCGTACCACTTGTGCAGTTCTTCTTTGAACAGCGGCGCTGTGGCAGGGTTTGATTTCAATCGAATAACAAGATTGCGTGCAAATTCAGGGCGCGGTCCCCATGCAGCCAGCACATGAAATGAATCATCCATGCAAATCAGCTTAGGAACACTGCGAGTGCCGTTGGTAAGAAAAGCATTCATCAAATCGGGATTCTCATCACGCAAAATGATTTTCATATCGATTCTTCCGTTGGATGCTTCAGCAATTTTTTGCAGAGCCGGAAGAATTTGTGCGCAGTCGCCGCACCATCCTTCCGAGATCACGAGCCATTTTAGCGGATGTGGCAACAGCGTAAGTTCATTTTGCATAAGGTGATTGAGCATAAATGTTTTCTCCACCCGGTTCATGCGGTAGATATTCAGTTTTGTTGCACTCACTTTTTCGTCCGTTTGCTCGAAGCCCGTGGTTTTTCCGAGCACGGTCAGCTCTTCAATCAGATCGCGATAAAGATGATAAGTGAGCGAATGGTTCCAAAAATTTTTCAGCTCTTCGCTGGTGATGGAACGGCTTTCGATTTCAGCTGTCATAATAAAATCAATTTAGGTGACACAATAATGAACTTCAAATCACGCGCTGAATGCAAAAGAGAAATATGATTTTTCTCAGATGGAGAACTGATTGTTTTCAGAATAAAAAAGCGCTCTGCTCCCCGGAAGCCGAGCGCTTATCCCAAAAGAAAAAGCTACGAACCGCACATGAGGCAGTTGCCATTCTCATCGAGGATGCAGGCGGCGCCTTCAGCATAATTTTCTGTTTCGGCGACTACATCATTTTTGACGGCAGACGATTCTTCATTGGTCGAAACAGGTGTTGAGTAAACGGGAATTTCTTCAGCAACCACCGACATTTGAGGAGCATCAACAACCGCTTCAATGGGTTGTGCTGTGTGTTCCTTCTCTACGGTGAATTTCACTGCATCGGTTGCGGCTTTTGTGCGCAGGTAATACATGCCGGTCTTTAATCCTTTTTCCCATGCGTAAAAATGCATGGAAGTAATTCGCGACACCGTGGCGTTTTCCATAAATAGATTCAGCGATTGCGACTGATCGATGAATGCGCCGCGGTCGGCTGCCATGTCGATGATCACTTTCTGACGAATCTCCCAAACAGTTTTGTAGAGGTCTTTAATCTCCTGCGGAATCTCAACAATGTTTTGAATAGAACCGTTGGCGGCGATAATTTTTTGTTTCAGCGCATTGTTCCAGATGCCGAGCTTCACGAGATCTTTTAAGAGATGTTTGTTCACTACAATGAATTCTCCGCTGAGTGTTCGGCGTGTATAAATGTTCGATGTGTACGGTTCGAAGCATTCGTTGTTGCCGAGAATTTGTGATGTGGATGCCGTGGGCATGGGAGCGAGCAGCAGAGAATTTCTGATTCCGTTTTTCATCACTTCTGCACGAAGGGAATCCCAATCCCAGCGATTCGACGGTGTGACGTTCCACATGTCGAACTGAAAAATTCCTTTCGACATGGGCGAGCCCTTGAATGTTTCATACGCACCGTGAATTTTTGCTTCTTCCATTGAAGCCATGATCGCAGCGAAGTAAATGGTTTCAAAAATTTCGCGATTGAGACGGCGCGCTTCATCAGAATCAAACGGAAGCCGCAGCATAATGAATGCATCGGCCAATCCCTGAACACCGATTCCAATCGGGCGATGGCGCATGTTGGATCGTCGCGCTTCTTCAACCGGGTAATAATTCCGGTCAATGATCTTGTTGAGATTCTTCGTCACCACTTTGGTGATGTCGAACAATCGCTGATGATCGAAAGCGCCATCCTTTACAAAATGCGGCAAAGCGAGGGAAGCAAGATTGCACACCGCGATTTCATCGCTTGATGTGTATTCGATAATTTCTGTGCAGAGGTTGGAACTCTTGATGGTGCCGAGATTCTGCTGATTGGATTTGCTGTTGCATGCATCTTTGTAAAGCATGTACGGAGTTCCCGTTTCAATCTGCGATTCTACGATGGCGAACCACAATTCCTGTGCACGGACTTTCTTGCGTGCACGTCCTTCTGTTTCGTATTTCTCATAGAGGTTTTCGAATTCTGGTCCCCAAACATCTGCAAGTCCGGGTGCTTCATTGGGACAGAACAAACTCCATGTGCCATTTTCCTTCACGCGTTTCATGAAAAGATCGGGAATCCAAAGTGCATAGAATAAATCACGTGCGCGCAACTCTTCTTTGCCATGATTTTTTTTCAGGTCAAGAAATTCAAAAATATCAGAGTGCCACGGCTCGAGATAAACTGCGAACGATCCTTTCCGCTTTCCTCCGCCCTGGTCAACATAGCGTGCCGTGTCATTGAAAACACGAAGCATGGGAATAATTCCGTTGGAGGTTCCGTTTGTTCCGCGGATGTAACTTCCGGTTGCGCGGATGTTGTGAAGAGAGAGCCCGATGCCTCCTGCGGATTGCGAGATGAGTGCACAGCGTTTCAGCGTTTCATAAATTCCGTCAATGCTGTCTTCTTTCATGGTGAGAAGAAAACACGATGACATCTGCGGCTTCGGTGTTCCTGAATTGAAGAGCGTGGGTGTGGCATGGGTAAACCAGCGCTCGCTCATAAGATCGTACGTTTCAATCGCTGCTTCAATATCATCTTTGTGAATGCCGAGTGCTACGCGCATAAACATTTGCTGCGGCCGTTCCGCAATGCGACCGTCAATTTTTAGCAGGTACGATTTCTCGAGCGTCTTGAATCCAAAATAGTCAAAGTGATAATCGCGATCGTAAATGATCGAGGAATCCAACGAATCCGCATTTTTTTCAATTACTTCCATTACATCATCTGCAATCATGGGTGAGGGTTTGCCTGTTTTCGGATTGCGATAGCCGTTGAGATCACGCATGGCCTGCGAAAAACTTTTCTTCGTGTTTTTGTGAAGATTGGAAACAGCGATGCGCGAGGCAAGCAATGCATAATCAGGATGGCGAACGGTGAGCGTGGCGGCTGTTTCCGCTGCGAGATTGTCGAGCTCAGTTGTCGTAACTCCGTCGTAAATTCCTTCAATCACTTTCTTCGCCACCATGATTGGTTCCACGTGTTCAGGATTCAATCCATAGCAGAGCTTTTCAATTCTCGATGTGATCTTATCGAACTTAATGCTTTCGGTGCGACCATCTCTCTTGATTACGAACATGAGTCAATTTTTTTGGTGAGTGGAGTTGCAAAAACTATTTCAGGTTTCGGATTTCAGAATTCTTCTTCGAGCGAAAAAACATTGTTGCTTGAAACTTCATTGCCCTGCATTTCTTTCTTCATCACTCCGGTTTTTTGATAATCACCCACACGCTTTTCGAAGAAATTAGTTTTTCCCTGCAGTGAAATCATTTCCATGAAATCAAATGGATTTGATGCATTGAACATTTTCGGATAGCCAAGTGCGCCCAGCCAGCGGTCAGCAACAAACTCGATGTATTGGCTCATAAGTTTTGCATTCATGCCAATCAGATCAACAGGCAGTGCATCGGTGATGAATTCTTTTTCAATCCGCACGGCATCCCCAATGATCTCGAACACGCGTTCTTTGGTCAACTTATTTTGCATGTATTTGCTATAGAGAAGGCAGGCAAATTCGCAATGCAAACCTTCGTCGCGGGAGATGAGTTCATTCGAGAAACTAAGACCGGGCATTAGTCCGCGTTTTTTAAGCCAGAAGATGGAACAGAAACTTCCGGAGAAGAATATTCCCTCCACAGCTGCGAAGGCGACGAGCCGTTCTACAAAACTTCCCTGTGAAATCCATTTCAATGCCCACTCTGCTTTCTTCTTCACGCAGTCAACCGTATCAATCGCATGAAAGAGCCGGTCTTTTTCGGCGGCGTCCTTTATATAGGTGTCAATGAGCAATGCGTACGTTTCGCTGTGAATGTTTTCCATCATGATCTGAAAACCATAGAAGCAGCGGGCTTCGGGAATCTGAACCTCTTCCATGAAATTGGTGGCGAGATTTTCATTCACGATTCCGTCGCTCGCTGCGAAAAATGCAAGCACGTGCGAGATGAAGTGTTTTTCGTTTTTGCTCAGAGAATCCCAGTCTTTCAGATCCTGATACAAATCGATCTCTTCGGCGGTCCAGAAACTTGCTTCGTGTTTCTTATACATCTCCCACACGTCGGGAAATTTTATAGGGAGAATGACAAAGCGGTCTTTGTTTTCCCTCAGCAGCACTTCATTTGTTGGTTCTTCCATTGTTCAGGGTTGGTTTTTTTCAGGTTTCTCTGAGAGCGATAACAATTTTATTCTTCAGTATTCGAAGAATTGCGGTTAAGAAAAATTTCAATCTTGAATCAGGAAATTATTTCACCGGACGCACAAGCAAAAATCACCGATCAGTAGTACAAGATTATTTTTCAGTTAAGAGAATTGCAACAAAAATGCTTTAACGTTTTGCACCCGATTATGTGAATTGTCGTTTGCATGTTGGAGCCTTGTGGATATTGGATGAAACATTTCATTGTTCAGCAGTGAAGACTGCAAAACGAGCTTGTGGAAAAATGATCATTATTATTCCCTGACAATTTTTATGAATCACAAAATGAATTCGCCTCCCAACAAAAATTATTTTTGCAAAAACGATTTTGATGAATGAACATAAAGTTCCCGGTCGCGAAAGTTCCGTTCACCTCGCCATCCGCCTTGATCAGAACAATATTCCTGAAAAAATAGAATGGGAAGCTACTGATGCATCAGAAGGCAAGCATGAAGCGAAGGCCATGCTGCTCGGGCTTTGGGATAAACAGCAAGGCACCGGGCTCTCCATAGATCTTTGGACAAAAGAGATGACCGTTCCCGAGATGAATATTTTTTTTTATCAAACGCTGCTCGCTATGTCTGATACAATAATGAGAGCCACGCAGGATAAAACACTCAGCGCAATGATGACGGCATTTGCCTCTTCGTTTATGGAGAAGGTGAAACTTTAAAAAGTTTTATTTTTAGTCGCCCTAATAATTTCACATCCTTGATTCAATCATTTATGTCTGATGTATCAGTAAAAAAAAGTGTTCCGCAATATCTTTCTAAATTCATGATGCATTCTTTTATTGACTGGAGTGTTCTTTCTCCCGCTGAAATGAAACTTATTGAGAAAAGCACGGCAGTGATCAATCTTCGTAAGAATGATGTGGTGTATGAAGAAGGAACATTTCCGAAAGGCGTTTACCAGATTAAAAAGGGAATGATCAAGCTTGTGATCCGAATGAGTGACGGTTCTGAGCAAATTGTATTCGTGTACAAGCCTGGCGAAACCTTTGGATTTCGTCCAATCATCGCCAAAGAAATGAGTTCGGCTATTGCTATCGCGCTTCAACCGTGTCAGCTCGAATTTATTCCGGCAGAAGTGTTCCTCTCGGTTCTTGATTCTTCTCCGGCCTTCTCACGCGCGCTGCTGAAAATCCTTTGTAAAGAGTTTACGATGTGGATCAATCGAATGGCATTCACTGCACAGAAAGATGTGAAGCAGCGTTTGGCGCTTTCACTTCTTATCCTGAATGAAAAATTTAAAGCACCCGAAAGCATTGTCTCCACGTCTGTTATTCACATTTCAAGAACTGAGCTGGCGGGTTATATTGGAACCTCGCTCGAAACCATTATCAGGACACTGAAGAAATTCACCCAGGAAAAGTTGATCCGTGTCAATGGCAAGAAAATAATTCTCTTAAATGAGAGGCCATTGATCAGTATTGCAGGCATCTGACCTCTTCTCATTTTTAAAAATACCTTTAGGTTGACATTTGTCAAATGGATTTTCAACATGCATGCTGAATTTTGTTTTATTGGTGTTTGCCAATAAACCGGTTAGGCATTTTTACTTCCTCTCACGAGGAACAATCCGGTTAGGGGTGTGGTGCCGGCAACTTCCCGAGAGTTGCCGGCATTTTTTTTTCGGTCATTGTTCCACTTGGCCGGTTGAAGAATTCAGGGTGAACTATTCTCTGCAATCTTCAGTTTGTTAGCTCTGAAAATTTTGAATCATGAAACTTCAGATACTTCGCCGCGAAGATCAGGTTGACGGGCAATTCAACGGAGGCGCCATACTCGAGAAACGTCCAATTGTTTATCAGGGCGAAAAAACTTTTCCTTACTCAAATCTTTTTTACTGGGCGCATGCATGGAGCGAGAACGGAAGCACGATTGGCCTCCATCCGCATCAGGGATTTGAGATTCTCACTTTCATTTTGAAAGGAAGTATCGAGCACTTCGATACGAAAAACAAAAATTGGATTCCTCTCAGCGAGGGCAGTGTGCAAATTATCCGTGCGGGAAATGGAATTTCTCACGCTGAAAAAATAAATGCCGGTTCATCCATTTTTCAAATTTGGTTTGATCCGAATCTCGAAAAATCCATGAAACACCCGGCTTCCTACAATGATTATGCGCCTGAATCATTCATGAATGTGAGTGTTGAGGGCGTAACTGAAAGGATTCTTAAAGGTGATAAGGCTCCCATTGAAATGGAAACTGAAGGTGTGTCGATCAAAGACCTTCGATTGATAATTGGGAATCACTCGCTGCAAATTCCTGAACGCAAAATTATTTCCGCATTTTTGGTGGAAGGAAAAATGAGAGTGGAGAATGAAGAATTGAACAAGGAAGATTTCTTCAGAGCTGAAGAGTCAACTCAACTTCAATTGCAAGCCAAAGAAGACAGCCGGCTTTTCATCATCGAGTCGCCAGTCGAACCATCTTACCCAACTTTTGCATCCATGAATTTGTGAGCATAAGTGCCCTCTTTGTCTAAACAATTTTCCGAATACTGTCAAAGCCGTTAATTTTAGAAGATCATGCAGCGAAGTGCATGAGTGAAATGTCTTTTCCTCAAAACTTAAAACGGCAGTTATCATTTCCATCTTGAGCGACAGTGAGCTGGTGCAGCGCTGCCTCAAAGGTGATGCACGGGCTCAAAAACAGTTTTACGAGCGGTTTGCCGGGCGAATGCTTGGCGTGTGCTATCGTTATGCAGGAAGCAGAAGTGAAGCGGAGGATTGGCTGCAGGAAGGATTTATTCGCGCTTTCCAGTTTCTCAAAAGTTTCCGCAGTGAAGGATCGCTCGAAGGATGGCTGCGCCGAATTATGGTAACTACGGCGTTGAATTTTCTGAGGCGTGAAAGATATTTCAGAACTGAAATCGATCTCGAAGGTGCTGCAGAAGAATTGTCGGGGAATACAGAAGCGCTTGAACAGATGGAAACAGAAGAAGTGATGAAACTCATTCAGCGATTATCGCCCGGCTACCGCATCGTGCTGAATCTTTTTGCGATTGAAGGTTATTCTCATAAAGAAATCGGAGACATGCTCGGCATTGGCGAAAGTACGTCGCGATCGCAGTTTACCCGAGCGAGACAATTGCTGAAGAAAATGATTGAAGAACATTTTTCATACGGGATAGATCATGAACGAACCGGAACACGAAAAGGAATTTGACCAGCTACTGAAAAAGAAGTCAGAAGGTTTTGAACTGGAACCATCGGGAGATGTGTGGGTGAATGTAGAAGCAGCTTTGAAACAAAACCGTAAGAAAAAATTTTTCTGGTGGTCTATTGCAGCGCTGATTTTTTCAGTCATCGCCAGCGGATTCTATTTCTTTTTGCAGAATGGTCCTTCAACAATCAGCACCGCATCACTTCAGCATTCTTCAGTTGATGAGAAGACTCAGCCCTCGATCACTCATTCATCTGAACTGGGTGAAACAAATTCAGCAGTGAAACAAAATCCAATTCAAAAGGAATTTCCAGTTACAACCAGGAATAATCTTGCATTGAAAGCTTCAAGTTCTTCGACACCGGAAATTACTCTTAATAATAAAGAGGTGAATGGTGAACGAACACGTTATGAGGAGCAATCTTCACTGACAAGCAATGAAAGAAAAGCAGATGAAATTTTACTTCTGAATTCAAAATCATTGTCTCCGCTCCCGAACGAAGAAAGTGAAAAACTCAGATCACACGCCAATGCAGCTGCGAACGGCGCATTCAGTACTTCGCACAGCGAAGAAATGGTTTCACATCATTTCGCGGCGGAATTCGATGCCGTACCGGCCGTATGTTTTTCATGGAATAGTGAGAATGTGCAATCCTCATCTCTTTCGGCTCATTCAACTTCCATGATTCAGCCGACTTCTGACAATTCATTCTGGGAAAATGGATTTTCTGCAGGGGGAAATTTCTTTTTCAATCTGGATAATTTATGGCTGCTTGGCGGCGGCATTCATTTTACTTCCACCATTACCAAAATCGCTTACGCCACTCAAACAGGCATCCAGTTGGACACTTTATATGGGAACAATACAACAGTAGCAGCAGTGGATACAATGTATTTAGAGTACGTGCCTACTGAAAAATTTTCGCAGCACTGGATTGATTTTTCTGTTGTGGCGGGCGTTCAGTTGTTTGCGGCTTCTCAAAATCATTTCAGAATTCTCGGAGGTGCGGCCTATTCGCTTCTAATCAATTTTCAAAGCCAAATTGAATCGGGAGCATTCCCATTTACTTTTGATGTTGTGTCAACAGGCGCCGGTACCAACTTCATGAACCCTAACTCTTCTTCACCTGCACTTTCAAAGAATCAATTTCAATTGCTCGCCGAAGCTGCTTATGTGCGCGATTTGGGAGCGCATTTCCATGTTTCTGCCGGAGCTCAATTCCATTATTATCCATTTAATTTGTTTGAAGACAATTCGATTCACCAGCGCTTGCTTTGGCTTGGAGCAAAATTCGGATTGCAGTACTCTTTTTAATAGGATAGAATCAGTTGTCTTGTTCTTCACCCGTAGTCTTTGTTTGGAATTTTTGATTCTATTACTATTACTTTTGCGACCAAATTATTCGAGTGAGCAGTAAGAACGGTGTATCCCGTCTCTCTTTCGGGATGCTGCTTGTGACCATTGGGATTGTTTATGGCGATATCGGCACTTCGCCGTTGTATGTGATGTCGGCCATAGTAGGCACCAAAAAAATCAGTCAGGATCTTGTTTACGGTGGAGTGAGTTGCGTCTTCTGGACGCTCACGCTCATCACCACTTTCAAATACGTGTTTCTAGTTCTGCGCGCAGATAACAACGGTGAGGGTGGCGTTTTCGCTCTTTATGCCTTGGTGCGCAAGCGTGCAAGATGGTTGGTCGTTCCGGCACTTATTGGTGGCGCTGCCTCATTGTCGGATGGGATTCTCACGCCGGCAATTTCTGTTTCTTCTGCGGTTGAAGGCTTGGAAAACGTAAGTGAATACATTCAGCCGTTACCAATCGTAGTTGTGATCATTGCAGCACTCTTCATTTTTCAGCGGGCAGGAACGAAAGTGGTCGGTAATTCATTCGGGCCGATCATGCTCATTTGGTTTTTGATGTTGGGTGCATTGGGAGTTTCTAAAATTATGGAGCATCCGCAAATTCTGAATGCGTTAAGTCCTGTTTATGCAGTGAATCTTTTGGTGAATTATCCGCAGGGCTTTTGGATTCTAGGCGCTGTTTTCCTTTGCACCACAGGAGCCGAAGCACTTTATTCCGATCTCGGTCACTGCGGAAAAACAAACATCCGTGTAAGCTGGTCGTTTGTTCAGCTTTGCTTGTTGCTGAATTATTTTGGTCAGGCAGCGTGGCTTATGCAGTTTCAGGGACAAACACGCAGTCAAATTCCCATCAGCAATCCCTTCTATGGCGTGATGCCGGATTGGTTTCTCCTCGTTGGAATTGCAATCGCAACAGCAGCAGCCATCATCGCTAGCCAGGCAATGATCTCCGGCTCATTCACACTCATTAATGAAGCGATGCGTCTTAATCTATGGCCGAAAGTTCGAATCATTTATCCCACGAATGAACGCGGTCAGATTTACATACCTGCCATCAACTGGATTTTATTTCTCGGATGCATCGGTGTCCTCTTCTACTTTCAGCAATCAAGCAATATGGAAGCGGCCTACGGGCTTGCCATAAATGTGACGATGATTTCCACGACAATTTTGCTCAGTGTTTATGCTTATGTTCGTCGCGGATCTTATGCACTCACATTCTCCATCGGCGTGAGTTTTTTATTTATTGAATTGATGTATCTCGTCGCCAACCTTCAAAAATTTCATCGCGGCGGTTACGTAGCCATCATGGCTGCATGCTTTTTTGCATTGGTGATGCTGATTTGGTTTCGGGCGAGAAAGATCAAGAATCGCTTTCTCGAATTTGGATCAATGGCCGAGTTACTCCCAAAATTGCTTGAGCTGAGTGAGGATCAAAGTGTGCCGAAGTTTGCTTCGCATCTTATCTTCCTCACCAGCGCGAATTATCCTTCACAGATAGAAACCAAATTTCAATTTTCCATCTTCAGTCGCCAGCCCAAGCGCGCTGACACGTATTGGTTCGTGCATGTGGATGTGATGGATGAGCCGTATACAAGCAAATATGAAGTAACGGTTCTTATCCCGAATGTTGTTTACCGTATTGATTTTCGTCTCGGGTTTCGCATTGAGCCGCGAGTGAATCTTTTTCTAAGGAAAGTGATCGGCGAAATGGTGGAGCGCGGTGAAGTGGATGTTACGAGCAGATATGAATCATTAAACAAACACCATTTGCCCGGTGATTTCCGATTTGTAGTGCTCGAAAAATTTCTTTCCTATGAAAATGAATTGCCTTTCTTCGAGAAGATCATTATGGATATTTATTTCTTCCTGAAAAATATTTCCCTCTCTGAAGGCCGTGAATTTGGACTTGACACGAGCATTGTCACGATTGAAAAAGTACCGCTTCTTCTCACAGCACCGCGTGCATTCAAGCTGGAACGGGAAGATGGCGAACGTGAAGAGGTGATGGAAAGGGAAGAGAGATAAAACGAAATTGCTACCGTATTAAAGTTAAATTTCCATGGCTTGTTTTCTTTACACCGTTTGAGAAAACAGTTTCAAGCTCATAAACATAAACACCCATTTCTTCTTTCTTGCCATTGAAAGTACCATCCCAACCTACACTCGGATCGGTTGTAAAAAATACTAACTGTCCCCATCGATTGAAGATCGAAAACTGGAATTGCTGATTGCCGTTGGTGATGATTTTGAAAACATCATTCAATCCATCGTCATTCGGTGTAAATGCATTGGGAATGAAATAAGGACAGGCGGAACCTACCTCAATCGTATCACGTGTATCACAGCCATTATTGTCGACTTGCACCCAAACTTCCTGCGGCACTTTGCTCACGGTAATGAATTGCGTGTTTTCTCCTGTCGACCATATATAAAACATGCCTGGATTTTCTGCATTAAGAGTTATAGACTCGTCTATACAAATGGCAGTGTCGAGTCCGAGATTGACGACAGGATAATCGTACACTTTCAAATCTTTTGTCACCGAATCAGGATTGCAGGAAGGATTGTCGACGATGAGTGTGAATTGATAAGTTCCGCTGATAGAGTAAACGACCTTGATTAGTGTGCTTGTGTCTCCGCTAATACCCGTTCCGAACCATTGGTAGGAAGTAGGCGTACCCGTTGATCCATCTTTCAGTGTGATCGTGTCTCCCACACAAAGTGCACTCGGACTTACTGAAAAATCAGCCACAAGTGGTTGAGCTACTTGAAGCAGAACAGATGACGTATCATGGCATCCAATCGTGTCCGTCACGATTAATTGAACTTGAAATAATCCACCGGTAGTGTAAGTGAATTGTGGATCAGGAAGATTTGTTTGGCCATTATTTCCAAAATACCACTGATAAACTATTTGCTGACCACTTGAAGAATCAGAGAATGAAATCGGTATCCCTGCGCAATATGGTCCTGGACTCACTCCGAAATGTGAAATGGGTGGTTGAACATGCGCATTCACAAGTGCTGAGTCATTGTTGAAACAGCCGAGAGTGTCAGTGATAGCAAGGGTGATCTTATATGTTCCTGTAGTTGGATAAAATGCTGATGGATTTTGAAGCGTACTTGTATTGCCGTTTCCAAGATTCCAGCTCCATGCATTCACAGTATCTCCGACGGAGAGATCATGAAAATAAACTGAATCACCCGTACAGGTTTTTTTAATGGTATAAGAAAACTGCGCATCGGCCAAAGCCACATCAAACGGAACTGAATCAAGATACGACAACTCATTTCCGCAATTATCAAGAAGAATGTTTCCGTAAGTATCATCAATCTTAAAGTGAAGAACGTAATGTCCGTTCACTGTGATAGGCGAAGCCAGTTGAATGTCCACACTTGTAGTAAAATTTCCTGCACTGCAAGTGGCTGATGAAGCGCCAATCACATTCACACCTGAAGGTCCGAGCACATAAAAATCACTCCCGTCAGGAGCAATGGAATTGCAACGCACCGGCTCTGACACTGTGAGATGTAGCGAAGAAGGCGGTTGGCAAGTGAATGGAGCGAGTGCAATCGGTGAGGGCGGGACTGTGTCATAAATAACAGCAGTACCGCTGAATTGCAGCGTATAGCCGGTAAGCGTGTTTGCATGGTTGTTTATCAGCAACACGTAGGTTTCGCCAACTAAAACATTCATCGGCGCACACTGATTTGGCCCACCGGCGCCAACTGATGTCAACACATAGGGAAAAGACATTCCGGTAGAGCCGGGAATCGCAGAATAGTTACAACGAACTTCGGGTGCGGCGCCTGTTGCAATTCCACTGCAATCGCTGTTAGTAAGATTGTAAATGGCCCAATCATAGTCGTCACCCGGTGAATTCGGCTCAATTTCCATTTCGAGATCACCGGCACCGGTTACAGTAAAGATATACCAAACAGAGTTTTGTTCGCCGCCGATCAGGCAACTTGTATTAGTGGGATAAACTATGTGGTCTTGAGAAGTATCACCTATGCCAACATAAGAATTCAATTGGTAGTAAGCAGATTGACAAACCGGAATAGCGTTAATACAATCTTGTTCGGGTAACTGCGCAACCGCGGTACAATAGCCAAGGCAACCGAAAATAAGGAGAGTATAGTGCTTCACCATTACATGAGTGTTGACTTAATGTGATGCGGAAGTATTGCTTTCAAAAATAAACAAAAGATCAGGATGCAGAATAAATCTTGTCGATTGCCTCCGCAAGCATATAATCTCGATTTGTTACAATATCTCCTGCGTCATGGGTGGAAAGATAGATTTCAACCCGGTTCCACACATTAATCCAGTAAGGATGATGATTCAATTGTTCTGCGGCAAGTGCAACGCGCGTCATAAATCCGAAGGCTTCACTGAAGTTTTCGAAAGTGAACACGCGCATGAGTTTGTTGTCTTTCTCAGTCCACATGGGAATTTTTTTGATTCTTCATGAGTAATCAAAATGCTACTCGAGTACCAGGTTCTCTTTAGACTTAAGTTGTGAATAATTGATTTCGAAGACCATTTGCACAGCCTGAATTTCTTTTAAGGCAGAAAACAATTCGTTTTTTGCTTTCTCAGAAAGTTCTCCCTGGACCATAAATAAAAAATCTGCCTGCTTTATTTCAGGAATCAGGTACTCTCCTGAATATTTATTTGAAAGCAAATACACGAATAATTTGTCCAATTCATCTTCATACCTGAACCAACTGTAAGTTGCCGTTTTGTTTTTCTTTTTGTGAGTGATTTCCAGATCATCCATCATCTCCATTTCAAAACTTAAATGTTTGTTAAGATGCCAGCACAATTGATAGTCGCGCAGCTGACTTATGATACCAAAAAGCACTCCTTCAAAATCATTCTCAGTTTTTATGATTTTCTTTTTGCCCACCTGGCAGCTCTTGTGATCTCAAAGCTACGATGATTCGCATTTCACAGTTATTTCCAGTGGTGTCAAGAAAATCTCTGATGAATTTTGATTTCAACCTGTTTATTATTGAACGAATTCCTCGCCTCCGATTCCCGAAAATAATTCGCTAAAAAGGTTGCGTAAAAGGATTGGAATGACTTTCTTTGCGGAAATTTTACAATCACCTAAACCAATTTATCTATGTCAGACATAGCAGCACGCGTTAAAAAGATCATCATCGACAAATTGGGCGTGGATGAAAGTGAAGTGACTCCGGAAGCCACATTTACCAATGATCTCGGAGCCGATTCACTCGATCAAGTGGAGCTGATCATGGAATTCGAAAAAGAGTTCAATATCTCTATACCGGACGAGCAGGCAGAAACCATTACATCAGTTGGGCAGGCAATTGCCTACATCGAGCAATACGCTAAGCAATAATTTTACTTCATGGAATTTAAAAGAGTAGTTGTCACCGGCCTCGGTGCCCTTACTCCTTTGGGCAATTCGGTGCCTGAGTTTTGGGATAATCTTGGGAAAGGAGTGAGCGGCGGGAAAATGATTCCGTACTTCGACACTTCAAAATTTAAAACGAAGATCGGATGCGTGTTGAACAATTTTGACATCACCCGATACATGGAGAAGAAGGAAGCCCGCAAGTTAGATCCGTATTCCCAGTATGCATTGGTTGCGGCAGAAGAAGCTGTGAACGACAGCAAACTTTTAGAAGCCAATGTGGACAAGACTCGCGTCGGAGTTATTTGGGCGACCGGGGTTGGCGGAATTGATTCCTATGCAAAAGCAATGATCGAATTTTGTGCTGGAGACGGCACGCCAAGGTTTTCACCGTTTCTCATTCCGCTCATCATTCCTGATTTAGCTGCTGGACATCTGTCAATCAAGTGGGGCTTTCGCGGACCCAATTATACCGTGGTGGCGGCATGTGCTTCTTCAACTAATTCATTGATTGATGCACTTACTTATTTAAGGCTTGGGAAATCAGAAGTGGTATTGACAGGAGGAAGTGAATTTCCATTTTGCATTCCTGCTGTTGGCGGTTTCTCCTCTATGAAGGCACTGAGCGAAAGAAACGATTCTCCTGAAACGGCTTCAAGGCCGTATGATAAAGACCGCGATGGTTTTGTGATGGGAGAAGGGGCCGGCGCATTGATTTTTGAAGAACTTGAGCACGCAAAGGCCCGTGGTGCAAAAATTTACTGTGAAGTGGCCGGAGGCGGAATGAGCGGCGATGCTTATCACATTTCGGCTCCGCATCCCGACGGCATCGGCGTGATTCAAGTAATGAATGAATGCTTGAAAGACGCGAACATGAAAGCCGAAGAAATTGATTATATTAATACGCACGGCACTTCCACCACGCTCGGCGATATTGCAGAACTGAAAGCCATCACGAAAGTTTTTGGTGATCGCGTTCACAATCTCAGCATCAGCTCAACCAAATCGATGACAGGTCACATGCTTGGGGCAGCCGGAGCAGGAGAAGCAATTGCGTGTATTGGTGCTATGCAGAGAAGTTTAATTCCACCCACTATCAATCATTTTACTGATGATCCTGAAATCGATCCGAAAATTGATCTCACCTTTAACAAAGCAGTGACAAAGGAAGTGAGGGTGGCTATGAGCAATACATTCGGATTCGGCGGACATAACTCTACAATCATTTTCAAGAAATACGAGCAATAGCGTACTCAGGAAAAAAATCGGGCCTCTGATTGAGAAATCATCAGAGGTTTTTTATTTTCGTTGATTCTTTTGATTCTTGATTCACAAGCTATTTTTTCGGAGCACTACATTTAGTTCAAGGTTAAAGCGGTTGACCGGGCAACCGCCGGTAAACCTGCAACTCTATCACACGGCCTTTCGGCATAGTTCAATTTCTGAAAATGAATATGACAGCAATGAAAGATTGGAGTTTTTGGGTGATGCGATCCTTGGTGCTGTCATTGCAGACTACCTCTACAAAAAATTTCCATACAAAGCAGAAGGATACCTGACGGACATTCGTTCGAAAATGGTGAGCCGGAGCCAGCTCAACAGCATCGCTCACAAAATGGGCATTGATGAATTGATGACGTACAATGATGCGGATGCGCTGCTCAATAAAAAATCGTTGGCGGGCAACACGCTGGAGGCATTAGTCGGTGCGATTTTTCTTGATAAAGGTTTTCAGAAAGCAAAAAATTTTATTCTGAAAAAGATTGTAAAACCGTTCCTCGACATTGAAGAGATCGAGATTTCAGAATTCAACTACAAGAGCAAACTACTTGAGTGGTCGCAGAAAAATGGACGCAGTCTTCAGTATACTGTCAAACATCACTCGCGATCGCGCCACAGAACCTTGTACAAAGTGGCGGCTGTAATTGACGGAAAAGAATATGGAATGGGCGAGGACACCAATAAAAAGAACGCGGAAAAACTCGCCGCCAAACAAACTTTTGAAGTATTGAATCTTTCAGTGGAAGAATTTATGTGACGATTCAGGCAGAAATAAAACTTCTGAAGAATACAGGCATTGAATCAATAGCTTAGCAAGAAATCTTATTGCTGCTCTTTCAAAAGAAGATCAATCTGATTCTCTACATCATTAATCCACTGCTCTTGCTGTTCCTTCTGTGCAAATCCTACGTGCACATATCTAACAATTCCCTTTTGGTCAATCAAGCAAATAGTGGGGTAACCCCCGATGAGGTAATCTTTGACTACTGCATCACAGGCCACGCCTATTGTTCCGTCTTCATTTCTACTATCACAGGTCGCTACAACCGGATAGTTCATGGCCGGAAGTCCAAAGGTCTGCCTCAACTGATACGCTTCTGCATTCACGGGCTCCGGTGAATTGAAATCAACTACATCTTGTTTTGCATTAGGAATAACGGATAAAATTTTAAAGGGATGACCCTGAAAATCATTTTCTATTCTGTTCAGGAAAGGAATCTGTTGAAGTGATCCTACATTAATAAGATTTGCAAAACTGAGAAGTACGACATTGTTCTGAAAGAAGCTGGCATCAATCTTATCACCCTTGATTGTAACCCCGGAAACCGGTGGCATGGGTTGATTAATGAATTGACGCACTTTTGTCCAGGTTGAATCAATTTTTTGAGCGCTCAAAATAGTGGCAATGCAAACAAAGATTGGAAATATGAAAATGCTCCGTTTTAAAATGGCCGAGTATGATTGGTGTCTCATCGAGAAAATGTTTTCACATACAAATATAGAATTTAGATTGAAAACGCAGACAATAAAAAATCAGCTTCCACAGCTTGCTTAAATTACCAGAGAAATTTCTTCAGCAAATAATTCCTGCCGGGATTTATCAGCGAGCAACTTGAAGGTCATGCGATGATGTTCACAAACACCAAACTGTGTGATTGCGGCCCTGTGCTCTTTAGTCGGATAACCCTTGTTCTGCTTCCAGTTATAATGAGGGAGAAATTCGTGGAGCTTTATGATATAATCATCACGATAAGTTTTTGCCAGTACTGAAGCTGCCGCAATCGAAGCAAATTTTGCATCACCCTGCACAATGCATTTGTGAGGAATACGACGGTATTTTTTAAAACGGTTTCCGTCTACCAAAATCAATTGCGGTTTTTCTCTCAGTGCATCGAGGCATTGATGCATGGCAAGTATTGATGCTTGCAGGATATTGATTTTGTCAATCATTCTCTGAGAAACCTGCGAAACGGCAAAAGCAATCGCTTCCCGCTCGATGATCGGGCGCAGTTCATTACGCTCTTCTTCGCTGAGCTGCTTTGAGTCGTTCAGCTTTTTATGACGAAAGTTTTTCGGAAGAATTACCGCTGCGGCAAACACAGGGCCTGCGAGGCAACCGCGGCCGGCTTCATCACAGCCGGCTTCTATCAAATCCTTTATATAAAATGATTTAAGCAAGGAAATATGTTCAGGATAAAATTAGAAGCTTGATTCTTTCAGGTTCTCAAAAGAAATCAACAGCGATACGTAACGGTAGAGTGGGTGGGCCCAGAAGGACTTGAACCTTCGACCAACGGATTATGAGTCCGCTGCTCTAACCGACTGAGCTATGGGCCCTGAAAACTTTCGCAAAAATAAATCTTGAAGCACTTATTTGAAGAAGTAAATCAGAAGTTCAGATAAAACGCCGTGCCCTCATTTTCTCTCGACTGCACCTGAATATTTCCACGGTGAAGAAGCATAATCTGTTTACATAAACTAAGTCCAATGCCGCTGCCTGTTTTCTTCGTGCTGAAAAACGGGATGAAAATTTTTTCCATTAGCTCTGCATTCATCCCTGCGCCATTGTCAGCAATCTTTATTACCACTTTGTGTTTGGCGTCGTCGTGGGCGGAGAGAACAATTCTTGGATCTTTTGAGTCTTTCACGGCTTCAATGGCATTCACCACAAGATTGATCAGCACTTGCTCAATCAAGTTCACATCCACATCCACCATGAGATCGGTATCCTTAAGTACGATGTCCATCTCGATATTCTTCTGCTCGAGCGTGGGCTGCATAAGCTGATGCAAATTCTCGAATAGATCGCGGACGTAAACTTTCTGGAGATTGGGATTGGTGATCTTGTTGAGATTGCGATATGTTTCTGCAAACTTCAAGAGCCCTTCACTTCTTCGCTTGATGGTATCGATGCCGAGCTCGAGATCTTCCAGTGAGCTCTCTTCACGATTGTTTCCATTGACGGATTGAACAAGACGATTCTTGAGTGTGTCAGCGAGAGAGGAAATCGGAGCAACGGAGTTCATGATCTCATGCGTCATCACGCTCAATAATTTTTGCCACGCTTTTGCTTCCGTTTCATCGAGCGCTTCGTTCACATTTTGAAAGGCGATGAGCTTGTAGATTTTTTCTTCCGTTTGAAATGCCGTGGCAGAGAGCAGCACTTTGAACGTGTTCATGTCTCTTGAAATATTCACCACCTTGCTTTCGCCGGTCCGCAGTTTTAAAATTTCATCTTCAAGATTCTTGTCGCGCTTCTCGAGTGAACTCAGTGTTTTGAGATACGGAATTCCGAGCAGCTTCTTCAGCGATTCATTCATCCACATAATTTCTTTCGTGGAAGTTTCGTACGAAAGAATTCCCGTGTCAACCAGCTCGAGAATTTTCTGCAGGTATTGGTATTGCGTTTCCTTTTCCTTGCTGATAATTTTGAACGTGGTATTGATCTCATTGAAACCTTTCCGGATCGGTTTCAATTCCGACGGAGCGCGCTTCACATCAAAGTAACGCGAGAAATCACGATAGTGAACCGCTTCTGCAAACTGCTCTACTTCTTCCTGCGCCTTTTTGTTGAAGCGGTAAAATTCAATGAGCTGGTAAATGATGACAGGAGCAGCAATCAACAGATAAACGAATCGCGCCGTTACAATCAGCCACGAAGCTGTGAGCAGCGTGATGAAGAGTAAGACCACGCGGATGATGATTCTCCACTCGTATCGCTTAAATATCATACTTGGTGAGTCGTCGGTAAAGGGCGGTGCGCGTGAGTCCTAATTCTTTGGCCGCCTTGGTGATGTTGCCATTGTGTTTTTCGATCACGCGCAGAATGGTGTTCTTCTCGATGGAACTCAGCTTGAGATCATCCTGCTCTTCGAGAAAATTTTTCGGTGATTCAATCGGAGAAAAGATCAGATCGTTGGCCTGCAGCACATTTCCGTCGGACATGATGACGGCGCGCTCGATGATGTACTGCAGCTCGCGGACATTTCCCGGAAAATGATAATGATTCAATTTCTCAATCGCTTTCTGATCTAACTCTAAATCCGGTTTCAAATATTTGTTGGAATAAATTTTCATGAAATGCTTTGCGAGTAACTCGATGTCGCTCCCGCGTTTCCACAGCGGTGGAATCGTGATCTCGACGGTGTTGATGCGGTAGATCAGATCTTTTCTGAATCGTTTTTCATTCGCCAGTTCGCTTAGCGGAACATTCGTGGCGCAGATCAATCGAATGTCAATCGGAATCGATTGATTGGTGCCGAGGCGCGTGATGTGGCGGCTTTGCAATGCAGTGAGAAGCTTCGCCTGCTGTTGTAATGAAATATTTCCGATCTCATCAAGAAACAACGTGCCGCCGTTTGCCGATTCAAAACGTCCGATGCGATCTTCACGCGCATCCGTGAAGGCGCCTTTTTTGTGGCCAAAAAGTTCGCTCTCGAAAAGAGTTTCAGTGAGTGCACCCACGTCCACTTTTACAAAAGGCTTCTTCGCGCGCAGCGATTGCTCGTGAAGCGCTTTTGCAATCAGGTCTTTTCCGGTTCCGTTTTCACCGAGGATTAATACGTTGGCATCAGTAGGTGCGATCTTCCCGATCTTGAAAAAAATTTCTTTCATCACTTCCGAATCACCGATCAGCTCCGACCCGATGATGCCGCCCGCTTTCATCGATTCACTCAGCGAAGATTTTTCAGTGCCTTTATTCTTCAGCGCATCCTGAATGGTTTCAATCAGCTTTTCATTGTGCCATGGCTTCACCACAAAATCGGCCGCGCCTTCCTTGAGCGAACGAACAGCCAGATCAATTCCACCATAGGCGGTGATCATAATTACCGCTGCATTCGATCCTGAGTCTTTAATTTTCTTCAGCCAGAACAATCCTTCATTGCCCGTATTGATCGTGCTGTTGAAATTCATGTCGAGCAGCACAATGTCGAACGGCGTTTCCTTCAGCAATGAAAGAAGCTGATTCGGATTTTTTTCCGTCACCACTTGCTTCGCTTCGGTTTTCAGCAGCAGGCGCACCGCCGTCAGCACATCGGGATCATCGTCGATGACAAGAATGGAAGAGTTCTTCAAAACCATCAGTGTAAAATTATTCTCCCGAAATTTTCTACAAGTATACCATGAATAGAAAGGAGTGACAATAAGATTTTTATCTCATCACATGGGGAAACCACTGTTCGCATCCGAACGAAAGTTGTATCAAAATCGAACAGTGTTCTCATCGATCAAAAATCAAATCGCTGAAAGTCAGAAGTCGGGCGCTCTGGCACGGCGATTCTACAATTCGATCAAAAATTTTTCATTCAGAAGAGTGTAACAAACCAAAACATTCACGCGCCTTGAATAAACATTGCGTGAATCATTCTCAAACCAATCATGGACCGGGCGATACCAAAGAAGAAATGGACAACGAAACGTTTGCTGACGATAGGCGGCGGCGGCGCTCTCGTGATTCTGATTGCAGCGAGTTTTTATTTCACCACGGGAAAAAGTAAACTGAACGTGGACACCGAACGCATCACCATCAGCGAAGTGAAGAACGGACCGTTCCAGGAATTTATTCCGGTGAACGGTGTGGTGCTTCCTATCACGACTATTTATTTGGATGCGACAGAAGGCGGAAGAGTAGAAGAAAAATATGTGGAAGATGGAACGATGATGAAAGCGGGCGATCCGATTTTAAAATTAGTGAACACCGATCTCGAATTGGATTTAGCGAATCGTCAAACTGCTGTGTTCGATGTGCTCACACAAATGCAGAACACAAAAAATCTTTCCGATCAAAACACGATTCGTGAATTGAACCAGATGGCCGATGTGACGAACGCTTACCAGGAGGCGCAGCGGATTTACCGGCTGGACAGCCAGCTTTATTCAAGCGGCGCAATAGGATTGCAGGAATATCAGTCAGCAAAAAACAATTACGATTATCAAACAAAGCGAAAAGTGTTGGCGGAGCGAACGCTCTCAGAAGATTCCATTTCCACCAAACAGCAATTGGCGCAGATGACGGAATCGTACAACCAAATGCAGAATGCACTCGAGCTAATGAAGAAAAAAGTGGGTGACCTCGTGGTGCGTGCGCCGGTGGACGGGCAACTCACTTCACTCGATGCGGAAATCGGTGAATCGAAAAACAGAGGTGATCGTCTCGGGCAGATAGATGTGCTGAGCGGATTCAAAGTGCGGGTTGACATTGATGAACACTACATCTCAAGAATTTTTACGGGGCTGATGGGTGATTTCACTTTTGCAAACAAGACCTATCAGCTCAAGATCAAAAAAGTTTTTACGCAGGTAACGAATGGAAGATTCCAGGTGGATATGGAATTCGTCGGTGATATTCCGCAAGGAATTCGCAGAGGACAAACGTTGCAGATTCGTCTTGCGCTAAGCGATGAAACAACAGCGTTGCTCTTACCGAAAGGCGGCTTCTTCCAGCAAACGGGCGGCAACTGGATTTTCAAAGTGAATTCATCGGGAACGACTGCGTATAAAACCGACATTCAAATTGGAAGACAGAATCCGGATTACTACGAAGTGCTCTCAGGATTGAAAGAAGGCGACAAAGTAGTCACGAGCAGCTATGAGAATTACGGGACGATGGATGAGTTGGTGCTCAAAAAATAGGTATGAGGTATCAGGTATGAGGTATGAGGTATCAGGTATGAGGTATCAGGTTTCAGGTTTGAGCTGGCAGTTTGGAAGAGAAAGAGTAAATCATTTTTCGGATTTCGATAACATCTTTTGAAAGTGAAATGGATTGCTCATCATTGATAAACTTTAAATCTTTTGCGAGAATGAGTTGGTATTCTAATTCAGAACATGAACCGGTAGCTAGTGTCAAAAATCTTTTGAAATCTGGATCGGTATTTCTTCCGCAGCCTTCGGCGATGTTGGTTGGAATTGAAGAAGCTGATCGTCTCATTTGTGATGTAAGTCCATATAATTCATCTTTAGGAAACGTGGATGTGATCTTGTAAATCTCTAAACATAACGAATGACTCTTTTGCCAAATCGTAAGCTCTTGGAATTTTCTCATAAAAAATTGTTTTACACAAAATCTAAAAATTAACTGATACCTGATACCTCAAACCTGAAACCTGATAGCTATGCTCAAAATCACTGATCTCGAAAAAATCTACCGCACGGAAGAAGTGGAAACCGTGGCGCTCAACAAACTTTCCATGGAAGTGAAGGATGGTGAATTCATTGCCGTGATGGGACCATCCGGTTGTGGTAAATCCACACTCCTTAACATCATTGGACTGCTTGATGATCCTGACAATGGAAGTTTTCTTTTCAACGGAACTGAAGTTGCTCACTACAACGAACGCAAGCGCGCCGATCTGCGAAAACACAACATCGGTTTTGTGTTTCAGAGTTTCAACCTCATTGATGAACTCACGGTGTATGAAAACGTCGAGCTCCCGCTCATTTACACAGGCGTGAAAGGCGCCGAAAGAAAAAAACGTGTCGAAGAAGTTTTGGACAAGATGCAGATCATGCATCGCCGCAATCACTATCCTCAGCAGCTTTCCGGCGGACAACAACAACGTGTTGCTGTCGCTCGTGCCGTGGTGAATAATCCTAAACTTATTCTTGCCGACGAGCCGACAGGAAATCTCGATTCGCACAATGGCAATGAAGTGATGCAATTGCTCACCGACTTGAATGAGCAGGGAACAACGATCGTGATGGTAACGCACAGCGAACACGATGCACGTTACAGCCATCGCATTGTGCGCATGCTCGATGGACAAACGGTGATGGAAAATATTATGGCGTAAGAGCAATCAGGTATCAGCTTTCAGGTATCAGGTATCAGCAAAAAAATGAAACCTGAAACCTCAAACCTCAAACCTCAAACCTGATACCTCAAACCTGAAGCCTGAAACCTGAAACCTCACTATGAAAAACTATTTCAAAATCGCGATCAGGAATTTGATGAAGTACAAGTTCACGTCGTTCATCAATCTCTTTGGTTTGACTGTCGGTCTCACATGTTGCCTGCTCATACTCGTTTACATCGTGAATGAACTGAGCTACGATCGCTTCAATGAAAAAGCCGATCGCATCTATCGCGTGACAAGAAGTTTTTATTCTGTAAACGGAACACTTGCTTTCAATCTTGCCGCTGTTGCTCCGCCATTCACTCCGTTGATCAGAAATGATTTTCCGGATATTGAAAAGATCACGCGCATCATTCCGTACGGCGGCACTTTCAAATACAATGAAAATGTTTTCAACGAGCTGAATGATTTTTTCGCCGACTCTAATTTTTTCGACGTGTTCACCGTGAATGTGCTGCGCGGAAATCCGAAGAAAGCATTGAGTGATCCTTTTTCGGTGATGCTCACAGAAGAAACGGCGAAAAGATATTTCGGCAATGAAGATCCGATGAACAAAGTCATTCGCTGGAACAATCAATACGATTTCAAAGTCACGGGCATTTATAAATCGCTGCCGACCACCTCGCATTTCCATCCTGATCTGCTGATGACGATGAGCACCATGAACGATTCGAGTGTCTATGGTGCGAATGCGCTTGCCACCAACTATGGCAACAATTCTTTTTACACGTACCTGCTTCTTCCGCCAAATTACCCCGTAGAAAAAATCGAAGCCGGTCTTCCGAAGCTCGTGAATGAAAACATGGCAAGTCAGTACAAAGGAGTGAGCGGAAAGCCGTGGCAGTACACGCATCTGGTAATGCAACCGCTCACAAGCATTCATCTCTACTCGCATCTTGACAGCGAGATTGAACCGAATGGTGACATTTCAAGAGTGTACATCTTCTCTGCGATAGCGCTTTTGATTTTGCTGATCGCAGGAATCAACTACATGAATCTTTCGACGGCGCGATCCTCACTGCGTGCGCGCGAGATCGGCGTGAGAAAAGTAGTAGGCGCGCAGCGCCCGCAGTTGATCACGCAGTTTCTGAGTGAATCCGTTTTACTCACCCTCATTGCAATGTTTCTCGCTGTTGTTCTCACCTGGATTTTTATTCCGTCACTGAATCACCTGAGCGGCCAACAACTTTCCATCGCCAGTGTTTTGCAGGGAAAAATTTTAGTTGGCTTGCTGTTGCTTCCATTCGTCGTCGGAATTCTTGCAGGCATTTATCCGGCATTATTCCTTTCTTCATTTCAACCGGTGATTGTGTTGAAAGGACTTTTCGCAGCAGCATCAAACAGAATCAATTTCAGAAAAGTGTTGGTGGTGGTTCAGTTTTCCATCTCCATCATTCTCATCATCGGCACGGTCATCGTTTTTCAGCAATTGCAATTCATACAAAACACGCCGCTCGGTTTCAATAAAGATCAGGTGGCAACGATGTCATATGTTTTCACTGATGATGATCACTACAACGCATTTCGCAATGAGCTGATGCAGGATCCTTCCATTAAAGATGTCGCGCGTTCATCGCGAATTCCAAGCGGGCGATTGCTCGATGGCATGGGTGCACGAACCTACGTGGGCGATTCGCTTATCCCGACGACAGAGAGCATAAAAATGGTGACCACCGATTATGATTTCTTCAACACGTACGGAATAAAGTTCTCGTCCGGCCGACCCTTCTCGCGCGACTATGGAACGGATACTTCTTCCTGGATTCTGAATGAAGCAGCAGTAAAGATGCTGGGGTGGACGGCTGATAATGCCATCGGAAAAGAAATCTTGTACGGTGGTCGAAAAGGGTTTGTGGTCGGCGTAACGAATGATTTTCATTTCGAAAGCATGCATCAGAAAATTGTTCCGGTGATCTTTTTGTTTCCTCCGCCGCAGCAACAGTTCTTCGGAAATATTTCTGTGAAGATGAGCAGCACAAATCTTTCTGCTTCGGTAGATCACTTGCAGAAAGTGTGGAAGAAATATTTGCCTGAAGTTCCGATTGACAACACGTTTCTCGATGAGCGCATCAATCAATTGTACATCGCCGATCAGCAGCAGCGAACCATCTTCACCATCTTTTCCTGCATTGCCATTTTCATTGCATGTCTGGGATTGCTCGGTCTTTCTGCCTTCACCATTTCACAGCGAGTGAAAGAAATCGGAATCAGAAAAGTGCTGGGAGCAAGTCTGAACAACATTGTGACATTATTGTCAAAAGATTTCATGTTGCTTGTGATTGTGGCTGCTGTGATTGCATTACCGGTTGGCTGGTGGGTAATGAATCACTGGCTCGATGAATTTGCTTATCGGATTCAAATCAACTGGTGGGTGTTTGTAGTTGCAACGTTTATTGCATTGCTCGTGGCATTCGCAACAATCAGTTTCCAGGCAGTGAAAGCGGCGATTGCGAATCCGGTGAAAAGTTTAAGAACGGAATGAATTAGCTGTCAGGTTTCAGCTATCAGCTTTCAGCAAAAAAACTGATACCTGAAACCTCAAACCTGAAACCTCTATGAAAAACAATTATCTCCTCATCGCTCTCAGAAATATCCTCAAGAGAAAGGGATATGCATTTCTCAACATCGCCGGACTTGCAATCGGAATGGCGTGCTGTCTCTTGCTTTTTCAATATGTGTCGTATGAGCGGAGCTATGATAAATTTCAGAAGGATGCTGCAAACATTGTGCGATTAAGACTCGATGCTTACCAGAATGGAAAACTCTCATGGCAGTCGGCGACGGTGTATCCGGCGATTGCGCCCACGCTGAAAAAAGATTTTCCCGAAGTGGAAAATTTCTGCCGTCTTCATGATGCGAATTTTCTTCTTGCCAATGAGGACCGCAACGTGAAGTTCAATGAGACGAAAGGATATTTCGCCGATACATCTGCAGTGAAGATGCTCGACATAAAAATGATTGATCAGAATACTGACAAGCCGCTCGATGGTCCGAACAAGCTGATCATTTCAGAAAACATGGCGAAGAAATATTTCGGAACGGAAAATCCTCTTGGAAAAAAACTTCACATCCGCGATCCATATTATAATGACTACGCGGAAGTGACCGGCGTTTTCAAAAATTATCCAGCGAACTCACACTTAGTCATTGACTATCTCTTCTCGTATGCAACGCTTGCAAGATTGGTTGCATTGAATGGTGACACCACTAATTCAACAGAGACTGCTTGGGGCTGGTACGATTTCTATGCGTACCTGCAACTGAAGCCCGGCACTGACTACAAAAAACTTGAAGCAAAACTTCCTGCGTTCTGCGATCAGTACATGAATAATCGCGAGCGGGCGAAGACGCACAACTTCAGAAATGAGTTGTACCTGATTCCGTTTTCTGACATTCATCTCTATTCAAATTACAACCAGGAAGCAGAGGTGAACGGGAACGGACAATCCGTGTCGTTCATTTTTCTCATTGCATTCATCATCATCTTCATTGCGTGGATCAATTACATCAATCTTGCCACGAGTCGTTCTGTCGAGCGCGCGAAAGAAATTGGTGTGAGAAAAGTGCTGGGCGCAGAGAAGAAAAATCTCATCGCGCAATTCATGCTGGAGAGTTTTCTCATCAACTTGTTTGCGATGATGATTGCCATCGGAATTTTCTTCATCGCTTCGCCGGCATTCAATCATTTGATTGGAAGAAGCGCAGAAGTGGTGTACACCATGTCGCCCCAATATTGGTTAGGATTTATCGGGCTGTTTATGCTCGGAACATTTTTATCAGGATTGTATCCTGCATTTGTGATCTCGGGATTTCAACCGGTGAGTGTGTTGAAAGGAGTTTTTAAATCAAACAGCAAGGGAGCGGCGCTGAGAAAAGGACTAATCATCGGGCAGTTTGCAACGTCGCTGGTGTTGATTGCCGGAACGATCATCGTGTTTCAGCAGGTAAATTTCATGCGCAATCAAAATCTCGGGTTCAACATTGAACAGACACTTGTATTGCAAGCGCCGCAGACACTTGCTGATTCCGTTTATCAGGGAGTTTACCAGCCGTTCAAGAATGACGTGATGCAGATTCAGCATGTGAAAGGAATTGCTGTTTCTTCAAACGTAATGGGTCAGGAAGATTACTGGACGAACGGCTGGACCAAAGTGAATGACCCGGATAAGAACGTGCTCACACTTTACAATCTTGGCATTGATTACAACTTCGTTCGTGATTACGATTTGAAATTGGTGGCGGGAAGAAATTTCTCCAGAGATTTCGGAACAGACAGCAATGCGGTGTTGCTTAATGAGACGGCCGTTCAGCAAATGAATTTCGGCAGCGCTGAAAATGCATTGCAGAAAAAAATTACGAGTGGCGGTGACACCATGACGATCATTGGTGTGCTCAGCAATTTTCATCAGCAGGGATTACAGAAAGCGATTGATCCGATGTGTTTCATTCTTCAGCCGAACAGCAGCGGATATTATTCGATCAAGCTCGATGCATCGAATGTTCACCAGACGATTACATCCATTCAGGCATCGTGGAATAAATTTTTTCCGAACGATCCGTTCGATTATTTCTTCCTCGATGAAAATTTCAATCAGCAATATGCTTCAAATGAGTTGTTCGGAAAAGTGTTCGGCTTGTTTGCGTTTCTCGCCATCCTTATTGCCTGTTTCGGATTGATGGGATTGACGGCGTACAGCGTGTCACAACGAACAAAGGAAATTGGTGTAAGAAAAGTTTTGGGCGCATCAGTGCAAAATATTCTCACGATGGTGTCGAAGGATTTTCTGCGGCTCATTCTCATTGCTGTGGTGATTGCCATTCCGCTTGCATGGCTGGTGATGCATCAATGGCTGAATGATTTTGCTTACCGGATCAATATTCAATGGTGGGTTTTCGGTATTGCAGGAATTATTGCGCTGGTGATTGCGATCATCACGATCAGCTTGCAGGCGTTGAAAGCGGCGATTGCAAATCCAGTGAAGAGTTTAAGAACGGAATGAAACAGCTATCAGGTATCAGCTTTCAGCTATCAGCAAAAAAGAAAAGCTTATACCTGATACTTTAAACCTGAAAACTGTATGAAAACAAGCATTCTCACTTTTTTCTTTTTCCTGATTTACTCATTTCACAATTTTATTTCAGCCCAAGCTTCTTCAGGTTGCCGTGCCCCGGAGCAATCACAATTTGATTTCTGGATTGGAAACTGGAATTGCATTTCGGCTGACACGCTTGAAGGAACCGACATCATCACTCGTCAATTGGATAGTTGTATTGTGCAGGAGAATTTCAGTGATCTGAAGAATGCTCACAAAGGTTGGAGCTGGACCATTTTCAATCTGCGTGATCATGTATGGCAGCAGACTTACATTTCCAACGACGGACTTTATCTCTATCTGAGTGGTGGAATGAAAAATGACAGCATGATTCTCTCAACACACATCAAAACCAAGACCGGCGTGATGGCCGATTACCGCATTTTGTTTTACAACATCAAGAATGACCATTTTGACTGGAGCTGGGATCTTTCACTCGATGGCGGCAAGTCATGGACACCAAAATGGAAAGTTCGTTACGAAAGAATTACGGGATGAGATAAAAGCAAAAAAAGGAGTGAATAATGAACACTGAGTTGTGAATCAACAAACTTTCAAACTCAAAACTTCAAACATCAAACATCAAACATCAAACTTCAAACTTCAAACTGATCTGCCATGATCAAAAACTATTTCAAAACTGCTGTAAGAAATCTCTGGAAGAACAAGACGTTCGGATTTCTGAACATCATCGGACTCGGAGTGGGTCTTGCCTGCGCCATCCTCATCATGCTGTGGGTGGAAGATGAAGTGAGCTACAATGCTTCCGTTCAGAACCAGGACAACATCTATCAATTCTACGAACATCAAACGTATGACGGCAAAGTGTACACGTTCGCTTCCATGCCGGGACCTTTTGCTGAGGCAGCTAAGAATGAAATTCCCGGAATAAAAAGAATCGCGCGCACTGACTGGGGAAACCGGTTTGTGTTTTCGCTCGGCGACAAGTCCACGTATGAAACGGGAATGAGGGCGGATTCGCAGTTGTTCAGAATATTTTCTGTGCAATTTATTCGGGGCAATGAAAGCACGGCCTTCAATGATGTGCACTCCATCGTGATCTCGGAAAAGCTGTCGAAGAAATTTTTCGGCAACGATGATCCGCTCGAAAAGACAATCAAAGTCGGTGATACAGATTACAAAATCACCGGCGTGTTTAAAGACATTCCGTTTAACTCAACGTACGCTTTCGACTGGCTGATGCCATTTAAAAATTTTGAGAATGAAAATCCATGGCTGCATAACTGGAATTCAAATGGCGTTCAAACATTCGCGGAAGTTGAACCGAGTGCAGATGTAAATGCCATGAACGAGAAATTCAAAAATTATATTCAGAGCAAGGACACTTCTGCTTCTGCTCACCCTTTTCTGTTTACCATCAAAGACTGGCGTCTGCGCAACAATTGGGTGGAAGGAAAACAGGACGGCGGACGCATCGAGTACGTGAGATTGTTTTCGCTCATCGCACTCATTATTCTTCTTATCGCCTGCATTAACTTCATGAATCTCGCCACAGCGCGTTCGGAGCAACGCGCACGTGAAGTGGGTGTACGCAAAGTGATGGGAGCGGGAAAAGGAAAACTCGTTTTGCAATTCATGACCGAATCGATCTTGCTCTCTTTCGTTGCCGTTATCTTTTCACTCATCATCGTTTCACTCTCCCTGAATGGCTTCAATCAATTGATCGGAAAACATCTTACGCTTTCACTCCTGAATCCGATTCACCTTCTTGCGCTCGCCGGCATTGGCTTGATCACGGGAATTCTTGCGGGCATTTATCCGTCATTTTACCTCTCGTCATTCAACCCGATTGGCGTGCTGAAGGCATTCAAAGCCGGAGCAGGCAGCAGTGCGACGATGGTGAGAAAAGGATTGGTGATTTCGCAATTTGTGATCTCCACTGTGTTCATCATTTGCACCATCGTCATCTACCAGCAAATTCAGCACGTGAAGGATCGTCCGCTCGGTTACGATCGCTCCAATCTGTTGTACATTGATCTGAATGAAAATCTGCGAAATCATTTTGATGCCGTGCGGCAGGATCTCATTCGCACCGGTGCTGTGACTGATGCAGCTCTTTCGCGATCGCCGATTATTGCGATGTACAGCAACGGCAATGGATTTGACTGGGAAGGAAAGCCGCCGGGCATCGATCCGCTCGTGACGCAGGAAACGGTGAGTCCGCATTACATGTCAACGATGGGATTGACGCTGAAAGCAGGAAGAGATTTTTACGAGACGCCGGATGTTGACAGCAACAACGTGATCGTTAACGAAACGATGGCGAAGATCATGAACATGGAGGATCCGGTCGGGCATACGCTGAAGAATGGTGATCAGAATTTTCAGATCATCGGTGTGGTGAAAGATTTTGTCTACAACGACATGTACAAGCCGCCGACCCCCGCTGTGTTTTATTGCTATCCGAAAGCGACGGGCTTTTTATTCATGCGCCTGAAAAATTCCGGCGACACCAAAGCACAGCTTGCGAAAGTGGAAAGCGTGATGAAAGCCGACAACCCCGGTTATCCCTTCGACTACAAATTTCTCGATGATCAGTTTAACAACCTTTTCCGCAGTGAAATACTGATTGGAACTCTCAGCCGACTCTTCGGCATTCTTGCGATCTTCATCACATGTCTTGGTTTGTTCGGGCTTGCAGCGTACACCGCTGAAAGGCGCACGAAAGAAATCGGAATCAGAAAAGTGCTGGGTGCAACGCTCACGAACATCGTCACCATGTTGTCGCGGGATTTTCTGCAGCTCGTTTCCATCGGAGCATTGATTGCATTTCCCATTGCATGGCTGATCATGAATAAGTGGTTGCAGAATTACGCATACCGGATTGACATGGCGTGGTGGATATTCGTTGTAGCCGGAATTGTGGCGCTCATCATTGCGCTGATGACGGTGAGTTACCAGGCGATAAAAGCGGGATTGATGAATCCGGTGAAATCTTTGAGGACAGAATGAGAAAAGCAAAATTGCCACGTCATTGCGAGCGAAGCGAAGCAATCTCCTGCCAAATTTTGGGGATTGCTTCGTCCCGCGAAAAGCGGAACTCGCAATGACGAATTTAAATTGCTCGAATAATTTTTCGATGCACTCATGTAACTTTTTTACTGCGGGAAACTACTCACGATAAATTCGCACTATGCTCAAAAATCTCTGGCTCGTCGCATTGAGAAATATTAAAAAG
>Ga0335085_10000713_pt1 | contig 86679 bp, 62 predicted proteins | sample Lox_Sample_45_FD_206712 | JGI IMG/M metagenome (GOLD analysis project Ga0335085, IMG submission 206712) | Soil microbial communities from Loxahatchee National Wildlife Refuge, Florida, United States - Lox_Sample_4.5 | ecosystem: Environmental > Terrestrial > Soil > Wetlands | place: USA... | reverse complement strand
GTAACCGAAGAGTTCTTCTGCAATTTTGAGATTAATCCTGAATTCGAATGGACGACGATGGAGGCTGGCTTTCCGGTGGTCGCACGTGGGCCACAAGGCGAGATACGGGCCATCGAATCGCCAGCACATCGGTTCTACCTGGCGACACTTTTTCAGCCGCAACTGTCGTCGACTGAGAAGAAGCCGCATCCGCTTGTCCTGGCTTTTGTGCAGGCTGCTGCGGATTGGAGCAAGAAGAAGCTCGACGACAGCGTGCTGGAGTAGCGCTCACCAGGCTGGCACGGAGTCCCACAGGAAAGCCCGGCGCAAAGCCTTTCGGCATTACTAAAGTTCATTCACCTGGACCGTTACTGCCCACTCCCGAAGCGTATCTTGGAGCGCCCGGGACGCGGCCAGTAGACTCCTTGAAGTCGGTTGCTCTTCCCCAACCAGCAACCGGCAGGAGCCGAGCTTCGTCCATGCATGTGCAGCCAATGCAGTTGATTGACTCGCTTCGCATCCCCTTCTCGACACTGATCAGCTATATTCCCGTCCTCGCGACGATCTTGACTACCTTCTTCAGCATAGTACTGGCGCGGGCGACACTTCGCTACGTCGAGGCCACCGATCGCAGCCTGGAACTTGCCCGCGAAGAATTCGAACGCGAATGGAATCCTGACCTACATGTCAAGATGGAGCGTCTTTCGCCGACGGAAGCCCGCATCATCGTGACGAACCTGGCGAAGACGTCAGTCCTGCTGCAGTTACTCCAGTTGCGCAAACTCTCGCACGCGACGCCGTTTGAGCGCTGCCGGCTGAATGATCCGCTGGTGGGAGGCATGACCTGGACACAGGAGATGGGGAAACGGATCATTGCCTGCACAGGATATGAATTTGAGGGGCCGATCGCGGCAGCGATGACGTTCTACGCCGCCGGACGCATGTACCGCACGGACTGGTTTCGGTCGCAGATCGTGGTGCGGGAAGGGCGCATCGTCAGCCTCGAACCGAGCAACATGCCGACACGGAGAGTACGTCAGGTGGAGAGAAAGGGACAGGCCGAACGGCGGCGTGAGTTCGTGCAGGATGTGGCGGCGGTGTCGGTGGAAAAAGAGGGCGGGAAGGCGGAGGAGAAGTCTTTCTCGGCGGGAGCGTAGGTGTCGCGTATGGTGGACTCCTCGTCCGCCCGGCCAACTCGGCGGTGATCCCACTTCTTCGACTGGTACTTAGACCTGCTGTGAGACACGCACTCTTGTATGCGACTGTGGACGTGGTCACGGCTCGCTTCGCTCGTGGGGGAGGACGAAGGCTTCCGCCCCTACACCTGCGGTCACCATTACTAACGGGTGGCGAGATCCCTAAAGTGCTGGCGGTTCCTGCCGATTCCCCATTACAGGAGACTGCTTATGATTCCTCCAGTGAATAGTCCGCATGGGGTAGATGTAAAGCCAGTAGCCGTGCATCCAGCGTCAGAGGTGAAGCCAGATCCGGAGGCGCAGACTCGGCCTGTGCAGAAGAGCGGAGAGGTGTCGCAGGATCAGGTGACGTTGCGGAGTGCCGGGGAGAGGGAAGGTTGATTGGCGATTCCGTGATCCGACGATCGGTGACTGCCGGACACACTTCGAATTGGCGGGCGTGACTGGAGCCCGATGAGTTGCGATTGCCTAAGGTTTGCCTGACCGTCCTTGCAGGCGCAGGCGGTAATCCTTGTCGTCGGGCAGGCGGCCGTCGATGCGCAGGATCTTCACGGACTGGTCCACGTCCGTTCCTTTCACGTAACCGATCGCGCCGGGCACGTTGAAAACGAACTTACGGACGTCGGCAGCGCTGGCCAGGGTTTTTGGGGGGGCGAGAACGCCGCCAGTAAAAACACCCTGGATGAAGTGGTTGTTGAGATCCTTTTCCGACATGTTATAGATTTCGCGCAGTACGACTTTGCGCTCCGGCTGAGCTGGATCGAGCATGACAAGGGTAATGCGGCGGCCATTGGGCCAATGACTCTTTTCTCCGAGGAAGATCTTGCGGAGGTCGTCGAATGAGCAATTTTCGACAGGATTCGACGGATTCACAATAATGGCCACCGACTGATCGGAACCGGCGCCACCTAGAGTCGAGGGCGACACGGCTAGCAGGCCGACCAGCACCATCTGCAGCAGCGCCGAAATCAAGACGAACCGAGTTCTCCTCATGTCCGTATCTCTAAAAGGTAAAAGCAAACTGAAGTTGCAAGCCATTCACCGATGGCTCTTGCCTGAACATTGTACGGTCGTATTGTAATTTCAAAGCGACCGCCTCGGCAGCATCGAAGCGTAGTCCGACCGATGGACCGTGCTGCAATCCTACAAAGGGAAACATTGGTTCTTGCGAGGATTCGTTGACGTATTGGTAACGGAAGTAAGGGCGATAGGGTCCGAAGGCCTTGGAGAGCTGAGTGTAGAAACCGGGCGTGTCGAAGACGTGTCCTCCGTTAACCGCGTGACGAATCATCAGTGCTTCGTTGAGCCATTCAAAGTGCGGGCGCTGAAGCACGGCGTAGGCGTCGAAGATGGTTTCACCAATGCTGGGTTGCCCCACTGGGTGCAGATTATCGTGGTACGCCGAAAAGCCAACCTGTAAGCCGTGGACAGCGTTTGGCCTAGCGAAGATGGCCAAGTTGACAGCCTTGCCGTTATTTTCATCGACCACGTTCTGTACGGGCTCGACCTGCGGTGAAAGGGAGGCGCGTCCGTTGCCAACCTCTGCGACATAGTGAAGTCCCAGACCGCCAGAGGGAATCGCGCCTGAGAGAGAGGCTCCAACGTTGTGGATCGGCAAGATGCCGCCGTTGTCTTCGAACTCGAACAGGAGCGGGCGTCCCACGGCGGTTTGCAGCCAGGCACTGTGGTGATACGCGGTGTTATAGAAGCCAATGTCGGTGTGATATCGGCCGACCGCAAGATTGAAGTAGTCATTGAGGGAATACTGCAGGAGTAGGCGCTCGACATCGACGCCGAAGCTGTTGGTCGGGTCGGCTTCAAACACGATCTCGCTTAACAGGCGAAACTTTTCCGACAGGTCGGAGGTGACAAAAAGATTGAGTTGGCCAAGGCTGAACGCGGTATTTGTTCCGTGCGCGTCACTGCCGTGAAAAGTCATGTCGCCGAACCCGCGGATCTGCATGAGCGTGCGCGTGTCCATGCGCTGTTCCATGGAGCCGCCGGGTTCTTGTTCTGGGGCGAGTTCCGAGGCAACGGGAGCGGGCGCGGTGGTGGGCGCCGGGGCTTGACTCTGCGTTTCAGGAACGGGCTTTTGCTGAGCTTCCAGCTGCGCGACGCGAGCCTCGAGCTGCTCGACCCGATGCAGGAGGGCCTTGACCGTTTCCCTGTCAGAGTCTGTAGTCGAGTCCTCCGCAGAGAGTGCGTTGGGCAGAACAATAAATCCCAACAGGAGCATCAGGGCCGTAGTTCTCAATTTTGAAGTTGAGATTAATGGCCAAACGGAAAACCGCATATGTGTGCCTCCGGCATGGTGTATGACTGGACTTCCGCAAAGCAGCGAGCTTTTCTACCGCAGAATCGGTGAATGGCAGGGACCCTACGGACCATGCGTTTTGGCATCGTCCGCAATCAAAATTGTGAAAACTGGGAAAGCGAGCTTGCTGGGCCCCGGGGAAGACGAACAACGAACGGCTCTTACCAGAATATTTTCAATCAACCATTCCGATGCAACCAACTACGAATCTCAAAACCAAATGCTGACGCTCTATTGCGCCGTTTCACGGATCAGGACAACGTCGGAATCCGTATGGCCGCGAAGAATGCCGATGCTTCGGGCGTCCGGAGACCAATGGAAGCCTACGATCTGTTCCGAGGTGAAAGACGTGAGCTGGCGGCCGGCTGACCCTTCCAAGGGCTGGTTCCAGAGATTATCCACGCCGCTTTCGCGAATGGGGTAGGTGATTGCTTTGCTATCAGGCGTGAAGCTCAGACCGCCACTGGAAATTCTCTCGTCGGCATCAACGGTTCGAGGTGCTGCGGTGCCGCTGGGATCGAGCAGAGCAATTTTGTATTGAGGATAAGGATCCTCGGGAGTCGGCATGGTTGCAAGCACGTATGCGAGCAGCTTGCCGTCCGGAGAGATAGCCAGACCAGTTCCGGCGGGCAGAGTACGAGGCAGGTTGCTTCCCGGCTGCAAGGCAGGCGTGCCGGCACCGGCGAGCGGAGAGCGCCAGAGTTGTTGCTGATCCATGTTCCAGTAGTAGACCCATTTTTCGTCGGGTGAGCAGACCGGGTTGCGATCATTCTTGCCGTCGGTGAGCTTCACCGGATTGGAGCCATCCAGATTGGCGCGCCAGATATTGGTGGAGTTCGTGTCACCATGAAAGGCCCACGAGAATATCAAATAGTGGGTGCCGCATCCCGAGACTTCGACCAGCGCACCCGTCGGGTCTCCGAGAATACGCGTGGGGACGCCCTGGCCAATGCCGATGCGCAGCAAACGGGTGAAATCGGAAAAGAGCAGGTTTCCGTCGGCAGTCCAGTCAAACCAATTGACGGCCTGACCCTGAGGAAGGACAGGAGCAGGTTCGCCCGCGCGCCCGTCAGCCATATGAGTGACGTAGAGATTCTGTGAAGTTTTGGTCTGTACCGTGGCAATGGTTTTGCCGTCGCCGGAGAGGGTCAGGGTTGTATAGCTGTTCGTGTCGCGGGTGATCGGGCTCAAGTGTCCGCCGCCATCGGAGATGATTCCGATCTGTGTACGCTGGAAGTAGTCAGGGCCTTTCTGCGAATAGAGCCCGAGCAATTCGTTGCCGTCTGGCAGCCACTTGAACTCGGCAGTCACGACATCGTTGAAGGTCGCGAAGCGATTGATTTTTGTGCCGCCAATGGAAAGCAGTCCGATGCCACCGAGAGCTTTGTCAGGTTTGAAGAGCCGGAAGCCGATCTCTTTCCCATCCGGCGTCCATGCCACCGAGGTCGGAATATCGGAAACCGGAGAAGCCACGAATAAAGACTGCTCGTCACTTCCATCGAGGTTGACGGAAATGACGCTATATTTCCCGATTTCCGGGGAATTCGAGCGGGCAAATGCAAGGCGGTGTCCATCGGGAGAGAACGTGATGTCGCTATCAATTCCACGAACGATGGTCTGCGGAGTACCACCCAAGACGGGCGCGCGAGAAAGATCAAAATTTGTATTTGTGGCGTCTACGGCTTTGATGAAGTAGAGATAGTTGCCGTCCGGCGAGAACGCCAGAGACTTATACGAGGCGGGCGCGGGCGAGATCACCTGGGTATCGCTCCCGGTGGGGATATTTCGGAGCCAGAGGCTCTGCAAACCCTTGTCATTGATGACTGAAAGGATGTAGCGTGCATCCGGCGAGATCGCTGTCAGTGCGGCTTTTCCAGAGGTGGTGACCTGAGTAATCGCGAAAGACTGAAAATGCGCTGCGACACGCGATCGCAGCAAGGTGTACACGCCAAAGCCGCCGATGGCGAGCACCAGCAAGGCGACGACGCCGATGGCGGCTGCCGCTGCTTTATGCTGCTTCATGACCGCGACAATGGAGCTATCGCTCTGCTCGAAGGCCGATGGCGTTGGTGGAGGTTGAGCCACGGCGTCGCCCGAGAATCCAGAACTCTTGGCGCCGCTATGGCTCGAATCGGTCTCCCGTTTCAGGCGCTTCAGATCGGCGCGCAACTCTGCGGCCGTCTGGTACCGCAGGTCACGATCCTTCTCGAGGGCTTTCCCGATGATTTCTTCCAGCTTGGGAGGAAGATCGGGATTCAGCCGCAAGGGGCGTAGCGGAGGGCGATTCAGGATCCCATCAAAAATGATGGCGGAAGTGTCGCCGCGGAATGGCACCGTGCCGGTCGCCATTTCGTAAAGCACAGCACCAAATGAGAAAAGGTCCGTGCGCGAATCCAGTTCCTTCCCCGTCGCTTGCTCAGGGGACATATAGGCCACAGTGCCCACGGTCGAACCAGGATTGGTGAGGTATGAAGGGGCATCCGCGGACTCGACGGTGACACCAGTATGTTCCTTGTTATTCACGGGCACTAACTTCGCGAGCCCGAAATCCAGAATTTTCGCATGGTTCCGCTTGGTGATGAAGATGTTGGCCGGCTTGATGTCGCGGTGGACAATGCCCTCAGAATGCGCTGCGTCAAGGGCATCGGAAATTTCAAGCGCGAGGGTGAGTAGTCTCTCGTTGTCAAGCCGCGGACCGCGGCAAATATTCTTGAGCGTCGCGCCCTCAAGAAACTCCATTGCGATGAAGGCCTGGCCTTCTTGTTCGCCGATATCGTAGATGGTGCAAATGTTGGGATGGTTCAGCGCGGAGGCGGCCCTGGCCTCGCGCTGAAAGCGCGCCAAAGCCTGCGCATCGAGGCAGAGTTCGGGAGGCAGGAACTTGAGGGCTACGGGTCGTTGAAGGCGCGTATCCATCGCCTTGTAGACGACACCCATCCCACCGTCACCGATCTTCTCGATGATTTTGTAGTGCGAAATCGTCTGGTTGATCATTCGTCGCGCGCCACAGTTCGCGCGGGCAATGCAACCGGGGAAGAGACAGAATGGTATGAGCAAAGCGGGAGGATGTCAACGGAGAAAGGGCCGGGAGTGATCAAACTTGCGAATCTGACGAATCGATCCCAGAGTTGACAATGTCGTTTAGTCGCAATTGCCCTATAATGCTCGCCTCGAAGTGTCGGGGCACGCTGGTCTGAGGGGATAGCAACCGGTGATTCCAGAGGCCACAATCCATCCAAATGTGGAGACCATCTTCCGTAGCCTATTGGAAGCGGCGCCCGACGCCATGGTTGTAGTTGATGGGAATGGTCGCATCCTCTTGGTAAATGCACGGACGGAAATCCTGTTTGGCCACGGCCGAGAGCAGCTGTTGGGGCAAACTGTCGAACTGCTGGTTCCGGCCCGATTCCGCCAAGGTCACGAGGAGCACCGAAGAACTTTTACGGCTGAAAGCCGAGTCCGGCCGATGGGAGCTGGGGTACAGCTATATGGTCAGCGCAAGGACGGCACAGAGTTTCCAGTGGACATCAGTCTTAGTCCGCTCGAGACCGAAGAAGGAAAACTCGTGGTCAGCGCCATCCGGGACGTGAGTGTGCGTGTGGCGATGCAAGCCCAATTAGATCAGAGCCGGATGCAAGTTGTCTCATCAGCTCGCTTGTCGGCTTTGGGCATGATGGCTGGTGGTATCGCGCACGAGATCAACAACCCGCTCGGAATCATTCACGCCTACGCCAGCAACTTGCTGGAGATGGCGAACCAGGGCGATTTGAGCCGACCTGATGTCGAGAAGCTGTGCGGGCGAATTTTGGAGACGACAGATCGGATCGCCTCCGTCGTAAGAAGCTTGCGGCATATTGCACGCGAAGGCTCGGGAGATCCGCTCGTTCCCGCACATGTCGGAGTAATGATCGAACAGGCACTGGAATTATGCCGGGAACGGTTTCGAATTCGCTCGATACGGCTGATCCCCACTAAAGTGGATCCCGGCCTGCGTGTTCGCTGCCGCGAGGTGCAGATCGTGCAGGTACTTTTGAACCTGTTGCAGAATGCATTCGACGCGATCTCTGACGTGGATGGAGACAAGTGGACTGCCATCGAAGTTGCGACGCGAGAACACAATGTGGTTATTTCGGTGATCGATAGCGGGCGGGGGATTGCACCTGAATTGCGCAAACGGATCATGGAGCCTTTTTTCACGACAAAACCACCGGGGAAGGGAACTGGACTGGGCCTGAGTATTTCCAGGACTATCGCGCACGATCATGGGGGTGAGTTGAGCTATGAAGAACGGGACGGGCATACCTGCTTCTCGCTGATTCTCTCCCGCCAGGAGGACACCTCGCTTGCACCTTAGAGACGCAACGTTGCTGGTGGTCGACGACGAACCGTACTACTGCGAGATCGCAAAAGATTGGTTTGAGCGCGAAGGCTGCCGGGTTTTCACAGCAGACGACGGTTTGGCTGCGCTCGCCTTGTTGTCAAAAGAGAAGGTGAACGCCATCATTACGGATATTCGCATGCCTCGGATGGATGGAGTTGAACTCATCCGACGATTAAAGGCGAGCGGGTCATATACGCCCACGGCGGTTGCGCTCAGCGGCTTTTCGGATCTTTCGCCGCGAGACGCTTATGATCTGGGCATCGAGGCGCAACTCTCGAAGCCGGTGTCGCGCAAGGTCCTTCTTGCAGCGGTCGAAACGGCGCTTACGGATCGCAAGGAACTCTGGGCAGGCCATGCTTCAGCCGCGAAACGAGCGGCGATCAAAGGTCAGTTCGACAGCCTGCAATCTGCGCGAGAGAAAGGGGAGATCGCGTTTGGGCGCGGAGGATTTTGCATGCGCTCCGATCTGATGGTCGCAGATGACAACGGAGTTGAGTTTCACCTCGTGTTTGCAGACCAAGGACAACCCTTGCACGGACAAGGAACGGTTCGTTGGACATCCCCGGAGGAGCACGTCGTCGGCGTGGAGATTGCCCGGGTTCAGGAAGGGCTCGACTGGATCGCGGAACTCGCTCGCCAGAACCGTTCGGTTTCCTTTATCCCGCGAAGTCCTGAAGCGGTCTGAATGGAGGCCCGTTTGCAAGCGTATTAGTGTGTCGTAGGAAGCTCCTTCCGACTTGCGATTTAGGCGCACCGTGGCCATAGGCGCTAAGGTAAACGATTTCTGAACGGTGGACCAAGAGGGCCCGATTCGTTCCGGCGGGGATCGCAGACGTTCCCAAGTGCTAGGAGGACTTCGCGGCGGCAGGCTCAGGCCTGAGACAATGCCGTTCCTCGGTCTGCCACTTCATAACCGCACTTTATGGGATGTGTCCTCCGACCTGACCATTGCGAAATGTGACGGAGCAGGGAAACCAGAATCTGGAACCCACAAGAAACATCTGATGGTGATATCGTAAAAGGCCTGGGTAAACGTAATCTCAAAAGTCTTGGGGCGTCGACCAAGAAACGGCGCCAGAGTCCGTGTCGGTAAGCGACAACGAGGGTCTGGAGTCTCGGCCCGGGAGAACGTCATTGCGCTGGAGAATTGCTGCACTCGTGAGTGTTGCGATCGCGATCAGCTATCTGGATCGTCAAACACTCCCCGTGGCTGTCCATGCCATATCCAAGGACATCCCCTTGTCGAACGAACAGTTCTCGACGCTGCAGTCAGCATTTTTGGTCTCATACGCGTTTATGTATGCCGGTGGTGGCAAGTTGAGCGACGTTCTGGGAACGCGGACGGGATTCACCGTCATCATGATCTTCTGGTCCCTGGCGTGTGTAAGCCATGCCTGGGCGATGAGCTTTGGGATGCTGGCGATGAGCCGCTTCTTACTTGGGTTGGGAGAAGGAGGAGGTTTCCCCGCTGCGACCAGAGCGGTTGCAGAGTGGTTTACAGCCCGCGAACGAGCATCAGCGATGGGGATTATCAACGCCGGGACCTCTATGGGAGCAGTCATCGCTCCACCCATGATTGCGCTGATCCTCGGGTTTGTGAGTTGGCGTTGGATCTTCGTGATCTCAGGAACATTCGGTCTTATGTGGACCGTCTGGTGGCGACTTTCCTACTTCGTTCCGGATTCGCAACGCATCGAGTCCCAGCAAGTTTCGGGCTCGGTAGGAACCAATCCGAATTGGATCAGTCTGTTACGTGTTCGAGAGGTTTGGGGTCTGATTATTGCGAAATTCCTGAGCGACGCGGCGTGGTACTTCTATCTCTTCTGGCTGCCCAAGTACCTTTATGATGCACGCGGCTTTGACACGAAAAAGGTTGGTGCCTTCGCGTGGATTCCCTATGCTGCTGCGGGAATCGGCTGCCTGGCAGGCGGTTGGTTTTCAAGCTATCTGATACGCCGCCAATTCTCGGTAGGTGTGGCGCGGAAACTTGCTCTGGGATTGAGTGCGGCGGTCATGCCGTTCATCCTGCTTGTGCCGCATGTAGCGGTGTCATGGGCGATCGTGATCTTCAGCGTGGCTTATTTCGGCCAGCAATCGTGGTCGACCCTGGTAATGGTGGTTCCTACGGATCTATTGCCACGCAACGTTGTGGGCTCGGTGGCTGGACTGGTCGGTTTCGGGGGTGCAGTGGGAGGGATTGCGTTTGGACAGTTGGTCGGATACCTGCTGGATCATGAAGTCGGGTACTCCACCGTTTTCGTGCTGGCCGGGATGTTTCATGTCGTGGCTTTTATCGTGATTCTTGCGATGATACCGGCCTTTGAGCCCGCGGACGTTGAGCGCAGGTTGAGATATCAGGGAGCGCAATGAAAATCACAGAGATAAGAACGCGTGTGTTTCGTTGGCGAGGAAAGATCTCTGCCTTGCCGCCGCACTTTTGTACGAATCCCATGGATCTGCTGCAGTTGCCCCAGTCGTCGATGGGTACCTTCACATTTCACGGTTGGCTTACGGTGGAAGTCTTCACGGATGACGGGTTCGTGGGGCTCGGAAACGCCGCGCTGGCGCCGCAGATCACGAAGCAAACCATTGATCTCTACTTGAAGCCGCTGTTGCTGGGGCAGAATCCATGGGACATCGAGTTTCTCTGGCAGCACATGTATCGCAAGACGATCGCGTTCGGTCGTAAGGGCGTCGGTATGGTGGCGATCAGCGCGGTCGATATCGCGCTGTGGGATCTTCTCGGCAAAGCGGCCAAGCAGCCGGTATACCGATTGCTTGGCGGAAGAACAAAGACGCGCATTCCGGTTTACGCGAGCCACCTCTATGCCGCCAATCTAGACGAACTTGCTGCGGAGGCGATGCGCTACAAGGCGCAAGGCTTCAAAGCCATGAAGCTTCGGTTCGGCTGGGGACCCACCGATGGGGCGGAAGGAATGCGCAAGAATCTCGCTCTGGTTCGCACAGTGAGGGAAACAGTTGGAAACGAAATCGACGTCATGGCTGATGCATATATGGGGTGGACACTCGATTACGCAAAGAGGATGCTTCCTCTGTTGGAGCCATTTGGCCTGCGTTGGCTGGAGGAGCCGGTAGTCCCGGATGACATTTATGGGTACGCCGAGCTCAAATCTTATGGACGCATCCCAATCGCGGGAGGAGAGCACGAATTCACCCTGTCGGGATTTCGAGACCTGCTGCAGGCGCGTGCCGTCGACTACATTCAGTTCGATACTAATCGCGTCGGTGGCATCACACAGGCCCACAAGATTGCTGCGCTCGCGGAGGCGCACGCGATTCCTGTCATCCCGCATGCGGGACAAATGCACAATTATCACGTGGTAATGGCCAGTTTCAACTCTCCCATGGCCGAATATTTCCCCGTCGTCGACGTGGAAGTCGGGAACGAACTCTTCTGGTATTTGTTTGCTGGAGAGCCGGAGGCAAAAGATGGTGCCATTGACCTGTCTGACGACGTTCCTGGACTGGGCCTGACAATCGACGACGCGAAAGTGGAAAGTTTCGAAGTGAGCGAGTAGAGGAGCGAGAGCACATCGATGACGCGGCTTGTTCAGCTGAAGAAGGGAATCGTGAGACGCGTGGCATTAGTCGAGGAGCCACATTTGCGATTGCTCGATGGAGAAGAGTCGGCTTACGAGCTTGCCATATCTGCGATCCGCGCGGGGTGCACGCTGAGTGTTCTGACACGAACACGGCTCACGCCCGAACGCTTAGACTACGATCTTGTCTATTACGGAAAATCCGATTGGCATCTGTTGCCCCCGATTGATCATCCGGATGAACCTGCACGCTGCATGATCTCGGGGACGGGGCTTACCCATCTCGGAAGCGCTCGGGGCCGGCAGTCGATGCACGCAGTGGCCGCCGACGAGATGACCGACAGTATGAAAATGTTCCATTGGGGGAAAGAGGGAGGACGTCCGGAGCCGGGAAAAGTTGGCATCGCACCGGAGTGGTTCTACAAAGGAACCGGGGCGACTCTCCGGGCACACGGACAGGCTCTCGAGATCCCATCGTACGCGGAAGACGGCGGTGAAGAGGCGGAGATTGCGGGGATTTACGTCGTCGGCCCGGAGGGGACTCCATACCGAATAGGAATGGCTGGAGGGAATGAATTCTCGGATCACAAATTTGAAAAGCGGAACTATCTCAATCTGGCCGGATCGAAACTTCGAACCTGTGCCTTGGGACCGGAGTTGGTGGTCGATCCCCAATTTTCATCGGTTGCGGCTCAGGTCGAAATTCGAAGAAATAGCAGCATGCTGTGGTCAGGAACCTTTCTAACTGGCGAATCGGAAATGTGCCACAGCTTGAAAAACCTGGAGCATCACCACTTTAAGTTTGAGGCACACCGCCGTCCCGGCGATGTACACATACATTTCTTTGGAACAGATTGTCTGAGCTTTGGCGCCGGAGTGCAGGTCGAAGAGGGAGATTGGATTCAGGTTTCATTTGAGGGGTTTGGTCGACCGCTACGGAATGTAGTTCACATCGTCAGGTCAGAAACTGTTCCCATCGTCGTCAGTTCACTGGGGTGAAAGCGGATTATGTCAAAACCAAAAATCGCGATGTTAGGGCTAGGAATAATGGGCGGAGGCATGGCACATCGGCTGCTTTCGCGTCAGTATCCCGTCACTGTATACAACCGGAGTCGGGAGAAGGCCGAGAGGTTCGCGTCAGCCGGAGCAACCGTGGCGAATACCCCACGTGAAGCCGCTGCGGGATCTGAAATCGTCATTTCGATGGTCGCCGACGACGGCGCATCGCGCAGCATGTGGCTTGGGGACGACGGAGCCCTTGCTGGTGCAGCACGTGGATCGCTGTTGCTGGAATCAAGTACGCTCTCCGTGGGATGGGTTAAGGAACTCTCTGCAGCAGCCCAGGCGAGGAATTGCGAATTCCTGGACGCACCGGTGACTGGCACAAAGCCTCATGCGGCAAACGGGGAGTTGTTCTTTATGGTTGGCGGATCCGAAGTGGGTTTTGCACGTGCTCGCGATGTTCTATCTGTCCTCGGAAGGGAGGTGCTGCGCCTCGGTCCGGTTGGCAGCGGCGCACTACTGAAGTTGATCAATAACTTTGTCTGCGGAGTTGAAGCCGCGGCTTTCGCAGAGGCCTTGTCATTTCTTACTGCAGGCGGTCTCGACCGCAAAAAAAGCATTGCGGTGTTAGCTAACGGCGCGCTCGCCAGTCCACTCATTAAAAGAATGATGACGAGCATGGAAGCGAACGATTTCACCCCGAACTTTCCCTTGAAGCTCATGACCAAAGACATCGGGTACGCCATAAGGGAGGCCGAAAACTGTGGTATCCCATTGCAGACAGCCGTGCCGGCGCTGGAAGTCTTCAAACGTGCGCTGGGAAAGGGACTGGGCGAGGAAGATTTTTCTGCTGTCGTGAAAGGGTGACGCGGTTGGCCCAAAGAGCCCATCAATTCTATAAATCAAACAGGTCTGATGTGTAACTGCGACTCAAGATTGATTCACTCGTGCTAAATCACACTAATGATGCCGAACGCCGAACGACTGTCATAATTGACAGGTGTCATCAGGGAAGCTACCGGAGAGGATTGCTCGACGTTTTGTGTCTTATGGAGCGCCCGCATTGGCGCTGTTCCGAGCCCAGATTGACCCCAAGGGCAAGGTGATCTGGTCGCACCTGATCGTGGAACAGCGTGAACGAGAACTCCAGGTTTCACGCTGAATGTACACGATGGGTTCGACGACCAGTAGTCGCCGTTCTGAATGCGATTTTGCCTCGCCGGGGTTCGGTTTCTTCACGAACGGGTCTGGAAATGTTCGCGTTGGACGGGCTGACTATGAGGCTGACATTCCAGGAGAGCAGTGAAACGACGAAATTGAATGCGACCATGTCCACCGCAATCGTTCGAGTCCTCATAGTTGAAGACCACGAAGCTTACCGCGAATACGTCTCATCAGTCGTGCAAGAGAGGTCTGACCTGCGAGTCGTTTCTAAAGTTGCTGATGGAAAGCAGGCCCTGCAAACGGCTGAGCAATTGCAACCTAACTTGATATTGCTGGACATCGGTCTTCCGGGGCTGAACGGAATCGAGGTCGCCCGAGAAATACTGAAGTTGTGTCCGGACTCAAGAATCCTGTTCGTGAGCCAGGAGTCATCCGAGGACGTCGTGTCGGAAGCATTCAGCACGGGTGCCCTTGGCTACGTCACGAAGGCCGATGCTGGATCCGAGCTGATGGCAGCCGTGAACAGCGTGCTTCTTGGCGAGAAGTTCATGAGCAGGAGTGTAGAGCGGCCCTGAATGACAGCCGGACCTGATGAGCCTTGCTCCATTTTCCTTGATCCTTTCCAGGTATGACGCAGTCTCCGGCCCGTTCTTTGTTGGCCCCGCATCTCGATTGGCAAAGCGACTCGCGGTTTGTTGGCCGGATCCGATGGGACGTCGAGGTCTCAATCAGAAGTGTTTTCGGGGCGGCATTAGGCTTTCAGCTTCGGCCAACCGCCTGATCGCTAGCCGAATCACGTGGATCATACCGAGCCCGAGCTTTTCCTGCAGAGAATCGATGAGCTGCAGGTCTGAGTCGGTGAACCGAACGGTGGTAGATTTGAGCTTTTCCTCTTTCATCACTGACCTATTCTGCGCTAATGGGTGAACGGCGTTCGTTGCCGAAGAGCAGTTAAGAGCGCTTTTCGACAGCTAAAAGGTATCAATTCGATGTCTCAAGGCGAAGATTTTCGCAAAGACAGTCGAAAAACTCGGCAAATGATGTACAAAGTTAGTCGTTCACGAAATCAGCCCTCCCCGGTATGAAGCAGGTGCAGGGAAGTCTGCTTTTGGCCGTGTCCTCCTGCTCTTAATCGGCCCCTGGAATGGTCTAGTTGTTCAGCAACAATCAGGTCTAACGCATTGAGTCACCCGTCGTGTTCAGTACCCAGAGCAGTGTTGGCATTGTTTTCATAGACTTGTGGTTTCTTCGGTCGAGTCCGCGCAATATTGCATCTCAGCAATGACCGGCCGCGCTGGGTCGTGGAATCATTTCAAGTGGATTTAGCAAAGTGGTAAAGCATCATGGTCCGCCTGAGTATCGAATACGGAAATGAGCACGACTGAAATCCGAGTTCTGGTGGCTGAAGACCACGGGCCTTTTCGGCGCTTTCTCGCTTCGACAATACAAGACAAAACAGCATTGGAGATCGTCTGTGAAGTAGCAGATGGCACAGACGCCGTACAAAAGGCGGGCCAGCTCCAACCGGAACTGGTTCTGCTGGACATCGGACTGCCTGGGCTGAACGGGATCGAAGCCGCAAGGCGAATTCGCGCGCTTTGTCCGAAGTGCAAAATACTGTTTGTGAGTCAGGAGTCCTCTTCCGATGTGGTCGAAGCAGCGCTGGAGACAGGCGCACTCGGTTACGTCGCCAAAACTGATGTCGGGCGTGAGCTGATTGCTGCTTTGAGTTCCGTCAGTCGAGGGCAGAGTTATCTCAGTCGAAGCATCGTTGAAGGTCGTTCTACAAAATCCTCGTCTGCCCCGGCAAGAGAACATAGTCTCGCGGCACAGCCGCAACTGCAGGCCAGGCGTCATGAGGTTGGATTCTATTCCGATGACCGATCTTTCCTGGATGGTTTCACGAGCTTCGTGGAAGCGGCTCTCAGAAGTGGGAATGCGGCGATTGTTATGGCGACCGAGCCGCATCGAAACAAACTCATGGCCGGACTGCAATCGTGTGGCTTGGATATGGGCGCCGGTATTGAGGAAGGCCGTTACATTGCATTGGACATTGAGGCAGCTGTCTGTCCAGTTATGGCGGATAATCTGCCTGAGCCAAGCCAGTTCTACAGATTCACTGACGACCTGATTAAGAGGGCCGCAAAGAGTGTTAACGGAGAGCTCACACGTGTGGTGGCGGGTGGCGAATGTGCTCCCCATCTTTTGGCGCAGGGCAATGCGGAGGCGGCAACTCGCCTCGAACACCTATGGGACGAAGTAGCCAGAATTCACGGCATACAGATTCTGTGTGGGTATCCATTGGCGTGTTTTCGCGAACAGACCAGCGGCGATAACTTCAACAGAGTCTGTGCCGAACACTCAGCCGTGATTTCGCTAGGGCAAGGTTAGGTCTGATTTCGTCCGGGCTTATCACCTCTCCTACGCACCAGCTCCGATGGAGGCCCCGGGTTACGATTCAAAAGGCATTGAGACCGCGGCTGCGAAACTGGTCGATCGCGATACGGACGAGCTCGGCTGATGGTGGCTGAAGTTGCTCAAGCTCGTAATTTAACTTGAGTTCCTTCCATTTGAATTTGCCGAGTTGGTGAAAGGGCAAGACATCCACTCGTTGTACATTGCCCAGTTCAGCGACGAAGTTCGCGAGCTCGGCCATATCCTCTTTGTTGTCAGTTAAACCCGGCACGAGTACATACCGCAGCCATACAGGTTGCCTGCGCGAGGCCAAACGACGCGCGAACTCAAGGACAGGCGCCAGTTCCATGCCAGTAAGACGCCGATGTATATCGCGATCCCAGCACTTAATGTCAAGCAAGACGAGATCAACCACCTTCAATTCTTGATCCGACAGACGATGTCCCAAGCTCCCATTTGTATCCAGGGCCGTATGGATACCCATTCCCTGCGCGGCGGAGAGTAACTTTACGACGAAGCGATCTTGCATGAGCGGCTCGCCTCCGCTCAGAGTGAAGCCGCCGGACATGGTTTTCAGACCTCGACGATATTTGCCCAACTGCTCGATTGCCCTGTTCAGCGTCACAGGGATGCCGTTGTTGAGGTTCCAGGTGTCTGGATTGTGGCAATAGAGACATCGAAACTGGCATCCCGTTGTCCAGGCGACAACACGAACACCAGGGCCATCGACGGTGGAGCCCGTCGTGAACGAATGCAGAAAACCCATTTCGCCACTGATCAGCGCCTTGCGGACATCCTCCTCCGATACCTTCGGAGTCCAATTGCACCTGAGTTCATAAGGACTTCGTGCCTCCAGCGGAGGGAATTGAGATTCGCTAACAGTATTTGTGGCCATTTAGTTCTCGTGGAAAGTACGGTTGATAACGTCGAGTTGTTGCTCGCGCGTGAGACGTACAAAGTTAACCGCATATCCCGAGACACGGATCGTGAGTTGAGGATACTTCTCCGGATGGTCCATTGCGTCGAGGAGTGTTTCACGGTTTAGCACGTTAACGTTCATGTGATAGCCGGTGACTCCAAAGAAGGCGTCAAGCATACCGCGAAGGTTCGCTATGCGATCTTGCGCAACCCGGCCCAAGCCTTCGGGAACTAATGTCGCGGTCAGCGAAATGCCGTCCGCGGCATCCCGATAAGGAATCTTGGCAACCGATGCCGCGGAAGCATGCAGGCCGTGTTTGTCGCGCCCGTGCATCGGGTTCGCGCCGGGCGCGAAAGGTTCTCCCCGCTTGCGACCATCAGGAGTATTACCCGTGTTCTTGCCGTAGACCACGTTGGAAGTGATCGTCAGCACCGATTGAGTATGCAGAGCGTGGCGATACGTGGGATATTTCCGTAACTTGCTCATGAAGGTACTGACCATCCAAGTTGCCAGCTGATCGACGCGGTTATCGTTGTTGCCAAACTGAGGAAAATCGCCGGTGGTTTGATAATCGGTGATGAGGCCCCTCTCATCACGAATGACTCTCACCTGCGCGTATCGCATGGCAGAAAGACTGTCAGCGACCACTGACATTCCTGCTATCCCGAAGGCCATGGTACGCATCGGGGAATAATCATGAAGAGCCATTTCAATGCGCTCATATGCGTATTTGTCGTGCATGTAGTGAATGATGTTCATGGCGTTGACATAAACGCCAGCCAGCCAGTCCATCATCTTGTCGAACTTTCCTAAAACATCGTCAAAATCGAGGTAGTCTCCTTTGACAGGTTCTGTCACAGGGCCGATCTGCTCTCCAGTAAGCTCGTCTCTGCCGCCGTTAATTGCGTAGAGCAGGCATTTGGCGAGGTTGGCGCGAGCGCCGAAGAACTGCATCTGTTTCCCAACCAACATGGGAGATACACAGCACGCGATAGCACCATCGTCTCCCCACGCTGAACGCATGATCTCGTCACTCTCGAATTGAATGGAACTGGTGTCGATGGCAACTTTGGCGACGAAGTTACGAAACCCGTCGGGCAGGCGTGGCGAGTACCAGATCGTCAGATTGGGTTCGGGAGCCGGTCCCAAGTTGTACAGAGTCTGCAGGAACCGGAAGCTCGTTTTCGTCACCAACGGTCGTCCGTCATCTCCCATTCCTGCGATGGACTCCGTAACCCAGGTCGGATCTCCCGCAAAGAGATTGTCGTATTCGGGAGTGCGCAAGAAACGGACAATTCGTAATTTGATGACGAAGTCATCAATGATCTCCTGAGCCTGTTCCTCGGTCAGCACACCTGCTTCCAGATCGCGCTCGAAATAGATATCAAGAAAAGTGGACGTGCGGCCAAGAGACATGGCTGCGCCGTTCTGTTCCTTCACGGCGGCCAAGTAAGCAAAATAAAGCCATTGAACAGCCTCGCGGGCGTTCTGAGCTGGCCCGGAGATATCAAAGCCATAGTTTGAGGCCATCTGCTGCAGCTCTTGGAGAGCCCGAATCTGTTCAGATAGTTCTTCCCGGTCCCGAATGATTTCGTCCGTGGACATGGCGGAATCGAGACTGCGCTTCTCTTGCTGTTTCCGCTCAATCAGACGGGCAACTCCGTATAAAGCCACCCTGCGGTAGTCACCAATGATGCGTCCGCGTCCGTACGCGTCAGGAAGTCCCGTAAGAATGTGAGAGCTCCGGCAGCGCCTCACGTCTGCGGTGTAGGCGTCGAATACGGCATCATTGTGAGTCTTGCGATATTTGGTGAACGTTTCGACTACGTGTGGGTCGGGCACATATCCATATGTTTTGAGTGCGCTAAGCACCATGCGGAATCCACCATTCGGCATGATCGCGCGCTTGAGAGGGGCATCCGTCTGCAAACCAGAGATCACCTCGTGTTCTTTGTCGATGTACCCGGGCGCATGGGCGGTGATCGAGGAGGGGATCAGCGAGATATCTAACACCCCCTTTTCCCGCTCTTTGACAAAGAGATCGTTCAGCTGACTCCAGATCGTTTTTGTGCGCTTCGTGGCGGAAGCAAGGAAGGACTCATCCCCTTCGTAAGGCTTGTAGTTCTGCTGGATGAAGTCTCGAACATTGATTTCGGTCTGCCAGAGGCCGGGCTGGAATCCAGCCCACGGGCGCATTTTTTCAGTTTGGACTTGATCAATCGAAACAGTTGCCATTTTCTTCTCGCCTTCTGACCGTTAAGCGACGGCCTGGAGCAACCCAAGGAGCGCACCTGTATGGCGTGCGATCATGAGTTCCTCGTTGGTTGGGATGACCCAGGTCGAGACTTTGCTGCCCGGGGTTGAGATGCGCGGACCGTTCTTCAGATTGGATGGGTCATCCAACTCGATTCCCAGCCATGAAGAAGCTTTACAGATTCGACTCCGAATCTCTGGCGAGTTCTCTCCGATTCCAGCGGTAAATACGAGTCCATCGACCCCACCCAAGACCGCAGCCATGGAGCCGACTTCCTTAGCGGCGCGATACACGAAGTAATCAATTGCCAAACGAGCTTCAGGCTGATCGGTCACGAGCAGATCTCGCATGTCGTTGCTGATCCCGGAGATGCCGAGCAGTCCGGACTTCTTGTAAAGAATGCTCTCGATTTCTTTGGCTGACAGTCCGAGGCCTTGATACAGATATAAAACCACGCCCGGATCGAGCGCGCCGGGTCGGGTCCCCATGCAGAGTCCATCGAGTGCCGTGAAACCGAGGGTGCAGTCCATGCTGATGCCATTGTTGAGGGCGCATAAGCTGGCTCCGCTGCCAAGATGCGCGACGATAACTCGGCCTGCCGCAATTTCCGGAGCGACATGAGGCAGAACCGAAGCAATGTATTCGTATGAAAGCCCGTGGAAGCCGTATCGCTGCAAACCGGTCTTGCGGAGGTCAGTGGGGAGGGGGATCAGTTTGGCGACTGCCGGGTTACTCGAATGGAAACTGGTATCGAAACATGCAACTTGGGGAACATCAGGCATTCGCTCCATGATCCTTTCGATCGCTGCCAGATTGTAGGGCTGGTGTAATGGGGCGAGAGGAATCAGTTCATAGAGTTGAACGAGTACGTCCCGTGTGACGACAACAGGCCGATGGTAATGAGCGCCGCCGTGCACAACGCGATGGCCAACACCCACAACGCGAGCGTTGCCGTATTCCGAACGCAGCCAGGAAGCCAACGCGTCTATCGCAGAGCGTCCATCCTTGACTGACGCATCCAAGTTATTGTCTGCGAGAACGGCGCCAACGCTATCTTTCACAGACAGTTTGGGTGACGTCCCGATTCCGCCAATCTGACCGCGGGATGCGAGTTGCCAAGCTCCGTTATGAGGACGCTGGAATACGCAAAATTTCAAGCTTGATGAACCGGCATTGAGAACAAGTGCATAGTTGTCCATGGCAGCACCTATGCTTTCTTCCGTCGAGCATGCGCGGCCAGCATGGCAACTCCGCAGCTTGCAATGCGTGAGCGAACGCTATCGGCCCGGCTTGTGAGGATGATAGGCACCCGCGCACCCAGGACGATGCCGGCGCTATCTGCCTTGGCGAGAAATGTAAGTTGTTTCGCAAGAATGTTCCCAGCCTCCAGATCGGGTGCTATTAAGATGTCAGGGTCCCCGGCGACGTCGGAGTTGATGCCCTTTGTTTTCGCGGCCTCTCTGCTAATTGCATTGTCGAACGCCAGGGGGCCGTCCAGAACGGCTCCCTTGATCTGGCCGCGTTCTGACATTTTGCACAGCGCGGCTGCATCGATCGTCGCCGGCATCTTCGACGTCACAGTCTCGACCGCGGCCAGAATCGCAACATTCGGCCATTCGCGGCCGAGAGAAACCGCAAGATCAATTGCGTTCTGGCAAATGTCGACCTTGTCCTCTAGGGTGGGGGCAATGTTGATCGCCCCATCCGTCACAATTAAGACCTTGTGGTATGTCGGCACATCCATAACGAAGGCATGACTGATGCGGCGTGAAGTGCGCAAGCCTCCGTCTCGTGAAACTACCGCGCCCATTAGTTCATCGGTGTGGAGACTTCCCTTCATGAGGAGTTCTGCTTTGGCTTCGCGAAGCAGTTCGACCGCTTTCGCGGCAGATGCGTGACTGTGGAGAGCATCCACAACTTGGAATTTGGAGAGGTCAATTCCTGCTGAGTTCGCGACGGACTCGATCTTGGCTCGCGGACCCACGAGGATCGGTACAATGAGGCCCTTGCTTGCTGCCTCCACGGCGCCAGAAAGAGAAGTCTCGTCGCAAGGATGTGCTACTGCTGTGGGAATCGGTTCCAGGCTCTTGCATCGTTCAAGGAGTTGCTCGTATTTGCCCGTTCCCGTTTGCATTTCCTGCATCAGGGTGTTCACAGTCATACCTCCTGTTTCAAGTTGGGAGCTTGCGCCGGGCGGAAGCTCCCGTTTCATTTAGAAAGTAGGTGAGGGCAATTGCCACCGCGACTCCTATTAGCAGAGGGGCGAATGCCATCTGGTAATGTTGGTGCTGCATTACGGTCGCGTCTCCGGAGAAGTAGTGCAGCAACCATCCAAAAACCGGACCCAGTAAGGCACTGAATGTGAAGTTCAAAAAATTCACAACTCCCGTCGCGATGCCCCCAAACTGGGGAGGATTAACCTCCTTGATGACGGTATAGGGCAGCATTGCGGATCCGGAAGCAATGCCCGCAACGAGACCAAGCACATAACGAGGGAATACATCTGCGCTGCCGAAGAGTATCCATGCCAGGCAGACGAGTAGAAGTGCTGCTCCACCAGCAATGACCGGCTTGCGGCGTCCTAGCCGATCCGAGATGAACCCCAGCAGTGGACATCCGATGATCCATCCCAACGGAACCATGGAGGTCCGAAGCACGGCGGACGCATAGTCAAACCCGTGAGCCTCCTGGAGGTAGCGAACACCCCAAACCATGTCGAAGATCGTGGTGGGGATAAAAAGCAGACCCGCGATCAGACCGCACAAGATGGACTGGGGGTTCTTGAAAACCTGATAAAAGCCCTGCATGATCGTTTGTTCGGGAGCAGAAGCTTGCGGTGTGGGATTCGGCAGAAGTGCAAGTAGGACCGCCGAGATCAGCAGTACGGCAACCCCGAGTCCGATCCAAAATGTGTCCCAGCGGAGACCTCCTGCAATCCACGGCCCGACCACGAATTGTCCAGCAGCACCGCCAGCCATGCCAAACATCTGTGTGGCACCGATCAGTGTCGCGGCTTTAGACGGAGGGAAGTATGCCGATGCAATGTAGATCGCACCAACCGGAGCAAACGCACCACCGGCTCCCTGCAGTAGTCGGCCCAAGCTTCCTGCGGTGCTCCCGCCCATGGAGAACAGCAAGGCACCGATTCCGGCCACAGCTGCTGCGAGCGGAATAACCTTGCGTGGTCCCAGGCGATCCAGTCCTGCGCCAGCGAGGAGGCTGAAAGGAGCGTAACCGTAGTAGAAGAGGCCGACGATCCCCGCCATACCGACTGCACTTACTCCGAAGGCACTAGACATTTGTGGCAACATGACAGACGGCGAGGAGCGCAGTACGTATTGGAAGAAGTAGTAAACCGCGGCGACCAGCCATGCGACCGCCGCGACCTTTACGCTTATTCCCGGTCTGCTCTCCTCGGCCGGTGTGGGAACGAGGAAGGGAGCATTACCTCCAGCATTCGATGCTTTCGTTGGAGTCGCCACGCTGTGCCTTAACAGAGAACCAGAGATACCGCTAACCCACCTTCTGAGGTTTCCTTGTACTTGGCGTTCATCTCCTTGGCGGTGAGCGCCATGGCAGCAATGGTGGTATCGAGATCCACGCGTCGCTCTTCCGGAATTTCTTCACTTGCAATGCAGTACGCCGTCCAGGCCTTAACTGCCCCGTAGGCACAGCGTTCGATGCATGGCACCTGCACATATCCGGCAACCGGATCGCAGGTCATGCCAAGGTGATGTTCGAGCGCAGACTCGGCGGCGTTTGAAACAACCTTTGGAGGCGCTCCCAGTGCCTGAGCAATCATGGCTGCGCCCATGGAAGATCCAACGCCAACTTCGGCCTGGCAGCCGCCCTCCGCGCCGGACAGCGTTGCATTGTGCTTGCAGAGATATCCGATCGCAGCAGCCGCCAAGAACCCATCCCGAATCTTCTGCTGTGGAATGTTGAGGTCATTCATGGACTTCACAACGGCCGGAATGATCCCGGCCGAGCCGGCTGTCGGAGCCGTTACGATGATGTGGCCTCGTGCATTCTCTTCTCCCATGGCGAACCCGTAAGAGGCAATCCGCGTCACAGCGCGCCCCGCGTCTCCCTTGGCACTTGTCTTCAAGTTACGCTGCATCGCCGCAGCCTTACTGTGGAGCTTGATTGGTCCCGGGAGGACGCTGTCGACCGTGAGCCCGGTGTTTACACCGCGCAGCATGACCTCAGACACCTGGTCGAGAAATTCCCATATATCTTTTTCACTCTTGCCGGAGATCGCCATTTCATTCGTGAGCAGCAACTGTTGAAGGGGAATCTTGTCATCGATGAGGTACTTCTTCAGTTCTTTGGCATGTTCGTACGGATACTTCGGTTGTCCTTTATCGGGCGGTTTGTACCCCTTCCATTCAATGAATCCACCGCCCACCGAGTAGTACTCCAGCTCATAGAGCGTTTCGTTTCCCGCGAGCAGCTGCGCGGTCATCGTGTTCGGGTGATGGAAATCTCCTTTCGTAGCGTCGAAGACGATGTCCTTCAAGGTCAGATCGAGAGTTGTAGGGCCTAACGTGACTTTGTGCACTTCGTCAGGATTGCTGGCGAGTGAGTCCAGAAATTCCGGCGGGCACGTGGCAGGAGCTTTCCCAAGTAAACCGGCAAGAGAAGCTCTATCGGTGCCGTGACCCTTTCCGGTTGCGCTCAGGCTTCCGAACAGGTGTACCTTCAAAGCGGTTGCACGCCTGAGTTGATCGTCCGGCAGCTTGGTAACCCGCTGGAAGAAGTCGTAGGTAATTCGCATGGGCCCCATAGTGTGAGAGCTCGATGGCCCGGGTCCCATCTTGTAAAACTCCTCGAGTGTCGTCATGATCGGGCCCTTCGACGACTGCACCACATTGAGTTCCGGAGAGAGAGCAGGTTGCGGAGTGGGGGCCGATGACTCTGCCGGTTGTTTCTCCGTGCAACCGGCAAGTATTGCCGCTGCTGAAGCCGCCAGGGCCGTGTAACCAAACTGACGCCGGCTCAGACCCGTTGAAGCCTCTGTTTTTGGAACGCTTGGGCTGCACGTCGAACATGTGCTCGTACTGCACACACCACATGAGCTCTCAGAATTTCCGATCACTTTAAGAGGATTATTCATTGCCATTCTCCTTTTGCGGGTCACTGGCAGGGATTAATTCGGAAGGATTCGCCTGATTGATTAAACGAGCGCAAGTGCATGCCAGTAAATAGATTTGCAGGCAACTCCCGATCTGCAAAGGCTTAGTTCTCCGCTGCGAGGAGTGTCAATTACCAGGAAGCTAGAGAGAACTGTCAGTAGTGTCAGTTATGCCCACTGAGACGACGAGGTGAGGCTTCGGAAACTTGATGTGCGTGCAAGCGGGGCAGCACGACCCGAGGATTCTGCCTCACTCTGGAATGACGAGTTATTCACAACATGGAGTCGCGCGATCTACTACTTCAGGTTTGCAACTTCCCAAGTGCGAACTTTTCGGCGTGCATCGTCAAAGATGCGTTCGTAATTTCCTTTGCGGACCTTGTCGCTGGTCTGCGCTGTCAACATCTTCCACAAAGGCGAGTACTGGTAGTAGACCTTGAGATACGCGTCCTGATTGGCGGGAGCCACTTCATCGGTTCCGAATAGGAATCGATCCGGGTACCGGTTAAGAAGATCGGCAGTGATCTTCAACGACTCAGGACTGGAAACGATGTACTTTGCGACCTCGTCCCAGGAAATGTCAAAGTTGACGTGGTTGAATGCTGGGTCTTGCAGAATCTCAGCCAGATGACCGGCGTGATTTTTGATAGGGCGAACCACACGGCCCAGACCGGTATGAGCCCAAATGATTGTCGTCTTTGGATGCCGCTTCAGAACCGCTTTCATCTGCTCCAAGTAGGCGGGCTCGGAGCCTTCCTTGGCGAACGGGACATCCATATCGTTGTGGATGAGAACGACGAGGCCAACTTCTCCGGCAAAATCCAAAATTCTGTCGAGGGCGGGATCCTGCAGAGTTGCGACTTCGCCTGCAATCTTTGCCGACACGAACTCTTTGTGGATCGTAAATTCTCCAATTCCTGAGAAGACGCCAGGAAACGTCTGCAGCACGCGGCGAATGTGGTCGGCCGCATACATATCCGTCGGATTGAACCCGGTGATCATGGGATCGAATCTAGTCTGTTCCTCTTTGGTGAGCGATTTGTAGCTCATAGCAATCCAAGCATCTGTGAACGAGTAGTAGTACAGAGGCGCATCGGTATTGAGGTAATAGGTCGGAGCGCGATCGGCGTCAGAGCGATAGGACCACTGTTGTTGCAGCGGAATTCCGAAAATCGCAACGCGTCCAACCTTGTTCCCCATGATCCGTAAAAAATCGTGGATGTCGGTTCCTTGCTGAATGTAGTTCGTGAGGTGAAAGTGGACGTCATTTGCGATTGGCTGCCCTGATGATTCGTTGCCTTGGGTGAGTCCACTAATGGGCAAGGTCAGTAAGACAATTGCGACGAAGGCTAGCGCTGGCAATCGGGGATGGGACGTTGGCCGGTTCATGAACTTTGCGTTCTCAAGATGGGAGTGAAAGGTTCTCATATTGGATACCTACGGTTCCGCAGACCTGTCAGTAACTCAGAATGCCAATTCCCAGCTCGTGTGGAAAACTGGTCCGTTTCCTCCCACGGGATAGGGCAGAGCGGTGTAACCCACCGCTGACTTGCGCAGATAAAGAAATTCACTGTTCCAGCGCACCACACGGTTCTTGAACGGATGGAGATTCGTCCCCAGTCGGAAGTCCCACGGTTGGCCGTACTGGCCTAGGATCGTTGAGCCACCAGCGTAAATCTGCAGTAGCTTCGGCACGACCATGGCAGAAATTTGTGCCTGCACGCCCTGGTCGAAACGTTCCGGAATCACCTGGGTTCCGGGCCCGTGGAAGTGATTCAGCCAACGCAGATAGTATTCGCTTTCCAACGATAAGCCGCGATACTTAATTCCGCCGTCGAACGATGTCATCTTATAAGTCACGTCAGTGACAGTAATGCCAGGGCCGAACAGGTTAGGAGTGAAAATGACGCTTCCGTCGGAGAGTCGGATTTGCGTGTTCTCGAAACCCTCACTGTTTGGCTGGCTCTGCTTGTTTTCTTGGCTGTAAGTGAAGTGGGCCCCGAGTCTTGTTGCAAACTTCTCATGATTCTCGAAGTCGCCGAAGCCGGGACCAAATTCACCGGTCGTGGGTTTCCACACGAGGGACGTCGAAATCGTATTAAAGCCATTATCCAGTTGTGCGGCGCTCACCCCGAGAGTACTAAGGTTATTCCCAACCATCCCTATATACTCTAAATTCTTGGCAACTTTTCCCGACGCCCAGACTCCTGAGGTGTAAGACGGGCGAAAGAACTCATCCGCCATCAAGCGGCTATCGACTCCGAGCCAAAACGGAAAATTTCCCTCGACACTGCGGGTTCCCGGAAGGGATCGAATGCCAGCTCCTACGCTGAACCAGTCCTTGAATGTGTAGTTCAGATTGCCGGCGAGCACGACCTGGGCCGGCAGACCTTGCGATGGGTTCGAGGTCCACGCGTACAGAAAGTAACGGAACTTTGGGTCGAACATCCATCCCAGAAACTTGATCTGTACCTTTTGCAATTGAAAATCCTGTCGCTGTTGCACGTTCTTTGTATTGCCGAAAGCATCTGTATATGTTGCATCCAGTCCCAATTGATTCAGATAGCGAGCATAGGTATAGATACTGATACTAAGGTCGCCATGATCTGTGTTCGCAACCTTGAAGCCGAGGTTCGGAGTGTATCTCCCCCACTTATCTCGTTCTTCAGTCGGTGACGCTTTGGCGCTGACTGTGCCTTCTTGGACATCTCCCGACACATTCTCGGCAGTTGGCGTTGGTGTCGCGGGGGCAGCCTGCCCTTGCTCGTTGGCGACTTGCCCGGATTGCTGGGCCAATATCTCACGCAGCTGCCGAATCTGCTCTATCAACTCTCTGTTTTGCTTTTCCAGTTTTCCGTTTTGCTCAACTAACTGGTCAACGAGCCTGAGTGTGTCGGCTGTCTTTTGAGGATTCGTAGCAGGAGGTGTCTGTTGTATGACGTCGGTCTGAGCGCTCGCCAGAGTGAGCGAACAGAAGCACGCGAAGACCATCCAGATGGCTCGATGCAAGACACACCTCAAACGCACCTCGCTAATAGAACGTGCGGGTGCAAGAACTGAAAGGTTGTGGTTCTAGATCAGAGGAGGCTTCGTTAGATGCGTCAGGTACATTTTCCCGCTGCACCGGCAAAACTAAAGCCTCTCCCCATATTCACCGCAGGCCCACCGATGCAGGCGAAAAGATGTTCATATTCAGTTGGTCTGCCACGTACGCAATCGCCTTCTGGGCTTTTACGCTATTTCCGGCTTCATCGAGAGGAGGAGCGAAAACAGCCATGGCTCCTTTGCCCGGCATGACGGCTACGATGCCGCCGCCCACGCCACTCTTTGCCGGAATTCCCACATGCCAGGCCCAGCCGCCGGAGCCGTCGTACAGGCCTGCCATCATCATTGCCGAAAGAATGTGGGGCACATTCTCACGCTTAATAACTTGTTCTCCAGTGAGCGGGTTCTTGCCATTGTCGGCCAGGGTTGCTCCCATGACCGCAAGTTGATAGGCCGTAACACCGACCGAACATGCCTTGGTGTAAACATCAACGGACTCGAATGGATCGGCATAGATACGGTCATATTTTGCGAGGAGCATGGAAATGGCTTTGTTACCGGTATTCGTCGCTGCCTCGGACTTGTACACATCTTCAAGAAGGGAGAGTTGTGTGCCCGCGGCTTTGCCGAAGAAGGCCAGCAGTTTGTTCCATTTCTCATCTGCAGTGCCGCCGGCGATCAAACTCGCGGTAGCAATTGCCCCCGCATTCACATAAGGATTCCCGGCATGAGTCGGCATGTCTACAACGGCAGGTATTGAGTTGAAAGGACGCCCGGTAGGCTCGCTTCCGATCTTCTTGAAAACCTCATCGGCTCCCTGTTCCTCCATTGCGAGGGCGAGTGTGAACACTTTCGAGATCGACTGGATCGAGAACGCATGATCCACATCGCCGATCTTGTATATACGCCCGTCTGTGGTGACGATTGCGATGCCATATAACTTGGAATCGACCTGCGCGAGAGCGGGGATATAGTCGGCGTTCTTGCCGCTGGTATCGGTTTTGAAATTGTCGTATGCCTGCTTCAGGATTGCAGCATATGCCTGCTCCGTTGGTGCTACAGGACTCTTAGTCTGAGCAGCGGAGAATCCGACTATTGTGACGAACAGCAGGAAGAGGCTAATTGTAGATTTCGTTCGATTTGAGATGTGGTTCATAGTGGTTCCTCAAGGCGCTCCCTGGCCTGGGCAGCTTTCAGAATGTGAATCCTTTCTTCCAGTTGTACTTGAACGAGAATTGCAGCCGGTAGTCGTTCACATTAAACCCATCGCTAAAGTTAACTCGGCGTCCGAACTGAAACTCTCCACCTACGGTTACGCTGGGAACGGGGTAATACAAAAGGTTAGTCAGCGCATAATGCCCTTGGTGATAATCGCTTGGAAGCTGGGCGTTTGAATTTTCAATGTTTACGAGCGAATACCCGATTGAGCTACTGAAACGGCTACTCCAATTGTGGTCCAGGAAAGAGACAAGCCCAAGAATTGGCAGCGCGACGCCCTCAACCGGTTTCAGAGGATTTGTCGTGTTCTTCAGGGCGACGTCGACCGGGGCGTCATTCATATAGTTCTGAATGCCTGCCCCATAGACGAAGGCGAAACGTCCAACGTCTTTCTTGGTGAGGTTGACGTTCGAAGTGATATTGATGCCCCAACCCAAGGCGTCGCCACCGAGTTCAAACGGAGGGTTGGGAGCGGTGTCGACCCACGAGATCTTCCGAAAGATACCTGCCAATTGAACATAGCCCCACTCCCGCATAAACCGTGCCTGCCAGGAAAAGTCGGGCATATCAAACTTGGGCTTCACATTCTGCAATTCGACACGGTCAGCATAAATCCCACCGTCGGCACTTGCGCCAGGCCGTTCAGCAGCGAAGATCAGGCGCGTGCGGTCATTCTGGATGGGCGCCCATCGCACCTGCACATTGCGAAAGAACACCATTCCGTTCGGCCCCCAGTACTCGAGCGAGTTAGGGAATACGTCGATGTCCATGAACGGGCTCCAGGTTTGACCGGCACCGAAGTGTCCCAATTCTCCGTAGGCGTGTCGCAGCCGGAAAGTCGTCTGACCAGCGTCCACTCCGGTGCCAAATAGCTCGAATTCAAAGATAGTCTTGAGATCACCAAGTGCAGTCGGAGTCGCTGTTTTAACGCCGAACCGTGTCTGGCGGACGCTGAAATAGACTTTTCCATCTGGTGCATACTGACCTGGAAAGGAAGCCAGCTTCGTCGGGCGCATCACATCGAACCAGTTAGGATCGCTCTGACCGAACTCATAGCCAGAGTCCAACATGACATGGCCATAAATATCGACGGTGTTCTTCTTTTTTTCTTTCTCTTCAGTTGGCGCAGCCGGGGTTTCCTCGGCTTCTTGTTCGGCTCTCACAATGACCGTAGTTCTTGGAGCACTCGGTGCAGGGGCTGCTTGGGCCTTTGACAGTTGCCCCTTGAGCTCCTGCACTTCTTGTTCCAGCTTTTGAAGCTTGTCCTGAAGTTGCTGCAAGTTCTGGTCCTGTGCTTGCGCGAAAGCGACAAGAGGACAGACTGCGGATAACATCAACAGAAGAGACCTGATGATACGAGTTACGATGGTGGTAGTCATGAGTATCCCTAGTAGGATCAGTTTCAACAGGACCGCTTATTTGAGAACTGGCAGTTATGCCAGTGAAACAGACATCAGCAAGGAAACCGATCCGCCAACTTATGAATACGTCGAACACCAAAGAGTTGAGGTTCTCAGGTCCGGAATATTCGCGAGGGTTAGTTGAATGACAAGCGCACGACCGGCTGAGCCTGGGGATTCTAGAAGCTATCCCTCCATAGTCGACTCAGATGGGTGGAAACGATTATCTACTCGCTAGACGTCAATATGTTTTATATCTAAAGGCCTTAAACACTAGGAACTGACAAAAGTGACAGCCCTCCATCCTCATTGGACACAGGTTGGCCCGGTGGTGGAACGGGTTGCGCAGGCATCCGCATCGGCCTTACGATTGCTAAACGAGACGTCGCCGGTGGGGTGACCGGCATTCCCCTGCACAAAGCGAGAATCTGTATGAATGTCCTTCTGCTTTCTATGCCGGATTACTTCGAGCATATGCCTCCGGTCGCTATCCGGATGCCCAACGGGGCGCTGACCTCTCTTGCCGGGAACATCGATACTCATCATCAGGTGGCAGTCGCAGACCTCATTCTGTGCCACGACTCGGTCCGGGAGACTCTTGTCCGGTTGATTCGCGAACTCAACCCCGATGTTTTGGGTCTGTCAGTGATGACCTTTCAGCGACGTACCGCTGGCTGCATTATCGACTTGGCGCGGAAGCTAAAACCCTCGGTAAAAATCGTCGTGGGTGGCTATGACCCCAGCCTCGCGACGGAAGCTTACGAAGATATGGGCGTGGATTACATCGTGCGCGGCGAAGGCGAGATTACACTTCGCGAACTCGTGCGTGCATTGGAAAACTGCCGCCAATTGGCCGGCATCTGTGGCCTTTCATATCGCGCGGGCGAGCGATGGGTGCATAACCCTACTCGTCCGCCCCATCAGCTCGAGCACGGGGAAATCAACCTGCCCAAGCGCTCTGCCCGAATCTTCCAAGGCTACACTCTGCTCGGTCGCCAGGTGGATGTAGTTGAGACTTCACGTGGATGTACCTACGACTGCAGCTTCTGCTCGATTATCGAAATGCGAGGACGCAACTTTTACACTTACTCTTTCGATCGCGTACTGGCCGACATCCGCGATGCCCGCGATCACGGAGCGCGCACCATCTTTCTCGTCGACGACAACATCACGCTTAACGTGCGGCGTTTCGAAGCTCTTTGCCGTGCCATCATCGAGGCAGGACTAAATCAGCTGGACTACTTTGTACAAGCCATGACTTCGGCTATTGCGGATCATGGAGCAACATTGGCCCCGCTCATGCACCAAGCCGGCTTTCGTTACGTGTTTCTCGGGATCGAGAATATTCTCGAAGGCGATCTTAAATTCTTGCGCGCGGCGGCCAAGAATACAGAACACAAGAACGGCAACCAGGCCGGGAATGCCACGCTAAGAGCTATTGACTGGTTACATCGGCACAACATGTATGTGGTGGGTGGATTGATCGTTGGTAATCCTGACGACACCGTGGAGTCGATCGAAGCGAATCTCGAATTCGCCCGGCGCTATGTAGATTGGCCATATATCCAGCACCCAACGCCATATCCACGAACGCCCATGACCGAGGATTTTCGGCGGCGCGGATTGATCACAATCGAGCGTCTGGAAGAATATGACGGTACGACTGCGGTGGTGCGTAGCGAGCACGTACCGGCCGATGAGATCGAGTACATGCGGTGGAAGGCCGAGCGCGGGATGAAGCTTCGTCACATGCCTGCCGCTTTCCGTCATGATCCGTGGTTCGTCATCCGTAATGCTCCACAAATGATGTCCCACACCTTCCGCGGTAGTACCTTTCGTTCTGTGCTGGGACTGGAAAGCAGTCGAGAAGCCTTTCAGCGATATAAAGCAATACGAAGCCAAGAGAGAGTGTACTTGTAGGCTGATCAGGAAATCTCGGGGAACTGCGGACCCGGCGTCCGCAAGATCAGTTCAGCAGACGGATGCATTAGCCGAACTCCTGCAGGCATCTTTTTATCGTCAGGCGGCTTTTACGTTTTGCTCCGCGCTGCGGACCTGCAACTGCGCGTCCCGTAGTACCTCTTCAATACGAGCGATTGCTTCATCAATTCGCTCTTGAGCGTCGGGATCATACAATTCCGGGTTGGCGGCAGCCTCGTTTCGCGTACGGTGCAAGACCGTGAGCACGTACTCCGCTTCGTCAACTAAGCGCTGCATGATGCCAGTATGATTAAACGCCCACGACCTCGCGGTGATCGCAATCACCTGCGGCGGTCACCGGTGCCAAGCCTGATTGCAAAGGCTAACGATATTCGCTCAGAACTGCACTATCCTTTGTAGTTCCAGACGGTTCATGATTGTCAGTTCCCGACCCTCTGACCGCAGCAGATTCTTCTTTTTCAGTTCGGAGAACAGTTTACTGACCGTTTCTCTTGTAGAGCCGATGCTGTCGGCGATCTCCTGATGCGTGAGCGGTAGCTTGAATGAATGATCGTTAGCACCAGCATTTTCGTTGCCGGTGCTCGTCCAGGAAAGCAGGAGCTTCGCGAGTCTCTCAACTGGGTGGGTGGTGAGTCCGAGCGAGCGCACCGCGTCATGCAGCGGGTAATAGCTTGCGCTTAGCTGTTCCATGATCACTAGGGCAAACTCGTCACGCTCTCTCATCAAGCGCAACAGGGAATCCCGAGCTATGAAATCAACCTGGCCGTTGGTCATCATATCTGCCGTGGCACCGTAGGGGCGGCTGGATACAACCGCATTCAATCCGAGTACATCCCCCGGGTCGGCCAATCGCGTGATAATTGTCTTTCCAAGCATCGAGCAGGTCGTGAGCTTCGCCTTTCCGGTACGAAGAATAAAGACTCCTCGCGGTTTCTGGCCTTCGACGAACAATTTTGTTTTTCTGCGATAGGTGGCTGAAGAGCTTACGCTGGCAATCAGTTGTACGAGGCTAGCTGGAAGATTGCAGAAAGGGTGCCCGCATTCACTCGAAGAAACGATGCAAGCGTCATCGCTTGGAGGAGATTCCATATCAACATATTCCTGACTAAATGTGGCCCGAACGCACTCGCAGAACAAGCGCCAATATGCGCCATTGTGACCTCGATCACTGCTTCATCGGGATAGAGAGAGCAGCCTTCGGGCAACAGCTGGGCTGGAAAGCGAAATTTCAGTCCTACTTCATACGGGGGTGCCCTCTCCCATGATTCCCAACAGAGATGCCGCAATCAGCGCGGATGACATCATCGTCGATGTTGCGCTCCATGATGAAATCAAATCGCGAGCCTATGAGCTCTACGACCGACAAGGACATGACACCAATGACCACGATGTGAAGAGCGAAATCAAGAATGAACTGCAGTTCGAACTGCACCGTGTGGCATACGCGGCTGCCCAACTTCAGAAGTGCTCCGGTGGCGAGGTCGGCGATACCAAAGTCGTCAGAGCGGCTCGAGTCTACCTGCGTGCGCTAACCTCTTTCATCGGTCAGGCATAACCTCGATTCAATTCATTTGGCCCTGTAGAGCCAAATGGCTGTTGCGGCAGAACTTTGCCGAGCGGTATCCAAGAAATTGATAGCAAACAGCAAAAAAATGCATCAATCTGACCGACAGAACGGTTGACGGCCCCATTTTGCTCATCTACAGTCTCGATTGAGTTCCAGAATGTATCCTCCAAAAATGCAGGCTGTGACGTCGAACCTGACCGGGATTATCAGCGACGTGCGACTGCGCCTGCTCGCCCTTACCACGGCCACTCTTGGCCTGGTGCTTGCACCCCTAGGACGCGTCGGATGATCCAGCCATAGCAACAAGATTGAACGATTTCGAAAGGGCCATCATCCAGAGATGATGGCCCTTTGACTTTGCGAAGAAGGTCAGGAATCGCCTTCTCAGGTGGGAGAATGAAATGTCAGCTCGTGAACACGTAAAGATATTCGACACTACACTACGCGATGGAGAGCAGTCCCCTGGCTGCAGCATGATCGGGGCGGAAAAGGTTCGCCTCGCTCATGAGCTCGACAGGCTGGGTGTCGATGTCATTGAAGCCGGGTTTCCGATCGCTTCCCTTGGTGACTTCCAAGCCGTGCAAGCGGTGGCGCAGGCCGTTCGTCGGCCAGTAATCGCAGCCTTGGCGCGCTGTTGTCGCGATGACATCGAGCGAGCTTGGCAGGCGCTAGCCGGAGCCGCCCACCCTCGTATCCACACATTCCTCGCCACGTCAGATATCCACCTTCAATACAAGCTCAAGATCTCGCGGCGCGAGTGTATCGAGCAGGCGCGCGACGCTGTCAGACTGGCGAAGTCGCATTGCGAAGACGTGGAATTCTCAGCAGAAGACGCGACACGATCAGATCGAGATTTTTTTTGTGAGGTCCTCAGATCGGTGGTCGAGGCTGGAGCTACTACAATCAATATTCCCGATACCGTGGGGTACTCCGTTCCCGCTGAGATCGCCGAACTTATTCAGACTGTCCGGCAGCGAGTACGAGGGATTGAGCAAGTCACGATCTCAGCGCACTGCCATAACGACCTTGGCCTTGCGGTGGCAAACTCCCTCGCTGCTATCGGCGCAGGAGCGCGGCAGGTGGAGTGTACGATCAATGGCATCGGCGAGCGGGCGGGGAATGCCTCGTTGGAGGAACTCGTGATGGCTATGCGGGTCCGGCCTGATCGCTATCCCTACGATACGGCTGTGGTCTCAGAGCACCTGTTTCCTGCGAGTCAGCTGTTGAGTGAAATCGTCGGTTTTCCGGTGCAGCCCAACAAAGCAATCGTTGGGCGGAACGCCTTTGCCCACGAGGCCGGGATCCATCAGGACGGCATGCTCAAAAACCCATTGACCTACGAGATCATGACTCCGCAGTCCGTGGGCGCGCCGGGCACGAGCTTTGTTCTAGGTAAGCACTCCGGACGTCATGCGCTCGGTCAGCGTTGCGAAGAGCTGGGTTTCCATCTGGAGCGGAGAGAACTCGACCATGTTTATAGACAGTTCCTCGCGCTTGCGGATGAGACAAAGACCGTAGAGGATAGTTGCATCCTAGAAATCATTGGCGCGATACGTCGCGGCGACTCTACTGCCGATGTTACCTGTTTGCCCCAACTTCCGATCGGCTCGATGGCTCTCGAAGGCACGTTCGGGGCCGCGGGAGTGAACGTTAGGTTTCCGCATGAAAGTGAGCAACAGGAAGACTATCTTTGGGGAGTATGATCTTGGGCAGATCGCATCGGTCCGCCGGACATGGGGTTGAAGACGACGATCTGCTTTCGGTATGACGCCTGGCAAACTGGGGAGTAGCAGAAAGGAGTTTGGAATCTGATGACGAAAACCGGGGCACAAATTCTGTGGGAATGCCTGGAGCAGGAGGGCGTGACCCATGTCTTCGGATATCCAGGTGGTGCGATCCTGCCTGCTTACGATGCGCTGAAGCATAGCAAGATCCATCACGTGCTGGTGCGTCATGAGCAAGGAGCTGCTCACATGGCAGATGGGTACGCTCGTGCCGGCGGTCAAGTTGGAGTCGCGATAGCGACCTCGGGCCCCGGCGCGACCAATCTCGTGACAGGCATTGCCACCGCCATGCTGGATTCTTCTCCTATCGTTTGCATCACCGGGCAAGTGGGCAGCAAGTTGATCGGTTCGGATGCGTTCCAGGAAGTAGACATTACAGGCATTACACTACCAATTACCAAACACAACTATCTGGTAACGCATGCTGGGGAGCTGGCACGCACATTGCGCGAGGCTTTCTATGTTGCGCGGTCCGGGCGCCCCGGTCCCGTCCTAGTGGACATTACTAAGGATGCGCAGCAGTCCTCCTGCGAATTCGATTGGGAATCGGCTAAGCCACAACTGCCGGGTTATCGGCCGAATCTTTCTCCAGCGCCGAAGGAATATGAGGAAGCGCTGAAACTGATTCACAAGGCCAAGCGACCTGTGATTTTGCTTGGGCACGGGGCGATTGTTTCGGGAGCAATGCGCGAGGTACGTGACTTGGTGGAACGATCCGGGATTCCGGTTGCACTCACGCTGCTCGGCTTGGGGGCACTTCCGGCCTCGCATCCCTTGAATCTCGGCATGATGGGCATGCATGGCGAAGCCTGGGTGAACCACACCATTCAGGAAGCGGATTTATTAATTGCGCTTGGCATGCGTTTTGATGACCGCGTTACCGGGAACCTCAAGACCTATGCAGCCAATGCAAAGAAGATTCATGTGGAAATCGACCCGGCAGAGATCAACAAAAATGTCAAGGTAGACGTGGCTCTGGTCGGCGACCTGCGCGATGTTCTGCGCGAACTGTTGCCGAAAATCGAATGCGTCGATCGTCACGAGTGGCTGGAGTTCATTGATCGGCTGAAGGGCGACTCAGCGGTTCGCGATATCCAAAACCTGCCCGATAGCGGGCATCTCTATGCGGCACACGTGATCAACGATCTCTGGCGAGAAACCCGGGGAAGCAATACCACGGTGGTGACCGACGTCGGCCAACACCAAATGTGGGAAGCACAGTACTACAAGCACGAGGAGGCGCGTTCCCTGATCACCTCGGGCGGACTGGGGACCATGGGATTCGCGTTGCCCGCGGCGATCGGAGCAAAAGTCGCACGGCCGGAAACGGACGTCTGGGTTGTCGTGGGAGACGGCGGGTTCCAGATGACCATGGCCGAGCTCGCCACTATCGTGCAGGAGAATTTGAAGGTCAACATCGCGATTATCAACAACGGCTATCTCGGAATGGTTCGGCAGTGGCAGGAGTTCTTTTATGAGAGCAATTACCAGGCAACTCCTTTGCTGAACCCGGATTTCGCGAAGATAGCCGAAGCTTACGGAATTCGAGGTGAGACCGTCACGCAGCGCTCTCAGGTTGTACCCGCCGTGCGGTCGGCGCGGCAATACGATGGACCGGTGCTGATTAACTTCCAGGTAGAGCAGGAAGACACGGTCTATCCTATGGTCGCAGCAGGAGCATCTCTGCACGAAATGATCCGGCGGCCCAGTCCCATCGTGGAGACTTCCGCCGACGAATAAATCCTATGCTGAACACATACGTGGTGTACGTCGAAAACAAACCGGGCGTGTTGACTCGAGTGGCATCTTTGTTTCGTCGGCGCGCTTTCAACATTGATTCGCTCACGGTGGGGCGGACGGAAAAACCAGAAGTGTCGCGCATGACGATTACCGTAGAGGCGGACCAGGATCAGGCGCGACGCATTGAAGCCAATCTCTACAAGCTCGTCAATGTGCTGCTGGTTGAAAACATCACGGCGGAACCGACCATCGTGCGCGATCTCGCCATGATCAAGGTGGCGGCCACCCACGAGGCCCGTTCGCACGTCCTGGAGTTGGCGGGAGTTTTCCGCGGGCGTGTAGTCGACGTCGCGCCGGAGTCCCTTATCATCGAAATCACCGGGGACGAAGACAAAATCGACGGATTGTTAGAGGTGCTCCAACCCTACGGCGTGCTGGAGATGGTCCGCACGGGTATTGTTGCGATGCGGCGAGGGAGTAAATGCTCGTCGGTCGTCTCGTCGACAAACGATTTGAGTCGGACTATCTCAGATGACGATGGCGACGGGGTGCAATACTCCGTCTAGCACTAGGAATGTAAATCATGAACCGTTCGAGGTTCTGCCGCGATGGTTAGAAGCTCGCGGGACTGTCCTCTTCCAAAACCTGCCCGATTGTTGTATCTCGCCGGATATCCAGTAATGACCCCCGGGGGCTGCCAACCGCCCTATCGACACGCGGCGTGATTCTCATCACATTGAAACGTGACAGCGCTTGCTGACCCATTTTGGTTCCGGAGTTCTACTTCGGGAAACGAGGTTGACTGTGCCCGCTGGAACCCAGCCCCGCCACCCTGTGGAAGCCGTTCTTACTGTTCTTCACGAAACGCATGATCTGTCGGCTTACGAAGCGGTCGAGAGGCTACTGTACGCGGCAGAAGCAGCGGGGTTCAATGCGGACGCGCTCCTCGCGATGATCGACCAAGGCATCGCCTTCGAGAAGGTGCTCGAGTTGATCGGTTCCAAAGCAAAATGCTCGCAGCAGGCCGCCTGACAGCCATCCGATCAGACCGCGGGGCATCGACTGCGGAGTGAGGAAACCATGAATATTCTCGACTGGTCAAAATCGGAAGTGGACTACGGACGCAAGCTGATGGACTCCGCAGTCGAAGGCGCTCGCCGGGGCGAAGGTGAATTTCTCCATGACGAATTGTTGAGTGGCTATCTCGAGAGGTCTGCCCTGCATGCGATAGGGCCCACAGTTCTTGGTGCGTGCCTGGGTTGGTGCGGCGGATATCTGGAAAGCCGACGTTCCCGGAGCCGAGCTCTGGTCTGCGCTTTCTTGGGCGGGGCCATCGGGTTTGGCGCAGGTGTTATCTGGGAGAACCGAAAACTGACAGCCAGCGTCGCCTCGGGCGCGTGGAAGAGCATCAACAAAGCCCGTGATGCCCACTGGTTCGAGAAGAATCCTATCGACTACGCGTAGTAGACCCCGCGCGGTCTTGTGCTCAAATATCTTCCCCGTGTCCACGTTCCTCTCAAAACGAAGACCGCGGGGAAGCAAACCAGTGATGACGCGTGATGCCGTCGAGGGCCGGTCGACGCCCTTGGACGGGTGAATCCCGCCATTTTAACGAGATGAAATTCCAACAGAGTTAGCCGTCGCGTAGACGGCGCAATCTCAGGGGGTTTAGCTGTGATAGGCCCCTCTTCACCTACTCACTTGCAGGAATGGCTGGTCATGGCCCGCAGTTTGCTTCTGACCATCCACATCCTCGGCATTCTTTGTTTTGCTTATATCGTTGCCAAGCGCCTCGCGCCGCTGGCTCGAGCCGAACGTGACTTGCGCTTTGATCATCCCCTCACTCGCATCGGGAAAGTGTTCAAGTTCTGGCTGGGGCAGTGGAGACATCCGCGCTACAAGTTCGCGGGAACGACCCATATTCTTATCTTTAGCGGATTCATTCTGCTGGCGGCCCGCGCGTTCTTCGTCCTGATTGTTGGCGTCAATCAGGATTTTGTAATGCCGGGTCTTTCGGGACGGATCGGTCACCTCTACGACATTGTCACGGATTATGCTGCCACCGTTGTTTTTCTATGCATGGCCATTGCGGCGATCCGGCGGCTTGTGTTCAAGCCTGCACGCTATGCAGTCCCAGCGAAGTACGGTAAAGGCCACACGGCCGATGCCATCTTCCTGCTGGGGCTTATCGCGATTTTGATGGTGGCTGACAGCCTCTTTGCCGCCAGTCACAGCTTGCAGGGCCCGCCGGTGGAGACGCTGGCGACTCTGTCTCTGCCATGGATGCTCCAAATCGCTCTGGCCTCTTCCTCGTTGGCGACAATCTCCGCTTTTGGCTTTGCCGCCTACCTGATACATGAACTCGCGTTCTACTTCCTGCTTTGTTACCGACCGTTTGGGATCCAGTTCCACGTCGAGACTTCCCTATTCAGCATTTATTTCGCGAAGCTAGAACGAGGGACGCTGAAGCCAGTGAGGTGGGGAATCAGCGATGACCGTCTGGATCAGGTGAAATCTTTCGGCGTGAAGAAGTTCGAAGACTTCACCTGGAAGCACGTACTGGACTTCTACTCCTGTGCCGATTGCGGACGCTGCGCGGACAACTGCCCGGCAAACGCAGCAGGGCGTCCACTCGCACCGCGGTTTCTCACGACCAAAGCCAGGGAGTATGCATTCCAACACTATCCCGTGTTCGGTAAGGCCAATAACGGCAAGCCGCTAATCGGGAATGTCTATTCCGAAGACGAGATCTGGTCCTGCACTACCTGCGGGGCGTGTGAGGAAGAATGTCCGCTGCTGATCGAGTACATCGATAAGGTTGTCGATCTGCGACGCGGAATGATCGACGACGGAAATGTGCCCCAGTCTCTGCAAAGGCCTATGAAAGCTCTGGAGAGCCGGGGTAATCCGTACGGAAAGATGGAGAAGAAGAGGGGCGACTGGACGAAGAGCCCGGAGTTCCAAAACAACTGCGACGTTAAGATACTCGACGGAAAAAGAACCGCTGACACGCTTTATTTCGTCGACAGCATCACTTCGTACGACGACCGGATGCAATCCATCGGGCGATCGACCTCAAGAATTCTCGACCACATCGGAGAAGACTTCGGAGTCCTGGGGCCAGCGGAAAAAGACAGTGGCCACGATGTTCGACGCTTTGGTGAGGAGATGCTCTTCCTTGCTTTACGCGATCACAACATCGATGCGGTCAAAGCTTCGGGGGCGAAACGGATCGTCACTGCCGATCCGCACGCCTATAACGCCTGGCGGCACGACTACAAAGATGTCCCACCTGTCGAGCACATCAGTCAGGTGATTGCCCGTGGAGTGAACGCCGGAAAGATCCAGTTCAATCAGATCGCGAATGAAGAAAAGGTCTTCGTCTATCACGACCCTTGCTATCTGGGGCGTCACAATCAGATTTATGACGACCCGCGCACCGTGCTCGATGCCATTCCCGGGTTGAAGAGAGTTGAAATGACACGTTCGCGGGACCGGTCGTTCTGTTGCGGTGGCGGCGGGCTGATGCTCTTCTACGAGCCCAAGGAGGAGCAGAGGATGGGTGTCCTGCGAGTCCGGATGGCGGCGGAAGCAGCAGCGAACGTAATCGTAACGGCGTGCCCATTCTGCATGGTCAATCTCGAGGATGCGATCAAGGTGGCGGGCATGGAAGGCAAGATGTCAGTGATTGATCTGACAGAACTCGTGGACAAACACATCATGCGGGGAAGCTGCACGGAAACGCAGAAATTGGAAGAAGCAGCAACTTGCGGAGGTTAACAGTGGAAATTCTGGTTTGCGCGCGAAGAGTGCCGGATACCTCTGAGAACGAGATCACGTTGAATGCCGAAGGCAACGACATTGAGCGTGACGAACTCGTGTACTCAGTGAATGAAGCGGACAATTATGCGGTCGAAGAGGCGCTACGGATCCGCGATCGATTTGGGGGCACGGTCACAGTGGTGACGGTCGGCGGCGAAGAGGACGAAGAGGTCCTGCGTCGACAACTGGCTATGGGTGCGAATCAGGCAGCGCTGCTCTCGGATGACGGCTTCAGCGGCTCAGATGGCCGAGGGATCGCGACCATTCTCAAAGGGTTCGTACAGAAAGGCCACTATGACCTGATCCTCACCGGAGTCCAGGCCGAGGACGGCGCTGCCCAAGTTGGGGGAATGTTGGCGGCGATGCTCGATTATCCGTTTGCATCTCTGGTGAACTCGATCTCCGTTGAGAACGACAAGCTGATAGTCAGCCGCGAGATCGAAGGCGGCAATAAGGAAATCAACGAGATCGAGCTTCCCTGCGTTTTGGCCATTCAGACCGGCATCAACGAGCCGCGGTATGTAGGGATGCGAGGGATTCGCCAGGTTGCGTCGGTGCCAATCCCGACATTAGGAGCGAGTGATTTGGGTGTCAATCCAGCGACAGTCGGTGCTCAGGTAGCAAAAGTGAAACGGATCGACTACTTCGTTCCCACACTGGATAGCGGAGCGGAGATGCTCCATGGCAGCCGGGAAGAGAATGCCGAGAAGATTATTGAGCTAGTGGCCGCGAAGGGAGGGCTGAAATAATGCCTCGCATTTTTGCTTACATACAGCACAAGAACGGAGTTGTCGACGAGTCTGCGCCGGATCTGCTCGCCGCCGCAAGGAAGATAGATGCAAATACGTTGCCTACGGCAATTTTTACCGGCTTTGGAGCAGATCTTGATACGGCGTGCAGTTCGGTTAAGTCACTCTACAGTGAGATTTGGAAGGTTGGTAATGAGGTCCTCAATCATCCCAACGCGGAACTGGTGCGGCAGGCGCTCGTAGCCATTCTGCCGCGCGGCAGCATTTTGCTGCTGCCGCATGATCATTTCGGGATCGATCTCTCGCCGGGTCTTTCGGTGAAACTGAATGCCGCATTTGTCCCCGACGTACTGGCGATCGGACCAATCGAGGGCGAGTCGCTAAGTCTCGTGCGACAGGAGTATGGCGGACAAGTGAGCGTTCATGTTCGTTGCGATGCCTCGCTGGGAGCAGTGATCAGCGTCCGTCCGGGTGCATTCAAAGCTGAGGCTTCTGCAGCAACGGGCGTGATTGTGGACAAGTCATCCGAGGTGGGCGTTCTCACTGCGCGACGCCGGTACATCGAAACCATCGTCGCTGAGGCCGGTGATGTGGACATCACCAAGCACAACGTATTGGTTTCTGTCGGCCGGGGCATTCAGGAGAAAGACAACATCGTATTTGCTGAGGAGCTGGCTGAAGTCCTCGGCGCCGCAGTAAGTTGCTCGCGTCCGGTGGTTGACGCGAAATGGATGGAAAAATCCCGCCAGGTTGGATCCTCTGGCAAGACCGTGAAACCCAAGGTCTATCTGGCCTGCGGTATTAGCGGAGCCTTCCAGCATCTCGCGGGGGTAAAAGGAAGTCCATTCATCATTGCCATCAACAAGAATCCTAAGGCTCCCATATTTCAGGTGGCCGACGTCGGAATCGTCGACGACATTCTGGAATTTTTACCGGAACTGATCCGCAAAGTCCGCGAATCGCGCGGCATTGCCGCATAGTGAGGGGGGACGATGCTTGCACCCAAGACCCTGAAGCTGAGCCTGAAGTCGCTCAGAGAATTTGCCAAGAAGCGTCTGCCTGATGAGGCGCTTGTTGAACTTGACGAACGTGACGAATGTCCGCTGGACATTGTCCGCGACATGTGCAGCCCCGACAAACTGGGCATTCAACTTTTATTTATTCCGGAAGAGTTCGGCGGCATGGGCGGAGGCACGTTCGACGTGTATTGCATCTGCGAGGAGATGGCGCGGATCGACCTTGGGATCGCCACATCCGTGCTGGCTACCTTCCTGGGCAGCGATCCAATCACGGTGGGCGCCACTCTACAGCAAAAGAAAGTCTGGTTGAGTCGTATCGCGGATGAAGGATTGTTGTTCGCGTATGGCGCAACTGAACCGGAAGCCGGAAGCGATCTGGGAGCGCTTCGCACTACCGCGGATCCGGTTGTTAAGGACGGCCGTACCGTGGGCTACAAGATCAACGGCAACAAGCAGTGGATTAGCAATGGAGGAATCGCTGGCGCCTACACCGTGCTGGCCAACACTCCCAGTGGCCCGAGCTGGTTCATCGTAGAAAGCGGTGCGAAAGGCTTCACGCACGATGAACCGGAAGACAAGCATGGCATCCGGCTCAGCAATACCGCAGCGCTTGCGTTCAACGATGTGTACGTTGACGCTGACCGGTTGATTGGTGGCGTCGAAGGCCAGGGGCTGAATCAAGCGCAAGCCGTGTTCGGGTACACGCGACTGATGGTGGCGGCGTTCGGGCTGGGTGCGGGGTGGTCTGCTCTTGATCGCGCGATTCCATATTCCATCAAGCGCATCCAGGCTGGATCGCCTCTGTCCGAGAAACAGGGGTACACGCACAAGCTGATCGTGCCGCATGTCGCTCGTCTGGAGGCTGCCCGCGCATACATCGAAGAGACCGCTGAGCGCATCGATGCCGGGGAAGGAAGCCTGAACACCGAGGGAGCCATCGCGAAGTACATGGCGACCGAGGCAGGAAATCAGGCTGCCGACGCCAGCATCCAGGCGCTTGGAGGCTACGGCTACACGCACGAATATATGGTGGAGAAAATCAGCCGCGACGTTCGCATCACCACCATCTACGAAGGTACGTCGGAAATCATGGAGATGACCATCGGCCGAGATCGATGGCAGCTCCATCTGAAGACGCGTGGCCAGCATTACCACCAGCAAGCGCGAGAGTTGGAAGCTCTGCATACTCAGTACCCGAAGATCGGCGCAGATATTGCGGCGCTGGCCCATCACGCTCTGGCCGAAGTAATGGAAAAAGCTCGCGTGGGACGCCTGACGCGATATCAGCACATTCTCTTGCGATTGGGAGAGTGGATTGCCTATGCCGAGAGTGCCGCGAGCCTCGGGCGCCGTGCCGCCCGACTTGCGGACGCTAAGTTAAATGAAAAGGCAAACCGACGTTTTGACACGATGGCTTTGGCGGCCTTAAGCAGAGTCTTTGCGCGAGAAGCGGCCCTCAAGGTTACAGAAGAAGGCCTGCGCTGGGTCTGCGGAGCCGGAGCTCTGAGCGACGCTGAGATTGCCACTTTTGAAACAAGCTTGCAGTTGTCCGCGGTGCATCGGGCCCATGCGGGCCTGATGTCAGACATGGATTTTATAGCCGACGTCCTCTACGGTCGTGCAGCCAAGCCCGCACTCGCCGCCTGATTAAGACGCCTGACTACTGAGTATCTGTTTCAGCAACCGGCCAGGGTTGCGGGAGCGTCGTCATGGAAGACACAGCCAGTCGAGCTATCGCTATTGTGGGAGTGGGAGCCATTCTGCCCGATGCTGCCAATGTCGCGGCCGTTTGGGAAAACATTAAGAGCGGCCGATATAGCATCACCGACGTTTCGCCGGAAAGATGGGACCCATCTTATTATTACGATCCCGATCCCGGCGTCCCAGACAAGACTTACTCAAAGATTGGCGGATGGGTGCGCAATCAAGTGTGGGATCCAGTGAAGTGGCATCTGCCAATTCCTCCGCGCGTTGCCGACGCGATGGATCAAGCCCAGAAGTGGGGCATTGCAGCCACACGCGAGGCGCTCGAAGACTACGGTTACCCAAAGCGTTCACTCGATCCGGATCGGGTGGCGGTGATCCTCGGCAACGCTATGGCGGGTGAGAAGCACTATCTGACCTCCCTGCGAGTGTACTTCCCCGAATACGCGCACAAACTTGCTGAAATACCTGCTTTCTCCGCCTTGCCGGAGGAGATCCGCAGTGAGGTTACACGCCAATTGCACGACCGCATGGGCAAGCATCTGCCAGAGATTACTGAAGACAGCATGCCCGGCGAGTTGTCCAATTGCCTTGCTGGCCGCATTGCGAACCTCTACAACTTCCACGGTCCGAATTACGTTTGTGACGCCGCGTGCGCATCAGCAATGGCGGCCATGACGGCCGCGGTGGAAGGTCTCATTGAACACGACTACGACGCGGTGATCACGGGCGGCATTGACCGAAACATGGGGGCCCCGACGTTCGTGAAGTTCTGCAAGATCGGAGCACTATCTGCGACCGGCACGCGCCCCTTCGCGGAAGGGGCTGACGGGTTCGTCATGGGCGAGGGGACTGCGATCTTCTTACTAAGGCGACTCGCGGATGCCGAGCGAGATGGGGACAAGATCTATGCAGTAATCCGTGGCATCGGAGCCTCGAGCGATGGCAGGGGAAAGGGGATCACTGCACCCAACCCTATCGGCCAGAAATTCTGTCTTGAGCGCGCATGGATGAATGCCGGCCTCTCACCGGCAACCTTAGGCCTGATCGAAGGGCACGGAACCTCCACACGCGTTGGCGATGTCGTCGAGGCCCAGAGTCTGGCTGACATGCTCAGCCCTCATAACCTCCCCGTTCACTCGATCGCATTGGGTTCGGTCAAATCGAACATCGGTCACCTCAAAGGCGCCGCGGGTGCCGCCGGAGTCCTGAAGACAGCCCTTGCACTTCGAGACAAACTGCTACCACCAAGCGTTAACTGCGAACGTCCCAGCCCGGATATCGATTTCGCTCACTCACCTCTCTACGTAAATACCCAATTGAAGGCTTGGCAGGTTCCAGCCGATATTCCGCGACGTGCCGGAGTGAGCGCTTTCGGATTCGGAGGAACCAACTTCCACATCGTGCTCGAAGAGCACATCCCTGGCAGGCTGACGGGGAATGGAAAAAAGGCAGTTTCTGTTCGTACCGTTCCGCAAGACGCGATCAACGAGGCAATCATGACTCCTTCCTCTTCCTCGACCTCAACCTCTTCAACCACTTGCAAGGTACCACTGCGCGGAGCGCTCCTGATCGGAGCTACCTCGGAAAAACTGCTGGCGGACCGTCTGCATAGCGTCATGAAGCAAGCCGAAGCCGGTCGCACACCTGAACGGGTGGCGCCAGCAGAAGCTGACCTGCGCGCACCGGAACGTCTGGCAATTGATTATGCAGATGCCTCCGATTTGGTGGACAAGTCGACCAAGGCTCTCAAAGCCCTTGCTTCCAATCACCCTGTAGTGTGGAAGGCTCTGCGTGCTCAAGGTATTTTCCGCGGTCGCGGCCCGGCCTCTAAGGTGGCCTTCCTCTATACGGGTCAAGGCTCCCAGTACGTAAACATGCTGCGACCACTCTTTGAGGTGGAACCAATTGTCGCCCAGACATTTGCCGAAGCGAACCGGGTGATGACTCCTTTGCTGGGCAAGCCTCTTACAGAGTTTGTGTTCGTCGATGCAAACGATGCCAAAGCCGTTGCGAGGGCCGATGAAGATCTCCGTCAGACTGCGATCACGCAGCCCGCGGTGTTGGCGATCGATCTTGCGCTGACGCGACTTTTGGCCGCGTACGGCATTAAGCCCGACATGACAATGGGCCACAGTCTCGGCGAATACGGCGCGCTGGTTGCCGCTGGCGCGATGCCTTTCGAAAATGCACTAGAAGCGGTCAGTGCCCGCGGTCGCGGAATGACCCAGGTGGCAGTATCCGACAAGGGAAAGATGGCTGCGGTCTTTGCACCGCTAAGCGAAGTCGAACGGATTCTGAAAACGGTGGAGGGGTACGTCGTCATCGCCAACATTAACAGCGATCGACAGGCAGTCATTGGTGGCGCGAGCGAAGCGGTCAAACGAGCGATGCAAGTCCTCCTGGAGGCTGGTTACGAGGTCTCCGAACTACCGGTCAGCCACGCGTTCCATACGTCGATTGTGGCGCCTGCTAGTGAGCCCTTGCGGAAAGAACTTGAGCGTCACCACCTTGAATCGCCGCACCTGCCTATTGTGGCCAACGTCAATGGCCAGTTCTATCCAACTGGGCCGGATGTCGTGACACGCATGCTGGATTTACTCTCCAAACAAGTTGCATCTCCCGTGCAATTCGTCAGAGGTCTGCACACACTCTACGACGCAGGCGCTCGCGTTTTTGTCGAGGTTGGACCTAAGAAGGCTCTGCAAGGTTTTGTGGAGGATGTGCTTGGCGAACGCGGAGATGTGCTTTCTTTGTTTACGAATCATCCGAAGTTCGGTGACATCGTGTCATTTAACCAAGCACTATGTGGCCTTTATGCGAGCGGTTTGGGCCGGGGCGTCCCTGGAGTCGCATCGGCGAGTGCTACGCCACTTTCTTCGGTACTATCCGCCCCGACACAGAAACCTGGGCTCAGGGCTGCTGTTTCTGAAAATATGCCCGCTGGATCCGTTTCAAAGCCGAATGGCGATCGCTTGACGGAACTCGGCCACTTTTTCGCTGATGTTCTCGAAAAGGGCTGGCAGATTTATCAGAATGGTGGGGCCCCCTCCGGTCGTGTTCCCGTGGTGATTACTGGAGCGGCTCTTGGACTGCCCGGCGCCGAGCACATCTTCGATGACTCCAATCTTGCTCGCATCCTGGCTGGCGATCAGTTCATCGATCTCATCCCAACGCGCCTGCGCAAAGCGATGCTCGAAAAGCACATCACGCGCCTGGTCAAGAGCGATAACGGCGGCCCAACATTCGAAACCATCAACAATGTGGCCGATGTCATCAAGCTGGCAGGCCGGGGAGGCAAGTTTGATCTGGGAGATGAATTCGGCGTTTCCGCCGACCGGCTCGGAGCGCTCGACCGCACCACTCAACTGGCGATTGCGGCGGGCATCGACGCCCTGCGTGATGCAGGCATTCCGCTGATCATGCGCTACAAGACCACCACCAAAGCGACGCAGTTACCGGACCGCTGGGCTTTGCCTGATTCCTTGCGCGACGACACGGGTGTGATCTTCGCCTCCGCGTTTCCGGGCTGCGATTCATTCGCCGACGAAATCTCCCGTTACTACACCGACCATTCCCGCCGTGAGCAGCTGGGTTTGTTGGAGAGTCTGATTGCGCGGTCGGCAAAGGCAAATGGAGATTCTGTTGTTGAACAAGAAATTGAGCGGCGTATGGAAGACTTGCGCGATGCGATTGAGAGAGAGCCGTATGTTTTTGATCGACGATTCCTGCTTAAAGTCCTTTCGATGGGACATTCGCAGTTTGCCGAGTTCATCGGTGCCCGCGGCCCCAACACCCATGTGAATGCCGCTTGCGCGAGTACCACCCAAGCCGTTGCGTTGGCGGAGGATTGGATCCAAACGAGGCGTTGCCGTCGGGTCATTATTGTCTCGGCCGACGACATCACCTCTGACCACAGCATGGAATGGTTTGGCGCCGGGTTCCTGGCGAGCGGCGCCGCGGCCACCGACGAAGTCGTGGAGGAAGCCGCTACCCCGTTTGACCGTCGACGTCATGGGTTGATCATGGGTATGGGCGCTGCGGCCTTGGTGGTTGAGAGCGCTGAGGCAGCAAGAGAACGTGGAATTCAACCCATTTGTGAGGTGTTGAGCACAATTACCGCTAATAGTGCTTTCCACGCCACCCGCCTCGACGTACAGCACATCGGCCAGTTGATGGAGACACTGGTGTCTCAGGCGGAGCGTCACCGTGGAGTTTCGCGAAGTCAAATTGCACCGCGTACAGTGTTTGTCTCCCACGAAACCTATACTCCCGCTCGCGGCGGAAGCGCGTCGGCGGAGATCAATGCCCTGCGCCGCGTATTCGGTGATGCCGCTGATCAGATTGTGATCGCCAACACCAAGGGTTTCACTGGTCATGCGATGGGAACGGGGATCGAAGATGTCTTGGCAGTCAAGTCTCTTGAGACAGGTCTGGTGCCGCCGGTGGCGAACTTCAAAGAGATTGATCCTGAGTTAGGCATGTTGAACTTGTCCAAAGGTGGTGCCTACCCGGTCGAATATGCCTTGCGTCTCGGCGCGGGCTTCGGATCGCAAATCAGCATGTCGTTATTTCGTTGGGTCGCGACAAAAGATGGCGTGCGCCGGCGTCCGAATGCCTTGGGCTACTCCTATCGCGTCGTCGACGAGAGAGCCTGGGAAGCATGGCTGAGCGAAATCACACGTTACCCGACGACTGATCTGGAGGTAGTACATCGCACGCTTCGGGTGCGTAATCAGGGTGCGGGGATCCCCTCAACCGAGGTCAACCAGAAATTCGAAATAGCGCAAGCGCCCATAGCACTCGAACCAAAAAATCAGGCAACGGGGTCTGCTCCTGGGCCTGTTCCGATCACGGTCGTTCAGTCGAAAGAAAGAACTGAAGCACCGGAACTTGTACCCCTCACACCGTCAAAAGCAGTTATTGCGGTTGATCCGGTAAAGGAGCGCGTGCTCGCACTGGTGTCCGATAAGACGGGGTATCCCGTGGATATGCTCGACTTAGACCTTGATCTCGAGGCAGATCTGGGTGTGGACACGGTGAAGCAGGCCGAAGTGATGGCCACGATCCGCGAAGCCTATGGCATCCCGCGCGATGACAAGCTCATATTACGGGATTTTCCCACACTGGCTCATGTGATCCGCTTCGTGCACGAGCGCAAGCCTGACCTAATCAGGGCACAGATCCCGCCGCCATCGGAGCCAGAAGTGTTACTGCCTGCACCTAACGAGGAGCAGCAAGTCAAATCTGGCCCGCCGATGGCTGCGCCAATACCAGTTGAGAGAGGAAGTGACGATCCCGTCAAGGACCGCATCCTTACCTTGATGGTGGAGAAGACCGGGTACCCGCGAGACATGCTCGATCTGGACCTCGACCTGGAGGCCGACCTCGGTATCGATACTGTCAAGCAAGCGGAGATGTTCGCCACCATCCGCGAGATCTACAGCATCCCGCGCGATGAGAGCCGCAAGCTTCGCGACTATCCGACCTTGGCGCACGTAATCCGATTCGTACACGAGAAGAGGCCGGACCTGACATTTACGCCAGCGACCCCCTCGGTGCCGGCACCGTCAACAACGCTTGTTCCTGCTGCAGTCCCTGCCTCTGCGGTTCCAGCAGTCACAAGTGCAGACGATCCCATAAAGAAGAAGGTGCTTTACATAGTGGCGGAGAAGACAGGCTATCCGGAAGACATGTTGGATCTGGATCTTGACCTGGAGGCAGACCTCGGCATCGACACGGTCAAACAAGCAGAGATGTTCGCCGCGGTACGAGCCTTGTACAACATTCCCCGAGACGAAAGCCTCAAGCTACGCGATTTTCCGACGCTGGCGCACGTCATCAAGTTCGCACGCGACAGGGCGGCGGCTCTGTCGCCAGTTCCTGCATCCCTTCCAAAAAACGAATCAGTCGAATCAAAGCCATTTGAGTCTGTATCTTCCCCTCTTAGCCAACCGGCGCTGCCAGTACTGGGGAGCCTGGACGCCGCGAATCAAATCCCGCGACGCGTACCTGTACCGATGTTGCGTCCTCCACTTCCTCTCTGCAAGTCGACTGATGTGAAACTCGACCGCAATATCCGGGTTGTCCTCATGCCTGACAAAGGTGGCGTAGGGGGGGCGCTAACCAATCGCCTCCGCACACTTGGAGTCGAGGTATTCAGCATTGACCCAAACTCCGATGCTGCCACCCTGACGCAGCTTCTTGAGAACTGGGCAAGCGCGGGCCGAGTCGACGGAGTCTATTGGCTCCCGGCGCTCGACCCGGAAGACGACCTCGCCAAATTGGACCTTCTCGCTTGGCGCGAGGCTTTGCGGGTGAGGGTTAAGTCCCTCTATCTAACGATGCGTACCCTCTATGAGCACATCGCGAATCCAGGCACATTTCTCATTTCGGCGACTCGCCTTGGCGGGCAACACGGGTATGACCAAGTCGGAGCGTATGCCCCACTCGGAGGCGCAGTTGTCGGCTTCACTAAGGCATACAAACGGGAGAGGGTGGAGTCTCTGGCAAAAGCAATCGACTTTGAAGCAGAACGAAACGCAGATGAGATCGCGCGCGTGCTGATTGACGAGACACTTCGCGATCCAGGAGTGGTCGAGATCGGGCACACGGGGGAGCAGCGCTGGACCATTTCCCTTCAGGAACAACCTGCGGCCGATGGTCAACCTGGCATGGTGCTGAATAAGGAGAGCGTCTTTCTGATCACTGGAGCTGCTGGAAGCATCGTCTCCGCAATCACAGCGGACCTGGCTACCGCATCGGGAGGCACATTTTACCTCCTCGATCTGGTGCCTAAACCTGATCCAAATGACCCGGATCTGAAGCGATTTGTCATCGATAAGGAAGGCCTTAAACGCGAATTGTTCGAGCGTATTCAGACTCGCGGAGAAAGGGCGACTCCAGCTTTGGTGGAAAAAGAACTTGCTCGTCTGGAGAGAGCACAAGCCGCTCAAATAGCCATCGATGCCGTGCGTGCAGCTGGAGGCACTCCACACTATTTCAGCCTGAATGTCGCCGATGCAGACGCCGTGTCTGGAGTCATCGAGCAAGTGCGGCAAAGCAGTGGTCGCATTGATGTGTTGCTGCACGCAGCTGGCATCGAACGAAGCCACTCGTTGCCGGACAAGAGTCAACAGGAATTCGATCTCGTATTCGACGTGAAGAGTGATGGTTTCTTCAATTTGCTGCATGCCATCGGCGACATGCCGCTCGGCGCTTGCGTCGTGTTTAGTTCGATCGCCGGCCGCTTCGGCAATGTTGGACAAACTGATTACAGCTCCGCCAACGATCTGCTTTGCAAGGTCATATCGAACTTCCGTTCGTCGCGCCCAGCCACTCGCGGCATCGCGATCGATTGGACGGCGTGGGGTGGGATCGGCATGGCCACCCGTGGCTCCATCCCCAAGGTCATGGAGATGGCAGGCATCGATATGCTGCAGCCGGAAGCGGGCATTCCGCTGATTCGCCGCGAGCTTACCGCAGGTTCAACGCGCGGCGAAATTGTCATTGCTCAGCGCCTTGGAGTCCTGCTGAATGAATTCGACAAAGACGGTGGACTAGACGAGTCCTCTGAAGAACTGCGGCGGAATATTCCTCAAAAAAGACTCATGGTGGACAAGGTCGCATCGATGAGCCTCTATCACGGTTATTCGATCGAGACCACTCTGGATCCTCAAGTTCAGCCGTTCTTGCACGATCACCAGATCGACGGTACTCCGGTGCTTCCGGGCGTGATGGGAGTCGAGGCATTCGCCGAAGCTGCTCTATGCCTGCTCCCCGGATGGCATGTGGAATCAGTCGAAGACATCAGCTTTCTCGCGCCGTTCAAGTTCTACCGCGGCGAGCCGCGGAGCCTGCGGATCGAAGCACAGGTTTGCCCTCACGCAGGGCACCTGATCGCAGAGTGTCGTTTGATCGGGAAGCGCTCTCTGGCAAATCAGGTCGAGTCTCAACAGACGACACATTTTACCGGTCACGTCCGTCTCTCTAAAGACCCGGTGGAGACGCTGCCCGCAAAAGTTTTTGTTAAGCCAAGTGGCAGCTGTATCGAAGCCGCTGATATTTATCAGGTCTATTTCCACGGACCGGCCTATCAGGTTCTCGAAAGAGTATGGTGGGACGGAAAGCAGATCGTGGGCTTGTTAGCGAAAGGCCTGCCTCCCAATCATCATCCGTCTGAATTGCCCATTATTATGGCGCCACGGTTGATTGAGTCTTGCTTCCAGACCGCGGGGGTCTGGGAATTGGGCGTTCAAGGCCGAATGGGGCTTCCTCAGCATGTCCGTCAAATCTCCCTGTTTAGGTCACCAGATCTGGCTGAGTCCCGCTTGTATGCGGTCGTGAGTCCGGACGCGGTCCAAAAGAGCTTCACTGCAGAAGTCGTGGATGAGCAAGGGAACTGCTACCTGAGTCTGAACGGCTATCAAACGGTGGCGCTACCTGACTTCGCCGATGCAAACCATCTGAGGAACCTGCAAGCCATTCTTACTGGCGAAGCTGTTGCGGCATAACGGCGCCGTACAGCCTGCGATAAGGTCACGAGGGCTCTTATGCAGAACGAATTCCACCGTATTGCCATTGTCAACCGCGGCGAAGCTGCCATGCGGTTCATCCACGCGGCTCGCGAGTTTCGCCAAGAGCACAACATACCCTTGAGAACCATTGCGCTCTTCACCGAACCCGACCGGCAAGCGATGTTCGTCCGCGAAGCAGACGAAGCGATTGCTCTGGGTGCAGCCCAATTTATCGACCCTGATACGCATCGGCCGAAGAGCAGTTACCTCGACTACACCCGCCTCGCGAAGGCTTTGGCATCGGCACACGCTCAGGCAGTTTGGGTGGGATGGGGCTTTGTTGCTGAGCACGCAGCATTTGCCGACCTTTGCCGGGAGATGGGACTTGTATTCATTGGGCCGCCCGGGGATGTGATGCGCCGGCTGGGCGACAAAATTGCCGCCAAGCGTCTTGCAGAACAAGCAGACATCCCCGTCGTTCCCTGGAGCGGTGGCCCGGTCGACACTCTTGCGGATGCCTGCTCGCATGCGGACCGCCTGGGATTTCCAGTCCTGATCAAAGCAACAGCAGGTGGAGGCGGCCGTGGAATTCGACTCGTGCATACCGCAGATCAACTATCCAGGTCGTTTGAAACCGCCCGTTCCGAGGCGTTCAAAGCTTTCGGGGATCCGACAATTTTCCTGGAAAAGTTAGTACAGTGCGCCCGGCATGTTGAGGTCCAGATCATCGCCGATCAGCACGGCACTACGTGGGCCGTAGGAGTTCGAGACTGCACGATTCAGCGCCGACATCAGAAAGTCTTGGAAGAAGCACCCTCGCCGGCCATCTCTCCGGAGGAAGATGAAGAACTTCGAAAGGCTGCCGTTCGATTGAGCACGACAGCGAATTACTGCAACGCCGGCACTGTTGAATTCCTCTGCGAGCCCGAGAGCCATCGATTCTGGTTCATGGAAGTGAATACTCGATTGCAGGTTGAGCATCCGGTGACCGAATGCACCACCGGTCTCGATCTCGTTAAACTCCAGATCCACGTCGCCCAGGGTGGCCGACTGGAAGGTAATTGTCCTCGGAGTATCGGTCATGCGGTCGAAGTACGGTTGAATGCAGAAGATCCAGAAAATGCCTTTGCTGCGGCTCCAGGCACGATTGAATACTTTCGAGTCGCGACTGGCCCAGGTGTACGTGTGGATACCGGCGTAGCCGAGGGAGAGAGCATTCCGGCCGAGTTCGACTCTATGATCGCCAAAGTCATCGGTTTTGGTAAAAGCCGAAAAGAGGCCTTGTCACGGCTCGTTCGGGCACTTCAGGACTGCACGATTGTCATAAAGGGCGGAACAAGTAACAAAGCATTCCTGCTTGAAATGCTTAGTCGCGCCGAGGTGCAAGATGGGCGGGTAGACGTTGGATGGCTCGATCGCCTGGCTGCGGGTGGCGATCATCTCACTAGCAAACACGCCGACATAGCACTGCTGTACGCTGCGATCGATGCTTACGAAGCCGATTTTGCCTTGGAACACGCCCAGTTCTATGCGTCGGCTGCGCGCGGCCGGCCAACAGTCCGCAGTGACATCGGTCGAACCCATGAGCTGCGCTATCGCGGTCAGTTGTATTCATTGAAGACCCATCGTCTGGGTCTGCAGGACTACCGGATCGACGTAGACGGAATCCAGATCACCGCCCACATTCAACGTATGGGCCAATTCGAGAATTGGCTCACGGTTTTCGGACGCCGATTCCATATTGTTTCGGTGGTTCAAGGAGCCAGCGTCAGGGTTGAAGTGGACGGAGTCTCGCATCGGGTGGATCGAGACGACGGAGGTATGGTGCACGCCCCCATGCCGGCAGTCGTAGTTTCCATCGCCGTCAAGCCGGGAGACATCGTTGCCGTCGGAGACCGCTTGGCGGTTCTCGAGGCAATGAAGATGGAGACGCAACTGGTGGCGCCACTTTCTGGCAGAGTCCGCCAGGTTTTGACTATGCCGAACGTGCAAGTGAATACCGGTGTCCCGCTATTCCAGATCGAGGCCACGAGTGCTGACAGTGCATCCCCCCTCCGAGATCGCGTGGTCTTTGCGGCTTCGATGACCGAAGACAAGAAAGTGGGAACGCCAAGGTCCCGGTGCAGTGAGAATCTCGAGCAACTTCGCCAACTTATGCTTGGTTTTGATCATGATCCGACATACTGCGCTCGCCAGTTCAGCGCATGGAGCCAGATCTGCCCTGCAAACGGCGAAGAAATAAGGAAGTGCGAAAACCAGATCCTCGACATTTTTGTGGATATTTGTTCTCTTTTCCACCGCGAGCCCGAAGTCCTTCATCGCACGGCCGGGGAAGAGCCCAGCGCTGAGGCATACCTCTTTTCTTACTTGCGTATGACCGAAGCGGGCGGCGAAGCGCTCCCAGCATATTTTGCCGCTGCACTGCTGCGTGCCTTAGCTCACTATGGTGTGACTGCCTTGGATGGATCACCAAAGTTGAAGGAAAGCCTATTGTGGATCTGCAAATCGAACCAAAGAATGGAGCAGCAGGCAACCTGCATTATCGACATCCTCGGACGACGTATGCGTCACGTAAAGGCCGCAGAATCGTCGGGCAACGGATCATTTCGCTCGCTCCTGGATCGCATCATCGCGATCACGCACGAACTCTACCCATCCGTCGGCGAACTTGCCCGCGAATTACGCTATCGCTACTTCGACCAGCCTTCGTTCGAGCGCTCTCGGACTCGCATCTACGAAGAGGCAGAAAGCCATCTTGCTTATCTGGCGGCCAATCCGGATGCAGAAGATCGGCTGGCGAGAATCCAGACGCTGGTGCAATGCCCCCATTTGCTGGCCGGCCTCTTCGCTCGCCATTTCCCGGGGGCTGAGTCCGCCTTGCGTCACACGATGCTCGAAGTGCTCACCTGCAGGTACTACAAGATTCGCAAGCTCCTGAATCCCGGTTCCTCAGTTGCCAATGGATACTGCTACGTCTCGGATGAATACGACTATGAGGGAAAACGGATTCATGTCTTCGCAATGTACGCTTCGTACGACGACCTCTCTGCCGCAGCACGGGCCATTCTCCCTGTGATTGCAGAAGTACCTGCTGATCACGACATTGTGATCGATTTTCATGTCTGCCATTCCACTAAGCTGGGTGACCCGGATACTACCGAGCAAGAAGTCCAGTCTGTGCTGAGAGAGGTTTCCTTTCCTCGTCCGGTTCGGCGCATCGTAGTGTCCGCTGCCGGCCTCAGCCCTGGTCAACGAGTGAGCGGCATGCAATTTTTCACCTATCGCCCGAGCGACAATGGCTTCAAAGAAGAAAAGCTATATCGCGGGTTGCATCCGATGATGGGTAAGAGGTTGCATCTCTGGAGGCTCAGCAACTTCCAGATCGAGCGCTTGCCCTCTGTCGAAGACGTTTATCTCATCCATGCTGTGGCCCGCGACAACCCCAAGGATGAGCGACTCTTTGCTGCAGTGGAAGTTCGCGATGTGACTCCGGTTAGCGATGAATCCGGACGGATTGTGCAGTTACCGCATCTGGAACGAATGTTGAGGGAGGCACTGGCGGCCATCCGCCTGTATCAATCTCGCAGGCGTCCCCAGGAACGCCTGTACTGGAATCGCGTATTTCTTTACGTGTGGCCTCCTCTGGACCTGAAGCAGAGTGAGTTGCATGACATCGTGCGCAAACTCTCGCCGGCTGCTGAAGGCCTAGGGTTGGAGCAGGTCGTAGTGCGTGCCCGCATCCCTAATCCTGCCACAGGTGAATTGCGTGAGATGGTTGTGCGCATCTCGAGCCCTATCGGCAGCGGGCTCGTGATCACATTTCGTCCCGCAGATAAGCTTCTCCCGCTCAAAACTCTCACACCCTACGACCAGAAACTCATCCGCGTGCGGCAGCGCGGTATGGTGTATCCCTACGAGATCATCAAGATGCTTACTCCGGCGGAGGAAGACACGAGAGCGGAGTATCCTCCTGGGGATTTCGTGGAACACGACTTTAACTCCGAGGGTCAACTGGTTCCGCTAGACCGTCCGTATGGGCAGAACCGGGCCAACATCATTGCTGGAGTCATCCGTAACTTCACCCATCGATACCCGGAAGGGATGACACGGGTTTTGCTGCTGGGTGATCCGAGCCGTGATTTAGGGGCGTTGGCCGAGTCGGAATGCCGTCTCATCATAGCTGCTCTCGATCTAGCCGAGGAAAAAGGCGTCCCTCTGGAATGGTTCCCGATTTCTGCCGGTGCAAAAATCTCCATGGAAAGTGGTGTGGAGAATATGGACTGGATCGCACGAGTGCTCAAACGCTTGGTGGAGTTTACTCAAGCCGGTGGGGAAGTGAACCTAATTATCAACGGAATCAATGTTGGCGCACAGCCATATTGGAACGCAGAGGCCACCATGCTCATGCACACCAGAGGGATTCTGGTCATGACCCCGAAGGCCGCCATGGTGCTCACCGGTAAACGAGCGCTGGATTACTCGGGTGGCATTTCGGCCGAAGACAATCAAGGCATTGGTGGGTATGACCGCATTATGGGAGTCAATGGCCAGGCGCAATATTGGGCACACGATATCAATGAGGCGTGCCACATTTTGTTCCGCCACTACGAACATACATACGTCTTGCCAGGGGAACGATTCCCGCGGCGAGCTGAGACAACCGATCCCGTCGAGCGCGACGTGCAGAGCTATCCCCACTGCGAGAATGGCGACGAAGGTTTCGCATGGGTGGGTGAGATATTGTCCGACGAAACAAATCCAGGGCGCAAAAAGCCGTTCGACATTCGCAGGGTGATGATGGCAGTGGTCGACCAGGACCATGCGCCGCTCGAACGCTGGGCAGGCATGCGAGCGGCTGAAACAGCTGTGGTATGGGATGCTCACCTGGGTGGCTACCCCGTCTGCCTCATTGGCTTTGAGTCACGCTCCGTGGCGCGACTAGGATTTGTCCCGGCTGACGGACCCGATCAGTGGTCCGCTGGGACTCTCTTTCCACAGTCTTCCAAGAAGGTGGCACGCGCAATTAATGCTGCAAGCAACAATCGCCCAGTCGTAATCCTTGCAAACTTATCGGGGTTTGATGGCTCACCTGAGTCGATGCGACGGTTGCAACTTGAGTACGGTGCAGAAATTGGCAGGGCCGTTGTCAATTTCAAAGGTCCCATCGTATTTTGTGTTATCTCGCGGTACCACGGCGGTGCTTACGTTGTGTTCTCACGCGCTTTGAACGAGCAACTCGAGGTGGCTGCGTTGGAGGGAACTTATGCCTCTGTGATTGGAGGCGCCCCAGCGGCAGCGGTAGTTTTTGCCGGTGAGGTGGAAGCCAGGACGCGGAAGGATGAACGGCTGCAGGCTTTGAACCTGGCGATGCTTCAGGCCGAAGGTGGGGAAAAAGCAAAGTTGCGTGCTCAGTGGAATGAGTTGTTCAAGGTTGTGTATTCCGAAAAGTTGGGGGAAATGGCCAGTGAGTTTGACCGCATACACAGCGTGCATCGTGCGCTCAACGTGGGTGCCCTGAATTGCATTATTCCGCCCGCGAACCTCCGCCCCTACCTCATTCAAGCGGTGGAGCGTGGAATGAGAAATGAGGATACGGCAAAGCAACGAGCAGATCTGGAGATGGCAGAAGCAGCGTGAGATTGATTTCATTCGGGGGAACCGGCATGACTGACGTCATGCACGCTTACTGGCTGGAGCAGACTGAAGCCAATGTTCCAGCAGAAAATTACTGGCTAAGCACTGGGGAAATGTCCCGCGTCGCCGCTTTGCGCTTTGTCAAGCGGAGGGCAGACTGGAGACTCGGTCGCTGGACAGCGAAACGCGCCGTGGCTTCCTGCCTCAATCTCCCCGCTGATGTTCAGTCTCTGCAAGATATAGAGATACGCGCCGCACCTTCTGGAGCCCCGGAAGTCTTTCTCTTCAATCAAAGAGCGCCCGTCATCCTTTCGATCAGTCACCGTGCCGGCAAAGCGTTATGCGTCGTCGGGCTATCAGGCGCAAGCCTTGGGTGTGACTTGGAACTTGTCGAATTACGCGATCATTCGTTTCTTACCGAGTTCTTCACTATGAATGAGCAAAAGCTGGTGGAGCGAGCACCCACAGGCGAGCGGCCTGTGCTGGAAACACTTCTGTGGAGCGCGAAAGAGAGCGCACTCAAATCTCTGCGAGTGGGGCTTCGATTTGATACTGCTTCTCTAGACGCGAGCCCAGCAGATATCGCTACACGGCGGCCTGACGGCACGGATCAGGAGGCCGGTTGGTCTCCTCTTTTCCTTCGCCGTGCCGGCGGCCAGGTTTTCTACGGTTGGTGGCGATGCGCCAACAATATGGTGCGGACTGTAGTCTTCAACCCCTTGTGAAGATGGAAGTAGATTCGATGGTGTGCGAGCAGGCTTCTAAAATCGATCATGCTCATGCGACACCTCGCCCACCCGCTGTTAGTAACCTCTCCCGCGTGCCGAGTCGTTCTGCCGAGCAGGTACGATTTGATCTTCTTGGCGTCCTTTCTGAATTGGCCTCTGAATTCATACCGTTACAAAGTATTTCTCAGGCGCGGTATTCTCGGTGGTTCTCTCGCTGGTGGATCCAAGGCTGTAGCGCGAATCTACTGCACTATCCTCCACGGTGTTGTCGATTAGTTCCTGAAGAAAGTCGTAGTCTCTTTCTTCCAAGTCCGCTTTCCACTGCACTTCCTCTTCCCAACTCCATGGCCATTCCATGCTCCGATCCATGTTGCGCCTCCCGTGCACCGACTTGTTTGCTTGTGGATGACTCTGCTATGAGGAAACGAACTGTCTCGCACGCATAGTGAAACGTCCGGCGCAGCGACGCAGTGATCCCCGTCACATTATTTTCCTGCTTTATTTGGATGCACTGGTGACGGGCATCACTGCAAATATCCCTCAGTTGTTTGTAGAAATGAGCCGTCCTCATTCCTCATTCCGCATTCGCGGCATAATGCCTTGAGCCACCCATTCGGAAATCGGAGGTGAGAGCCTCACGAGGTGGATATGAAACGTGCAATGCGTTTCTTGTTTTGCGGCCTTTTAATTCTCATCTGTCTGCCGGCGTTGGCGCAGCAGACCGACATCAACCGTTACACCCTGTTCACTGGGTTCGATTACATGATTAGCCCCGCTCGCAACTTGACGGAGCGCGGGTTCGAAGCCGACTTTGGCGTGACCTTGAAACCATGGCTGGCGCTGGGCGGTGATTTCGGAGCCATGGGTGATGGCATCATCAGCGGTGCCGGGACCATCAATGGCAGCGAAACGGTCTACGCTCCTTTATTAGATCAGTCAGGGCTTATACCCGGAGGAGCAAACTCGGTAAATGTGGCGTTCAAGTCGACCACATACACTTTTGCAGCGGGCCCGCAGTTTTATTTCCGCAAGTGGGAGAAATTTACCCTCTTTGCCAGACCAGGCTTCGGTGGCATTCACGAGAAGGCGGACATCGCATTTCCACCTGCCCTAGTCCCATTGTTTACGTTTCTACAGGTTCCGCTTCCCAACGCTCACCAGAGTGACACGCAAGTATTTTTTGGATTAGGTGGTGGGTTTGATGTGAATGTGTCAAAGAAGGTGGGCATGCGGTTCGCGGCCGACTGGGTGAATACTCACCTGTTCTCCAATCTGTTGGTACCGCGGCAGAACTACGTTCGTTTTTCCGTTGGCCCGACATTTCGGTGGGGCCATTTCAACAAGTAGGCCGACCACCAAACCAGGAGAGAGTCGCAGTCGCGACGAAGTTCAGGGAAAGCGAGTACCCGTCTTTCTCACAGAGTCAGGAGGACCCTGACCATGACACCTGGAACTCTAAACGACATTTTCTTTGCCATTGTGGAACGCGGACAGGAGCGGGTGATGCTTGTTCGCGAGGAATCGCGATGGATCCCCATTAGTACCCAGGAGTTTTATCGAAGCGTAGCCGGCATGGCACGGGCACTAAGGCGATGGGGCCTGAACAAGGGAGACCGACTCGCCATTCTGAGCGAAAATCGGCCTGAATGGGCCATCGCGGACTTCGCGTCTCTCCTCTTGGGTGTAGTGGTTGTGCCCATCTACTCGACGCTGACAGCCCCGCAGACGGCCTACATTCTCACTGATTCCGGAGCGAAAGTAGTTGTTGCTTCCACACCGCAACAACTCGACAAGGTCCTCTCCATTAAGGATCAAACAGCCGTCGACCGCGTGGTGGTGATGGATCCTGTCAGCTCCGCTCACGCGGAACCTATGCAGCGCCTGATGCGCGAAGGCCCATCTGACCGCGACCCAGAACTGGAATCGCGCGCGCGCGCGATTTCCGCGGACGATCTGGCCTCCATCATTTACACCTCAGGAACCACGGGAACTTCGAAAGGTGTTCAACTCAGCCACGGCAACTTGACTGCGAATGTGCTGAACTCGCTCAAGGGTTTTGATGTTGGCCCCGGAGAGGTCAGTGTTTCTTTCCTGCCCTTGTCACATGTAACGGCACGTCATGCAGATCTCGCCCTGCTCCACAGGGGTGTGACACTTGCCTATTGTCCGTTCTTCGAACAACTTCCTCAGACCCTACTCGAGGTGCTGCCGACCATTTTCATCGCGGTGCCGCGAGTTTACGAAAAGATCCACAGCCAGGTTGAACAAAAAGCCAACCGATTTCCAAAGCGCGCGATTTATCGCTGGGCACTCTCTGTAGGCCGTGGCCATGCTACGGAGATTCTGGCGGGGAAGAAGCCGAAGGCGCTGGGTTGGAAACTGGCGGAGAAGCTGGTCTATTCGCAGGTGCGTGCTCGCATGGGCGGCAGAGTCGGAATCTTTGTTTCGGGAGGAGCACCTCTGGGCAAAGAGCTGGCGTCCTGGTATGCAAGTATCGGCATTCGCATCCACGAAGGCTACGGCCTCACTGAAACCTCGCCAGTAATTGCCATCAATACGCCGCGCGCTCACAAGATTGGTACGGTAGGGCGTCCGTTGGCGAACGTCGAGGTGCGAATCGCACAGGATTCGGAGATTCTAGTACGTGGCCCATCCGTTTTCCGTGGCTACTGGAACCGTCCGGAAGAAACCGAAAACGCATTTGTGGATGGATGGTTCAAAACCGGAGATATCGGTGATCTGGATGAGGAGGGCTTTTTGTCTGTCACCGATCGCAAAAAGGATCTGCTGAAGACATCAGGCGGGAAATTCATCGCACCCCAGCCCATCGAGAATTCCATCAACGTAAATTCACTGATAGGGACCGCAGTAGTGTTAGGGGATCGGCGCAAGTTCGCGTCGGTGATTATTTCCCCGCACTTCCCGCTTCTCGAGGAGTGGGCACGGGCCAACGATATTCAGTTTTCTTCGCGCCAGGATCTAATTGCTGATCCCAAAGTTAGGGCCCTATACGAGGGAATCGTCGCCGAGGTGAACCGTAGTCTGGCACGATACGAAACCTTGAAGAAGGTTCTTCTTGTGCCAGATGAATTTACAGCAAATGATGGCACACTCACGCCAACCTTCAAACTCCGCCGCAAAGCGGTTGAGGAGCGCTACCGCAAAGAGATCGATGAGTTGTACGCGGAAGGTGAAGAAGTTTCCTCCTTCGCATAAGATGAGGTTGCTTTCAAAGCGAAAAGGCGATTCGGTGTCGCCGGGCGAGTGTGGCTACTGTGAAAGAATGAGTTCTTCTGCTTTTCGGATCGCCCTCTCGTGAAGTTCCCAGGAACGGATAGCCTTTCGACATCCTTCGCGCGCAAGTGCGGTGCTGAGTTGTTTCTCTGCGATGTCGAAAGTCTGCTCCGCATCCATTCTCGCATGATGCGCCGCGTCGTCTGCTTCTTTGACTTTTTTAGCGTTAAGACTGGCCTGACCATTTGCCGGTGAGAAATTGCTTCTGACACGGGCCTGACCGTTTCCAGACGATTGCTGAATCATCAGTTCGTAAGCGGTTCTGACGTCATCAGGCCAGCGATCTTTCACCGCCTTATTCAATTGATCAAGGGCGGCATTGGCGTGGTCGGCAACCTTTCTCACTGTTTTCTTCTCGCGGAGCCATTTCATCACCGACCATGCGATCGCTTCGGTCATCAAGGCTTTAGCGGTCTCGACAGCTGGAATCTTTTCCATCTTGCCCTCCGGACGAAAGACGATCGTCCAAACCGTCGATGAGAAACCGCAGCAGGACTGCGAATTTTTTCATGGTTCATGTTGCTTCGGGCCCGCCTAATCTCGAGTGATTGCGATCACATCTGACGTTGATGCAACGCACAACGTCCAATACGTCCATTGACTGTGAACCCAGCGAATACTATAGTGAGGAGGAATGCTGCAGTGCAGCAATTTGATTGGAGGCAATCATGCCAACCTATACCAAGCCTCATGATGAACATTCGCCACTGGCGATTCTGACCGAACTCGCCGTCGAGGGCACATCAAGTCTTGTGGAAGCACAACGAGCTCTTCTCAACCTTGCGCACGAGGAAAACGAAATCATCTTTAATGGCGTGAAGGAACGGATCGCTGGTTTCATGCCGGCAGTTGCAATGACAGACCTCGTCCGGCGCAGCCTGGACACTCTGATTGGCATGCAGCAAGAACTGCTGACCACGACCAGCAAGCAGACACTTGAATGGCTGCAGTCAGAGAAAAGCGGCACGGCAAAGCACGCGAGTCATTTGGTCTCGGCTGCCCGCGAGGGAGTGGAGACATTCACGCGCGCACAGAAGAGGTTCTTGGAAGTAGTGGCGCAAGAGGCCGAGAAGGCCACAACGGGCAAGAAAGAACATGAGAGCAAGACCTTTAAGAAAACCGAACTGGCACACTTGGCGCGCGAAGCCGGAAACGCATTCATTGAAGCGCAGAAGCGGCTGCTCGATGTTCTCGGTCAGCAAATGAACGTCAATCTGGATGCGACGACTCGCGCAATGGAAATAATGTCGCCGGCCAGGTTAGTTCCAGTCGCAAATCGGACGGGCGAAGGCGTGAGAGACTTCGTGAATGCGGAAACGTCGCTGATCGGGTCGCTAATGAAGCCCAAGAAGGTCGGGGCCCGGGCGAAGGCGAGACGCGCCCGTGCGGTTCGACATCACGAGACTGTGCCCGCCTGAATTGAGCTCATTTTGAATAACGTCGGAATGTATATTACGCCCGCGCCCGTGCGGTAGCAGCTGAAGGCGCTGGCTTCAGTGCCAGAAGGCGATCTAGCAACGCCTGCTCCCACTGCACCCACAAGCGGCCTGTGTAGAGCAGGGCACTGCACTGCAACGTCAGCCAGTCCCGTGGCCTGAGCGGCGAGCGGAACGCGGATCGATTCGAGAGCCAATGCTGGGCGACTTGTCGCGCGAGGGTAAAACCCATCCCGATGTCGGAGCCGACAATGTCGCCCAGTATACCTTCCAGCGTAAACATCACTTTGGACAGCATGACTAAAGAACTGGGGAACTTGATGCCTCTGATGGCTACACGCTCCAGAAGTCGCATCGCGTCCGCGCCGCTGGGAAGACGCGAAGCCGGCAATTCTTCGAGAAATTCAGCCACTAGCTCACGTACCATCCGTCCACGCCGCGAAGTCATCTCTAGGTGATGTTGGCTGAGCCCAGCAATCTCATTGAAAGTGCTCACGGGATCGCGCAAGCCGACCATCAAAAACAGGAGTGCCAGATGCCGTCGTTGCTCGCGATCTAATCGTTCCCGGAGTGCCCAGTCGATGATGGTAAGTTCACGATTTCGATTATCGTAAAGCAAATTTCCGGCGTGCGGATCGCCATGGAAGATCGCATTTGGCGAAGCGGCAAATAGGGGGACCGCGATCAGCGCCTCAACAAGCTGTTCGGCCAGCTTTTGCCGACCAGAGAAAGACAAACGTGCGGCAGCGCTCGTCACCTTGGTTCCCAGTTCCTCCGTGAGCGCTGTGATAGTTGACGTGCATAAGGGTTTGATCACCTGCGGCACACGGACACCGGGGATGCTGCGATAGAGAGTCCACGCTTCGAGCAGCGTCTTCTGCTCGCGAATGAAGTCAACCTCGTGGCGGAGCAAGCGCTGAACCTTCCGAAACGTGTCGGGAATGAGATCGGCTTCAAAACCATAAGTGTGGTGTTGGTCTCCGAAGTACTGGGCCAGTCCCTGGAGATAATTCATGTCTTCGGCGAAGTACTCGGGGATGTGCGGCTTCAGGACTTTGAAAACGCCGCGCTCCCGCTGCCCAGTCTTCGGATTTTTCCAGGTAAAGCGGACAACCGCGCTCACACTGGCCTCGGAGAGAATGGTTGGAGCGATTCTTACCTCGAATGTCTTCAGTTGCGGTCCGAGTCCCTTCTCGATGACGGCGCGCATGTCCTCCGGTTTCACATCGCGAATTCCGTTTTCCAGCTTGGCGAGCGCTGTGCGCAAGGCAGGGCGTAGATGCTGGTTTCGCGCGATGACCTGGCCCAATTTCTGCAGCCCCGGAACCTTGGCAATCAGCCGCAGTAGGCGCACTTCGGCTGGCGTATCAATCGGAAGCTCAATCTGCTCAAGAAGCTTCGGAGCGAGACGTCCGGAAGACAGATGCGCCACTACGTACATCATGGCCTCTCGAACAGGAGGACGCCATTTCAGATACGACTCTGGCACCAGTGCCTCTACGGGTACGATCTCATCGACGATCCATCGTGCCATTGCGGCGCGCAGGGAATGGCCAACCGGAGTGCGCAGTGCGGCCTCAATGGCATTGACTCTTTCCGCCGTCGAGCCTCTGGGCAGGAAATTCTGCAGTGCAGCGCGCAACTGATCGGGTGCGAACTGGCCAAAGCCCGCTGCAATGGCGGACGCATCCAGCATGGTGGGGACCTACCGTTTCACACACTATCACCTGACGCTTCAGGAATCGCAGTGACTGCCATCACCATAGCGCCAGAGATTCTGTGAGATAGTTTCCTTGTTCTCGGGCAAGAGAAAAGCAGTGGCTACCCTCAACGAAGTGTTTTCGAAGTTGTCAGTCCGGCGCCGTTATGAAGTTTGGTTTCTGCGTTTGGGACTGGCCGATGGCAGCGGAGCGTGGTGGTTCCGATATCTCTTGATGAATCCCGGACGATCCGGTTGCGAGGCGAATCCACAAGCAAAGCCGGTTCAGGTGTGGGCCACGTGGTTCCCAGCGAGCGGGAGGCCGCGGAGCTTTATTCAGGAATTCCCGCTTGACGGACTCAGTCTGAGCCCCCCGGGTAAAGCTCCATTTCACTTTCAGGTTGGCGATAATGCCATTGACGATGACTCGTGCCGAGGAGCCTTGAATATTGACGGACATCAGATTACCTGGAATCTCCGCTATCGCTCCACGTTTCGCGCTACGCTCAGCAGCAAGGGTTGGATTGGATTCTCCCGCACGCCACACTCCGATGCCATCTTCTCCGGGAAGATCACGCTCGATGGTCGAGGCTTTGCGGGTGAGCCACTTGGGTTCGGAGTGCAAGGACACAATTGCGGATACCGGCATCGGAACTTCTGGACTTGGGCTCATGCCTATTTCCCTCGCTCCGGCAAACCTGCCACCACATTGGAGGCTTTGACCTACGAGATGCCACTCGGCTTGGTCTTTCGTACAGCTGTGCTCTGGCATGATGGGCAACAGCACGTCTTCCGAAACCCGAAGGGAACATTGGATCGTGAGACCATGCAGTGGGACCTTTCTTTCGCAATGCGTCGCGGGATGAAAATTCGGGCCCGGATCGACGGCCGCGGAAACAGCGTGCACCGTCTTCCTTATATAAAGACAAACTGCTCCGGTGCATTCCAGGTCGCGAACAACAGCTTCGCATCGGCGTCTCTTTTGCTCGAGCCTGAAGGCCAACCAGCGGAACGCCTGGAAACTCCCGGCGGCGCTGTGCTGGAGGTTGTGGGCTGAAATTATTTTCGCGCATGGGCAGCAGCCAGTCGTTCAGCGACAACAGCGTAGGCTGCCGGGTTGAATGCCATTCCGATGTGAGTGCCGGGAACTTCCACGTCCACCTCGGGATCCATGGTCATACAGTAACGCCAGTCCACGAGGCCGTCGTGGCGCGTATAGATGGCGGTTTCGACCATCGAAGCTGGAACCCTCTGTCGAAGCGAGTTCAGGAAATTGCAGGTGCACTGTCCCGTATAACAATCGGGCAGGACGCCGCGGCCGTGTTCGTCGAGAATGCGGAGTCTTACTGCCTCGGCCGCGGTGAGCACCGTTCGGTTTGCCACGGTGCCGCGGATGGGGGCCGCCAGTGTGGTCACCGAAGCCACGTCTCTCGGCCGCTGACCCGCCAGAGAACGGGCGATTACTCCCCCGAGGCTATGGCCGATTAAATGGACTTTGCCTCCGGTTTCAGCCCGCGCCCTATCGAGTGTCTGGTTGAGTCGTCGCTGAATCAGCAGGTTTGGACATTCCGCGTTAATGCCGATGCCGGAAAAGTAGGGCCGATATCCAATGCGCCGGAGCCAGGCGTGAAGTTCTGTGAGGTAAACATCGGTGCCGAGAAAGCCGGGAATAAGGATAACCGCCGATCCATCTCCACGCGGTATTCCCAAGCCGTAATAGACCGGAGTTGCATGCAGCATTAGGATCTCGGCTCCAAATAGCGCTTCGGTCCAGAGAGAAGTCTTGGCTTCCAGATAGCGATGGGGAGGGAATTTGGGTGTTTTGCCCGTCGTGGGGCGTTCTGCTGCCTTTCTAGTTTTACGCTGCAAGTCGGCCCCGGGCTACCCAGCCTGCGTCACGTGTGGGAGCAGGCAAAATGCTGCAGCGCAATATTATTACCGCCCACGCGCTTTTTCAACCGAAGAAATCTTTCATGTTGCAAGCCCCTTAAAGCGAGAGGTTAGCGTTTTTTAGGGGACCGACGCTTTTCGCGTGCCGGATGTGCCAACTGTGCCTCTAGTTCCTCAATTCGTCTACGCAAAGCCTGAACTTCCGAGTCTGGACCGGCTCGCTGGGGCGAGGGTGAAGTCACGCTCAAAAATCGTTTCATCATGTCCACCGGGGAAAGTATGGCGGACTGCACTTCGCTTAGCCTGTTCTGCACCGCACTTTGCAGTTTCTCGTAGGTGTCAAAAGCGGATTTCAGGTACCACATAAGGAATTCTTGTCGCATCTCGTCGGAGGCGACGATCAACTGGCGCAAGAGTTCCAGCGGCAACCCCGTGGGTTTGCCTTTTGCATCCTCGGTGATGATTTGAGTCAGAGTCACACGAGTCAAGTCGCGGCCGGATTTAGCGTCGACGACCCTGACATCCTTGCCCGCGCGAACCATTGCCGCCAGATCATCTAGGTTCACATAGCGGCTGCCGCCAGTGTCGTACAGACGTCGGTTTCCGTACTTCTTAATGAGAACGGCAGATGGTTTCATAGACTCAGTCCATGTTGCTCTGCACAAATTGCCAAGAACATCTTGACATAAGTCCATACATCTCGTATAGTTTTGTTGATGCTGCAATGCAGCAATCGGAGGTAGTTTATGGCAGCGGCAAAGCACGAACCCGCCCGCGCCCATCCGAAGGAGTCATCCGTATTCTCTCTACTTTCCGGCTGGGCACAGCAAGGCGCGCAGACCTTGTTCGCGACGCAACGGATCCTTATCGATCTGGCCATGCGGCAGAATGCGACCGTCATGCACGCGATCAGACAGCAACTATCAGATTCTCAGCACTCGCCGACCGCGATTCTTAGCGAACTCGCCGGTGAGGGCATGACTAACTTCCTGGAAGGACAGAAGGTGCTTCTGAATTTGGGCAAAGAACAGAACAGACTCGTGATGACGGGCGTTAGGGAAAGACTGGGAGACAGCCCGCGCCGCCAAGCACTGGTCGATCTGCTGCGGCGCAGCGTGGACAGTTTTATCGCAATGCAGGAGGAATTCCTGAAGACTGCCGACAAGCAGACTCATACATGGGTCGATGCGGCTAAAGCTGGCAAGCCCTACCAACCGGAGCAATTCATCGACCTGGCACGTGAGAGTATGGAGAGCTTCGTTGAGGCCCAGAAGCAGTTCCTCGACGTCATCTCTGAGGAGACAGCCAGAGCCACGGGCGTCAAACACGCCAACGTTAGTGGCAAGAAGATCAAGCCGACTGAGTTGCCGGAACTCGCGCGAAAGTCCACAGACGCTTTCATCGAGGCGCAAAAACGGTTGGTTGAAGTGGCTGGCCGGCAGCTAAATGCCAACGTGAAAACGACAGGCAAAGCGATGGAATTGCTTCAGCCATTCCCCTTTCTTCCATTGAACGATCTCACGCGGGAGGTCGTTAAGAGTTATGTCGATGCCCAGAAGGCCTTGATGGACGTGATGATCAAACACCCGAATGGAGCCAAGACGTCGGAAAGGGCGCGACGTCCGGCGCGGAGACCGGTGAGGAGAGCGAAAGCCAAAGAAGAGGTAGCCGTCGCCTGACGGCATTGAAGCGATTTGTCTCCTCCCTGAGCCGAGCAGGAGCTCCCGCGAGGGTCTGCCGCGTGGTAGGGCAGAGGCATGCGCCAACGTGGCGACGTTTCTTGCCACGTTGGCAATCTTTATTGCGTCTAACGCGCGAAACTGATTCTCCGAATTAATTTTCCGCGTCGTATCACACACCTGAGGGAGACCGAATATGGCTACGCTGACGGCAGTACCCGCCACGAGGATTCCCGGCGGCAGCTTCCTCATCGAGGAGCGAAAGCCAGAGGATGTTTTCACTCCAGAAGATTTCACCGACCAGCATCAGCTCATTGCACAGACTGCAGAAGAATTCGCCAACAAGGAAATCGTCCCCAATATCGAGAAGATGGAGCACAAGGAATTTTCCGTCAACCGGGAACTGCTAAAGAAGGCAGGCGAGCTCGGCTTGAGCGGCGTGGATGTTCCTGAGGCTTACGGCGGCATGCAGATGGATAAAGTCACCTCCGCCATCATCGCCGACCGGGTGGCGAAGTACGGTGGATTCAGCACTACCTGGGGTGCCCACACATGTATTGGCACTCTTCCCATCGTTTACTTCGGTACCGAAGAGCAGAAAAAGAAATATCTCCCCGGACTGGCCAGTGGCGATGTGGTCGGGGCCTACGCGCTCTCGGAATCTTCGTCCGGTTCCGACGCACTGAACTGCCGAACCCGGGCTGTGCTTTCCGCGGATGGCAAGCATTACACGCTTAACGGCGAGAAGATGTGGATCACTAATGCTGGTTTCGCCGACCTGTTCATCGTTTTCGCAAAGGTGGATGGTGAGAAGTTCACAGCCTTCATTGTGGAACGCGGCTTCCCGGGGTTTTCGGTCGGCGCGGAAGAACACAAGATGGGAATCCGAGGATCTTCAACCTGTCCACTGATTCTCAGCGATTGCCGAGTTCCGCTCGAAAATGTCTTGGGCGAGATCGGCAAAGGACACCATATTGCCTTTAACGTCCTGAATGTCGGGCGGTTCAAGCTGGGAGCCGCCTGTATTGGCTCGGCCCGCAACTGTATCGAGAACGCCATTGCATATGCCAAGCAGCGGAAAGCATTCGGAAAGGTGATAGCCGATTTCGGTCTCATTCGCGAGAAACTGGCGAACATTGCAGCCGGAATTTTCACGGGTGAAGCCATGGCCTACCGGACGGTTGGCATGATGGATGCGGCCATCGCACAACTTGGAGCGGGACACGACGATATGGCGCCGGTCCGCAAGGTGATCGACGAGTACGCAGTGGAGTGCTCGATTCTCAAGGTCTGGGGATCGGAATTCATCAGCTTCGTGGTCGACGAAGTTGTGCAGATTTACGGCGGCTATGGATTTGTCGAGGAATATCCTGCCGAAAGGAATTATCGGGATGTTCGCGTGAACCGGATTTTTGAAGGCACCAACGAAATCAACCGGCTGGTGATTACCGGGTTTCTCCTAAAGCGGGCTATTTCGGGGCAGCTTCCCTTAATGTCAGCAATCAAGAAACTGATGGACGAAGTGGTATCTGGAGCCCCTGAGGAAGCAGGCGAAGGACCTCTTGTCGAGGAACGGACGCTGGTTGCGAGAGCCAAGAAGATCGGGCTTTTCGCCGCCGGTATTGCCACACAAAAATACATGCAAGCGATTCAGGACGAACAGGAGATCATGGGCGCGATTGCAAACATGGTCATTGAAACATACGCGATGGAATCCGCCGTGCTGCGCGCGCACAAACTGATCATGCGCAATGGTGAGGCCGCGTCTGCGCTGTCCATCGCGATGGCACGAGTCTATTTGGCGGGGGCTATGGAGAAGGTCGAAAGCGCGGCCAGAATAGTCATTGCCGCCTGCGCCGAAGGAGACATGCTGCGTTCACAACTGGCAATTCTGCGCCGGCTCTGTAAGTACGATCCGTTGAATGTGATATCCCTGCGGCGAATGATCGCACAGAGAGTCATTGAGACCGGCAAGTACCAGACCGCATAACGTTGCTGAAGCCCTTATTTGCGGCGGGTGGAACCAGGAACTCCGCTCGCCGACCTTTTGGCGCGCACGCCACCGTTGTCGCTGCTGTCACGCGAAGAGTAGAGAAAATCCTCTATCTCTTCGATTCGCTCATGCGCGTCGCGATAGCCAATCTCGATGAGATCCCGCGTGTACCGCGAGGTGAAAAGCAAGTAGCTCATCAAGTCCGCGCAGGACTCCGCATCGCGTCCCAGGCTGCGGACGAAGTACTTGATCAAATAGGGCATTTCTTTCTGATGGTGAGCGGCCAACTCCGACAGACTTTCGGAGGGCGTAATGATAAATGTCGAGAGTGGTCGGATCCGCTCGTTCTCGTCAACGTTGGGCTGCACGATGTGGCCCAGTTCCAGCAACCGATTCAGACGCTGCAGATGTTCAACGTCGGTCGCGATATGGTCAAGAAACATGGCGTCAAAAAGGACACCCATTACCTGCGATAGCGACGGATTGCGCCCGTTCGTGTCCGCCTGGATCCGCTCCCCGCGCTCACCACGGACTCCGATTGCGAAAACCTTTTCTGCTCCAAGTCGGATGACGGGACTTAGGGGCTGTTGCAGCCGTACACAACCATCGCCGAAGAACGAGGGGCCGCGTGGGGTATTGAGTCGAACAGGTTGGAATATCAACGGTATCGCAGCGGATGCACAGACATGATCCACCGTGATTTTGGTAGCAACAGTCACCAACCGAAGGCGCTTCCAGACTGGATGCCCCTTGGCTCCCTGTATAAACAGGTAACTCTCCCCCGAGTTGTAGTTGGTCGCAGAAATGGCGAGAGCATAAAGGTTGCCGCGCTTGATGCTGTTTTGGATGCGATCGCAGTCGAGATGCCGACTCAGGAAGTTCCTCAACGGGCTCGCATCCAACAACGATCGTGCGTTGCCGCCGCCGAAGATTCCTCCGAACGAAAGATCGAGGATCCACGTCACAGAGTTGTGCGCTTGCCAGGCGAGGTCGCAGTGGAAGACATCGGTAGGCCGAAGACCAGCCCACAAATTGGCGAGCGTCTTGGTCGTTGCAGAAAAGTCATCAGCTCCAACGGCAAGCGCAGCGCCATTCACGGCTCCGGCAGACGCACCGCCGATCAGAGGAAATGGATTCCCATGTTGCTGAACACGGGGTATCTCACCAATACGTTTCAAAACCCCCGCTTGATACGCGCCTCTGGCACCGCCCCCGGTAATCACCAGCCCGATCGCGTTCCCCATCCGCTCCTCCCAGGTTCTATTCGTTCATGCGTGTGTCCGACCTCAGGATTCAGCAGTGATGTGCTAATTAGAACTCTCGGGGCTCGCGTTGACTGTGACTTTGCTCACTGCATTAGCCGGGGGAAGAAAGGAAGATTATAAAGATCGCTCTCCACCCTAACGGCACTCAGTCGATCTAAGAGCGGCAGATTCGTAGACCACTGCCGACAGGTTGTCCCGTGCCCACGGATTCCTCATGACAGGCGCCCCCCAATTCGATTTCGATTTCATTGTCATCGGATCCGGCTTCGGGGGCAGTGTCTCCGCGCTGCGATTGGCAGAAAAAGGCTATCGAGTTGCCGTCATTGAGATGGGGCGGCGATGGGCACCCCTTTCTTTTCCCCATTCCGGCTGGTCAATTCATCGCTGGTTCTGGCGGCCGAAGCTCGGTCTGCGCGGATTTTTCAACATGCGGTTGTTCCGTCATGCCACCATCTTCCACGGCTGCGCCGTTGGAGGCGGTTCCATTACCTATGCAGGCACGCTTCTTTCTCCGCCAGACAAAGTGTGGGAGACAGGATCATGGACAGGTTTGGCGGATTGGAAGGCGGAAATGCCTCGACATTTCCAGACCGCCACCCGCATGCTCGGCATAACACAAAATAGGATTCTCGGTCCGGCGGATCACCTTCTGAGAAAAGCGGCAGAAGCCGCCGGCTTCAGCCACACTTTCTATAACACTCGTGTCGGCATCTTCCAGGCCCGCGACGGAGAATCTGCCAACCAGACTTTCCCAGATCCATTTTTCGGAGGCGCCGGGCCGCCGCGAACCACTTGCATTGCTTGTGGCGGTTGCATGATGGGTTGCCGTTACGGCGCGAAAAATACGCTGGATCTTAACTACTTGTACTTAGCAGAAGAACGCGGAGCGACAGTCTTCCCGGAAACCAAGGTGGTGGACGTTAAACCGCTCGCCGGCCGGCAAGACGGCGGAGCAGGGTATGTGGTGAGCATGGTAAAGTCGACATCGTGGATTCGACGTGAATCCCGAAAGTTCACCGGCAAGGGCGTGGTCTTCGCGGCGTCATCCCTTGGCACCATGGAACTCCTGTTCCGGCTCAAAGAAAACGGATCGTTGCCGGGAATCAGCGGACGTTTGGGGAAACATGTACGCACGAATTCTGAATCGATCATTGGGGCGCGTGTCCCCGGTTGCGCTGACGACTTGTCACAAGGCATCGCCATTGGGTCAGGAATCTACATCGACGAACATACCCATATTGAAGCCGTGCGCTATCCCAATGGTGCCGACCTTCTTGGTCTTCTCACGACTTTCCTGACCGATGGCCGCCCCGGGCCGCAGCGAATCGGGTTGTGGATCAAGAATGGGATTAGCTCTCTGCTGCGCCACCCGGTTAAAACTCTTCGTCTGGTCTCTCCCTTCCGCTGGGCGCGAGAGGCCACGATTCTTCTTTGTATGCAGGCGCTGGAAGGGCATATCGAGATGCGCTGGGAGCGTCCCTGGTTCTGGCCGTTTAGCAAGATGCTCGTCAGCCGTGGCGACAAAGTACAAACCTACATTCCAAAGGCCAATGAATTCGCGCGCAAATTCGCCCAAATCGCCGGGGGCACCGCTATGAGTATGCTTCCAGAAATCCTGTTCGACATTCCGGGAACGGCGCACTGTATCGGGGGATGCGTGATCGCTGGCTCGCCAGACAGAGGAGTGGTGGATGATCGTCACCGTGTATTCGGCTACCGCAACATGTACATTTGCGACGGTTCTGTGCTGGCTGCAAATCTCGGGGTTAACCCCAGCCTTACCATCACGGCTCTAGCCGAGCGAGCGATGAGTTTTGTCCGGAGCGCAGCCACAACCGATTGGAACGATGCAGCACTCACGGCCAAGCCGCGTAGTATCGGCCATGAATTATTGCTGTGATGGCCTCCGCCGACCGACGCGGCTCAAGATACGACGAACCTTTTTCGGAGAAATAGAGAGACGAGTCGCCACACGCGAAATCTTGCGGCCCTCCCGTTCCCAAACTTTGGGGATGATTAGCTCGGCAAATTCTTCTGTGATCTGCTGAAAGGTCTTATCTCCAACCGAGCCTTGAGACCACGCCCGCAGCGTAGGGTTGACGCTCCCGGCGCGCAGAACACGGGTCTTCAGAGTCTGCAGATCGTCCCATGCCCCTTCCGCATGGACACCTTTTGACAGCGTCACAGCTTGGTCATAGCAAAATCGCGCTGAATCCACGTCATTAAAAAATCGATTGCTGTAGGTCAGCCCCTGCCAGATATGGGCGTAGGCCAGAAGACGACGGTTCTCCGTGTGCTTTGCCAGTTCGATCGCTTCATGAGCGAAGTCCTGGGCGAGACGTGCGTGATCGCCGGGCTCCGAGCTCTCTCCTATTCCCTCCTCGACGCGGACGTTTTCGCTCATGCACCGCAACAGCCGGCTTCTGGCCATAAGGATGCGGTCATGCCTCGCCTCCGCCAGGTGAAAAGACATTTCCGCTTCTTTCTCTGCATCATCCAGGTCTCCGTTATCTAAGTGGAGATATCCGTAGTTCAAGTGCACGCTGCCCAGTCCATGATGATTCCCATACTTCTCATAGATTGTCTGCGCCTCACTCAATTCCGCCAGCGCCTCCTGACGTAGTTGCTCGAAACGACCGCGATAGGACGGCTTCCCCTTGCCGTTTGCCGCAGTACCTCGGGCCGCAGCCTTTCTGCGCCGAGCGGCTTCCGTATCGATCTTGCGTCGCAACTGGAGAGCAATAAGTCGCTTGACGTACGCCATATTGTTCAATGAGCGCGCGACATTGCGATGCTGCGGATCCAATTTGCGGTACAGATCGATTGCTGTCGTGAAGCTGTCAATTGCGTGCTGATATCTTCCCTGGCGGCGGGCGATTCGGCCGTAAGAAGAATGAATGTTGCCTAGAGTAAGATAGTCGTCCGTCCTGCGCAGAACGGCCTCCGCGGTCTGCAGAATCTCGATAGCTTCTTTGGCGTTGCCTTTCTGGAAGAGCAGCCAGCTTTCAAGCACTCGCATCACGCCACCCATTGGTGGGTGGCCAAGCTTCAGGGCCAGATCCCTGCCTTTCACAGCAAACGCGAGGGCTTGATCGTATTCGCCTTTCATGCGGAGACAGCGGCTCTTCCAGAAATTGGCGATGGACAGAAGTTCCTGATCGTCAGTTTCTTGTTCGAGGCCAAGAACAAATTCGAAGTTGCAGATGGCTTCGTCCGTAGACTCCTCTGCCATTGCTATCATGCCCTCTGCCATGCGCAGATGCAGATAGTCGTGCAAAGGCAGGCGGGTCCGCACGTCACGTGAGAACCGAGCAACGATTTCCTTGATTAGACTGGGACGATGAAATCCGACGTCCACCCACTGGGCGAGGTAGCCTGCGAAAAGAGCGGCGTTCTTACATACGGGGTCGAAGGAAGACAATAAATGACGATGCTCTTCCAGTCGCGAGAAGCCGTGCGCCACGCGCCGGCACACCAAATCTTCTTTTAACTGCGCGAGAAACTCATCCGAGATCTCGGCGGGTTGGGGGATCATCTTCCACCCAGGGCTATCGCTAATCCCTAATCGATGTAATCATAAGCCTCCAGCGTCAGGAATTCTGCGAAATCGGTACTGGTCATCATCCGACGGAAAATGTCTGCCGCCTCTGTAATGCGCCCGCCCTTCAGTTTGTTTTTCTGTTCGGCAATGATCTGGTGAACCATTTCGCCTGTTATTGGACGGCCATCACTGAGCCGAGCACTGTGTTTCACCCACTGCCATACCTGCGAGCGGCAGATCTCTGCCGTGGCGGCGTCTTCCATGAGGTTGTAGATGGGAACACAGCCGGAGCCGCGCAGCCACGACTCCAGGTACTGCAATCCGACGTCGATGTTCCACCGCAAACCCTCTTCAGTGATCTGGCCCTCAGTGACGGTGAGCAGGTCTTTTGCTTCCACGTAGACATCCTCGCGCCGGCGCTTGATTTGATTAGGCGTCTTCATGTGCGTGTCGAACACTTCTTTCGCAATCGGTACCAGGCCCGGATGGGCGACCCAGGTGCCATCGTGTCCGGCATTCACTTCACGAAGCTTGTCTTGGCGCACCTTCTCCAGTGCTTTTTCGTTGGCAGCGGGATCGCTCTTGATTGGAATTTGAGCGGCCATCCCTCCCATGGCATGAACGCCACGGCGGTGGCAGGTCTGAATCAACAGGTCGACGTAGGACTTCAAAAAATGTTTCTCCATCGTCACGATGGACCGGTCGGGCAGCACAAAATCCGGACGGTTCCGGAATTTCTTGATGAAGCTGAAGATGTAGTCCCAGCGGCCGCAATTCAGTCCGGCAGAGTGCCACCGTAGTTCGTGGAGGATCTCATCCATCTCAAAGGCCGCCAGGATCGTCTCAATCAGCACGGTGGCGCGGATCGTCCCACGCAGAAGACCGAGTTCATCTTGGGCATAACAGAACACATCGTTCCACAGGCGTGCCTCCAGATGACTCTCCATCTTGGGCAAATAGAAGTACGGTCCGGTTCCTTTATCTAGCAGCCGGCGCGCGTTGTGGAAGAAGTAGAGTCCGAAGTCGAAGAGCGAGGCGGAAATCGGCTTCCCGTCTACGAGAAAGTGTTTTTCCTCCAGATGCCAGCCGCGCGGTCGAACCAGCAACGTCGCCACCCGACGATTCAATTCGTAGCGCTTTCCTTCAGGACTTACGAAGCTGATGGTGCCATCGACTGCGTCACGCAGATTGGCCTGACCCTCAATATTGTTTGCCCACGTGGGTGAATTGGAATCCTCAAAGTCCGCCATAAACACACTGGCGCCGGAGTTCAGGGCATTGATGATCATCTTGCGATCGACCGGTCCAGTGATCTCCACGCGACGGTCCAGCAAATCCTGCGGGATGGGCGCGACCATCCAGTCGCTCTCCCTGATATCGGAGGTCTCGGGAAGGAAATCGGGCATTACGCCGTCATCGATCTTCATCTGGCGCATCTGCCGCCGCTGCAAGAGTTCGCGGCGGCGTGACTCGAACTCGCGAGCCAGTTTTGTCAGGAAGCGGCAGGCCTCCGGTGTGAGGATCTGAGTTTCAACTTCATTGCGGGTAGCGAGGGTAGCCATGTCCCTCATGGTATCGCTCTTCAGGAAACTTGAAACGCCCGCTAGGACAAAACGGGCGACCCGGCCAAAACGGACAAGGCTATTTGTGGTGCCTCGGCCAAGTCGGTTCTACTGCAGCGTAACGGCATGAACCGCCGAGGAGAATGCAGACATGCGTAACGCGAACACAATGGAGCAATCATGGAGTGAGGATCCCCGCTGGAAGGACGTAACCCGCCCTTACACCGGAGATGATGTCGCGAAGCTACGGGGGTCGATCCAGATCGAGTACACGCTCGCGCGTCTCGGGGCCGAACGGCTCTGGGGATTGCTTCAAAACGAATCATACGTGCCGGCACTCGGTGCACTGACTGGCAATCAGGCGGTCCAGCAGGTACAGGCCGGTTTGAAGGCTATCTATCTCAGTGGTTGGCAAGTGGCGGCTGATGCCAACAACGCAGGCCAGATGTATCCCGATCAGAGCTTGTATCCAGCCGATAGCGTTCCGAACGTGGTTCGCAGGATCAACAATTCCCTGATGCGAGCCGACCAGATTCATCATCTCGACGGGAAGAATGGAACCTATTGGATGGCCCCAATCGTGGCCGACGCCGAGGCCGGATTCGGCGGCACTTTGAACGCCTTCGAATTGATGAAGGCGATGATCGACGCCGGGGCAGCTTGCGTGCACTTCGAAGATCAGCTCTCTTCCGCCAAGAAGTGCGGACATCTCGGCGGCAAGGTTCTCGTGCCCACTTCCGAGGCCATTCAGAAGCTTGTTGCTGCGCGGCTCGCTGCGGACGTGCTTGGCGTCCCCACGCTGATCATGGCCCGCACCGATGCTGATAGTGCTCACCTCCTGACCAGCGACATCGACCCCAGAGACCGCGAATTTATCACCGGAGAACGTACCTCCGAAGGCTTCTTCCGAATTCGCGGAGGTTTGGACTCGGCGATCGCGCGCGGTATCGCCTATGCACCCTACGCAGACCTGATCTGGTGCGAGACCTCGCATCCCGATGTAGAAGAGGCTCGCCGCTTCGCAGACGCGATCCATGCAAGGTACCCAGGAAAACTGCTGGCGTACAACTGCTCCCCGTCGTTCAACTGGAAGAAGAATCTCGACGACCGAACCATCGCCAACTTCCAGGGTGAACTTGCACGAATGGGATACAAGTTCCAGTTCGTCACTCTGGCCGGATTCCATGCCTTGAACCTGAGCATGTTCGAATTGGCACGCGGTTACAAAGACAAGGGCATGACTGCCTACGCACGACTACAGGAAAAGGAGTTCGCCCGGGAAGCGCAGTACGGATATCAGGCTGTAAAGCACCAGCGTTTCGTGGGAACCGGATATTTCGATGCGCTGACGCAAGTGATTGCCGCCGGCACAGCTTCGACTACTGCCTTGGCAGGCTCTACCGAGCAGGAACAGTTCTCGGGCCTCAAGCTTCAGGTGCATCCGAAACATGGCCCAGACGCAGGTTGCCAGCCGATCTTGGGCGAGTGTCCTTCACTAGTCTCCGAGATAATGCCGACGGAAGAATCGCTACTGCCATCGGGAGACTAGTCCACCTATTGTCGACGTCGGTCTTTCTTCACGGACCCCGGGTCAGGAATGATTCAGACCCGGGGATTTTTCTGCGGGTTCGTGCACGTTTTCTTCCCCAAGTATTGATATTCATCAAGGATCCCGCGCTTGACCTAACTGCACGCCGGGCGTTGAACTTGTGAATGGGCATTCACGAGGTCCGCGTGCGACGTGACCCCCGTCACATTCGCACGTGACAGCGGTTGCTGACCAAACCAAGCTCAAGAGTTCTACTTTGGGAATCAGTTGATCATGCCTATGCGTAGGACATCTGCCCAGATCCTACGCCGACATGCTCCCCGCGTACCACGTCCCCAAGGCGAAGACACCAGGGAGGCAAACCAATGATCACGACCGAGGCTCTCAAAGAGCGAATCAAAATCCCACTCGACGCAGAGGCTCTCAGTGGGGAGAGAACTGCTTACCTGGAAGGATTGGTTGATCAGGCGAGGGTCGCCGCAGCCGTTTTCACACAATTCACACAGGAGGATGTCGATCGAATTGTGAAAGCGATGGTGTTGGCAGGACTCGAACAAGCACAACACCTCGCCCGCCTGGCTGTAGAGGAAACCAGACTGGGTGTGATGGAAGACAAGGTCATCAAGAACATGGTGGCCAGCGAGTTTGTTTACGACTATGTCAAGGACAAGCGCACCGTCGGCGTCATTCGCGAGCTTCCCGAGAGGAATCTGCTGGAAATAGCCGAACCCATTGGTGTCCTGTTTTCGCTAACTCCTATTACGAATCCAACATCCACCGTCTTGTTTAAATGCATTATCGCGGTGAAGACACGGAACGCGGTCATCTTCAGTCCGCATCCCAAAGCCTGGCGTTGTTGCTCCGAAGCCGTAAAAGTGATGTACGAGACAGCAGTGAAACTTGGCGCTCCCGAAGGTGTTTTCACCTGTGTTGAATCACCCACTCTGCCAGACAACGCTTACCTGATGAGACACAAAGACGTTGGTCTGATAGACGCTACTGGCGGCCCGGGCGTGGTCAAGGCGGCCTACAGTTCCGGCAAGCCCGCCTTGGGCGTGGGCCCTGGAAACACGCCGGTCTACTTGGAGAAAACGGCGGACCTGAATGCGGCGGTCGTAGACATCATTGTTTCCAAGACTTTTGATAATGGAACCATCTGTGCCTCCGAGCAGACAGTAGTAATTGATGACGAGATCTATGATGCCGTGCTCAAGAAGTTCGCCGACTTGGGCGCGCACATCTGCAATGAACAAGAGACCAAGATGCTCGAACGCACCGTAATCGATCCGCAAACCGGATTTATGCAGCCCATGGCCGTCGGCCAGAAAGCCACGGATATCGCCCGCTTTGTCGGTCTGTCGGTGAAGCCCAACACCAAACTCCTGGTTGCGCCTATTCAAGGTGTGGGCCGCGAACATCCTCTATCAGTTGAGAAGTTGTTCCCGGTGCTTGCGGTTTATCGGGCGAAATCAATCGCGGAAGCTTTGAAGGTTTGTGTAGATGTGAACCATGCTGGCGGCCTCGGACACACGGCCGTAGTCTTCTCCCGAGATGACACAGTCATTCGCAAATTCGGCGAGGTGATCAACACTGGGAGAATCATCGTCAATTCGCCCGGATCGATCGGAGCCCTGGGTGCTGTTTACAACGACCTCATCCCCACGTTTTCCTTCGGGTGTGGAACAGGCGGTGGCAACAGCACGACCGACAACGTAAACATCTTTCACTACCTCAATATCAAGCGCCTGGCCCGCAGGACACAAAACCATATGTGGTTCCGAGTTCCTAATCAGATTTACTTCAACATGAATGCGGTGGAGAATCTGCGCCAGTTCCCGTCGCGCAGCACCATCGTCGTCACAAGTGCGCCGCTTGAGCAAATCGGGCACGCTGATATTGCACGGCGAAACATCTGCCCGAACGCTCACGTCCACGTGCTGGTCATTCCCGACGCCGAACCTGAGAGCAAGGTCATCGCACAGGGAGTCGAAGCGCTCAATTTCCACAAAGCCGACCAGATCGTCGCCCTCGGTGGCGGATCAGTGATAGACGCCGCGAAGATCATGAAGTTGAAGTACGAGTCGCCCGAAGCTGACCTGGAATATCTCGCCGCCCCCTTTCTCGATCTACGCAAGCGAGTCGTCGAGTATCCGACGGAGAAGACCAACCGAACGCGATTGATTGCCATTTCCACAACCAGTGGGACTGGAAGCGAAGTCACTCCATTTGCCGTTTTGATTGACAAGGAACGCGGCCGCAAGGTGACTCTCGCGGACTACTCATTGACGCCGGATGTGGCCATTGTCGATCCGCAGTTTGTCATGTCGATGCCAAAAGGATTGACTGCGGACACGGGAATCGATTGCCTTACCCACGCGTTGGAAGCCGGAGTCTCGAATTACGCATCTTCCTACACCGATTCCAACGCCATGCAGGCTATTCGTCTGGTCTTCAAGTACCTGCCGATCGCGTATGAGCATCCTCGCGATCAAGAAGCACGCTGCATGATGCACAACGCCGCGTGCATTGCGGGGATGGCATTTTCGAATGCGTCAGTGGGCGTGAACCACGCATTGGCGCATGCCTTCGGCGCGCGTTTTGGAGTCGCTCACGGACGAGCTAATGCACTCATGCTTCCCCATGTGATGGCTTACAACGCCAGTGTCCCCGTGAAGTTCATGCCCTCGCCATACACACAAGGGTATGTTGCTCACAGGAAATATGCCACGATCGCGGACCTGTTAGGACTAGGTGGCCGCACAACGGAGGAAAAGGTCAAGAATCTAATCGCGGCGACTGGACACCTGCTCGACCAACTTGCATTTCCACGCTCGATCGCTGAACTGGGAATTTCGAAGGAAGAATTTGAGCGAGCGGTGCCCGAACTAGCCAAGACTGCCTTCGACGATCCCTCTTGGCGATCGAACCCTCGCATGCCGCTCATGAGCGAACTCGCTGAGCTGCTCTGGAAGGCATACGAAGGGAGAGGCATTACCAACACGACTGACACGTCTCAGGAACGAGCCGTATAGCGAGGTGGTATCTATGTCGGCGAGCGCTTTGTTTCTCAGCATCAAGGAGGGACGAGTTGTTCCTATCTTGCAAGAGGCTGCGGGCAGCATCGGCGACGCTCATGGCGAAGCAGTCCTGGATTTCTCATCTGTGCTCCGCATCGACTCCGGCGCCCTCAGAGCACTGGAAGACCTCGCTCGGGTTGCCGACGAGAAAGCCATCAAGATCGTGCTCCGTGGCGTCAATGTCGATGTCTACAAAGTGCTGAAGCTCGTCAGGCTGACGCGGAGGTTTTCTTTCCTTCATTGAGACGTAGTCTGTCCGGCGAACAGTAGGAGAACTGTCGTGCATAACCATCAACAAAGTGACCGTCTATCGTGGGGCGACACGGTTTTCCTGCACCTTGAGCGGGATGGCATGCCCCTCAATGTTGCCAGCATCTGTGTGTTCGAGGGCGAGATCTCATTTCAAGATTGCGTTCAGTTCGTCGAGTCCAAGCTGCCGATGCTCCCGCGCTATTTCAAAAAGGTTGTGCCCGCGCCGTTTGGGCTCGGTCTACCCACGTGGGAATACGATCCGGAATTCGATCTGCGCCGTCATTTGCGCGAAATCACGCTCCGGCGCGGGACCGACACGGAACTGAGGGCCCTGGCTGGAAAGTTCTTCAGCCAGGTGATGGACCGGAGGCACCCCTTGTGGGACATAACCCTCGTGCGCGGACTGAGGTTCAATCGCACCGCCCTGATCATCCGTCTACACCATTGTCTCGCCGATGGCATTGCCGGTGTCGGCATTATGAACGTTCTCCTCGACGCCAGTCCCGATGCGTCTCCCGTGCCGAGGCAGGAGATCAAGTTTCACATTCCCAGGCCGCGCGACCCCTTGACGTCGCTCACATCCGAGTTCGTAGATTCTTACTCTGACTTTATCAAGCGAATTCTCTCCGCCATGACCGATCTGCTGACGATGGCGGAGCGTGTCGCCGCCGGCGGAGACCGAACGGCGGCGGACGAGTTTGCCAGCCTTTTTCCGGAAATTACTGCGTTTACCGAGAGGCTCCGCTTTAACGTCGTCTATCGCGGTCCGCAAAAGTTCGCTTGCACTGAAATTCCCCTAGCCGACGTCAAGGCGATCAAGGTCGAACGTGGCACCAGCGTGAATGATGTGATTCTTGCGATCGTGACCGCGACGATTCGCCGTTATTGCGAGTTGCACGGTGATCGCGTCAAGGAAAAGCTGCTGCGGATCATGGTTCCGGTCAACCTGCGCGGCAATGCCAGCACATCGGAGTTAGGCAATCGAATCTCTTTGGTTCCCGTTACCATACCACTCGATATCCGACAGCCGAAGAAGTTGCTTGCTGCCGTACACAAGCGAACGGAGTTTCTTAAGCGCATGCATGCAGCCGAATTGGTCAGCCTGGCGGGAGGCCTCATCGGGATGTTCCCGACCTCACTGCAGGGCATGGCGGGTCCGATTGCCAGCCAGTTGCCGATAACTCCCTTCAACCTTGTCTGCACAAACGTGCCCGGCCCTCAAGTTCCACTCTATCTGCTCGGGCACAAAATGCTGCACTGCTATCCCTACGTCCCGGTTGGAGGCGAGATGGCTGTAAACTGCGCCATTCTGAGTTACAACGGCACAGTGTACTTCGGCTTCAGTGGCGACACGCACGCAGCGCCTGATCTACGCCGGCTGGAGAGATTGCTGAAGGAAAGCTTTATCGAACTGCGAGAGGCGTCTGGAATCCAGCCGCCGCAAAAGAAGAGGACAGCCAGGAGACCTCAGGGACTCGCCACAACACATCTCGTTCCGATTACAGGTATTGTGCCAAGAGAATCGAACCGGCCAGTGCAGGCCCCTCCGACAACTCAGAAGGAACAGGGTCTAACGCAATTGGTTGTCGCATAGACACAAGGGCAATCCGCATTCTCCCGTCTCGGCCGGCACGAGGCCGCTTCATGGCGATGGCAATGCGATTGGAGTGGGGATCAATCCTCCGGTCGCGAATACCAGTACGCCTCCGGTAGATGCCGGCTCCCACATTCCGCACATTGTTGCGGACAACAAATGCGGCGCGGCCGGTACGCATCAGCATCCGCGACGGCGAGTCGAAAACGACGAGTGCAGGTATCTCCCTACGTGTCGATCGGGAGTTCCACAATTTTGCTTGAGAATCGCCCGACAAAGCATCGTCACAATTCCGGTTTCGGCTTGAGCTAACTACGGTCGAGACGGAGTAGTTTGATTGTGACTGTATCTGGCCAGCTGTCGCACTGATTCGGGCGTGCTCAACCGTGGCGTGTTCTGCTAGTAGCTTTGCGTGCCTTGCTAATGACGCAAACTAACGCGGAGCGTCACAATCGCAAGCGCATTACTACAAGCGGTTGAAAACAAAGCTGTTGGCAGCCGGACCTATAAGCCGAATTCGCCAGGCTGCCTTGCAAACAGGCAAGTTACTTGAAATCAGTCGCCCCGAAGTGTCAATGATGTCAGCTTTGGCAGTGACGGCAGGTTTTGCGTCACACCGGCGTCACAACTGCGGTTGCGGTTTGGTCGGGATCACACTGGCAGAGTGATTTGAACAGCCAGAGACGTAACCCTTTACTCAGAAAATGGACGCGCTTAGGACAACATCGGAATTCTTCCAAGCCCGTTCAAATCGTTTGCGAATCTCCTGAGCTTCCGCGATCCGTCCCTGGGCCGTTACACTCTGCCACAAACCGAACAAAGCCCAGCCATTTTCGTGGAGATCGCGGAGCTCTTCGCGATAGACGGCCTCGGCGTCTTTTGAACGTCCTGCCTTCAACAGCGCGGCACCCAGATAAAGGCGCATGGATTGCAACCAATCGGGAGGCTCGTTGAAATTCAAAGCGTCCTGTGCCCTGACGGCTTCTTCAAAGGCCGCAACGGCTTCCTCGTAACGCTCGCGACGCATCGCAATTTCAGCGGTGAGTGCGCTGATGAGCATGGAGACAAGCGAAGGTGCCGAGTTTGCTCCGGAGAGGACATCCTTCAGCGCGGGATCGCGCGCGACCGCGTTGAGGGCTTGCAGTTCGCTTTCAGCTTTCTCGAACTCGCCAAGTCCAGCGAGTGCGCTGCCTCGGACGAAGTGCCATGCCCCATTCAGGTATAAGCGGTCCGCAGGCGGGGCAGGTTCCGCAAGGAGCGCCTGCCATTTTCCAAAAGCCTTGTGCACGATCCAAGTTGGCGGCAGGCGCTGCTGCCTCGGATTCCCCGCCATCACGCTGTGGCCGCCGGTCATGTCTTGAGCTGCCCGGAACGCGTGGGCGTAATTTCCCTCGAGCATGGCTGCGTAACGCAGCACGTCCATCGCGTGCGGAGCATGCGTCTTTGCCGAAAGGTGATAAGTGCCCTCTTGCGGCAGCGGCAGGTTGCCCCACTGCGACAAAAAGAAGCGGTCGGCAGCGACGGAGCGTTCGTTGCTGGCAATAGCCTTTTCATATTGCCCGACGCGGATATAAATGTGCGAAGGCATGTGTACCATGTGCCCGGCCTTGGGCATGGTGGATTCGAGACGGTCGGCATGCGGCAACGCACGTTCCGGCTCGGCAGAAGCCTCAAACAGGTGCACGTATAGATGAACTGCTCCGGGATGATTGGGATCGATGGAGAGAATGTGGTCGAGGGCGGCGGCGGCATCGCTGATGCCGGGAAGTGGCGAGCCATCGCGCCGCCAGTAATTCCACGCGCCGCGTATCATCACCGCGTCCGCAAACAGAAACTGGGCTTCCATGTCGTCCGGGAAGCGGTCTAGCACCGATTTGGTGGCCGCAATGAACCTTTCGTCGCGAACGGAAGGATCCGGGTATTGTTCGGTGTCGTAACGCACGGAGAGAGCTTCGATCAGCGCGCGTTCAGCCGGAGTCGCTCGAGCAAGATGAGAGCGAGCGCTGGCGATGGCTCTTTTGCCGTCACTGTTTGGATCATCCGGAAAACCATTCTTGCGGCTGTTAGGGTTGGGACCCATGGCCAGGGCCAGGCCCCAATCGAGCATCGGGTGGTCCGCGTCGTACTGCTGCGCCTCCCTGAATGAGGCAATCGCTTCCGGGAAGTAATACCCATAGACGAGGCGCAGTCCCTGATCGAAATATTTCTGCGCAACAGGTGACTTGGTCGAGATCCTTCGCCCATAGGTGCCGATGTTGTCGACAAGCACTGCATGCTGCTCGGCTCGCAGTGAAAAACCGTTCTGGGATACTGAGATTGCGGCGAACAATAGTAGTGCCCTCCAACGCTTGTCTCCCAAGGCCCCTCCTGGCGCGTAATTGTAAGTCAAAATACAAGTTGCCGACATTTTGGATAACCTGATTCGATAGGTCATGGCCGGATCGTCGGCAACTCGGAAGTTGTTCGCTCCGTTTTTCACCCAGCTTCTTGTGCAACCTCTCCGTGTCTCGAGATTGCTGCATTCCGGACAGAGCGGGACGACGGAAGATCACCATCTTTCTGAGGGTTAGAGTGCGTCACAGCGGCGTCACAACGGGCTTTGCGTGCGCTGGAAATGATTGAAACAAAAGGTTTGTGGCAGCCGGACCTGTAAGCCGAATTCT
>Ga0335085_10000712_pt1 | contig 86851 bp, 56 predicted proteins | sample Lox_Sample_45_FD_206712 | JGI IMG/M metagenome (GOLD analysis project Ga0335085, IMG submission 206712) | Soil microbial communities from Loxahatchee National Wildlife Refuge, Florida, United States - Lox_Sample_4.5 | ecosystem: Environmental > Terrestrial > Soil > Wetlands | place: USA... | reverse complement strand
GCAAATAAATCTGCAAAAGCGGAAATGTGGCGGACGGCGCAATTTACTGGAAGTCCAACCCGTCTTTCGTTCCAAGCCGTTTGATGGTGCTGGTTACGGTATGGGGGCGAAGGTTGGAATCGGGCGGCTAACGCCCGATTGACGGTGCCAAAATCGCTGATTTCATTGGGGATTTCAACAAAAATCAACAATCCCGACTTAACCAGTTTTAACCCCGTTGCTGGAGGTTTCACTGAAGATTTACTGAAGGTTGCGAAGGTAAAATGATGCCGCCTGCCTTGCTTAACCTGCGAGTCTTGCGCGCAGTTCATCGGCTTGTTAACTGAATTTGCGCGGGTTGGATTTCTTGAGTTTGGCGAGGTTTTGAAGCTTCCACCGAATTGCAGGCAGTTGTGGCAGATGACGGTGTCGGTTCTGGCCGCCATTACGCCGAGCAGACCAGCTTTCCAAAATGCACCGCCAACGCTTTGGACAGGAGCGGCGGCACGGCGTTGCCGACATGCCGCTCTTGGTCCGTCTCGTAGCCGTGAAAAATGAACCGGCCGTCGAACGATTGCAGGCGTGCGGCTTCGGGCACGGTGATTGATCGCTTTGTCCCGGTAATGCAGTGACCCCCGCCAACGAGCAGGATCGAGCGCAGGTGGGCCAATTGGCGGAGGCGGTGCAAGCGGAAGTGTAAGAACCTGTGAAGGTGGCCTTTGTGGATCAGGGTTATACCGGAGATGAACCGACGGAAGCCGCCGCTCAACAAGGCATTGAGTTATTGGTGGTCAAACACCATCAAGCCAAGCGCGGATTTGTGTTATTGCCTCGCCGCTGGGTGGTGGAACGTTTCCTTCGCATGGTCGGTCCGATTCCGGCGATTGGCACGTGACTATGAACGGCTGGCAACTACTTTCGCCGGTTATCACTGGCTAGCTTTCGTCACGCTCATGCTCGGAACCCTTTTTGGTAAAAGTTAAGGACAGCCCCTAGCCGTAAATCAACCGAAAAGAGAGCAACTGAAATTAACTGTTTTTAACAATTCACCGGAGATTTCACTGAAGGTAGGACCGCGAGAAAGATCAGGAAAGTTGGGAGTCACAAGAGCTTTCCATATAAGAGCGAAAACGCATTGGTAGGTTGCCAATTCTTGATCAGGTAGTTGTTCAGTCCCAGAGAGTGATGGTGCGTGGCGTGGAAATGTGCCATTACCAAAAGACTTATGGGACAAATACTACACAGTTGCGCCCGCACAACGGCGGCGGTGCGTCGGACGATCCAACATAGTCAAGAGAGCCTGTTGAAGCTCTCCGAACGCTACGGCATCAATCCCAAGACGGTCCGGAAATGGCGCACATAAGGTAATTGATACATGACCACGACTACACGATCATTCGCCATCACACGGGGGACCGACCTCAAAGTCTTCATCAAACCTTTGAATAAAAAGATAGCATTTATTCCGGTATATTCTTGCTTTTAGAAAGCATCTTAGGATAGCATGCTCATTGGCTCCATTTTTCGAACGGCAAGAGGCGCCTCAGGATATTTGCACTTAGATGTTTCGACGTAAGGTGGAAAAGTTGTTCACGATGGCCAATGAACCGGAGGACTTACAATGATACTGTTTTTTTACCGCTGTTTATTGGGCCTTGATAGGCTGATGGCTTCATTGTGGTTATCAGCCCCCTCTTTAGCAGGGGATGCCAGTGCTGGTTTGCGTCGGCCTAATCTTATATGCGGTAATATTTTAACGCGTAAGATACCTGAGGTGCCTAAGACATTACGACCAAATAGTCATTCACAGTCATCGAGAAATAACGCCTTGGCAACCTTTGAAGCGCATGGTGGGTTATCGATAAGTTACAAAACATTTTCTATAGAACCTATCTCATAAACAATTGAATATCGTACTTGTACCTATGACGTGATGCATAAGCAGTTTTGGAGGGGCTCGCGCCAGCGATGGTTAAATGGGTGGACACCATTCTGCCGGAAGGCCCGGTACGGGACGATGGGCGAGGCCGTCCATGGAGCGATCAACGCAAAGTATTGAGTGCGGTGTTGTGGGTTCTTCGAATCAGGGGTGCCCTGGCAAGATCTGCTGCCACGGCATGGTCCGTACAAAACTATACGCTGGAGCATCCAGAACCGGGCGCCGTTTGGCCGTGGTGATTACGAAAGGCTTCCAGGTGGATTCCCCCGATTTCAGGTATGAAGGCACCTCGTTTCAACGCGGACGAACTTAGGATAATTATCAGGCGACATGGCTTTAATGTGAGCCTGCTGGCGGCGGAGGTTGGGCTGAATGTGCGTACGCTGGAGCGGCGTTTCAATGAGCAGCTTCGCTTGACGCCCAAGGCGTGGATCACCCATGAGCGGTTGGCCCTCGGGGCGTCGCTGCTTGTCGGAGGCCAATCCAACAAGCAAGTCGCTGCGTCCTTGAGCTATACGTGCGAATCGAACTTTTGCCGCGACTTCAAACGTTACTATGGCTGCGCGCCGCAGGAGTTCGTGCGTGCCTGCAAATGCGGCTCTAGTCCTATTTTGTCGCATTTTGATAAACAAATAGTATTGCCCCGGCGAACAATACGAGGATAGTGAGACAATGGTTGGCGAACCACCACCATTGTAGAGTAAGGGATATGAGCCGACTTAACGGCGAGCTCAGTTTCCAAGTAGAGTCTTAAAAGCAATTCCAGCCCTTATTCTGTCAAGGCGTTTTCGCGCGCCGCAAAACGCGGTGCAATTGGCGAACGAAATAAACCAGGAAAAGAAAGGATATTACCATGCCTCCCAGAGTACCAACAGTGGCAAAAGTGCCCGTCGCAGCAGTCTCAGTCTCCGCAGCCGCGCGTTTGAAACCATTTGGTCTGGTTGCCACGAAGGTGCCACTGACCAACAATCTGGAAGTTCCAGTGAATCAAACGGTCACGCTGGACGCCGCCGACCAGAAACTGGCCAAGCAAGTAACTCGATTGACGCCCAAGACGATCGACGACGTCAAGGCATGGGTCGGGGTTCCGGATGCCGCGTTCGCGCACCCAGTCACCCCGATTACAACCCCCTCGACGGTGCTGCCAGTGCATGATGCGTATACTCCGGACCAGACCGCGACACTGTATGCGGTGGCCCGCAACTACATATTCGGGCACAGCAGTGCGGTCAGCCCGGCACAGATCCCGGCGCTGAACTCATGGCTCAAGTCAATCGCTGGATCCATTAACATCATCCTGTTCCAGGACATTCACGTCGCGGCCAACGCGAAACTTGTGGTCAATCCGTCAATCGCTATTTTGTTCGCCCGCTATATCACGATCGACCAGGGCGGAGTGATCCAGATCAAATGCACCCACGGCAGCATCAACTGCGCGCGCATCACAGGGGCGGCACCGCGAGTAATCCCCGTGGCAGTCAACCCTTTCCCAGTTCGCTGAACCCAAAATCAAATTTTAAACCTAAAACGAAGGAGAAAATACTATGCCAGGACAAAGCTACAACATCGATGTTCATGGTGATTCAGGAGGCAACGGGACAAACGGCACGAACGGCCAAACAGGCGGGACGGGCGGCCAGGGGCAGGATGCCGTCTGCCATTGGGATGGCGACGACGGCGGGACCGTCGGGGGTCCTGGGAACAGTGGCACTGGCGGGTCTCAAGGCACCGACGGTTTCGCCGGACAGGACGGCGGCTCCTTGACGGTGGTAGTCAGTGAGCTTATTACCGGCGTCAACGTCAATGCGCGCGGCGGCAACGGAGGCAATGGCGGCAATGGCGGCCAAGGCGGATCAGGAGGGGCGGGCGGAAACGGCGGAAACGGCAAAGGTTGTGAAGATGATCAGAACGGCGGAAACGGAGGCGACGGAGCCAATGGCGGCCGTGGCGGTAACGGGGGCCCTGGAGGTAATGGCGGAAACGTTACGATCGAGTACGTCACAGGCATCCCGACACCTTCCTATGTTGCGGACACGGGTGGCGGGCAGGGCGGCACCGGGGGTGCCGGGGGCGCCGGCGGGCTTCCTGGCACAGGCGGATTGCGTGGTGGTAATGGCAACGCAGCGCCACAGGGGCACCCAGGAGCCACCGCTCCTCCTGGAAACAACGGCGCAAATGGCACCATGGGCGTCGTCATCGTTGTCCAAAAAACCGGTCCTTGACCTCGCGTTACAGCAATCGATCGGAATTGGTTTCGGGCGCCTCCGTGGTTCTTTTCGCCATCGGAGGACGCACGACGTAATCCACCACACAATCATGGCATGGTTCTCACTGCCGTTATTCGTTCAGGCTTGAGTCTGCTATTCCTTGCCTCCGGCGTCTCGAAGTTTTTGCGCGCCCGGTCCGTGGAAAGGATGATCGCAAACTATGGCTTGGTGCCACATGTGCTGATGCCTATCGTAAAACGCATGCTGGCCCCGGTGGAAGTCACAGCCGGGTTGTTGCTTTTCGCATCGCTTTGGCTGCCGGTTTACGGTCTTGCCTGGACGCTGGCGTTCGGGCTGCTTCTGGCTTTCAGCATCGCCGTGGCTTCCGCTCTTACGCGCGGACTGGAGATACCCTGTGGCTGCGGGCTGCTCCTAAACGGGCATGTTATCACCCGCGCGACACTGGGCCGCAATCTGCTGTTGCTTTCGCTATTAGTCCTCGATCTTTTTGTCCAGCGAATGCTTCCGCCATGAGGAGTGCATTACCCAAAGAGCGTCGCTGTTGTGCCGGTCTTGCGCACAATCAAACGGTTGAACCATCTCTATCAGGTTTGATTGAGTTGGGAGCTTGCCTCGCGGGTTCGCCGCGCGAGGAAACCAGACGCCTTGCGATGGCAATGCTGGCGGAGTCAGGCGGTGGCCGTTGGCGCTCGTCCTTGAACAACGATGGCTCGCCGCTGCAAGTTGGCGTCAGCCTGTCCAAGTGGGGAATCCGTCCAGCGGTGCGGCTGATTGCCGACCCGGCAGCGGAAGCGGAAGACGGACAACAACGGTGGTCTCGCGCAGGTAGGGTTCTATCGAACATCTTGGGAACATACGCTCCGGACCTAAGACGCCTTTGCAACTCGGTCATCGAACGCATTCTTCCGACCAACGCAGCCGCCCGTGCCGCACTCCCCGGAGGAGCGATTTGGCTGGCCGCCGATCTCTCGGGACAGGGAATGGCCCTTTACGCCACGACGAAGTGGGGCACTGGCAGCGAGCGTTGGATGCGAACACACCGCTGGCTGGACGAAATCCTGCCCGCTCCCGCAGCCGCCCATGAAATATTGGACCGTCTGGCATCGCGTACAGTTCTCATCAGTGCTGGAATCGAAGGCAAGACTCCCGGCGACGCGCGAGCGAAGCTCTATTTCAGGCTGGACGGAACCGCCGCGCTCAATGACCTTGGCCTCGCACTATTCGACAGTGCTGCCATCCGTGAATTCCTGCACGAGGTGATTGAAAGTCGGCGAATTCCCCGGGCCGCGATCGTGGGCAGCATTGGCTTCCGCGTCGCCAACGGGAGCATGAGCGACGTAAAGCTGGACGTCTGCGCTCACTGCGTGCGCCGAACCCCGGCCGATTGGATGCAGGTTATTGACCGCTCCATTGCCCGTCATAAATTGTCCCGGCTTCCTGTCGAATCTTTGGCGCTGCTGGAAACGGAGGAGCTGGCCTTCATCGGGCTTGGACTTGACGCGGAATGGATGCCGCGGCTCAACCTCTATCTCAAGAAGCCTGCTTATGAAGGAGAAGATACTGATACAACCCGTATTCAGGTCGCATCGCAATAACATGCAGGAAAATATCGACATTCCGACAGAAGCTCAATCGAATGAGAAGGTTGCAGTGCCCTACGACGAGGCGGCCTTGGCCATTTATCGCGATGATTATGCCGCAGCTTATCCGTCCCTCTATATGAAACCGTGGCAAAACAAGCATGATCTCAATGCGAGGAATCTGGCGGTTGTGCTGCAGGGCTTGGCAACTCACAGTCCGGACTGGTTAGATCTTGCCTGCGGACAAGCCTGGCATTTTTCGGTATTTCCGGGCCGAGCCCGTATGGTTGGACTTGATTTGAGTTCGGCGCAATTAGCGCGCGCCTGTGCTCGCGTGCCCCACGCGGCATTTGTTCAGGGAGACATGGCTCGCGTGAATTTCCCGATAGCGTCGTTTGACCTCGTAACAAACTTCTGGGCGGGTTACTGTTACCTGGGCACTCAAGAGCGGATCGCTGCAGTGTTACGCAAAGCCGTGCAATGGATTCGAACTGGCGGTGCCCTCTATATGGAAGTGCTGCTCGCACGCGATTTGGAGGCCTTCAACCGATCGCAGTTCGCTGGAAAGACGGGATTTGCCGTCAAACCACGCTCAGAGGACTACACCAAATGGCAATACTGCGACTCAGGCGGACTCCACGAGATGTTCAGTCCACCGATTGAGTTTTTTCTCGAACTTCTTGCGCCGGAGTTTACCACCATTGACGCACGGCACGATTCAGCTTTTATGGTCCACCTCATCGCGACCGGCAGAAAGCGCAATCCCTGATTAAACAATGCAGCATCGCGGAAGCTCTGCTTTCTTATATTCAACCAGTCCAGAATGAGATGGTCGTAGTAATCGGAAAAGTCGGTGGGCTTAAAGTGGCCGCCATCGGTCTAGCTAGAGCCCGATCGGAAGACTAGACTCAAGGTTGGCTAATGACTAGTTTTTGGGTCAAGTTTTCTTTTTCTCTTGACTTAATGGCTTATGGAGAGCATAAGTTCGAAGTATAAGGTCGAATAGGGCGTATTGGCTATTCTTTAGAGCAAATCGATCTTTAACTCCTTTGCACCACTTAAGGAATAAGGTGCTCAGCAGCAAGGGTGATGAAGAACCGATCTTGATTTGATGGAATAACACTCACGTCTGTTCCTTACAAGTCGTCGGCGGTGGATAACTTAAGCCGGAGGCTAATATATGCCAGGATGGTACATTCACATGAACGTCGCAAGGAAGGCGCTGGCGACTTTAAAGACTAATCCCACCGCCGCGCCAATTTTTGGAGCGCACGGACCCACGGCGGATCAATTGACGGCAATTGCCAAGGCTAATCCAACTTATGTCACGCTCGGAGCAATAGGGCCTGACATATTCTTTCTATTGCCCGACTTCAAACCACCGGTAGGCAGCCTGCTTTGGAAGCTGGCCGGAGTCATCAGGGATCTTTATACCGCTTGGGATGATACCTTCCTTGGCCCGTATGAGTCGGCGATGGGGCCGATCGGGGATAACGCCAGTGATGAAATTAACGCGCTGACCGGTGGGCTGCAGCAGACCATCGAAGGAATCTCATCTCAGGCGATGCATCTGCTGCAGGACTTCATCCTCAAGCTGATACTGCAACAGTATGATTTCTTTGGCCTGCTTTCGAGCGCGGTGCCGTCTGGATTTGATGAACAAACGTTTTTCTGGAGTGATATGCTGCACTATCGGCAGACGTATCGCTTCGGGGCGGTGCTCTGGCAGCGGGCGAGCAATGAGGCGGACCCGCAGTTAAAGACCCGCTTGCAGGCCTTTGCGCTGGGGTGGATGACGCACCTGGCCACGGATGTCACGGGCCACGCTTTCGTGAACGAAAAAGTTGGCGGCCCTTACCGGCTGCATTGGCAACGGCATCACTTGGTAGAGAACCACATGGACTCACAGGTCTATAATACTGATCATGGCGCCCAGGCCATTTACCAGCAGATGGCGAATTCCGCGCTGCATCTCTGGCTGGCGTTCAACCCGGATGGCAGCTCGCGCGTCAATGCCTTTGACCCCGAGCCAAACCCTCCATATCCCGATGGGGATCACAGTGCCGACATCGTGGGGCGTCACGCCGTATGGGATGTTGACTCCGATATGCCTGACGACCTGGCGCAATTCCTCAGCGACGCATTAAAAGCGGTTTTTTGGCCGAATAACGCGCCGCCGCCATTGCCTTTTCAGCCTCAAACACCAATGGTTCCCTTAAACGCCGGCCCCAATGGGATGGCGGCTTGCTGTCCCACCATTATCAGCACTTTGGCGGGCCGCGTGCCAATTACTACTGGAGGCTTCGCCGAGGTAGACGACATCCAGGGTGCTTACTGGTGGCTCTATCACTATGTGAAATGGACCACGACCGACTATTATAAGATCCGCCGTCCAGATCCGCCGCAGGTGTTCGTTGTCCCTTCCTTTCCTTCGACCCCTGGCTCTGGCGATTCCGATCCGGGGCCTGGCGCAAGCAGCGACAACGGCTTTTGGCAGGACGCGCTTGATTTCCTGCTGGCGCTTTTTGCCTGGGCGGCGTGGGTCGCCGAGGTCATCGCCTGGCCGGTGGCCGCGATTGCGGGAATCATTGCCGGGACGGCGACCTACACGTTGCGCGAAGCCCTATACGAGGCCATCGAGTTGCCGCTCTACAATCTCTGGCTTGGCGTCCATACCTATCTCGCGATGACCGGTTATGTCATGCCGATGCCAGGCGAGATTAACAAGGGACTCAATACGCTTGGAGCCAGTGTCAACGACAATTGGGCCGTAACGGTGGCGGCACTCGGCGATCCCGACGGCGGACTGACGCCCAATACTCTCGATGCCGATCCCTCGGGAAATCCCAAGACCGGCAATCCGAAGGACGTCGTGATGGATCCGCCAAACTTTATCACGCAGATATTCGGGGAACTTTTCAAAATTGGCGCACCACCGGTCAATGGCGAGTTCCCAAGCGAATTCACACGGCCTTGGCGTTTCCCGGCCATGGATAACGAAGGCGATACGGTGAACATCGAGCACCCGCAGAATGCCGCCGGTTCCTTCCCGGTTGGTGCGGACGCGAACTCCCTTTTCGGATCATCGCCAGGCAACACGGCAGCGCGCCAGGACTTCGAGGCCGCCCAGAACGAAGGCATGACCATCGAAGCGGAAATGGGACACCTGCGCGCAGGCCGGCATTTGGGTGACCCAATGGATTACACCGCTTACGTGATTGCCAATCTGACTCGCGATAATCTTGATCTCGCCCAAATCGCGAATTTCAACCTGGATGCCGATCGCGGCTATGGCTATCTCAACTGGGATTGGGTGCGTGGCAAGGATCAGAAGGCCAAACCAAGTGGTTTCAAAGGCAATGGCGATCCTTCAAATGGAGGTGCTCCCACCCCGGTCTCCGAACATCAATACAATGTGCCGGTGGAGCCGGGCTATGGCTGGAATCCTACGGAACAGACTGCGGGGCCGGCTGTGCCGGGCTTTGATCCCAGGGATCCAAATGCCGCCGTGGAAATCCGCTACATCGACCGCCAACCAAAATAATTTTATGGCCGATAAAACTCCCCCCGGCTGGTTCGGAAATCAGGATCCGAATGCAAAGGCGAATAACCCAGATGATGCCGCGCGCCGTAAGCGGCTACTCTCGGAATTACCGGCGTTGCTGGAGCGGCAAAAGGATCGTGGCCGCGCCAATAAATTTGAACCCTATCTGTTGATCAGATCAGTGCTCGGAGATCGCGGCGACCGGCCCATCAACGTCGCGTTTTGGGAAAGCCCCGACATCTGGACCGCGCCGGGTGATCCGGCAACGTCGCCAGCAGTGCCGGCGAGCCATGGCGGGACCTTGGTGGTGGGCCAGCCGAATACCGTGTACGCACATGTCTGGAACCTCGGGTTCGCACCGCTAGCCGGCGTGCGCGTGGAATTCTATTGGTTCAATCCCTCCCTGGCCATTGATGGCACCCATGCGAATTTCATCGGTACCGCCGTCTGCGAACTTTCCGGGCGCGGGATGGCGGGATCGCACAAGCTCGTCAAATGCCCGAAGCCGTGGGTGCCAGTAATGCAGAACGGCGGTCACGAATGCCTCATCGCACGCGTATCGGGATTTGGTGATCCGGTCGGCGGAAACGAATGGAGCCCGTGGCTCAATCGGCATGTCGCTCAACGCAACGTCTCTGTCGTCACGACCGGCGCTCCGGCGGTCAATCTCGTTCATTCGCTGAACGCCACCCGCTTGTTGACTGGCCATCTCCAATTAATCCAACTTGGGACCAACGAGGGAAAGCTCGCCACCCAAATCGTGGCGCCGAAGTTGCGCGTGTCTGACCAGGTCTCAACCCATCTTTTGGGGGAAATAACCGCTCTCGGCGATATTACCTTGGCCCGCCCGACTTCCGTGCCCGCCGGCATGCTGGCGCCGATCCACGTCTTAGCGCATGGTGTCAACAACCCGGCCCCGGTCATGGGTCAACCGGGTGCCGTCGCGGTGATTCGCCCGGCGACCGTGCTGGGGAACTTCCGTCCGGTTGCGCCGGCGGTCGCTCCAGCCCCGGTGCCACCCGCAGTCCGGGCGCCAGCCGCGGCCGCGGTTCATGTCGCAGACCTGCTGAACGCGGTCGGGCGCTTGCATGACGGGAGCGAAGGGTTGGGCGCTCCGCCTGCCGGCGAAGCTTATGTTTTGCGCATGGCGACCTACAATGGAACGCAACTCGTCGGCGGCTATACCTTGGTAGTGGCCGCAGCGTTATGAACGACCCCCTCAATCGAACACCAGTCACCATCGTCACCGGCTTTCTCGGCAGCGGCAAGACCACGTTGTTAAATCATCTGCTAAACGTCGGCGGCCTGGGCCGTGTTGCCGCCCTCGTCAATGATTTCGGCGCCATCAATATAGATGCCACGCTCATCGCCTCGGTTGCCGATGATGTCATTCAACTTTCCAATGGTTGCGTCTGTTGCACGATTAACGGTGATCTCTTTGCCGCCGCCGAGCGCGTGCTAGCTTTGGAAACGCCGGTCAGCCGCATCGTGGTCGAAACAACCGGACTGGCCGATCCGCTGCCCGTCGGCCTCACCTTTCTACAAACGGAACTTCGCAAACGAACCGCCCTCGATGCCATGATTACCGTGGTGGATTGCGCGAATTTTGCGCTCGACCTGTTCAAGGTGGACGCGGCAATGGCGCAGATTGTCCACGGCGACATTATAGTTTTTAACAAAACCGATTTGGTCGACGAAACCGTGGTCCTGGCTCTGGAGACCAGAATCGGCGTCTTGAAGCAGCATGCAAGCACTTTGCGCGCGGTGAACGGTCGCGTGCCGTTGGCTGCCGTCCTCGGCCAATGTTACGGAGGCAAGGCACTGCACCCCGAACGCGGCACGCCCCACCGGCATCTACTCGACGATGGTTTCCACGCCCATAGTTACCAGTTTGACGCACCCTTGTCAGCGCAGCGCTTCCAAGCCTGGCTCGACCACGGGCTGCCGGCTGGTGTATTTCGGGCCAAGGGCATCGTTCGGTTTGATGCCGACCCTACCTCCTATGTATTTCAACTTTGCGGGGGACGCGCGGCATTCGAACCTTTCGCCGACCAAATCCCGGATATACGCCTTGTGTTTATCGGGCGGGAGATCAACGAAGACCTGCTGCGACAACAACTGGAAACCTGTCTGATTCATAGTGGCACGTTTGGACGTTCCGGAACAGGTGAAACCAGTTACCTGCAAACGGAAACCGGACGAGTGGCGGGCAGAGGCATTTCAACGAAGCAGTCCTCGGACTGATCTTTCCAATTAACATTTGCTTTCAAATGCATCGGGAATTCAAAAAAATAACCGTCGCTTAATCGGGAACGGTTTTTTGTCGCTGGAGATGCTCTTTGCGAGACTGGAAAGCAGCGATTTCAGACAAGTCAAAGTCGGGGATCAACTGTCTGGAAATTGTCTGGAGAATTTAGAAATTTGAAAAAGCCTACCCAATATGACTCAGTACCCTCGGCCGCCGAACTGTGCGCGAGATATTCAAACGAGCAATTGAAGAAGCCGATCATGGAAGCGCGCGAGGAGTTGCAGAGATAACATGGTGTTTTTCATGAGTGGCGCGCACTCGTGCAAAGAATGGTGCGTCGGAGATCCAAAATTCGTCCAGTTTTGCCGCGCCAGCTCGCCGAAATCGTTGTTCATAAGTGTTGCTTGCGCGCTCCATTTCGGGGAGTAGTGTAAGGGGCCATGGCTTGTCCGGTTCCAATTTTAGCTGCCGGTTCCGTGTTGCGTGTTTTCGAGCCTGATTCCCCACAGGCGCGGGCGATTTTTAATCTCGGGGTTATCTGTGCGGTGATTCTCGGGGTCATTTACGTTGTCGTGGGAGGGCTGATCGTTTTTGCGCTGATGCGCTTTCGCTGGCGCGAAGGCGCACCCGACCCGAGACAGGTGGCGGGCAACAAACGGATCGAAATCGTCTGGACTGCCATCCCATTCGTGATTGTCGTCGCGCTGTTTGTTCTTACCGCGCGCACCATGACCATTGCGGACCCTCCGCCGCCTCCCCAGCCGGATTTGGTGGTGGTCGGTCATCAATGGTGGTGGGAGTTCCGCTACCCCAAGACCGGGGTGATCACCGCCAATGAGATTCACATTCCCCTGGGCAAACCAATGGCGTTGCGGCTCGACGCCGCGGATGTCCTGCACGAGTTCTGGGTGCCGGAGCTCACGCGAAAAATGACGGCGGTTCCAGGCCATCCGAACCATATCTGGCTCGAGGCGGACGAGCCCGGAACGTATCTGGGCATCTGCTCGGAGTTTTGCGGAACCCAGCACGCGTGGATGCATTTCCTGGTGGTCGCGGAGCCGCAGGAGGATTTCGATGCCTGGACCCGCGCCCAATTGCAACCCGCCGCGGCGCCGGAGGGAGAGGCCGCGAAGGGGCTGGCGCTTTTTCAGCAACTCAGTTGCGTGAGCTGCCATGCCATCAAAGGCACGCGTGCCAATGCGCGGGTGGCGCCGGACCTGACGCATCTGGCCAGCCGGCAAATGCTTGGTGCTGGCATTGTGGATAACACTCCGGAAAATCTCCACCGCTGGATCGCGGATCCACAAAAGGTCAAACCGGGCGTGCTGATGCCGGACTTCAACCTTACGGATGAACAAGTGAACGAACTCGTGGCGTATTTCGAAACCCTGAAATGAACGAAGTAAGTTCAGTCCTATCGCGCGCCGGGCTCCTGACTGCCGAACAACGGGAGCACTGGAAGATGGCCTGGCTGGCCACTGTGGACCACAAGCGCATCGGCATTCTGTACATGGTCACGGGGCTGGTATTTTTCGTGGTCGGAGGCGTGGAAGCGCTGCTTATCCGGTTGCAACTGGCGGTGCCGAACAACACGCTCATCGCCCCCGATACTTACAACATGCTGTTTACGATGCACGGCACCACCATGATTTTTCTGGTTGCCATGCCGGCGTTGTTCGGAATCGCCAACTACATTGTGCCGTTGCAAATCGGCGCGCGTGATATGGCGTTCCCACGGTTGAACGCTTACAGCTACTGGCTTGTGCCGCTGGGCGGCATCCTGCTTCATTTCAGCTTCCTTGCGGGTGGAGGACCAAAGGTTGGCTGGTTTGCATATGCGCCGCTGAGCGAGACGCCTTATTCCTCGCAACCGGGCGTGGATTACTGGGCACTGTCACTGATTGTCCTCGGTACCGGCTCAATCGGGACTTCAATTAATTTCATTGTCACCGTGCTGACACAACGGGCGCCGAATATGACGCTGCGCCGGCTGCCACTCTTTTCCTGGATGATATTTGTCAATTCGTTCCTGGTGATTCTCGCGCTGCCGGTGCTGAACGCCGGGTTGGTCATGCTGCTGATTGACCGGCGGCTGGACACGCACTTTTTTCTGCCGCCCGGCGGGGGCTCGGCCATCCTGTGGCAGCACATCTTCTGGGCGTTCGGACATCCGGAGGTTTACATCGTGGCCATACCGGCGTTTGGCATCCTCTCGGAAATCATCCCGGTCTTTTCGCGCAAACCGATTTTTGGATACGAATTTGTCGCGGGTTCGACGATGGTCATTTGTTTTTTGAGCCTGCTCGTGTGGGCGCACCATATGTTTACCGTAGGGATGGGCCGGACGCTGGATCTATTTTTTGTGGCCTCGAGTTTGCTCATTGCCATTCCCACGGGCGTCAAGGTGCTTTCCTGGAGTGCCACAATGGTCGGCGGGAGTTTGCGGTTTACGACGCCGATGCTGTTTTGCGTGGCGGCGCTGGCGCAATTTCTCCTTGGTGGCCTTACCGGCATCAGCCACGCGGTGGCCGTGCTCGATTGGCAGACCAAGAACAGCTACTACCTCGTGGCGCACTTCCACTTCGTCTTCGTGGGGCTGATCGTCTTTGCCATCCTGGGAGCGGTGCATTACTGGTTTCCGAAGATGAGCGGACGGATGCTCTCGGAGCCAATCGGCAAATGGACTTTCTGGCTCATGGTCATCGGATTCAATCTCACGTTCATCCTCCAGCATTTCCTTGGCCTGGCAGGCATGCCGCGGCGTATCTACACGTATCCGGATCTGCCGGGGTGGGGGTGGATGAACATGGCGGCGACAATTGGCGCATTCTTCATGGCCGCGGCGGGTTTGTTGTTTGTCTGGAACATCATTATCAGCCTCGTCAAAGGTGAAACCGCGAGCGACAATCCCTGGAAGGCCTGGACGCTGGAATGGGCGACGACTTCGCCGCCGCCGCACGAGAATTTCCACAAACTGCCGCCGGTCCGCAGCCGCCGCCCGCTCTGGGATGACGCGAATCCTGACCGTCCGGACCCCGTCGTGGGAGTGAGGTGGAAGATGGACATTGCGGCGCCGGAAAAGAATAAGGCAGGAGTGCTCACCTTCATCGTATCGGAAACCGGTTTCTTTGGAGTGTTGATCCTGGCGTATCTTTACTTCAACGCCTCTCCGCAAGCCGGGCCGAGTGCCCATGATTTAGATCTGTACAAGACGGGTTTTTTCAGTCTTTGTCTTTTTGCGAGCAGCTTCACGATCTGGCGATCCGAGGTCAGCCAGAGGAAGGGCAATTACCGCGCCATGAGCGCGTGGCTTGCGGCCACCATCCTGCTGGGCGGCATTTTCATCGTCGGGCAGGGACTCGAGTATTGGGGCCTGTTCAAGAGTGGCGTGAGCTTCAGCTCGAATCTTTTCGCCACGACGTTTTTTACCCTGACCGGTTTTCACGGGCTGCACGTGTGCGTGGGCCTCATTCTGTTGCTCATCGTGTTGGGATTGGCTCTGGCCGGGGATTTCAAGAAAGGCCATTCACCTGCGCTGGAGGCGGTCGGCTATTACTGGCACTTTGTGGATGTGGTCTGGGTCTTCGTGCTGACGGTCGTTTACATTTTACCTTTGCTGCGATGAATACGACTCAATTTCTCCTCACGGCCTGGAACTGGAATTTCCGGGCTATCGTTTGTTGCATCGCCGGGCTGGCGGCGTATCTCGCGCTGTTTCGGTCCATTCGCCGCATCGGCTGGCTGCTGGGCGGGTTGGCGGTCTTGTTGCTGACGCTCATGTCACCCATCAACGCACTTGCCGATGGCTATCTCTTCAGTGCGCACATGCTGCAACATATTCTGCTGCTGCTGATTGTTCCGGCGATGTTTTTGCTGAGCCTGCCACAGACAGTATCGCTTGCGGTGCGGCCGCGTGGGTTGGGACATCCGTTCATTGGGTGGGCGGCGGGTGTGGGTGCTATGTGGTTCTGGCATGTTCCGGCGCTTTGCAATGCCGCGGTTTCCTCGCAACCCGTCCACGCGGTGCAGACAATTTCTCTTTTGCTGCTCGGCACTGCTTTCTGGCGCCAGGTGATTGCGCCGCGCGATTCGGAGCGTCTGTCGCCGCCGTCTGCAGTCGTGTATCTTTTCACCGCCTGCCTCACTTGCAGCGTGCTGGGAATCATCATCACTCTTTCGCCAGTCACGGTTTGTTCGATCTACACAATGCCTTCGATGGATCGGTTGGGCATGTTGAAGACCATCCGTGATGACTGGCGGTTGACTCCGGAACGGGACCAGCAAATTGGCGGGCTGCTGATGTGGGTGCCGATGTGCTTCGTTTATCTAAGCGCCATTTTTGCGCAAATGGCGCGATGGTTTGCCGAACCTGAAAACGCTGAAACCAAGGCGTGTTAATGGAAAATCAAAAACGACCAGATCAACCAACCGACCCGCAGTGGGAGCCGTTGCCGCCGGAGCACCTGCCCCGGCCAACTTATTTCCCCGCCGGCCTCGCGATGGGGTCGACCTTCATGGCCTGGGGCCTGATCACATCGTCGGTCGTCTTCTTTGTGGGCGTCGGTCTATTCGTAGCCGCGCTGGCTGGTTGGATCACCGAACTTCGCAATGAAAGAAAAAACCAATAGTGGCGATGCACCACAGCCAACGCCGGAAGAAATTTCCCGTCGGACCTTTGTTTCCAGACTTTCCATTGCTTGCGGCGGATTGTGTGCAGCGATCATGGCGGTGCCGCTCGTCGGTTTCGTGGTGGCACCATTGTTCAGGAAGGTTCCGGATAAGTGGATACCCGTCGGCAACGTCGATGATTTTGAGATTGGCAAGACCGTGGACGTCCAGATTGCGGATCCCTCGCCGCTGCCCTGGGCTGGCATTACCGCGAAGAGCGCGGCATGGCTGCGCCGGGAAAGCGCCGATGAGTTTATTGCGTTCTCCATCAATTGCACCCACATGGGCTGCCCCGTCCGCTGGCTGCCGAATGCCGAGTTGTTCATGTGCCCATGTCATGGTGGAGTTTATTATAAGGACGGCACCGTTGCCGCGGGGCCGCCGCCTAAACCGCTCTATCGCTTCGAAGTCCGGGTTGTTAAAGGCAGTGTTCAGATCAAGTCCGCGCCGGTTCCAATTACGACTACACTATGAAATGGTTATTGCTCCAGGCATGGGGATGGATCGACGATCGGCTGGGCATCAACGACCTCATGGCCGTGTCCATGAAGCATGTGGTTCCGCGGAATGCCAAGTGGTGGTACGTCTTCGGTAGCGCGACCCTGGTGGCTTTTATTGTGCAAGTAGCAACCGGCGTGGCGCTGGCGTTTTCGTACGTGGCGTCCTCCTCGCAGGCCTATGACACGCTCGTGTTCATCACCAACAACGCGCCTCTCGGGAGATTTCTGCGGGGAATGCACTATTTCGGGGCATCGGCGATGGTGTTGATGGTGGGCGCGCACATGGCGCAAACGTTCCTCTTCGGTTCGTATAAATTTCCACGGGAAATGAACTGGACCACCGGTGTCCTGCTACTCGGCTTTACCTTGGTAATGGGGTTCACGGGGCAATTGCTGCGCTGGGACCAGAACGCCACGTGGTCGGTGGTAGTGGCCGCGGAACAGGCGGGTCGCGTTCCGCTGATCGGCGATTGGCTGGCACGATTTATTCTGGGGGGCAACAGTATTGGCGGCGCGACGCTTAGCCGGTTTTTCGCGATCCATGTGTTTATCATGCCGGCACTGATGTTTGCCTTCATTGGAATACACCTGTGGCTGGTACTGCGCCATGGCATCTCGGAACCGCCCGTGGCGGGCAAGCCGGTGAATCCAAAAACCTATAAAAAGGAATACGAGGAATTACTGCAAAAGAGCGGCCACCCTTTCTGGCCTGAGGGTGCGTGGCGCGATTTCGTTTTTGGAACAGGACTTCTCATCGCCATTGCGGCGCTGGCGCTTTTTGTGGGGCCGCCGAAACTGGACAAGCCTCCCGACCCGAGCATCCTGCAGGCGGATCCGCGCCCCGATTGGTATCTGCTTTGGTATTTTGCCGTGCTGGCCCTGATACCGCCGAAAATGGAGGGTTACGTGATGATTCTCGCGCCGGTCCTGATAGGTGTTCTGCTTTTGTTGGCGCCGATACTGAACAATCGCGGCGAACGCGCGCCTTCGCGCCGGCCGTGGTCCATTGCCGTGGTGCTGCTGAGTGTAATCATGATCGGCTCGCTCTGGATCGCCGGATCGAGATCGCCGTGGTCACCCAATTTCAACCCCGAGCCATTGACTCCCCGGATCATTGGCACAACGAACGGTCCAATTTATTTGGGAGCGCAATTATTTCAGGAGAAAGGCTGCCTCAACTGTCATCTCATCCAGGGGCACGGCGGACGGCGTGGCCCCGACCTCAGCTATATCGGCAGCCAGCTCACACACGACAATATCATCATTCGCATCGCGAATGGCGGAGTGAACATGCCCGCCTTCGGCTCGACGCTGAAGCCGGAGCAGATAGACCAATTGACAGCGTTTCTAGAGTCGAGGAAGAAGGTGTTGGGCAAACCAACGAGTCCCTGAAAGGTCCAGCCCCGGAACATTCATCCGTCAAATCACGTTTAACGGAAGAATTACTTTTTGATCGGCGGATTTTGCACGATCACGTCCTTGGCACGGGGGCCGGGGGTGACTTTAAGCTCGGTCACTTTTCCCTGCTCAACGTGGCCCTGGACTGTTGTTTGAAAGGGCGCGTGCAATTTGAAGTCCGCCTTCCAGTCTTTGGGCCACGCGGGCAGCAGGAGAATTTTCTTCCCGTCACATTGCATCAACATCAGTTGCAGAGTGGCCATGCCCGCCCCGCCGTTGTCCATGTCCGGAATCCAGTCGCTGTTTTTGGACCAGAACCAAATGAAACGCTGGTTCCCGTAGGAAGTGAATTCTTGCTGAACGACGTTTTTGGCTTCATCTGTCAAACCGAGCAGCGCCGCTTCGACGCCATCCTGTCCCCAGCACTTCCCAAAAGGATAGAGCCGCGCTGCGAATGTATTTCGCGCGAGTTCCATATCCGGTTTGCCCAGGCCGTATAGGCGATACGGAAAGACTGTGTAAAGCTCGGGGTTTTCGTGATTTTTCGGTTCGCCATATTTTTCCGCCGGCAGAATGACCTTGGTTGCGTTGGCATCGCCGCGCCCTTTTGGCGGCAATTTTCCATTGGTCGTTGTGCCGAGCGGTATTTCCGGCAAGTCGTTCAACACGTGCATCCACAGCGCGCGCTGCGATTCGGTGGTTAGCTCCTTTGGCAACGCAAGCAGGCGCGGTAAAACAGATTTTAATCCGGCGACGTCCGGCGTTGGATTGACCGCGTCTCTTTGGTAGGTTTCAATCGACTGGGATGGCGACATTAAAATCTTTCTGTCAGCGCCGCGTTTCCAATGTTGATCGTAGTACGTGACCACGGCACCGCCAAACGGAAGCAGGGAGTTTTGCGCAAAAGCAGCGTCCCGGGTATAATCGTAGGTATCGAGCATTTGCGCGAGAACCTCCAATCCGCCTTGAATATGGTAGCGCATCCATTCGCTTTGTAATTCCCGCCCCGGATTGTTCCAGCCGAAATCGTTTACATTCGGCAACCCCCAAAAAGAGATTGTTTCTATGAACGCTGCGCCGTCGTGGTGAAAATAGGTTTGTGTGCGCGCTTTTGCCAGGGGTAGGGCCTGCACGTACATTTTGAACCACGGCGCCAGCAGGTCTTGATCGCCGGTGGCAATCAGCGGCCAGTAGACAAGCCGGGTGTTTTGATTCCAGAAAGACGCGCCCCACGCGCGAAAATCAGGATCATGATTGTCGTCGCTGGAACTGACTCCATCCGGCAAGTCATGGCCGACGGTGAACAATGAGCCATTGAATTTGATGGGTTGCGCCCCGCGGCCGGCACACGCTGTCATGTAGCGTTGCATCGCATAACTTTGGGAGACCTTTTCCGCATCGGGTGCGCCCCCGACCTTGATCCAACTGCGTTCCCAAAAATCTGACCACCACTTCTCGTGTGCCTTGCGCGCGGCGGAAAGGGATATTGCGTCGGCACGCTCGCCCTCTTTATCCAATGCTTTCTGCCACTCCCGCGGTGATGCGGATTGCTGCATCAGCGCATATAAGTCGAGGCTAAATATTTTGGCTGGTCGCACTGATTTTAGAATGCGATCGCTGCTGCTTGCCAGATCGGGTCCTTTCATCATCAACCCAAAGCAGCGGTGCAGCAGCGGGTCTGGAAAATCAGGCAGGAGCGATTCCAAATGCTCTTTTTCAAAAACCAGTGGATAAATGCTGCGGGCGTTGAAGTGGCACCAGGAGACACGATTGCCATGTGCGGGCAGAACCGTGTCAGGATCGAAATCCAGGCCTTCCGGATCATTGCCCCACTCGAAAAACCCAGCCTGCTGCGTCGCGGGTTGGTCCAAATGATAATGCGTCGTTCGCCATAACTCCGCACGAGCTTCCAGTTGGGCCGGTCCGCTCATTTCGATTTCGACGTGAGCCACCGGCCGATTCGCGTCCACCCAAATCCGGGCGATATTGTCACCCGCTTGAATGCATATCGTACCGGTTTCGAGGTCCAGACTTTGTGTTGCTGCTCCCTGGATAAATGGATTCGGCGTGATGCTGAGGCGAACTCGCCCCAGCTTTAGCAACTGGCCGTTTTCGCTCCACGCATCTGATTTTGCGAGGAGGAGGACTAGGTCACCATTCTGCTCGGTCCATACATTTGCCGCTAGATCACCGTTCCCAATAGGCATTGAATCGTTTTCATTGGTGCCGAGGGAATGCCAAACAACATCGTTGTCCGCCACGAAGTGGTTTTCCTTTGCTGGCACCATCGGCAGGCCAAAGAATAAAAATGCCAGGACCAATTGTGGTTTCATTGCGGTAAACCCAGTTTTAGCGAGTGAACGAGAAAAGCGTCAAGTACCTGATCGAACCCCGGGCCGCCCGGAAAGCCATGGCCGCCACCTGGCGTCATCCAATAAGTCGCTTCAGCTCCGATGGCATGCAACTTTTCGTAGTGTTCCTTTCCGTGCAAGCCCGGAACGATCGGGTCTTTTTCTCCGTCGCAAATCAACAGCGGCGGCAAATTTTTGCGGACGTAGCCAATCGGGCACATGGATTCGTAAAGCGCTCGGCCTGTTTCGGTGTCTGGTGTGGCGCCATGGAACAAGACTCGCAGCCGTGGCCGGGAGTCATAGGGAATTTTGTCGTCCGGTCCACGAAAAAGAATTTTTCCATCGCTGTTGGTGATCACGTCATCCGGGCCCTGATTCCAAAACCGTACAAAGTCCGTCGGCGGAATAAAGCTGAAACTGCCAGAAACACCGGCGCTTACGTTTTCGAGGCCGGGCAGGGGACCGCCGTCGGGAAAGTTTTCGGGCGCCATCGCGACCATCAAGCTCAAATGTCCTCCCGCGGAACCGCCGGTCACGTCAATGCGGTCGGGGTCAATGTGGAAACGTTCGGCGTTTTTACGAATGAAGCGAATGGCATTTCTGCAATCGCGAATGTTTTCCGGGAAACCGCCTTCATGGCCGAGCCGGTATTCAATTGAAAAAACGGCAAGGCTGTGGCGTTTGAACCATTGCCAGCCTCCGACATGCCCTATTTGCCTGGCTTTGCCGCCGCCAAACCACCATCCGCCGTGGATTTCTATGATCGCCGGTGTCGGAGAAGTTGGGTTTTTCGGCAAAAATGCGTTCAACGTCAGAGATTTGCCTTCGACAGTGCCATAAACAATATCCGTCTCCGCGCGGTAAATAGGTGTGTCTGCTGCACGCAACGCCGACTGTGTCGCGAGCCAGAGAATGACGGAAAGACAGATCGAAAAAGGATTCTTCATTGTGTCAGCGTCTTGTTGCCGCATAGTGCCCTGACTCTTTTGCGGCAACCATCCTCCTTTTTGGGGATGCCCGGGCCTCCGGATGCGCAGCAATGATTTCGTTCGATCAAAGTTTTAAATGCGTTTGAACTGAACAAGGACGATCTCCGAACGGTCGGTCGAATCAAACGAGAAAGCGACCAGCGGTTGCCTGGCAACGACGCTATGGCGGCAGATGTGTTTCATGATGGAAATTTTGCACGATAGCGAGCGACAGCCTTGCAATTCTATTCGACGAAGAATCTCGAACATGGGCCGCCTCCCGGCATTCCGGGATGAATTAGCTCCTTCGGACTATTGATTTAGGGGCTGCGAAACTGGTTAATTGCAAACCATGTTCTTCCATGACGAACGTTTCCGCGGTCGCGAAGCGACCGCTTCGGTGTCGCGAATTCTTCTGATGACCATTTGCCTGGCCTCGATCCTGGTGTCTGGCGAAGCGCAAACCGCGCCGTTTTCAATTCAGCAACAAGGCGGAACCTCCTGGCTGGCGAGGCCGGACGGCGAGAAATTTTTCTCGATGGGTGTTTGCGTTGTGAATCAAGGCGTTTCCCGCGACCACTTCAATCCAACCAATCCGCCATATGCCGCGTTTCAGCACTACGCCAATTCAAATCAATGGGCCGAAGCCACGCTGAAGCGGCTTCAGTCGTGGCAGTTCACGACCGTGGGAGGATGGAGCGACTTTGCGGCTTTACGACAATGTCACGACGTGAATCTGGCATTCATACCGGTGTTGGCGGTGGGAATGTCGTGCGGTGTGCCGTGGGTGGATATGTGGGATACCAACGTCATCGCGCGGATGCATCAAATTGCGCGCGAGAAGATTTTGCCGTTGCGGGACGATCCGCATCTGCTTGGCTACTACAGCGACAATGAGATGGGATGGTGGAATGCGGCGATTCTCAAGCTGACACTGCAGCAACCGTCGACCAGCGGTCAGAGGCAGCGTTTAATGCAACTGCTCCGGGAGACTTACCATAACGACTGGGCGGAACTGCTGAAGGATTTTGAACCGGATGGCGCCAGCAGTTTCCAGGAACTCGAACAAGACGGGATGCTTTACCTCCGGCCAGGCAGCCAGGGCATCCGCGTTTATCGCCGCTTCTTAGGCATGATGGCCGAACGTTACTATTCGCTCGTGCGCGAAATCATCCGGGCCTATGACCCGCGCGGATTAATTTTGGGCGATCGCTATCAATCCTTTTATTATCCTGAAGTGGCACAGGCTTCGGGGCAGGGCGTGGATGTGGTTTCGATGAATCTAAACGCTGCCTGGAACAACGGCACCTTTCCGCGTTTCTATCTGGATACACTGCATGGTTTAAGCGGACGACCGGTGATTGTGAGCGAGTTCTATATGTGCGCGGAGGAGAACCGCACGGGCAACAGGAATTTAACGAGCACATTTCCCGTGGTGGCTACGCAAAGAGAACGCGCCGCCGGGTTTCGCAACACGCTCGAAGCACTTGCGCGCCTGCCCTATGTTGTCGGAGCGGACTGGTTTGAATATTATGACGAACCTCCTTACGGGCGAGATGATGGCGAGGACTATAACTTCGGCCTGGTGGACATCCATGATAAGCCTTACGAATTGCTGACGGCTGCGGCGCGGCAGGTTCATCCAAGGAAGATCAAAAATGCTCAGCGATTCTCAGATCCTGATGCTTCAGTTGGAGTTCCGCTTGCGCCGTCCGACCCACTCGGGCATTTTACCATCCGACTCGCGTTGAAGGACTGGGATCGTGGACGTGGATTCGTCAAGCCGATTTCCAAATTTCCGGTCGCGGACTTGTACGTGTGCTGGAACCGGGATGCAGTCTATTTGGGATTGTATGCGCAGGACTTCGCCGAGGCTGATTATTATCGCGACAAAATCATTCCCGAAGTGGATCGCGCGCAGTGGATGGTGACGATCGGGGACGGCCACGAGGTGATTCAGGTCCGGCTCGGTCCTGGCGGATCGCCGGTCTGTAATCAGCCGGGTGTTCGCGTCGTGAATCTCTCGGGAGTCTACATGAACACCCGAAACATCGCCGCGATCGAACTTCCCACGAAACTGTTTGGCAAAACCAAGTTCAAGCCAGGCGATGCAATAGAATTTAACTCCACATACTTCACGCATGCGCGAGCAGAGTCCGTTCAGTGGGGAGGCAAATTTACCTTGCGCGATTGAACGCCTGATGCTGATTCGCCGGAGCTGTCGTGATCTCGTTGGGAAGCAGAGCTTGTTGTGTTTCGAGTGACGCCTTCGCGGATTTAAGTCCGGGAGAGTCCGCTTGGATGGTCAGAAGACCTGGCGCGCCCGATGACTGGACAATTGCCAGGCACAAACCATTGAAGGCGCTGCGTTGTTTGGCTTTGTCCGGTTCGTGGGAGCACGGATCGCCGTTGCCTACACCCAACAATTGTCCCGGGCCGGTCACTTTAAAGGAAACCAGATTCGTGGCGACAGGAACAGTGTGGCCTTGAGCGTCAACGATTCTTACTGTGACAAGGGAAATATCGGTTCCATCGGCATCGAGGACTTTTCGGTCAGGTTCGAGAACGACGGCGGCAGGTTCACCGGTTGTTTCCACCCTGGTCCGGGCTGCAACATTGCCTTTGTCATCGCAACCGACGGCATTCAGCGTGCCTGGCGCGTATTTCACTTTCCATTCCAGATGCGAATATTGCGGCATGGCCTTTTTGCCCAGGCTCTGTCCATTCAGGAACAACTCCACGTCCTTGCAATTGCTGTAGCACCAAACGTCAATGTCCTGACCCTCCTTGCCGCTCCAGTTCCAATGCGGAAGCAGGTGAAGCACAGGTTTGTCACTCCAGCAGGATTGATAGTAAAAGTAGGAATCTTTGGGGAAACCGCAGAGGTCCATGATGGCGTATTGCGAACTCACCGCGGGCCAGGCGAAGGGAGTTGGCTCGCCTCGATAATCAAAACCCGACCACACAAAGCCACCTGCCATCCAGGGCCGTTTGGCCACCTCACTCCATGCCGTTTCGGCAGTCTCGGCCCAATCCGGCGCATTGACGTCATAGGCCGCCACCTGGCAAAGCGCAGGGTCGCCCTGATAACGTTCCGTGTCCTTGGGGACCATGAATGGCTCGCGCGCATAAACGCCGCGAGTATTGACCGCCGCTGCGATTTCCGTGCAGATCATGGGCATTTTCGGAAACCGCCGATGTATCGCGTCATACGTGTCCGGGTGGTAATTAAAACCCTGCACGTCCAGCACGCTGGTTAAGCCGTGGCCGATGCCATTGTTCATGGCGGCGGTGACGGGCCGGGTGTCGTCCAATTGGCGGATTAGATTTATCATTGCGCGGCCCTGACGAGCGCCGACTTCGCTGCCCTGTTCCTTTTCTTCATTGCTGATCGACCACAGCACAGTGCAGGGATGATTTCGGTCGCGCTTCACGAGCGTTTCCAGTTGCCCAAGGATTTCGGGCGAATCGCCCAGGTGACGATTTTCCGCCATGACCAGCATGCCCAATCGGTCGCAGGCCTCGAGAAGTTCAGGCGCCATCATGTTGTGAGAAAAGCGCATGGCATTCGCGCCCAGTTCCTTGAGTTTTTGGACGCGCAATTCATAGAGGCGATCCGGCAGCGCTATGCCAAGGCCGGCGAAATCCTGATGGTTGCAGGTACCTTTAATCTCAACTCTTTTCCCATTTAGAAAAAACCCCTGGTTGGGATCAAAGCGAATCGTGCGAACGCCGAAATCCGTCGCGATCTGATCCACAATTTTCCCGCCCAGCAACACACTGGTGCGCAAGTGATAGAGATAAGGATGCTCACACGACCATAAATTCGCGCGCGGCAATGCCATCGCCTGTTGAAAATTGTAGCTGGCACCTGCATCGATGTGATGGGCCACTCGTGCGTGCGCGACCACGACGCCATCGGCGTTAATGACTTCGCTTAAAAGCACGGCCCGGTCCGAAGCGGCAGCATCGTTCGCCACGGTTGTGGTTATCTGCAAGCGTGCATCGGCCTGCACGCCATCCCGGGGATCGCTCACATTGCTGACCACGTGCACGCCTTGAGGCGACACGTGCGTGGGAGCGACTGAAATCAGCCGCGTATGCCGGTAGATTCCGCCCCCTTCGTACCACCAGCCTTCGAATTGTGTTGGATCAACACGAACAACCAGGAGATTGTCTGCCCCGGGTTTCGCAATATCAGAAATATCGTACTGAAAACTCGTGTAGCCACTTGAGTGCCGCCCGAGAAAATGACCGTTCAGCCACATTTGGCTGTCCCGGTAAACGCCGTCAAATTCCAGCCACAATCGCCGGCCTCGATCCGCGGCCGAAATTGGAATGGTTTTGCGATACCACGCCGGCTCAACCGGCAGATACCCGTGCGCTTCGTCCGCTTTCGGATCAAATGTCCCCTCAATGATATAATCATGAGGAACATTCACCTTTTGCCACGTGGAATCGTCATACGCGGGCTTAACAAAATCCTGTGTAGGCTCCAAATCCTGGCTGCCGCGCGGATCCAGCAAAACGCCGAGAACATCTCCGCGATGGAATCTCCAGTCAACGTCGAGGGAAGTGATTTGGCGTGGGGCAGCGGATGCGCTCGCAATTGCGGCGGCGAGCACGAAAACCGAAAGACGAAAGCGACTCATGATACAGGCACAGTGTGCCACTTCATAAAAATCGAAAGAATAGTCCAATTGAGCTATAGGTCACTCACCGAAATCCTGTTAGGTATGCGGCCATTGATGATTTGGAAATCCGTTCTTGGTTTATTGAGATCCTCCGCATGGCTGCTTTCGGCATTGATCGTGTTCGTTGCTTTCCATTCCGACGGCGCTGATGCCCAAACGAAGAATCGTTATGAATCGTTTCGCTTTGGCGTATGCTATTACCCGGAGCAATGGCCGGAAAGTCTTTGGGAAGACGATGCGCAACGGATGCAGGACTGCGGCGTAAACACGGTGCGTCTGGGTGAATTTGGCTGGGCGCTGATGGAGCCGCGCGAGGGTCATTACGATTTCAGTTTGTTCGACCGTGCCATGGACACGCTTGGCCGTCATGGAATTAAGACCATCTTCGGCACGCCGACCGCCGCGCCACCGAAATGGCTCACGCAGAAATATCCGGAGGTTCTCGGTGTGTTGGAAACGGGCGAGCGAGTGAATGACCAATCGCGCCGGCAATATAATTACAACAGTCCGGTTTATCGGAGGTTCTCGCGGAAGATTGTCGAGGCTCTCGCGCGTCACTGCCGGGATAACACGAACATCATCGGGTGGCAGATTGACAATGAAATGAACAATGAAAATCCCGAGGATTTCAGTGACAGCACCCGCGTGGCGTTTCGTGCATGGTTGCAGCAAAAATACCACGCGCTGGATGAATTGAATGCGCGCTGGGGCACGGTGTTCTGGAGCCAGACTTATTCCGACTGGAACCAGATTGATCTTCCTTTCCCCACGCCTGCGTATCACAACCCGGCGTTGATGCTGGACTTCAAGCGGTTTATTTCCGCTTCGGCAACCAGCTACCTGAACGATCAGGCGGAAATCCTGCGTCGCTACCGGCCGGACGATTTCCTGACTCACAACGGTGCCTTTAAGAATATTAACTACTACGACTTCAGCCGCGCCCTGGACCTGCACGCCTTCGATAACTATCCTACGTTCGAGGCCACTCCACGCTATCCGACGGGCGCGGCCCTCACTCTTGTGCGCAGCTTCAATGGCCGCATGATGATCATGGAAGAACTGGCGGGACCCGCCGGCCAAACCTATATGTTGCGCACACCTGCGCCTGGCCAAACGCGGCTTTGGGCGATGCAGACGATTGCGCATGGCGCGGACGGGCTGTTGCATTTTCGATGGCGATCGGCTGAGCGCGGGGCGGAGGAATACTGGTATGGCGTGCTCGATCACGACAATGTGCCGCGCGCGCGGTTCGAGGATTTCGAACGGGAAGGGCAGGAGATGAAGAAGCTCGGCCCTCAGATCCTTGGGTCTAAGGTTGTTTCGGAGATCGCAGTCATCAAGGACTTCGAGGACGAGTGGGTGTTTGATCATCAGTATTTGACTTCGGAGATAAAGGTCAGCGCGGTTTATGATGCGCTGTTCCAGGCCGCATCGGAGCAGCGGCACAACATTGATTTTGTCAGCCCAACCGCAGACTTGAGCAGATACAGGCTGGTCTTTGCTCCGCAGTTGTCCCTGATGGATCGCGATCTGGCGAGCCGGCTGCAGAAGTTTGTCGAAAACGGCGGCACGCTCGTCATGTCGGCGCACAGCGCGATCAAGGATCGGGACAACGCCTTCACCATGGCGACGATTCCCGTGGGTTTGACGAATGTTTTTGGCGCTGAGCTCGACTCTTTTCAAACCTATCCGCCGCCGTCCGGCACGAATAATTCTGTCCGTTTCGATGACGGCAACGCCGTGCCGGTGAGTGTCTTTGCCGAAACGCTGCGTCCGACGACGGCGCGCGTGATAGCGCATTGGGCCGGGGATTTTCTGAAAGACTCGCCTGCGGTGACGGAGCAACCATTTGGAAAAGGCAGAGCAGTTTACTACGGCTCGCTGTTCAACGTGGATGCGGCGCGTTACCTCGTTGGGCGTTATGCCCGGGAACTTGAGTTAAAGCCATTGCTGGACAACGTGCCTGATCAGGTTGAGGTGACCTGCCGTACGAAGGGCGCCACTAACTTTTATTTTCTACTCAACCACGGAGATTCCGCGACAACCGTGAACGTGAGCGGGGGCTTTTGGGACATCCTGACCGACCAAATGTCTCCCGCGAGCATTACTTTGCCTCCGTATGGTTACGAAGTACTCGCGCGTGACGATCGTTCACCCGCAGGATCCTGAAGAATGAGTTTTAAAGACCATTTCCCGAAAGATAAGCGCGTGCTCCAAGAGTTGGTCATGCAGCGGGAGTTTTGGGCGCGACGGATTCTAATGCTCGTCTGCACATTGTGCTGCATCGCAAACTCCCACGCCGCTCCGCCAAACATGTCCTCGGCGGAAATCGACCGGAAAGTGGCGAGCACGCTCAAACACATGACCGTCAAGGAGAAACTTGGCCAGCTCCAACAGCTCTGCGGCACATGGGACGGCGATGCTCTGCCCGAAGATTTCGAATTGGCCCGCCAGGGAAGGCTGGGATCCACCATCTTTATTCGCGGCGCCAAACGCACCGTGGAATTGCAACGGGTCGCTGTGGAGGAATCAAGATTGCACATACCGATTCTGTTTGCCTTTGATGTCATTCATGGCTACCGCACGATTTTTCCAGTGCCGCTTGGAGAAGCGGCCAGCTGGGACCCGCCTGGCGCTGAACGTGCCGCGAGCATCGCCGCTGCCGAAGCATCGGCTGGAGGCGTGCGTTGGACGTTTGCTCCGATGGTGGATATAGCACGCGATCCTCGCTGGGGACGGATCGTGGAAGGAGCGGGAGAAGATCCGTATTTGGGCATGGCCATGGCGGTGGCGCGCGTTCGAGGTTTTCAAGGAATAAACTTCGGTCTTCCGGACAAAATTGTCGCCTGCGCCAAACACTGGGTGGCCTATGGAGCGGCGGAGGGCGGACGCGATTACAACACTGCGGAAGTCTCCGAACGGACCTTGCGCGAAATCTACTTTCCTCCTTTCAAAGCAGCGCTGGACGCGGGTGTCGGCACGTTCATGAGCGCCTTCAACGACCTCGATGGCGTCCCGGGTTCGGTGAACTCGTTTACTCTTTCCAAAGTGCTGCGGGGCGAATGGCATTTTGACGGCTTGGTCGTCAGCGATTACAACGCTGTGAACGAACTGATTGCGCATGGGGTAGCGGCTGACGGAAAGGACGCGGCGGCTCAGGCGCTCAACGCCGGCGTCGATATGGAGATGTTCAGCCGCCTCTACAATGAATATGGTGGAGAATTGATAAAAGAACGAAAGCTCTCCGAGAGGACAATTGATGAGGCGGTGCGGCGCGTCCTGCGGCTGAAATATCAGCTCGGTTTGTTCGAGCGTCCCTACGCTGACGAGGCGCATGAGAGCGCCACGCTTCTCAACCCAGCGCACTTGAAAGCGGCGCGCGATTTGGCGGCACGTTCGTTTGTGCTGCTAAAAAACGAGCATGGAACCCTGCCACTGAACCCGGAACTGAAATCAATTGCCGTCATTGGCCCGCTCGCCGATGACTCGCGAAGCATCCTCGGCTCGTGGTGCGGCGATGGACGGAAAGAGGACGCGGTCACGTTGCTCGCCGGCATTCGCGCAAAGCTCCCGGCCACGACCAAAATCAACTATGCCAAAGGCTGCGACGTTGCGGGCAATTCGACCGAAGGTTTTGGCGAAGCCGAGAACGCCACCAGGCAATCTGATTTCGTCATTGTTGCAGTCGGCGAAACGGCTGATATGTCAGGCGAGGCGGCGTCCCGCAGTTCGCTCGATTTGCCGGGTCGGCAGCTTGAACTGATTCAAGCCATTCAGGCGGTGGGAAAATCCTACGCGGTGGTGCTGATGAACGGACGGCCGTTGTCGATTAATTGGGTCGCCTCCAATTCTCCCGCCATCTTGGAAACGTGGTTCGCTGGCACGCAAGGCGGCAACGCCATCGCCGATGCGCTCTTTGGCGACGCGAATCCGGGTGGCAAACTTCCCGTGACGTTCCCGCGCTCCGTCGGCCAGGTTCCCATTTATTATAACCACAAGAACACCGGCCGGCCTGCCGGCTCCGACCCCAAGTCGCCATTGCCATATCTCGATATTCCCTGGACGCCGCTTTTTCCGTTTGGCTATGGGCTCAGCTATACATCGTTTGCCATTTCCAATTTGCAGCTGAGCGCCGGTCGAATTCGGCCGGACGGGTCAATTACTGTCAGCGTCGAAGTCAAAAACACCGGTGACCGCGCCGGCGATGAGGTCGTGCAATTATATATTCATCGCCTTGTCGCGAGTGTGACGAGGCCCGTTAAGGAGTTAAAAGGTTTTCAGCGAGTCAGCTTAAAGCCGGGCGAAAGCCGCCGTGCGGAATTTTCGCTCGGGCCGCGGGAACTTGGATTTTATGACCGCGCCATGCGTTTCGCAGTTGAGCCGGGGGAAATTCGCGTAATGGTCGGCGCAAGTTCTGAAAGCGGCTTGGAATCGAGCTTTGAAATTGTTCAGCCATAGCTGACAGAAAGAGATGAACCAGTCGCTTTCCTGGTTGGCTTCGTTTCTTTTTTCCTGCACACTAATTATGTAGATTTGTGTTAGCCAGCTTGAATGCCCCATGACCTTCCGTGTCTTCAAACTTCCTCGGCGCGCGATCCTGCTGACCGTGGTTTTGGCAGCGGTCGCGGCCTGTGAAAGCCGGGCTGCTGAATTGGTCGGCACGAATTCGTCAATGCCTGCACAGATCGCCGCGGATTTTCCAACCCTGACCAACGCCGAACAAATTCATCGCCTCACCCGGCAGGAAGCCGCAACCGGCCGCCACGTGCTGATTCGCGGGGTTGTCACATGTACCTTGCCTCAGTTCGGGGCGGTCGTCGTGCAGGATGGACCAACGGGCATCTATATCAACAATCTCAAGCCGGATACCGGCGTTCTGCCCGAGGTCGGGGCATTGGTCGAAGTCGAAGGCGTAACTGATCCGGGTGATTTTGCGCCGCGCATTCGCGTTTCCCGGATTACCCGTCTCGGCACTGCTGAATTGCCTGCGCCGGTGCATCCTTATTGGGACCAGATGATTAACGGCAGCCTCGATACCGAATTCGTGGAGATCGAGGGAATCGTCAACGGGGTTGTTCCTGTTCTTGAAAGTGATGTCCCCTACCAACACGTCACGCTGCGCACGCACGACGGCAAGATCAACGTCCTCGTTTTCAATGCAAACGGTGATACGAACGAGGTCGTTTTGAAAAGCAGCGAGAACGCACTTATTCGGATGCGCGGTTGCTTGTTTGCCTCTTGGGATGGGACGACTCACCACGTCAATGTCAACGAGATCCGCATGTACAACCCGTCCGTCTCCATCGTCGAACCGGCGCCTTCGGATATTTTTGCGGACGCTTTGAAAAGCATTCCCGATTTGCTGCTGTTCGATCCGCGTGCCAGCGCTTTGAGGCGGGTCAAAGTCTCAGGACAAATCATGCACTATGGGGAAGGCGAGTATTACGCCATGGACGGAACCAACGGCTTTCGCTTTATTCCCAGGAAGCCTGTTCATTTCGGCGTCGGTGAACTGGTGGAAGTCGTTGGTTTTCCCGCGCTCACCGGACCATCGCCGGTTTTGCAGGAGGCCATCGCGCGAAAGGTTGGCGTCGCGCCATTGCGTGATGCTCGCCCCCTGGGCACAAACGGATTGTTCCGGGCTCAAAACGACGCGGTGCGCGTCAAAATAGAAGGCGTTTTGTTGAACGTGAGCCAGGACCATCGGACTCTCGAAATGCAATCCGGTTTGCAACGGTTCGCCGCACGGCTCGACGATTCCAGTGAATCGGACCCTCCTTCGGCGAGGGCTGGCGGCGCGACCAAGCTCGATTTTCCGGTCGGCAGCCGGCTGGAGTTGACTGGTGTTTACGCCGGCAACGGTGGCAACCGCCCTGCCAGCGAGGACGTCGCCAGCTTTGAACTATTGCTGAACTCCCTGGCGGATATCCAAATGCTGGCCCGGCCGCCATTTTGGACTTTGGAGCGAACGTTGGTTTTGGTCGGCGTGCTTTTGGGGATTCTGGCCTTGTCACTCGTCTGGATTCGGTTGCTGCATCATGAAGTTCAACAGCGCACGGTGCAGCTTCAAACCGAGGTGCACAATCGCGAGCAGGCCGAACGGCAGCACGCGCTGGCGCAGGAACGCGCCCGCATCGCGCGGGACCTGCACGATGATCTGGGAAGCAGTCTGACTGAAATTTCCATGCTGGCGACTGCGGGCCCCAGCCAAAAGCTGCCGGTAAATGAGTCGGCTGAGCGCATGGAGTCAATTGCCGGAAAATCCCGTTCCCTGGTGAAAGCGCTGGATGAAATTGTTTGGGCCGTGGATCCCGAGCGCGACACTCTCGCTTCAATGGTGCGGTACTTGGCGAGTTACGCGGAGGAATATCTGACGGGAATGAAAATCGCCTGCCGGGTCCAGATTCCGAATTCATCCAATGATCGGCCGGTCCTGGGCCAGGTGCGTCACCATCTTTTCCTCGCCGTCAAAGAGGCGCTCAACAACGCCGTCCGCCATGGTCGCGCTACGGAGATTGGATTCCGTGTCCGCGTGCTGGAAGACCGGCTGTGCCTGGTAATCAGCGACAACGGCACCGGCTTCGATCCTTCAGACCGTTCGGAGGGGCACGGCCTGTCAAACCTGCGTGGACGGTTGGAGCAAGTCCACGGTTCCTCCAAAGTTGAAACATCTCCGGGCGTTGGCACGACCGTTTCGCTCGAAGTCCCGTTTTCCGCGTTTTGCGATGCTGTATGACAACTGTTGCGATTGTTGAAGATAATGCCACCATCCGAAACACGTTTCGGCAATGGATTGAGGCGGTGCCGGATTTTCGTTGTGCCTGCGCATGTGCTTCCGCTGAGGAAGCTCTCATCGAGATCCCGCGCCACAAGCCGGACGTCGTCCTCATGGATATTCATTTGCCGCCTGGAGAGACAGGCATCGCCTGCACCGCCCAACTCAAAGAGAAGCTTCCCAGTGTTCAGGTGATCATCGTCACGGTTTATCGCAATCACGAATTGATATTTCAGGCCCTGGAAGCGGGCGCGTGCGGCTACCTCTTAAAGCGTTCGAGCCCGGACGAGTTGTTGAAAGCCATCAACGAAGTGCGTTCCGGTGGAGCACCGATGACCGGAGAAATTGCGCGGATGCTGGTCGAGGCTTTTCAAAAGAAGCCGGGCAGTTCTGCCTCCGGCGAGGGATTGACGCAGCGCGAAGAGGAGATTCTTGGCTTCCTGGCCGAGGGCCTGAGCAACAAGGAAATCGCCGACCGGGTCAAGATCAGTTACGACACCGTCCGCGCGCACCTGCGGCATATTTACGAAAAGCTTCACGTCCGCGGGCGAACGGAAGCCGTGAAAAAATACCTGACGTCGCCAAAAGCCGTGACCATGAAAATGCGTGGGGAGACGCGTCCATCGGAGAATTTGGGTCGCTAAAACATCGCATGTATCAGCAATTCAGTGCTTATCAGCTTCTTTCCGGCAGTAGTCCAATCGAGCAATAGCGGTTTGCGGGACATTTGGTAAATTCATCTCGCACCTGAAATTATGTTGTCTTTGAATAAACCCCGCAGCCCCCGACCGGATACAAGCGAACGAAGCCACGGCACATTAAAGAAACCAGGCGCGTTCACTCTAATTGAATTGCTCGTGGTGATAGCCATTATTGCGATTCTCGCAGCCATGTTGCTGCCTGCGCTGGCCAAAGCCAAAATCAAGGGCCAGGCAACCCATTGCATGAATAACAGCCGGCAACTGATGCTGGGCTGGATTCAATATTACAACGACAACGATGATAAGCTCGTCAATAATTACGGCCTTCAGTTCGCCGCCTTCGAAGAACAAAATAAGACTTACCGCAGTTGGGCCAACGACTATATGACATGGTCTGCCACGGACCCGCTAGGCAATCGAGTGGATGACCTCGATGGCCTCACGCAGGCGCCGTTCTTCCGGTACTCTGGAAGTGTGGCCCTTTACAAATGTCCGGCCGACAATTATGTCAGTCAGCAGCAATCGGCAGCCGGGATTGCGACCCGTCCGCGTTCTTATTCCATGAACATATTCTTCGGCGCCAACACGCCGACAGACACGAGCCCCACGAGCCAAAGCTTTCCGACGTACCGACAATTCCTGAAGGCGGCCAACATCACGACTCCCGCTGACTTATTCGTCACGTGCGACGAGCATCCCGACAGTATCAACGACGGCTGCTTGCAGGAGGATCCTCATTTGGACATCACGCAATGGAGTCCACCCCATTGGAACGACCTGCCGGCCACGTACCATGGCGGCGCAGGCGGGTTTGCCTTTGCCGATGGGCATGCAGAAATCCACATGTTCAGGAGCAAAACCTGCACCATCCTGCCCGTCACATACCAGCCGTTTCAACAAGTTCCGTACACCTCCGATCCCACAGATGCCGGGGCTCAGGACATGTTATGGGTTGGAACCCGCTCAAGCGTGCCGTTCCATTGACTCGATGCGTTTACGTTCAAAACAAGCTTCTTGATGAAGCCGCAATAAAGCAAATAAACCGCTTATGAAAAGTCACTTCACAGTGAATCGCAGCGCCGCAATCGCGTGTGCTGTGGCTGGCGCTGCAACGATGTTGAACGACCATTGCGCAGCCCAAAGCTATGTTGCCGCGGACTATGCCACCAACTCCATCTACAACGGAGGCTGGACTTCTGGACAAAATGGCGGATACGGTTTCGGCGCATGGAGTTTTAATGCGACTGATAACACTCCCGACGGTCAATATCAGGGAATAAGCAGCTCATCCTCTTTGGGGACGGCCTGGACGCTGTTGGATCAGTCCTCCAGCTCTGGTCTCGCCAATGCGGGTCGATCCATTCCCGGCGGGTTGCAAGTTGGCCAGACGTTTCAGGCAATCATCCAGAATCCGGTCAACAATGCCGGCATTTATACGTATCGCGGTTTTGACATTCTTTTTACCAGCGGATCCGACAACAATCCCGGCGGCGCCAATGCTTCCGCCCTCCGACTCACGGTGTTCGACTATTTCAATCCCTCAATGATCTGGAGTGTTACTGATGCGAATAATTCCGGAGGTTACAGAACCGGCGTGTCTGCCATGACTACCGGCGCATCGGGAATGATTATTGCCCTCACGCTCAATTCGACCAATTCCTACACGCTCAACATGGCCCCCGTGAGTGACCCAAACAATCCATACTTTACCTATTCCGGCACTCTTATCGGGGGAACAAACCTGCCCATTAATTTTATCAATTTTCGTGAATGGAATACTGCTTCCAGCGGGCTCACTGACACGGCTGATAACTTTGGAATCAGCGCGATGACCATTCAGGGCCCGCCGCCGGGTCCGATGTTGAACGCCCAGCTGTCTGGCACGAACCTGGTTGTATCATGGACGAATGCTCCCAATTTCGTCCTGGCCTCCAGCCCAAGCCTGACAAATGGGTCTGCCTGGAGCACGAATCTGCCGGCGCCAGTTGCGATCGGTAGTCAAAACTTTGTGACCAACCCGATCTCAGGCCCGCAGCAGTTTTACCGTTTGCAACTGGCCCCATCTCAATAAGGCCGCAACTCCGAGTGCCTCCGGCTAATCGAATGAGTTATCAGCAACCCGACCTTTCGCGGAGGAAATTCCTGGGAACAGTTTCGCTGGCCGCGGCGGGGTTGGCGATGCCGAAAGCCTTGCTCGCAGAGCAATTGCCACAGGGCCTTCGCCTGGCGCCGCTCGCGCAGTTTGATTATGGTGATGTCACACTTTCGAGCGAATTGCACGAGAAACAATTGGAAGAAACCCATCGTGTCCTGATGGGACTAAGCGACGACAGCCTGCTGAAACCGTTGCGTCAAATGAGCGGTCAGCCGGCTCCCGGCGAGGATATTGGCGGCTGGTATCGTTACAATCCTGATTACAAGTATGGCGACCCGGACGGGTTCGCCCCGAGTTGCACGTTTGGTCAATGGGTGTCTGCACTTGCCCGGATGTACGCCATCAAACGGGACGAAGCGACCCGCCAAAAAGTGCTGCGACTGAATCGCCTTTATGCCAAAACCATTTCGGGCGATTATTATGACAAGAATCGATTCCCGACGTATTGCTACGACAAAATTGTTTGCGGGCTGGTCGACTCGCACAAATATGCCGGCGACCGCGATGCTTTCTCGATCCTTGACCATACCACCGACACCGCCTTGCCTTATTTTCCAGGGCACGCGGTGGAGCATGGAACCGCCTGGCGGCCAAACAAGGATTTCCTCTGGACCTGGGACGAGTCCTATACAATTTCGGAGAATCTTTTTCTGGCGTATCAGCGCGGTGCCGGGAAGCGATATCGCAAGCTGGGGCGGCAATACCTTGATGATGCATATTACGATCCATTAGCCGCGGGCTGGAACGATCTCGCGGGGCGGCACGCCTACAGCCACGTCAATTCCCTGGGTTCGGCCATGCAGGCGTACCTCACGCTGGGCAGCGAGAAATATTTCCACGCGGCGCAAAACGGCTTTGACATGCTGGCGAAACAAAGCTTCGCCACGGGAGGATGGGGCCCCGATGAGACACTTTGCGCCCCCGGCAGTTCGGACCTTTACAATAGTCTCACCAATACTCACGCCAGCTTCGAGACACCGTGCGGTTCCTACGCGCACTTCAAACTCACACGATACCTGTTGCGAGTCACGCGCGATTCCCGATATGGCGACAGCATGGAGAGGGTGATGTATAATACCGTGCTCGGGGCAAAACCGCTCATGCCGGACGGCCGGACCTTCTATTATTCCGATTACAATTTCAAAGGCAGAAAATTCTACCGGGACAACCAGCATTGGGCGTGCTGTTCAGGCACGTTGCCCCAGGTCGCAGCCGATTATCGCATCAACACCTACTTCCGCGATCCAAATGGCGTTTGGGTGAATTTGTACATCCCATCCACGTTGCGCTGGAAACAAAACGGGGCGGAGATTGTCCTCAATCAATCCAGCCAGTACCCGTATGACGGCGCGGTGCAATTTGATCTCCAGACTTCACGGGTGAGAGATTTTACAATAAATTTCCGCATTCTCGCCTGGGCCACAGGCGCTTCGATTTCGGTGAACGGACGCCGCGTGCCGTCTGAAATTATTTCCGGTACCTTTGCAGCCGTGCGCCGCGAATGGAACACTGGCGACCGCGTCGAGTTGATTTTGCCGATGACGACGCGGCTCGAGCCCATTGACCAGCAGCATTCGGACACGGTCGCGCTGCTCCACGGGCCGCTTGTGTTGTTCGCCATCACAGACACAGCGCCTACAGTGACACGGGCAAATCTGCTGGCCGCGAAAAGAACCGGCCGGCGAAGTTGGGAGGCGACAGCTGGCGGGATGCCATTAAAACTGCTGCCCTTCGTTGAAATTGCCGATGAGCCGTATTCGACCTATTTGCGGGTGAACAGCTAAATCTAAAAGCGAGACATGAAAAAATTCCTGTGGGCCAAAGCCGCGCTTCTTCTCGGCTTTGGTTGCGCCACAGTTTTTGCCGACCGGAGCTTTTTGGTTCTTAATGGAGGCTTCGAAAAAGGACTGACCGCCTGGAACGCCAGCGGAGCCGTCCATCTGGAAACCAACAGCCCATTGGAGGGCAAGGCTTCGGCCATCCTCGGCCCTGGCCCCGGCTCGCTCTCGCAACGAGTTGAGATCGGCAGTGGGAATGATTTCACCCTGTCCGCCATGGTGCAATCCGCACACACCAACGGATACGTTTTTGCCATTCGTTTTCTGGACAAAAACGGGCGTGAGGTGATGAGGGCTGATTCATTAGATGACATCCAAAGGGACAAAAAAGATCCGCGCAAGTTCACCCACTTCATGCAGGCACACCCGCTGACGAAGTGGATGGAGATCGTGTTTTCCAAAGACGCCTCGCCCGGTTCCATCACGGTGGACCAAGTGAAACTCGAGATGATGGACGAAAACGCCGCCGACCTGAAACCAACGTGCAATCTAGACGAAGTGATGCAGCCGTTTTGGCTTGGCAAAAGAATCAACAAAGAAGCCGTCCTGATGCTTTCAACCAATGGCGAACCGGCTTCCGGCCAGTTGATGTTTCAACCAACGCGAATCATCTCGGTCCAGAACTACGGCCTGGCTACAAATTATTCCGAAGGCACGGACTACGCTCTCGACGGCCGGACATTAGTTTGCGCTGCGTCATCGCGAATGACGCGGGTCCGAAGTGAAGACCTGCTTAAAGGGGAGTATCAGTGGAATGTTGTCGGCGGCAAACAGGTGATGGTGACCTATGAACATGATGATAGCTGGACTCATCCAATTCCAGCGTTCCTCGGAGATGGTTTGCCACACACCCTCGGAAAACTTCAAAAGCACGTCCCTCTGACTGTGGTGGCCTACGGAGACAGCATCACGCATGGGCTGGGCGGAAGTCGCCTGTCACACGTTCGGCCGTACTTGCCGCCCTGGCCCGAGCTTTTTGTGCATCGCTTGAAAGAGATTTATCGCGACAGGAAGATCCAATTTTTCAATTCCGCGCAAAGCGGTGCGGATTCCAAATGGGCTGCCAAGTATGCCGAACCTATGGTTGCCTCCTTGAATCCCGACCTCGTGATCGTCGCCTTCGGGCAAAATGATTTCTGGAGCATTCCGGCGGACACGTTTTCAAATAATATCGCGAGCGTCATTAAAACCGTTCGCCGTCAAAATCCGAGCGCGGAGTTTCTCCTGGTCTCCACTATGCGCTTCGATCCCGCTTACACGACCAACGCGCAGTACTGGAATGTTGTCGGAGATTACGCTGCCCGTTTGAAGGCGTTGACTGGTCCAGGCGTGCAATTCGTGGATATGACCGCCATCAGCGAGTGGGTGTATGCGGCCAAAAAACCGAAGGACTGCGTCAATGACCCGCTTCACCCGAACGATTACCTCGCTCGCTGGTACGCGCAAAGCCTTGTCGCGGCTTTGGATACTTCCGAACGATCCTCCGCTCCAAACGGAAGCGCCGAACGCGCAACCTTCGACGCCGCGCCGGACGGAATCCCGCTGGCCGAAGGCAATGGATTGATGTGGGAAGACCCGCGGGAGATACACTCCGTCATCGTAGATTTCGCCGAACCTGTTTCGGCAAAATCAAAACCGCGGCTCGAGTATTGGGGAAGCCATTGGCCGCAAGAGCATTTGCCCAAAGACCAGGAATTGGGCAACGGCTGGTCCGGTTGGATGGAACTCGGAAATTGGTACAACGGCGGATGGCGCATGGCCGACGCGGTGCAATCCAATTCCGGCCAATCCGTTCAGTTCGCCTTTCGACCGATCAACGAGCGTGAATTTCCGAATCTCACAAATTATGCGTCCACGGGACGATTCACGCTTAAAATTCGCGTCACGGCAGATCAGGCTCTGCCAAAAATTCTGCGGATTCGCGCTCTGACCGATTCCACTCTCGCGGATCGCGGCGTGCGGATTGCCTGGGAGCACGCTCCTGGCAAAGCAGATGTTCAGACTGAAGCTTTCAATGGACATATTCTGAGCGCTGCGACAAAGGGACGCATCTCTACGTTGCAGGTTCGTACTGCCGTCAATAGCGATCCGAATACCTTTGATCGCACTCTTGTCACCGTAAGAAATGGCACCAATACGTTCACTTTCAAAGTGGATGATTTGAGCGCGGGAGCGCTTTTCCTGCCGGAGTTCGGCGCGGCAGTGCTCCCGGCCAGTGATAAGCGTGATTTCTCTGCCGTCGCCGCCGATGTGCGACGCGCCGGCCAAAGGACTTTATATGACCGCATCGCCGATCTCCCCGAGCAAACGTGGACCTCGGCATGGAACGGCATGCCGCCAAAAAAAACACGCATCTCCTTCATCATCGGAATGGATGGCTCCCGCCAGAAATTCTGCGTCGATCGTGACGGCCTGCTTTCGTTCCGTCGTAACGACCACTTCATGGAAGTATTGCCGGCGCGGGACACGCCGCGGCTGGCTCTGGAAAAAGGTCCGGTCAAATTCGCTTTCGGCCTTCCAGATAAACCCGTCGAACGCCACATCGAGGACGAATCCATTCCCACCTGCATCACGACGTGGGAGCGAGACGGAATACGCATCGTTCAAACCGCTTTCGCCACCGCGCTTCAAGGCGCGAAAGCAGATGCGCCGCCAGCATCGGATGCAACCGCCGTTGCGATGCTGCGCTTCGATTTTACCAACACGACGGAGACGCCGCTCACCGCATCTCTACCCATCACGATCACCGACGATGAAACACGCACCCCTGTTCAGATTACCGCCGAGGGCTTGCTCTTGAACGATAACCAACTGCGAGGGCAGATCGTCGCCGACCCTTTGCCGGCGGCTGCGACCAATCAACTCTCTTGGAGCGCACCACTCGCTGCTCACGCAACCAAATCGATTATCATCAAGGTCCCCTATTTGCGTTTGGTGGAAACCTGGGAAACCGAAGCCTTGAAGTCCCTTAATTTCGAACAAGAGCAGAAAAACACGGGGGACTACTGGCGGCGCGTTTTAGATAAAAGCGCGCGCCTTATTACCCCGGAGCCTGTTCTCAATAATTTTTACCGTGCCGCGGCTGGACATTTCCTCATCAACGCAGAAATGGACCCGGGCAGCAACCGGCGTTTTGCTCGCGTCAGCTCGTTTAATTACGGCGTCTACGGGAATGAATCCTGCATGATGGTGCTGGATATGGATCGCCGCGGGTATCACCAGGAAGCTGCCGACTGCCTGGAAACTTGGATTCATTATCAGGGAACGGTGGGACTACCTGGGGATTTTGATTCCATGCAAGGTATCCTTTACGGAGCGGATGGCTACGAAGCCGGCGGCTACAATCAACATCACGGCTGGATTTTGTGGACTTTGGTTGAGCACTATCGCTTCACGCGCGATGAAGCGTGGCTGCACCATGCGGCTCCGGCAATCATCGCAGGTGCGGACTGGATCATTCGCGAGACCGTCGGCACGTCCAATCGCGTGGACGCGGCCGAAGGCCTTTTGCCGCCGGGTGACCTCGAGGACATCGGGGATTGGTGGAACTGGCTGTCCACGAGTTGTTATACCTGGCGCGGCCTCGATAGCGCCGCCTGGGCGCTCGAACAAATCCATTCTCCGGACGCCGCGCGCATTCGCGCTGCGGCCGATCGTTACCACCAAAAACTATTGGAACATTTCCTCGCCGCCTCGACCCGTTCGCCGGTAGTGCGCTTGCGCGACGGCACTGCGGTTCCACAATTCCCTTCTTATGTCCAGCGTCGCGGACGAAGCTTTGGATGGATCTGTGAAACCCTCGAAGGAGCGATGCATCTCATCATCACCCGGGCCATCGATCCCAAATCCATTCAAGCCCAATGGATTCTTAAAGACTACGAAGACAATCTTTTCCTTTCCCCCCAATACGGTTACACGGTGGATGATTTCGACAAGTATTGGTTTGGCCGCGGAGGCATGTCGATGCAGGCTTGCCTCTTGTTGGATCCAGAGGCTTATCTCTATCGTGACGACATCAAGCAAGCCTTACGTGCCGTCTTCAACGCCATTGCCCTCAACCATTTTCCCGACGTTCACATGAACACAGAACACGCTCTGCCGGAGATGGGGGACTGGGCGGGCGACCAATACAAAACTTCCGATGAAGGCAACGCCTGCGGATGGCTGCGGGAGTTGTTTGTCCGCGAGGAAGGCGATACGCTTTTGATCGGGCAGGCCGTTCCACGTGGTTGGCTGATGCCCGGCAAACGTTGCGGAATCAAAAATACGGCCACCTACTTTGGAAATGTCTCCGTCATTTATGAAGGTGCACAGGGTAGCGTCACCGCCAGGCTTCAAGGCCCCACGCGCAATCCACCCCAGACAATTCGGCTCCGATTCCGAGTGCCGGGAGAAAGGCCACTTAGAGATGTCACGGTGAATGGGAAGCCATGGCGAGAGTTAGACGGGGATTGGGTCGCTCTTCCCGGAAACTTCGGCACGGCCACCATCACAGCCACCTATTGAAACCGGTTTTTACCTTGCCTTAGACACAATTCAAATTTTACCGTTTCTTCCGCCACACGATATGAACTGGGTCGCCCGAAATGGACGGAATCCGACGATTGATCGACTCCAACTGGAAGCCAGCGAGGCGTGGGAAAATCTGGAATACCAGAAAGCCATCCACCTGCTCGAACGGGCGGCGCGCAAAGAGCCTGGAGATCCATCCCAGCTGCTCAATCTCGCCCAGGTGCTTGCGGCGCGTTACGATTTCGCCACTGCCGAACGTTATATCGAGAAGGCAATGAAACTTTCCGCGGACCGAACCCAGACTCTCGAAAAAGCGGGACAAATGTGTTTGGGCTTGGAATACGTTGAAATGGCGTTCCGGTATTTCAAGCGCGCCAGCCAAAAAGCGGAGGTTTCCCCCGGCACATTGCTGAATCTGGTGGACATGTGCATCCGCGACAAACGGCTGGAGGAAGCCGCCGAATTCCTGAGTCGTGCCGACCACAAGGACTCGCGCGTTTTGTTCCAGGAAGCGGCTTTGCGGCGGGCACAGGGCCGGCTCGAAGAGGCCGAAACGCTTTTCCGCGACCTTCTGGCCAATCCCGCCACCGACAAGGAAGCGCGCATCCGTGCCTTATACGAACTGGGCGGCATTTTGGACGGTGCCGGCCAATTCGACGCCGCCATGTCCGCATGGCAGGAAGCAAAAATGCTTTACGGTGCTCATGCTGCGCCTTTTAAGGCCAACCTCCAACACATGCAAAGCCGCGCCGCGGAAATGGAGCAGACCATCACGACCGATGTTCTGGATCGCTGGCGCGCGGATGCCGCCAGGCTTCAACCGGCCCGGCGCATTGCGCTGCTCTGCGGCCACCCCCGTTCCGGCACCACCCTTCTCGAGCAAGTGCTCGATGCGCATAGCGACATCGTCAGCGCTGAGGAAACGAAGCTCATGCACGATGAAGCTTATCTGCCGCTGATCCGGGATTTGCCGGAGGGAACGGCTATTTTGCCGGCGCTCGAATCGGCATCCCCGGCACTGATCTCCCGCGTGCGCAATAATTATTTTGCCTGCGCCGATCTGCTCCTGCGCCGCCCGATTGGCGGCCGCCTGTTGGTTGATAAAAACCCCTCCCTGAACCTGATGATTCCCATCGTGGCGCGAATTTTTCCCGAGACAAAGTTTCTGGTCGCGCTGCGCGATCCGCGCGACGTGGTCGTGAGTTGCTTCATGCAGGCTCTGCCGCTCACGGCGGTGAGCTCCGCCTACTTGACCCTGGAGTCAGCGGTGAACCAATACGTGAATGTAATGGATTTCTGGTTGCAAATGCGCCCGCGCCTGGGCGGTCAATGGACGGAAGTTCGCTACGAGGACATGGTGGACAACCTGCCAGCCGTCGCCCATTCCGCGCTGGGATTCCTCGGCGTGAGTTACGAGGAAAACGTTCTCAAATTCTACGAGCACGCGCGCATGAAACGCGTGCATTCGCCATCCCACGCGGACGTGCAAAAGCCTCTTTACCGCACCGCAGTCGGACGCTGGCGTAATTATCAAAAATATCTGGAGCCGCACCTGGCTGGATTGGAACGGTTTGTTGCCGTTTTCAACTATCAATGACGAGCCGTTCTTCCTAACCGGCGGGGCCTGTAGTCCGATTGAGCAATAGTCAAAGGGCGTCAAATCCTGATAAGAACAACCCGACTCTAAGAGAAGCCGCCGCCAGGTTGGCCTCATTATGCAACACGCAAATAATCCCACCAACACCCTATGAGAAGTCACTTCAGAATCAGCAGCAGTGCGGCTGTCGCCTGCGCGGTGTCCAGCGCGACCGCGTTAATGACGGGCATTTGTTCGGGGCAGGTGCTCGCCTTGGATACCGCAAGCAATCCCACGTACAGCGGCGGTTGGTCCGCCGGGCAAAACGGCGGATCCGGCTTTGGTGCCTGGAGCTTTAACGGGACCGACGCGACGCCGGCTGGAACATATCAGGGGATCAGCAGTTCACCCCCTTTGGGGACGGCTTGGACCATGATGGCTCAGTCTTCCAGTTCGGGTCTTGCCAATGTCGGACGTTCCATCAATGGCGGGCTGCAGGCTGGTCAGATGTTCCAGACCGTCATCCAAAACCCGGTCAACAACGCCGGCATCTATACTTATCGCGGCTTTGACATTCTGTTCACGAGCGGCACCGATAACAATGTCGGCGGCGACAACACCTCCGCCCTCCGACTCTCGGTGTTCGACTATTTCAACGCCTCAATGAATTGGAACATTCATGACTCGACCAGCCACCCGAATAGCGCCGTTTCTGCCATTACCACCGGCGCCTCGCCCATGGTCCTTAGTCTCACACTCAACTCATCAACCGACTACACGCTCACTCTTGCTCCGGAGAGCAACCCGACGAGTCCTTACCTGACCTTTTCCGGCACCCTTGTGTCGCCCATCGATTATGTCGATTTTCGGGATTATAACACAGCTTCCAGCGGCCCGTCTGATACGGCCAATAATTTAAGCATCAGCAGTATGGAAGTCATGGCCGTTCCGGAGCCCTCCAGCCTGGTGCTGACTGGATTGGGGGCCATCGGTTTCATGTTGTTCCGCCGCCGAAAATAAACTGCTCCCTCCTACTGCCGGGCCGGTTCCAGTGAGAATCGGCCCGGCATTTTTTTGAGACGTTGTATGAAGAAAATTTCTTTCGTGTCTTTTATCGTCTGGCTGGTTTTGACAGGAGTCGACTGCCCTGTTGGATATGGTCAGAATGCTTTTAACGTGAGGGATTTTGGCGCCGTCGGAGATGGAGCTCATCTTGACAGCCCGGCAATCAATAAAGCAATAGAGGCGGCTGCCAAAACCGGCGGTGGTACCGTGCTGCTTTCAGCCGGAACTTATTTGAGCGGCTCCATCCATCTTAAAAGCAATATCCATATCCTGATCGACGCCGGCGCGACCCTCCTCGGAGCGCCACAAAGCCTGAACGCTTACGACGAAACCGAGGCCTATTCGCTTGGCGGCTATCAGGACGGTGGGCATTGCTATTTTCATAACAGCCTGATTTGGGGCGAAAACCTCACCAACGTTTTCATTACCGGCAATGGCATGATCAGCGGCGGCGGTCTTGTTCGCGACGATGATGTGCTTGATAAAATGTGTGGCTTCACAACCTGGGATCAGCCTGGCGCGCCAAAAATCTCTTACTCGCCCGTCCGCCTCGGCAACAAAGCCATCGCCCTGAAACTCTGCCGCAACGTTTTGATCCGCGACGTTGCCATTTATCGTGCCGGGCATTTTGCTGTTCTCGCCACTGGTTGCGATAACATCACCATCGACAACGTCACAGCCGACACCGATCGCGACGGCATCGACATCGATTGCTGCCGCAACACAACCGTTTCCAACTGCCGTATAAATTCGCCGAATGACGACGCCATATGCCTCAAGAGCACCTACGCGCTGGGACGGATTGCGTTGACGGAGAATCTAACGATAGTGAACTGCCAGGTTTCCGGCTTTGAGGTGGGCAGTTTGCTCGACGGCACCATGACGCCCGCACCAGATGGAGACGGTCGCATCAAGTTCGGCACGGAATCCAGCGGCGGATTCCGCAACTGCACCGTGGCCAATTGCACCTTTCGCGCGTGTCACGGTCTCGCCCTCGAAGAAGTCGATGGCGGCATTATGGAAGATATCACCGTCAACAATCTCGCAATTCTGGACGCTCCCAATTACGCCATATACATCACGACCGGAAAGCGCAACCGCACCCCGGGCGTCAGCACCGGCAGCCGCGCACGAAACATTCTCATATCCAATGTCATTGCGGACGGCGTTGGAAAGATGAGCGGGATTCAAATTATGGGTCTGCCTGAAATGCCGGTGGAAGGTGTGCGCCTGGACAACATTCGGCTGATCAGCAATGGAGGCGGCACGGCGAAAGATGCCGCTCGCGCTCCGCAAGAACTGGGTGCGGGCTATCCCGAACCCGGCCACCTTGGAATTCTTCCCGCCTACGGAATTTATGCGCGTCACGTGAAAGATCTGGAGCTGGCCAATATCGCCACCAGCTTCCAAACGGAGGACCTCCGTCCAGCCGCCGAGTTTGTGGATGTGGATGGCCTGCGGATTGACAATTTCAAAGCCCGGATTGCCGAGGGTGTTTCCATCGCCGTGTTTTCAAAAGACGTTCGCGACCTGAGCATTCGCAATTCACCGTCCCTTCAGCAGCCGGCCAGCTCCAATCGACAAAATTTGAGATAAATTCGGCGCTCCCGGATCGCTGCATAATCGCGCGCGTCCGTTTGCAATTGCCAGTGGCTTGCGGAGCGCGGTCTCATCCACGTTCACGACTGAAGATATTTCGCCACTGCCTCAGTGCGGGATTGCACGTGCAGTTTTTCGTAGATGCGCCGAATGTAAGTGCGGATGGTGTCGATGCTGATGTCCAGTTCGCTCGCGAGCTGTTTGTAGGTCCAGCCTTTCGCCAGGCCCTCCAGCACAGCTTGCTCGCGCGGCGATAGTTGCCCTGTTTTTTCCTCAGCGGCGCCGGCGGCTGGTTTTTGCTTTCGAAATGACGCCACCACTTTGCGCGCAATGGAACTGGTCATCGGCGAACCGCCGCCGTGCACTTCCCGAATGGCAGCGAGCAGTTTCGTCGGGCTGGAGCGTTTCAGGAGATAACCATTGGCGCCCGCCGCCAGCGCGCGGAAAATCTTTTCCGTGTCCTCATACACCGTCAGCATCAGGATTTGCATGTCCGGGGAATGTTCCTTTAGTTTCTCGACACATTCTATCCCGCTGATTTCTCCAAGGTTGATGTCCATGAGCACCACGTCCGGTTTATCGGTGGGCAGGTTTTTCAGCGCGGCCTCGGCTGAGCCGTAACTGCTCACGCACTTAAAACCCGAAGAGCCATTCACGAAGGTGGCGATGGATTCGCGCAGCTTGGGTTCGTCGTCAATGATAGACACCGTGATCATAAATCATTCCGTCCTTTTTGACCGTTTTAAGCGGCAGAATAAATGCTGTCCTCGTGCCTGAGCCGGCGGTGGATTCAATGGAGCATTGTCCGCCGACATCGGCAAATCGTTTTGTCATGTTGCGCAATCCGTCGTGCATGTCCCTGGAATGAGAATCGTCGGCCAGGTGCGTTTTGGCGTCAAAACCCTTGCCATTATCCTCCACATGAATCTCAAGATTGCCGTTCTCGCACGCCATGGAAATCTTCGCCCGCGTGGCGGCGGAATGTTTCAGGATGTTCGCCAGCGCTTCGCGCACCGCGAGAAAAAGATGATGCCGCACCTGCGAGGACAGGGGATAATGCGGCATTTGCGAGGGAACGATCAACTCGCATTCCACTCCGGTCATCAAAAAATAATCCTGGGCAAATTGGGCGAGGTAGGACGTTGCGTGTTCCAACGTATCGTTCTGAGGATTCACGGCCCACACGATTTCGTCCAGAGAGTGCAGCACTTCACGCGAGTCATCGGAAATGGATTTGATTTGCTCCTGCATTTCCGCCGGGTTGGCGTTGTCGCGCCGGGCGTGCTCGCTCAAAAAAGAAATGCGGCACAATTTCGCGCCCATTTCATCATGCAAATCCTGCGCGATGCGCGTGCGCTCTCTTTCCAGGGCCCGCTCCTGTTCAAGCCGTTTCAGCCGCGACTTTGCCTTCTGCCGTTCGATCAGCCGCACACTGCCTCCGACGGCGGACAATAGCACCAGGCCTGTGATGCCGATGAACCACCACGATTGCCAGAAATATTTTGCAAAGTTCAATTGAATCTCGGCTCCGGGAGACGCCCAATTGCCGTCGCTGTTGGAAGCGATGACCCGGAAACGGTATTGGCCGGGTGGCACGAAATTATAAACCGCGCTGCGGCTGGTCCCGGCGTCTATCCAATCAGCGTCCCAGTTCTCAAGCTTGTAGCGGAACCGCAAGGTTTCCGGCGCGTCAAAGCGCAGCCCGGTGTAAACCACTTCCAATCGGTGCTTGCCCGGTGGAATGGTGAACTTCGCGGAAGCCGTGTCCGCATTGACCGGAACGCCATCGAGCAGGATTTCTTGGATCACGGTGCCCGGCAGCGGCTTTTTCACCGGCCAGCTTTGCGGCGCGATCACGGCCACGCCTTTCATCGTGGGAAACCACAGAAGTCCCGACTGGCTTTTCAAGGCGGCGGGACAAAAACCGCCGGTGCATTCCTCTGACGGCATCCCATCCGCATGGTTGAAAATTTTAGGGTCAAGCGTCTCCAGTTTGCCGGCGGCGAAATCCGCCAGTTGATCTTTGTGCACGCAAACAATGCCCTGGCCGGTGCCCAGCCATAACCTTCCATTCGAGTCTTCCAAAATCTGCGAAACAGAACTGTCCTGGGGAACGTGATGCACGGTGAAATTTGAAATGGTATCGCCCTGCTTGCAGCTCAATCCGGCCGCGGTTCCAATCCACAATGTCCCCTGGGCATCGAGGTAAAGCGCCCGGATGTTCTCGCTCGGGAGTCCGGAATTTTTGTCGAAAATAGTTGCGACGTTATGTTCCAGCCGGATCAGCCCGGCTCCCTCGCTGCCCACCCAGACGACACCATCTGGGGCGGGGACAATGGCGGTGATGGAATTGGAAATGGAAATTGAATTTTGCGCGATCCACTTTCCTTCGCGCAATTGCCAGAGTTTTCCGGCGTGTGTTCCTGCCCACAAAGAGCCATCTGCATCTTCGGCGAGTGAGACGATGTTCTCGCCCGGCAATTCAAACCAGGAGACCTCGTCGGCAGCGGCGACGGGATCCTTGTAGCGCAGCAAACCGCCAGCGCTGGCGACCCAGCACGATCCGTCATGGGCCAGCAGCAACGCGTTGGCCTGGGAATTATGCGCGGAGAGTCCGGCGGCTCTCAGCCGGCTGAAGCTGCGCCCGTCCCAGCGATAAATGCCATCGCCGGTTCGCGCCGCCCAAACGACGCCGGGTGAAACCTGCGCCAATCCCTGCACCGGACCGAAGCCGAGACCTTCCCCTTGTCCGAGCGGGAAAAGACATTTGTGCTGCAACCGGTTCAGGCCATCGTCCGTCCCCGCCCATAACGCGCCGTCGTGGTCCACAAACAAGGATTCAACCGTGTTGCCGGCCAGCCTGGTGCTGGGGGGGACCGCGGAAAATTTCCCGTTTGAAAATAAAAACAGTCCCCCTTCGCCACCGGCCCAGATCGTGCCGTCGGGCTCCTCAGCCAGCGCTTTCACGCGTGAGCCCGTGATTCGTTTTGGGATTCGATAATGATGCCAGCCCTCCCGATCGCGGCATAATACGGCGTCCTCGCCGGCGGCAAGCCACACTCTCCCGAGGCCATCCACCAGCAACGCGTGAATGTCCGTCATCCATTCTTTGGTGAAATCGTCGGTGATGGACAGGAAGTGTCCTTGCTTGAACTGAAAAACTTCCTTGCCTTGGAGCACCAGCCACATCGAGCCTTGTGCGTCTTTGAAGATGGCGGTGACAGCCCGGCCGCGAATGGCGCCCACATCAGGAACGGGCACCATCCGGCCCTTATTCCAAATCGCCAGCCCGCCCGTGGTGCCAATCCAAATATTGCCCTGCGTATCCTCGTTCACGGCGGTGATATTGGTGTTGGGCAAGCCATCGCTGACGGTCAACGTGGTCGAGCGTTCATTTTGCCAGCGTTGCAGACCGCCTGGCGCCGCCACCCACAAAGCTCCCTGACTGTCGCCAAAAATGATGCGTCCAGAATCATTCGGCTGGACAGGCTGCTCTTTTAACGGAACGAATCTGACTCCGTCAAAACGCGCAATGGCACCTCCGAGAGCAACCCACAGATAGCCGTCGCGCGTTTGCTGGATGGCGTTCACCGGCACACGGGGCAGTCCCTGGTTCTTAACCCAGGAACGGAATTGGAGCGAGTCGGCACTTTGAGCCAGATTTTCCTCGCTGGTGCCGGGCTGGGCGCTGCTCGAATCGACAAAATCGTTGAACGCCGTGGCAATCGCCATGTCACTGAATTTCCAGCCGCCGCCATTGCCGCCGTGGCGGAGACGAAGCTCGTCGAAAGACGCGTTGGCGTTAAAACGCGTCGTCAATGTCTCGGGTTGATTCATCTCGTTCGCGCCCGGGCCGAGGTCGGGATTGAGCCAGACGGTGACCAGGTCTTCACCATTGGGAACGTATTGCACTTTAAAGACGATGGTCACGGGCTCGCCCCGGCGGGGACATTGATAGTTGGCAAGATGCGCCAGGGCGTTCGTGTCGGGCCGGGCGGAGCGCAGATCGAGGTATCCCGCGGGAGGTACTCCGCTGCTTTGGGCTCCGGGATAAAACACACTGTAAGCCCAGGCATCCAGCGCATTGCCTACACCGAGGCGTTCGGTATCATCTTCGAACAATTCGAGCGCGGCGAAATAAGGTTCGGTGGTTTCATCCGAATTTGGGTCGACTCGGAATTTGAAGTACAACGTGTCGTTCGCAGTTTCATCCCGTTTCACGGCGCCGCCGAGCAGGTCGGTGCCCGGACCGTTGGTGTTGACGAAGATGGGGTCGAAGTTGCTCCACAGAACGACCGCATGGGCCTGGAACGTAAAGGCCACTACCGACATCCATGCTGCGGTTTTGCCGAAGACTTTTGCGAGGCGCTTCACTGGCTTCAATTGGACAATGGCAAAAGGCATTTGCGCTGACGATAAAAAAATGATTTGGCGTGAAGGGAACCGGGGCGGAAGGGGAAACAGGGAACATCCGATCCCGATTTGATCGGGAAACGTGGAAGAGCGAAGCCGGTTGTCTGAGGATTCGAAAAAAATTGGTCGCAAAAATCCGCAAAAATCCGCAAAAAAGGGCAAAATCCGCTAAAGCTATGGCCCGACAAGCCAGCACTCTGAGGGGGGGTGGTTGGCGAAGATGAGGATGAGGACGATTGGCGGCCACCCCTTTTATCCAGCGTGATTGGGCGTGATTCACCGTGATTCACCGTGATTGGGCGTGGGGAATTTCTTCCGTATTGGGATTTTTCGCCAGTTCTCCATGGCATGCAACAGCACCCTTTGCCTTTCCGTTTCACCTTTGCCTCTCCTTTTCTTAGACTCGTTTTATCATGGCGCGGCAGATGTGCAATGAAAATCCTTTTTTGGGGCGTGCAAACACTGTCGCCACTTCATGCGACTGTCGGCAAATCCGTTTCCCGCTAAATTGTTATCAAAGAATCCGCGTGATTTTTTAGTATGAACTGCCGCAAGCAATCTTCTCAGCACCAATCCAAAGCTTAACCGTCATATAAAACTGGAACGTGGAGGTCGGCCTTTCTGCGATCATCGGACGTTCTCGAAGATGAAAATCAAATCTCCCCAAACCAACAGCAACAGCCACCGGTTTCGTGATCCAAAGCGGGCCTTCACGTTGATTGAGCTCCTTGTGGTCATCGCGATCATTTCCATTCTTGCCGCCATGCTGTTGCCCGCTTTGAGCAGCGCCAAGCAAAAAGCCGTTGCCACATCGTGCATGAATGATAAAAAACAACTCGGCCTCGCATGGACAATGTTCCCGGCGGACAACAGCGAGTTGCTTCCGTATAACAATGACTTTTTGTTCAGTGGTTCGCTGACGTTTAATGGCCAGCCGTCGTGGGCAGGTGGCAAGATTGACTGGACAGGCGGCTTGTATAACACCAACGAGGCTTTAATCACCAGTGATACGTATGCCTCGCTCGCTCCCTATGTTTCGAAGGCCCCCAAAATCTTTGCGTGTCCGGCGGCAAATTTTGTCAGCGTACCACAGCGGGCGATGGGCTGGGATCATCGAGTGCGCAGCATTGCGATGAATGCCGCCATAGGCGACGGAAACAAATACAGCTCGCCCAGCAAGCCTTTTGGCTGGACGCAATGGTACGTCGTGAAAAAAACCACGGATTTTCATTATCCCGGGCCTTCTGATTGTTGGGTGTTTACCGATGAACATCCTGACAGCATCGACGACACGCTGCTCTATACCGCCTCCTATTCAACCACGAGTTTCACGGAGCTTCCGGGCAACCAGCATGGCGGAGGGTGCGGTTTGGCCTTCGCCGACGGCCACGCTGAAATCCACCACTGGAAAGGGCAGGTCATGACCAGTCACCGAACTGTGATGTATCAAACCGTGGTAGGCATCACCCAGCAGGTTCCGTGTTCTTCAGACGATGTCGACATGGGCTGGCTGGCCAGTCACACGCCACAGAATTAGACGGATTTGGTGTTCTGCTGTTCGGGAACCTGAAATTGGCCGGATGGCGAGGCACCAATCCCGTTGTTGCCAAGATTGTCAGGCTTGGCTATGGATAAGAATAGCAGTTCAGTTTGAAACGCCGCAAAAAAACCGCCCCATCGGTCTCAGCCGATTCGCAACCAATCCGAAGGCCGCTTCCACGCGGGAGGCGCTGGCTCTTTCGCTGCGTCTTTTTGCTGTTGCCGTTTTTTCTATTGGCCGTTGTGGAGATTTGTCTGCGGCTCGCCGATTACGGTTACAACCCCGATTTTTTCAAGCGCATCTCGATCGATGGCGGGGATTTCCTCGTCCAAAACGAGCAATTCAGTTTCCGCTTTTTCCCCAAAAGCATGGCGCGCGCGCCCGGCCCGTTGCGCTTTCCCGCCCGCAAAAATCCGGGGACGTATCGCATTTTCATTCTCGGTGAATCCGCGGCCATGGGCGATCCCGCCGAAAGTTTCGCGCCGGACCGTTATCTCGAACTGCTGCTTCGGGCAAAGTACCCGGACCGGAAGTTTGAAGTCATCAATACCGCGGTGACCGCCATCGATTCCCATGTCATCCTGCCCATCGCCCGCGAATGCGCGACGCACCAGGGGGATCTGTGGATCGTTTACATGGGCAACAATGAGATGGTCGGTCCTTATGGAGCGGCAACGGTTTTTGGCTGGCGGGCTCCCGCTTTGCCCCTTGCCCGGTTTGCGGTCGCCCTGCAAAAGCTGCGCGTTGGTCAATGGTGCACCGATTTGGGCCGGCGGCTGGCCGGCGGCAAACAAGGAGACGCCGCCTGGGGCGGCATGGAGATGTTTCTAAACAACCAGGTTCCGCCCGTCAGCCCCATGCGGGAGACGGTCTATCAAAATTTTCAAAAAAACCTGGATGACATCGTCCGCGCGGGAATCCATTCGGGCGCGACTGTGTTGCTGAACACGGTCGGAGTCAATTTGCGGGATTGTCCACCATTCGGCTCTTTGCCGGGGCACACTTTGCCAAGTGCCAAGCAGGCCGAATTTGAAGAACTTTATACCAACAGTTTGCAGGCCGCCGCACAACGGCAATGGGCCGCCGCGGAGAATTCCTTCGCTCAAGCGGCACGACTCGATGACAAACTGGCTGATTTCCAATACCAATGGGCCGAGTCTCTGCTCGCGCAAACCAATCCTGGAGAGGCCAGGACGCATTTCCAACTGGCTTGCGACTACGACGCGCTGCCTTTCCGGGCGGATTCGCACATCAACGGCATGATTAGAAACGAACCGCATCGCATAAAAAACGACCGCCTGATTGTTTGCGACGCGGCTCGGGCGCTGGCGGATGGGAGTTCCTCGGGCATTTGCGGTGACGAAACATTTTTCGAACATGTTCATTTTGATTTCGACGCCCGTTACCGGCTGGCCCGCGCCTGGGCGCAACAAATCGAACCGCTGTTCCCGCCCACGACCAACCAATGGCTTTCGCGGGTGGAATGCGAGCAGCGCCTTGGGCTTTCGCCCTGGAATCGTTCGCAGGTCATGCACCTCATGGTGGAGCGCATGCAAATGCCGCCGCTGAGCAGCCAATCGAATAATCAGGAACGCCGGGACATATTGGAGTCCCGCATCAAGTCTGAACTCGCGAAGATGAATCGCGATCTCGCCGACCGAACGCGGCAAAATTTCGAACAACTCGCGGCGCAGCGCCCGGATGATTTTTTTCTGCACGAAAATTACGCGGTATTCCTGGAACTGTCGGGCGATATTCCGGGGGCAACCGCACAATGGAAGCATTTCCGCGATTTGCTGCCGCAGGATCCGTTGGGCTATTTTGAAGCCGGGAGACTGCTCATTCTCCAGCAGCGTTATGCGGAAGCCGAAACGCTCCTGCGAGAGACTTTGGCCATCCGGCCCAGCCGCACGGATGGCTGGACGGAATTGGGCGGCGCGCTGGCGTTGCAGCGAAAATATTCCGAAGCGCTGGAGTGTTTTGACACTGCGCTGAAACAGGATTCTCACGATTCTCAAATCTATTTGAAGCGGGGCAAGGTTCTCGCGCGCCTGAATCGGCATGAGGAGGCGATGGCAAGCTATCGAACCGGTCTCGCACTGAACCCGGCGGATGGAATGATTCATCATGAATTGGCCCTGGAACTGGTGGCGGCAGGGCAGGTGGATGCCGCGGGCGGGGAATTTCGCGAGGCCGCGCAATTCAGTCAAAATAACGTCGCCTTGCGGTTTGATTACGGCACCTGGCTGCTCCGGCAGCAGCAATGGCCCGAGGCGCAGCGCGAGTTCGAAGCCGTCCTGCAACTGGAACCCGGCAACGTCCGCGCGCAAAAAGATCTTTCATGGCTGCAGGCAAAGCTCTCTGAAAAGCATTAAATCGATTCGACCCCCAAACTTTTCCATGCGTCTTCGAACATCCAATTTTTCCCACCGTTCCGACAGGTGTCACCACTTCATGCGACGTGCGGGCAGGCCAGCCTGTGATATACCTAGCCTGTTCCGATCACTATGAAGAATTTGTACATGGTGTCGAAAGCGCGATAAATCTACAAAGCACACATCCCCCAAAACATCCCCCCAAAGTTATGAGAAGTTGCGGAACAAAAATGATAACCCAACCGGCACGGCATCTATTTGCCGTCGGTGTCACCGCCCTGGTCGTTGGCCTTGGAACTGTTGGAGCTCGGGCCGCCAGCCAGAATGTCGTCACCGATCCAAATGATGTATTTTACGGTTACGAGAATGTTTATACGAACGGACTCACTTCCACAGCCGGGACGCCTTACGTCTCTCAATTTTTGGGTTCCGGCGGCAGCGGCGCGGGTGCTGCCTTCCCGAACAATTCTTCCGTCGACACCAACGGCACGCTGACGATCGGGGCCGACGATTGGCCGGACGTCACCAGCCCCTACAACACCGACACTCTGATCTGGGCCGACGGTTCCGGGACGAGCGCGGCCATTTGCAAAACGCTCAGTGATATCTACACGGAGAACACCAGCTTTAACGCCGGCGACTCTGTGACCTTCACCGGCACGCTCGTAACGAACACATTGGCGTCGCCCTACAAGGAAAACGCGATTATTTTCATCAAGGATTACGATACGAGTTGGGGTTTTCACGGTTATGTTTCCCTGAACATAAACGCGCTCACCAATGGTCAGGTATTCTCGCTGACCATGCCTTCGATCTTCGGGAAAAATGACCACATCCAGTATGGTTTGGAATGGTCCGGGCCGCCCGTGCGCGCCGCCAATGCTGCGAGTTACGGCATGGCCATGATCAGCACGAACGGCGGGTATGTGCCGCCTCCGCCACCGCCGACGAACGTTTATGTTGCCATTGATCCGTCCCAGGCCTGGGCGGGCTATCGGAATGTGATAGATCAATTCGGCGTAAATTACGGCCCGGCCAGCGGCTATATCGGCGTGGGCGGGCAAACTCCGCAATTTCAGGGCACGATCAGCAGCCAGGGCGTTGTCCAATGCGCGCCCGACATCAGTCTTGATTAATTTCCACACCGACCTGAACATTTGGGCGGATGACTCAGGCATCAGTTCAGCGGTGGCGACCTATGACAACACGTTCTACGTTGACAGCACATCGACTGGAGCGAGAGCAGGGGATACCGTCGTTTTCTCGGGAACTCTGGTGACCAACGCTTTGACGGATGCCGGTATGAATAGTTCCTTCGTCGCCTTCATCAAGGATTTCGGTTCCGATTGGTCCTACTACGGGGAGCAGTCGGTCACGCTGGGCAGCCTGACCAATGGCCAGACGTTCACCATCACGAAGCCAATCAATGGCGCCGGCGATCACGTTCAATGGGGCTTCGAGTGGCAGGGCGTACCTGCCCGCACCAATCCAGCGGCGGCGAATTTTGTGGGGCAATATGGCTATGTGATATTTTCGAGCAACAGCGTCGTCAACCCGGGGCCGCAAATCCTCTCCATCAATCCCGGCAGCGCCAACATCCTTCTGGGATCAAACGTGACCTTTACGGCGAATGCCACTGGGAGCGGCCTGACGTATCAGTGGGCAAAAAATGGATCAAACCTCACGGATGGCGGCGGCATCTCCGGTTCTGCGACCAGTGCCTTGAGCCTGACTGGCGTGCAGCCGAAGCAGGGAGGCACCTATCAGTTGATCGTGACCGACTCCAGTTCTCTCTCGGCGACGAGCGCTGTCTCGTTGGTGGTTTATAATCCAGGATGGCTCTATTTTGATCGCGCCCTGGCGCCCTTCAACGGCTACATCAACGTTTGGAACGGCGGCAATCTTATTTCCAGCCCTCCCTCCAGCGGCGCCGCCGGCACCAGTCCAAAATCCAGCCTTGGTTTTGGTGTCACGCCGACTTCCCTGTTGCGGGCGACCTTGAATCCATCCAACGATGTGATCACGCTCCAGCCGAACACCTATGTTTATGACGGTGCCACCAATGGGATGAACCCGGCCTACATTAATCCTGACGGCTCCGCAGCCGCTTACCTGGAGCAGGACTATTATATCCAGAATGACAACCTGGCGGGAGATGTCCTGACCTTCTCAGGCTACTGCTCGAGCAACAGCCTGAATTCAAACTACACCGCCCGCGCCTTCATCAAGGACGGTTCGCCCGACTGGAGTGTGGAACATCGCTACGATGCGCCGCTGACGGCCGGGCAGCCTTTCAATGTTACGTTCACGTCAACTCCAGGGGATCACATTCAGTATGGATTTGGCTTGTGGGGCCCGGGCAACTCCGCCACGAACCCCGTCACTCAAGGCGCGGTGGAAGTCAGGGTGTATTCGCCCATCAACTCCATCAATCATTCCGGGACCAATCTCAACATAGCTTTCCCGTCGGTCATCAATCACAGCTATGCCGTGCAATATAAAACTAACCTGACGGCCGGCACCTGGAACACTTTGATGGTCACCAACGGCACCGGGGTAAATATCGTCGTGCCGGATGCAAACCCGAGTGATCCAAGTCGTTTCTATCGTCTATCAACCCAATAAAAACGCTCACGAGTTGGCTTAAAAAATTAAAAACAGGCATCCGTCGAGCTTGCGCTACTTCAGGCTCGACGGATTGCTTTCACAACAGATATGTAAATATCAATGCCTCCAGCCTGCCGGTTGACGTGTTGCAACCCGGGCCGTGGCGCGCTGAAAAAGACAAAGGAAACTGGATAAGTGCAAAATGCCCGCTCCAATCAGCCTTCCCAGTTCGTGGTTTATAAACTCGCCCCTTCGCCAAACTCGGGTTGGATTCAAGGCAGGCATTGCACCGCGCCGGTCTGCATTATTCTGGTTTTCCTGACTTGGATGATTTCCGTACTTTCGGCGCAGGCGACACCCGGAGCGGAAGTGCCATGGACTACTTACGAAGCCGAAAACGTTTTCATAGGCGGAGGCACGGTTTTAGGGCCGCAATACAATCCAATCAGAATTCCCACCGAGGCCTCTGGACGCAAGTGTGTCCAATTAAACAGCGCCGGTCAGTATATCCAGTTCACCAACCAGTCCGCGGCCACCGCCCTAGTCGTGCGCTATTGCGTGCCGGATGTTCCCGGCGGCGGCGGAGCGGATTATACGCTCAGTCTTTATACCAATGGCGTGCTGGCGGCCAAATTGCCGGTGACCTCAAAATATTCCTGGCTTTATGGGAATTATCCGTTTTCGAACAATCCCACCGCTGGTTTCGCGCGCAATTTTTTTGACGAGGTCCGCATCAACGGGCTGAGTCTGAATGCCGGAACAATCGTCCGATTGCAAAAAGACTCCACTGACAGCGCCCCCTATTACGTTATTGATCTGATCGACACAGAAAATGTTCCGGCTGCCCTCTCGCAACCAGCCAATTCCCTTTCCGTGACCAATTATGGCGCCGTCGGCGACGGGGCGACTGATTGCACGACTTTTTTTCAGAATTGCATCAACGCCGCAAATTCCCAGAGCAAATCCGTGTGGCTGCCCTCTGGTATTTATTTGATTACCGGCACGCTCAATCTGCCTTCCAACACCCGGATAAACGGCGCGGGCATGTGGTATTCCAAATTGGTGGGCAGCCCTTCACTCTACACAACTCCATCCCGGCGGGTGAACCTGAACGGCTCCGGCAGCAATATCAAGTTATCCGATTTTGCCATCGTCGGCTGCCTTAACTATCGGAACGACTCCGAGGGCAATGACGGCCTGGGAGGGAGTTTTGGCACCGGCTCCAGCATCACGCGCATCTGGGTGGAACACACCAAGTCTGCCGCATGGATCTTCAATTCCAGCGGCCTCGTCGTGGATGGATGCCGCTTTCGCGATACGCTCGCGGACGGCATCAATATCAATTATGCCATGCAAGGCACCGTGGTTACCAACTGCACCGCTCGTGGAACCGGTGATGACTGTTTTGCGATCTGGCCGGCGCCGTCCACGGGAAATTATTCACCGGGTAACAACGTTATCACTCACTGCACCGGTCAGTTGGCTTTTCTGGCCAATGGCGGCGCCATTTACGGCGGCGCCAATAATCGCATTGAAGATTCGCTCTTCGCCGATTTGCCATACGGCTGCGGCATCCTGTTCAGCACCACGTTTCCTGTTTCATTCACCTTCAGTGGCACAAACATCGCGCAACGGTGTGACGTCGTTCGTTGCGGAGGTTACGATGGCGGTTATGGCTGGCGGTCGGCAGTTCAAATCGTCATGGATAATTACAACGGAATATCCGGTCTCAACCTGAATAATCTCAACGTCCTCGACAGCATTTCCTCCGGATTAAGCATTCTCGGCAGCGCCGGGCCGCTGGCCAACGCCGTGGCGGCTGACGTGAGCATTCCCAATTGCAATCTGAACAATATATCAGGCGAGCACGCCTGGTGGGCCAAATGTCTTAATGGCTGCCCCAGCGGCAGCCTGGCCGTCAGTAATTCAGTTGTGCCGGAATATCAAAATGATTCCGGCACATTCGCTTTTAATTTTGTTTCCAATAGCGTGCCGGTAACCGTGCAAGCCAATGTGGCGGATGCCACGTTCTCGGTGGATGGCGCCGCCTATACCAACACTCGCACTTTTATCTGGCCATCGGGCTCGGGCCATACACTCGCCACCACCAACTCGCAAAATGCCGGAGCGGGCACGCGATACCTCTGGAATTCGTGGAGCGATGGCGGCGCCATTTCGCATTCCGTCAGCCCGACGTTGGGCACGAATCTCACCGTAAATTTCGCGACACAATATTACCTGACGCTCAACGCCGGCCCGGGTGGCAGCGTCAACCCGGTGGAGATATGGACGAACAGTGGCCTCGTCTTGAGCATTATCGCGATGCCCTCGAACACATTTTCCTTCAGGAACTGGAGTGGCACAGGCAGCGGGTCTTATTCAGGAAGTTCCAATCCTGCTACGATTACCCTGAACGGCCCCATTACGGAAAACGCGGCCTTCCTCCCGCCGACGCACTCGATAACGGGACTGTCAGCGGAGGTTGGCAGTGGTGTTTCGTTAACCTATGATACCGAGCCTGGATTTCCTTATCACATCGAGACGACGACCGACCTCGCGGAACCAATTTGGGCCGCCTTGCCTGGCAGTGCGATTTACGCCACAGGAACTTCAACGACTTTTACCGACACGAATCCCTACGCCGGAGTGCAGCGATTCTATCGCGCGGTGTCACCATAAAATTGCGCCGGTTTTTGACATCGAATACAATTCCTAACATGAGGCTCGGAAAAATCACGCTCGCGGTGTTGGCCTGCTGGCTGAACCTCGGCCTTTCCGCTGCATTCGCCTCGACCAATGAAAAACCCATGATGGTTTATTACATGCCCTGGTACGCCGCCAAGCCTTTCAGTGATGAATGGGGCTGGCATTGGACCATGGGTCATTTCAATCCCGACAAGGTGAATGCCTCGGGCGAACGTGAAATCGCCTCGTGGTATTACCCGCTCATTGGGCCCTACGACTCCGCCGATCCTGCGGTGCTCGAATATCACGTTTTATTGATGAAGCTCGCGGGCATCGATGGCGTGATTGTGGACTGGTACGGTTCCGCGGATTATTTCGACTACGCTGTGGTCAATCGGAACACCTCCAGGCTGTTTGATTATACGCGCAAGGCCGGGTTGAAATTTGCAATCTGCTACGAGGACCAGACCGTTCAGCGTTTTATTGACGGCAAACGTCTGACGGCGGACGGCGCCATTCCGCACGTTCAGCGGGAAATGCTCTATCTCCAGACTAATTTTTTTTGCGACCCCAGTTACTTCCGGCTGAACGGCAAACCGCTTTTGGAAAATTTCGGCCCGCAGTATTTTTTGGCCGGCACCAATTGGGATGCCATTTTTTCCGTGCTCGAGCCAACCAATCGACCGTATTTCTTTACCGAAGACAATCCCTTATCGCCCGGAGACGGAGCGTTCGATTGGCCGCCCATGTGGCTAAGCCGGCAGCCGGGCACCGGCGGCGTGTTGTCGGAGGCTTCAATCAAAAATTATCTCACCGACTTTGAAAAAAAATCGAGATCCTGGCCCGCTTTTATCAGCAGCGCATTTCCCCGCTTCCACGACATTTATCAGCGCGCCGGCGTGCGCAATTATTGGGGTTATCTGGGCGACAGGGACGGCGAAACGTTGCGCGAAACCTTGAATCGCGCCCTGACCAACAATTCCGTGCTCGTTCAAATGGTCACCTGGAATGACTTCGGCGAAGGCACGGCGATCGAGCCGACCCGGGAATACGGTTTTCGTGATCTCTATTTGATTCAGGATTTGCGCCGCGGCGAGCCCGCTCCGGAACATCCCTTGCACACGAATGATCTGGCGTCAGTTCTGCAGTTTTACAACCTCCGCCGCATTTCAGCCACCAATGCTATGCTGGCTTCGGCGCTCGATGAGGTGTTCACAAATTTTGTGTCAGGTCATGAAGAAAACGCAGTAAACCAATTGAGCAAACTGGGGACGCAATTTCATTGAGACGGAACCCCAAAAGATTTTTAAGCATTACAAATTTGACGCACCTTCGAGAACGATGAATATCCGGCGATTACACCCAAAAGTTGTGACGATCACATTCGGCCTGCTGCTTTATTCTGCTGGAATAATTTCGCGAGCCGCGGACGCGCCGTCAGTCTCCATTCAGACGAATGCAGCCGGAATCGGCTGGTGGTCGGTGGGGAACATGCCGCCGCCGGCTTGGGACGGCAAAACGCTGTTGTTCCAAAACGATCAGGGAATGCTCGCCATTACGCCGGTGTCCGATGATGTCATTCGCGTCCACTTCACTACCGCAAAAGCCTTTGGGCGCGATCATTCCTACGCGGTGGTTGATCAGAACCTGGGCGCGACGGCAGCAAAGATCGAATCCGGTTCCAAAGCCACCACGCTGGCGACCGCCTCGCTGCGTGTCACGGTGCAGCGCGCGCCACTGCGGATTTCATTCGCCAATCTGAATGGAGAAGTATTGGACGCCGATGATGCGGAACGTGGTACCGCCTTTGCCGGCGCGGCCTACCGGGTGGCGAAACAACTCCACAACGACGAACACGTCTACGGTTTCGGCGAAAAAAATGGAGTTCTCGACAAACGCGGCTGGCAGTTGGGCGGCTACAATCTGACGATGTGGAATTCAGACACCTTCAGCTACGATTCCAGCACAGACCCGATCTATGTTTCCGTGCCGTTTTACATGGTGGTCCGCCACGGGCACGCGCACGGGCTGTTTCTCGACGACACCTGGCGCACAACATTTGATGTGGGACGCGACCGTCAGGATTTGTTGACCTTCGGCGCGGAAGGCGGTGATCTGAATTATTACTTCATCAACGGGCCCGAACCCAAGAAGGTCATCGAGCGCTATACGGCGTTGACCGGTCGGATGCCGTTGCCGCCGCTTTGGTCGCTCGGCTTCAACCAATGTCGATACAGCTATTACCCCGAATCAAAGGTGCGTTGGATTGCAAACACGCTGCGTGAAAAACAAATCCCTGCCGATGTCATCTGGCTGGATATTCACTACCAGGACGGCTACAAGCCTTTCACCTGGGACCATGAGCGCTTCCCTGATCCTAAAAAAATGATTTCTGATTTGCGCGAACAGGGTTTCCGCGTGGTCACGATCGTGGATGCTCATCCAAAGGTGGAAAAAGGTTACGCTCCCTATGATCAGGGCATCGCCGGAAACTATTTCGTGAAAAATCCTGACGGCTCGGTCTATGAAGCCCCGGTTTGGCCGTCGAAGGCGGAAAAGAATCCCGGCCCGAGCGTCTTTCCGGATTTCAGCAATCCCGCCGCGCGGGAATGGTGGGGCTCGCTCTACAAAGATTTTGTGGATATCGGCGTGGCCGGCATCTGGAATGATATGAACGAGCCGGCCGTGTTTGACACTCCCACCGGAACCATGCCCCTGGATGAAGTGTTTGCCGACGATGGCCGCCCGACCACGCACCGCGAAATTCACAATGTCTACGGGCAGTTGATGAGCCGGTCGACCTTTGAAGGTTTGTCCCGATTGCGGCCCAACGATCGTCCCTTCGTGCTCACCCGCGCCAGCTTTGCCGGCGGACAGCGTTACGCCGCCGTCTGGCCGGGGGACAATACTTCTGAATGGTCCTCACTGCGACAATCCATCCCGACGCTGCTGGGTCTGGGACTTTCCGGTTTTTCTTTTGTCGGCAGCGACATCGGCGGGTTCGTTGGCTCGCCCTCCGGCGAGCTGTACACGCGCTGGCTGCAGGTGGGAGTTTTCTATCCGTTCATGCGCTCGCATTCGAACCTGGGTTCACCCGACAAGGAACCGTGGGCGTTCGGCTATCGATACGAAATCATCAACCGGCACGCCATCGAATTGCGCTACGAATTGCTCCCTTACATTTACAACGCCATGCAGCAGGCCAGTCAAACCGGCTTGCCGGCCATGCGCCCTTTGTTCCTTGATTTTCCCGATGACGAAAACGTTGCCAAACTGAATGATGAATTTTTGTTTGGCGACGATCTGCTCGTCGCGCCCGTTTTATTTCAGGGCGCGACCGACCGTGAAATTTACCTGCCCAAAGGCGACTGGTTCGATTTTTGGACGGGGAACAAGTTCGTGGGCGGCCGGACGATTCAACAGCCGGTGACAATCGATTCGATTCCCATTTTCGTTCGTGGCGGTGGCATGATATTCCGGCAACCCGTGGTTCAATTCACCGGCCAAATGCCTGGAAAACCGCTTCGCGTCCTGATAGCTCCCGCAAAAGAATCCGAGTCCTCGCTGTACGAAGACAACGGAGAATCCCTCGACTATCGCAAGGGTGATTTTATGAAGCGCCGGTTTCACCAGCTTCGCAACGATCACGAGCTGATCGTGGACGTGTCTAGCCCGGAAGGTTCTTTTCGTCCCGCCGCCCGGGAGTTGTTTGTGGAATCGTGGATGGACCAGGAGCCGCATGCCGTTTCAGTCCGGCGCGGCAGCGACAGCGCAAACAGCGAACCCCTGCCGCGACTTGCCCCCGCCGCATTGGCCGGCTCGCCCCGTGGATGGTCCTACGCAAAGGGTCTGATCACCATCAAGGAGAACGATGATTTCGGCCCCATGCATTTTACCATCCAGAATTAACTTCCCAGGCGGCCTGGAAACTTAAAAGTTTCACCGCTCCTGAATGCGATAAAAACGATTCGTTGACGACGGCGAAACGATGATCGTATCCAACGTGTCGTCTCCACCAAAAAATGCGCCGAGACTGGACCATGTGGAATTGGTGGGCGCGTTCTTATATTGGAGCTGATAGCTGTGCGCGGACTCAGTCGGGAAGCATAATGCCACGCCGTCCTCAGAACTCGCGGTATCGATGCTGAAACCCGGGTTTGAAAAGAGATTGTTGAAGGTGGTTGTCGTAACGCCGGTGTTCAGCGTGTTGCCCGTGCCGTTGATGACATGGGTCATTTCGCTGCCGCTTTCCCCGGTGATATACACGTTGATAAGGTGGTGGATGTTCACTTGCTGGCAATTCGTCGGCGTTTCGACAGTATCGAAGCACTTCGTCGTCGAGTTGATAAAAACGCCGTAGACGCCAAGTCCGTAAGCCTGATGGCTGGTCACGGTATCCGCGACTTTGTAGGAAGCATAACCATTCACGCCATCGTGTGACCACGCAGCCTGCGACGGCGCATCATAGGGCAATTCGGATTGATAAAAGTAAACGCGTCCCCAATTGCCATTCCACAAGGTTTGGAATTGCTCGTGGTGCTCACAAAAAAGTCCGTAGATCGTGACGTCATCGCCGTTCACCACGAGCCCGCTGTAGCTCGGATTGCCGGTCCATGCGGGACTGGAGCCGGCGCCATGGTCCGCGCGCCAGAGCCAAAGATTGTCCGCAAGAACGTCACGCGCGTTAATGACGAGGCAATTGGTCGTGGTCCCTGTAAATTCGCCACCGACGCGGCAGCAAAGGTCGTAAAGGCAGATGGGATCGGCGGAATGATTCGCGCCATTCGTCACCGTGCCGACCTGCAGCAATGATGACGACGCAGTTTTTCCCGCATCGAACATGATTCCCCCAATCTTCACCCCATCCACGTCGGATACCACCATCACCGGATGTCGATTGGTCGGAACGAGCGTAGGATAGCCGAGTCCCAGAATGATCGTGTCCGCATTGGTCACGAAAATCGTATTTGTCAAAAAATAAACTCCCGGTGTCAGTATCAAATTCAGGCCCTCACTCAACGCGGCATTAATAGTGGCCGAGTTGTCGAGGGCCGGTTGCGCCAGATAGAATCGGCTGATGGGCAAAGAGACGGCAGGGGTGGGGCTGGACGACCACGTTGTTCCAACGCTATTCGTCCGGAGATCAGGCACCGCTACGACATAATTACTATTGCTATCGAGGGAGAGATAAGGCTTCTCGCGAATTAAAGGCGTGTTGGTGATGACAGTGTATCTGGAGCCGGGCCAGGTTCCGGACGGCACGTTCCGGGAGCCGACAAAAACCATGTTCCAATTCTGTCCCGACCAGGTTTGCCAGATATCATTTCGCGACAGCCATTGTTGCTGGGTTCTCGAACTGACTGTGGAATCTATTTTGGAATCCGCCAGAAAACCGCCGCTGGAGTAGGCCCCGCTGTTGGTGTTCGAAAGATTCAAATTGCCTCGAACATGCATTCGGCGCAGCCACGTGTCCTGGGACACAGCGAATGTCATCGTATTCGCGGCCTCGAGTTGGCTGCTCCCGGCGCTGGTGGGGACCACGGCGAAATTTTCGCAGGCTCGCCAGAAATTAACAGTCGCATTGTGATTCGCCAGAACGCCGTCGGAGTGGACGTCGCCGGCGATCGTCACATCATCCGGATTTTGTCCCAATCCAATGACCTGGGTGTAATAGCCGAGGTCCACATCCAGGTTGGAGTATTGCCCGGACTTGAAGAGAAGCGCATAACGGCTGGATCCAAATTGATTGTTTTGCTGTTGCGAAAACACGGCGCTGAGTTGTGTTTGAATGGTGTCCATGGACATGGAGGGATCGAAGGTAAAGACGTTTGGCCCGAAGTTCGGAGCGGTGTTCGAGGCCTCGGTGTTGGTGGACGCGAGAATGAGTTGGACGCCGCTGAAATCGCCTTCGTTATTTCCTGCGAGGGTCACGTTCGGATTGGCCGTCCACGTAAAAGCAATCGTGCCCGTTGTCGCCACAACGATATTGCTGAAAATGACATAATCCGCGCCCTGGACAAACGAAGTGAGACTCGCGGGCGTATTGGACGTGCTCTCGGTGACGGGCGCGGTCGCGGACGAAAAAACGGTGAACGTCGTGCCGCGCGTTCCGGTATTATTGATGCCGTAAAGGCAAAGATTATACGTGCCGGGCGGGACGTTATTGAGCGTGTCGGTTCGAAGCTGGGCGTTGTTATACTCGTAAGGTGATTGCAAAGCAGCGGCGGTTCCCTGCGCTCCTTGAGTTCCATACGTGCCGCCCAATTGCGACGTCAGGGTAATCGCCGTGTGCGTGATGCCGTCAGACAGGCGATTCGTTGCGGCGGTCGTGCCACCGCCGAGAACGGGATTCCAATAGTTGTGGCCGGGATCGGGATAGGCTCCCTGGCCGGAATAGTTCGCGGCTCCAGCGCCGCCCGGCACGTCAAAATTCACCACTTGAGCCTGAAGGCAATAAATCCCCATAACCCACAAACCAACAACCACCGCCAGAGAAAAGCGCCACGCGTGCGCTCGCGAAGAGCCGGGGAGGATTTGCAAGCGCATCGGATGACCTTATCTGAATAAGAACGTTGTTACATCCCTCTCCAGAGGGGTGTTTTAAAGGCTGAAGTAATCTCGCAGGCAGGACTACCGTTCTTCGTAATGAAACTCGAAGTACGCCAGGTTCATGTTGCCTTCTGTAAGAATGTGGACGGTAAGGACGGAGATGCCTTCAGGCAAATCGACCCTGGCGATGTCGCGCATGGCGTTCCAATGATGCCATTGCCGCCAGGCGACAGGCTCCCGATCGTCTTTTGTCGAAACGATGTTGATGGGCGGTGTGAGCGGTTTTCCGTTGCGATCCAGCGAAATCGTTCCACCGCGATTGGAGGTGTAGAGCAAATCCACGCCGTAATGCCCGGCGCGCTTCACACTGACAGTCACGTTGAACCATTCCCCTGGCTCCGTCCATCCCACGTAAAGCTGGTTGGTCGGAGGCGTCACGCGGTTGTAAGGGCTGTCGTCAATCGGCGTTTGGCGATTGAACTTGGTGTACGAAATGTCCACGGCTTCGTGCATCCGGAATTCGTTCAGATACTCGCCATTCGCCGGATTCAACGCCCCGCTGCCGTGGTTGGTTGCGTCGTCATCGTGATACGCCACGCCCTCGCCGCCGAGATCATAATAGGCGCATTGCACTCTTCCCGGAATCGTTTGTGGCCTGCCCTGATGCACGCTGTCGTGGAATGGTCTGCCACCGTATCCTTTCCAACCCTCCGAAGCGCAGCCAGCCAGGCAAAGAGCCACAGCCACAAACCATAAAGTCCGTTTGATGAGACCTGTTGCGCGCCTGTTTATGAAAGCGGCCATCGCTCGTTTTTTACGGGTGCGACAACTGGTAAAACATTTCGTCGTTGGTCGGCACGACCTGGTAAGGGGGATTGTTGGAAACGGACGTCCACGGCCCGGAGAGATTGGTTGAACCCACGAGCGTTCTGCCTGGCGCCCAGCTTAGAACCGGGTTGGTCACGCCCGCTTGCAAGTAAAGATAGTTGGTCAATCCAAATACAGTCAGGCCATTTGCGGTTCCGACGTACACTTTTCCGTTGGCTATCGTCGGGCAGTTCATCTTCACGTACGAGCCGACGCTGCCGGTCCAGAGCATTTTGGGGAAGTTGACCGCATCGTATGCCCGCAAATTGCTGTCACTGCCGATTTCCCAAAGAACGCCGTTGGTCGTGCCATTCGCCGAAAGAGAAAGACCGCCGCAGCGATCATTCGCGGAAAAAGACGACGTGCCCAAAGGCGTTGTGTTAATGCTCGACCCCGTGAATTGAAATGATTTGGTGGGATTATTAGCGTGCAGCAGGAAAAGATATTGCCTGGACGGTCCCTGCCAATAGACGGGCGACTTGCCGACGGTGTCGCCTCTCGAGGTTTCAGCCCCGAACATTTGCGCGTAACCGCCCACATGGCCCATGTTGTTAATGTCGGCGAGGAACAGATTGGTATCCTTGCCGATGCCGACGGCGTAATGCGGCGGCACCAAAACCGCGCCGCCAGAACCAAAATCCAGGTCCTGACCGCTCAGCGATGACCAGTTGGTGGGAGTGGTATAGTCCTCCACCGCCAAACTGGAACTCAATTTGACCATCGACATGCCGAAATTGTTAATGCCGTCGAAGCTGCCATTGCCGGTCATGATGTAAATGTTTCCGTTCGTATCCGCCGCCGGCGCCATGCCGCCGGACCAAACGGCTCCCTGGCTGCCAGTCGGTGTCGCGTTGAAACTGTGGAGGAGCGTGAGATTGGTGGCGTTGTATCCCAGCATAAAACCGTGATAGGAATTCTGGTCGCAATGCGAGCCAAAGCCCAGATAGACGACGTTGTTCAATAACAGCAGGCCTGAACGCTGATGTTCGATGGCGGCGTTGAAACCGGTGGTGGAGATGGTCACCGGCCCGCCGAATTTCTCGCTGCCGGTGGTAATATCCAGCGCGTGCAACTTGTGGGTCGGGCCGGAGGCCAATTTGGAAACCACATAAAGCGTGCCGCTATCGGAATCAATCACCGGCGTGCCGGTGATGCCGACGGTAGGCGATAAATCGTTGCAGGAGGAAGGCGTATAGGGCGTGCCGAAATTGTCGTGCCAATAGGTCACGCCGGCGATATCGGCATCGAACGCATACACGCTGTTGCTTTCCGTGCAGACAAAAACCACGTTGTGCACGCCGTTGGAGATGCTCAGGTTTTGCACGTAGAGCGGTTGGGCATACACCTGGCCGTCCACGCGATTGGTGAACAATCTGCCAAAGGACGTGGTCACGTTTGTGGGCGTCAATATCATTTCAGATGTATTGGCGCCGGTGCGTGCCAGATCGTTGTGCTGGGTTAATACGTTTGCCGCCCTGGCTTGCGGCGATAAAAGTGCGAGTGTCAGCAAAAGGAACCAGCGGATTTTGCGCGAAGCATCAACAATGGCTTTCATGGAAGTTTACATGGTGTTTGCCTGTTTCTAAGTGGATCATGTCGACAGTGTATCATGGGCCGCGAATTTTTGATGCCTGAATATTTGCCTGAACAGCTTCGAGGCTTTGCTTTGCCGCCTGGTTGGAGGGATCCAGGCGCAGCGTGATTTGAAATTCCGCAAGCGCTTCCTCCGGTTTGCCTGACTTTGCGAGCGCGAGCCCGTTGTTCAAATGTCCCGGCGCAAAGTCCGGGCGGATGTGGACGACTCCGGAAAACTGCGCCTGCGCTTCCTCGATTCTTCCATCAGCCGCCAGCTCATTGCCGAACAAATATCGAGCCTGCCAGAAATTCGGGTTCATGTGCACGGCGGCATTAAAATACTCGAAGGCATCGTTGCGCTGCTGCGCGGCGACCGAACTGACCGCGTGATAGAAATAGTCCGCTGGTCCGTTCGGTTGGCGATTGGCGGCGGCGCGGTAGTGATTCATCGCCTCATTCCAATTTCCTCTCATTTGCTCCATGAATCCCCAATTTTGATCCGCATCGACTGAGCCGGGGTCCATTCTGAGAGCCCGGGCAAAATACTTTGCGGCTTCAGCCGCCTTCTGTTGGTTCGCCCGGATCACTCCCATTTCATTCAGGGCCAGGACATAATTCTTCCGAATCGCCAGCGCTCGCAAAAAACTTTTTTCCGCTCCCTCCGTATCCCCCAACCGGACAAGCAAGCGGCCGATGATGCAGGGAGTCATGGGATTCTGCGGCAGCAACTCGCTGACTTTTTGTTCCTCCGCGGGCGCTTCGGCCAGATAGCCGGTTTGATCCAAAAATTGCGCGAAGTTTTCGCGCAGACAATAGTCGTCGGGGCTTCGAGCCAATGCCTCCTCGTACATGGCGCGAGACTGCGCGCGGGTTTGTTCCGTCATTTGCGAGTTCAGTTCCTGCAGTTTGGCCATGTAAAATCTCGCGCGCGGGACATCGTTCAATTGGTCCGTGAAAGGCGGTTCGGAAACGCGGCTGTAATTCTCCTGCCAGACGCGGAAACGGTCCCATGGAGAAACAGCGAGGCGCCGGTCGCACAATTCCCCGGAGGCCCATTCATTTTTACCCTGTGACACAATGGATCTTGGCAGCCGCTTCAAAACCTGCTCCGCAAACGCACGTCCCAGCAAATAATTGCCGTCAAAGTTCAAATGCACATGCTCGTAAAATAATTCGTTGCCGGGAATATTCGCAGGGGAACTCTGCGCCAGCATTTTAAAGGCGTCCAAAAAATAAACGCCGTGGATCGCTTTTTCCTCCGCCGCGTCTTCTATGATTCGATTGATGCGGCTGTCGGCGCGAAAAGCCAGCGTGTCGTCATCCCGGGCCAGTTCAAAATCACTCAAGGCCCGCCCGAAATTTGTCAGCGCCAGCTCGCAGCGTCCCGAACGGAAATGCAGCTCGGCGTATTGCGGATCAATTGCGGCGGCCTGTTCATATTTTTTCAGCGCGTTGGTGAAATCACCCGACGATTCAAAATTGGTGCCCTCCCGGTAAAGACCTTCCCATTGACTGCGTTGGACATCGTTCAAACCGGCGGAATGCAGCGAACCAAATGGGGCGCAGTCCTTCAAATTGCTTCCGACCGTGCTCAAGATGATCGGTACGCCAGCGTTTTGTCCGGCGCGCAGAATATCGTTCAGATTTTGTTTGAAATTTTCGCAGGCGCGCAGGCGGTTGGGATCATCGCATCGCAGTTGATGTTCCTTGAACATGTTGAGGCCGCTCCAGGTTTTTGGAGTGGACGAATGGCCCCATCGTTGCGCGAGGCTGTCGAGCAACTGGCCGGACCTGGTGGATTTCACGGCCAGTGAAGCGCGAATTAAATGGGTTCCCGCCACGTCCGAACCGAACACCGTGCCTCCGCCGAAAGGGCCGACCATTTCGTTGTTGCCCATGTAAATAATCCACAAATCGCCATCGCGCTGCGCGCATTCGCGTGCGATGGGCAAAATGACGTGCGAATTGATGGCGGTCATCGCCACGCAGACCACTTCAAAATCCGTGCCGGGAAAACGTTCGCGCAGCAGGACCTGCAAGTAACGCCACGCGCCAAAGGTCGGATCCGGATCGCCCATGGCGGCCGATTCGCCAAACACAAAGATGCGATAGGTATTGGCCGGTTTCTTCACCTCCATGCGCAGGGGCACCGGTGTGCGGGCCAGCGCGGGTGGAAAGAATCGATAACCAAATCGGTCGTTGGACACATAATAATCCTTGCTGGCGATTTTGGTTTTTAGAAAAAAACTGGTGGGATAGCCGTAACCGAACAAACGCAATCCCAGTTCAAGGCCGCCGGCGACGAGCAGCAGGATGGCAAGCGGGGCGAAGATGCGGAACAACCACAGGCGGCGCCGGGAAATTTTGAACGCCGGCTTTTCAGCCACTACATTCCTTTCTTTCGCGGGACGTGCTTTTTTTGAAGAGTCGCTTTTTTGCTTCAAAGGAGTTTTGGCTAAACCCGATGATAAACGGATTGGTTATGCAGGCAAGGTTAGACCCAACCTGGACGCCGGGGGGATACATCAACCTGGTTCAACTTACTTCAATTTACTTCAACTTACTTAAATTTGTTGGGGTTTTTGGGGTGGAAACGTGTGTCGGCAATCCGAATCATGGCGGGTTTTGTTTTTTTCATTCCGTTCTCCCTGTGGCCTTTCTTTCTTTTCATTCTCCTTGAAGGCATTCAAGCACAGTCGCGGAATTGTTCAATATATTTCGGGGAGCAGGGCCGCGTTAAACTTGGCCGGGGACTTGTGCCGCCAATGCCAGTCCGCTTCGCACCCCAAACTGATTTACTGGATGAGCAACCTGTAGTATTTCGTTCCGCCCGGCGTCTCTGTGTCTCCGACCGTTTTGATCGTGCCATCGCCACTGACGGCAGCGGCCAGTGATTGCCAGGTTCCACCGGTGAGGGTGCTGTTCCACTGCACCGTGTAATTGTGCCCGGAGACAGTCGGGAACTTGAGCGAGATGCTGGATCCAGTAATGGAGACGCTCAAATTCACGGACAGGGAAACCGCGGCCGGCACGAACATCAGGTAGTTTACGTTGACGTTGTTGCCGCTGGTCAGGCGGACCGTCTGGACTCCTCCGAGTGTAATGGTCGAGAGGTTGCCGTTGGTGTCGCGCATGGGGACCCAGTGCCAGGTCTGCCAGCCGGCTGCGTTCGCATCGGCGAAAGAGCCTAAGGCCTGGGTGGTCTGGGTCGTCGTGCCCCTGCCGGAGGTCACCAATGACATGGTGGTGTTGTTGAAGGGACCGGCACCGCCTGCCATGCGTCCATAGACGTTGTAACTGTTGCTGGGGAATGTGCGGGTGTAGTTGGCCCATTGGCCGCCGTTGTAGTATCCCAGATCGTAGTCTGACGCGCTATTGGTGATGAATTTGTCGCGCAAGAAGTCACTCGAGACCTCGCATTGGAAGCCGTTGTCCTGGTTGCGGTAGCCGCCCAGGAGCTCGCCATCGTATGTGCCGTCATAATCGACATTAAACACGGACACATTGGTTTGATAAATGCCGCCTGCGTAGTAACTGTTCGTTGCGGTGGTGATGGGCGCGGTCGGCAACGGATTGTCGATAAACTGACCGCCATTGAAGTCCCAATCGACGGCTTCAATCATCAAATTGTTCTGGCTGAAGGTGTCAAAGGATTCCGTTATCTGATTGGTCACGTTATTGGCATCCTTGGCATTGATGACCAGCGAGATGAGCTGGTTTTGCGGGCAGGGAACGCTGACGCTCCAGTTGGTGTTATTGCCGGAATAGGTGGCCGTGGACGAGACATCCACTCCATTGATCAACGTCTTAATATTGTTCGTCGAAACTGTGCTGAAAGCCGAACCGACCGAGTAGGTGATGTTCGGGACGTTCAGGAAAATATTCGTGTTGATGGGCGGATTGACGTTATTAGGAAATAGATTGTTGATGACGGGAGGGAGCGTAGTGCCCGCCGGAACGAATATGAAGTCAACGAAGTTGGCCAATCCGCCGCTCATCAGTTGCAGGGTATTTTGTCCCGCCGACAGATTGACGATTACTTTGTTGCCAAAGGTGTCCGTCAGCGGCACCCAGGCATAATTGGCCCCTATGCCGGCACTGATAAACTGTCCCAGATTAGTGGTCGTTTGAGTTGGCGTACCGTATCCGCCGGTCAGCAGGTTGAGGCTTTCGTAGTTGCCGGGAGTGTTGTCGTTGTAGCGCAGGTAGACGAGATAATTGCCTGTGGGGTAATTCCTCGTGTAATTCTCCCAGTTGCCGCCGTTGTTATACGCGATTTGGACGTTGTAGACATTGGGATCATTCGCGGCTGCGTACTGGGGCAGTTGGATGTCGTCCGCTTTTTGCATGGCCACATTGTTGTCCGCGCGCACCAGTTGCGAAGCGCCACCAGGCAATGCCCCAGTTCCAGCGTATGTCGACATATCGACTCCCAAAGATCCCGCCGTCCCGAAATAGCTGTTGGCGGCAGGGGCGGAAGTGGGCACCGGGTTTTGGATGAAAAGACCGTTGGTGAAATCATAGTCTTCTGCACTCACGATGAAAACGTTCGTGGGGAAGGTGTCGAAGCTGACTGTTTTGGAGGAAACCAAACTGGCGCTGTTCGTCACCGAAATGCTGATGGTGTAAAGCGTGTTGGAGGCCAGGCCTGGGAGGGTCACATTCAAGCTGGTGGGTGTTCCGCCGAATTGCAGGTTTGCCGATTGGTTCTGGCCATTTACAACCACGCCGATGCCGCTTTGGGGATTGGTGGGAAGAGGCGCGCCGCCTGCGGAAGCGGAATTGACAGTGAAACTAAAAGTGGTGTTGGTGCCGTTGAAGAATTTCGTGCCATCGGGGGATAGATTTGCGATCACCGATGCAGACGGGCCGCCGACCTGAGTCAAAGTGGCGTCGTCCCAGAAAGGAGCGCCGGGCTCGTAGGCAGCCTGATAAAGATTGATTCTGAATTCGCCTCTGACCGCTCCCGCTGGCGCTGTAATATATTGTCCGGAAGCCAGCGTGTTGGTGACGCCGCCGGTGACGCTGGGGTCGCTGTTGGGCGTTACGAGAGTGATGTCGTATTGATTGGTGACCTGGCAATCAATCCAGTCGAGATAGATGTTGCCGAGCGAATTGGTCAGGATGGGGAGCGTGCCATTGTACGTCTGACCGGAAGCAGTGCCGACGAAAGCGGGGGTCATGACGGCCGACTTGTAGTCTGCCAGCAAAACGTTGCTGGCATCATAGAACAGCACTTCCACCCATCCGTCTTCGTTGCCTGTGCCGTCGGCACCATAAAGACCGGAACCTCCCGGAGAGTCGGTGCCATCATCGCCACCGATATGGGATGTGCAATAGGTATACGCGGAATACCAGGCATCGGCGGTGTAGGTGTTTCCAGCGCTGCAGGCGAAGGACTGTGCGGCGTAGGAAGTTTGAGGGCCGGCCTGGCCGTTGCCATACAAACCTTGCATCCACAGGCCATTGGCGCCGGAGCGAACCAGCTTCACGGTTGTGGGATCCGCGGCTGTGGCGGAAGCCATGCTCCAGGTTTCGGAAGCGTGCTGCGACCAGCTTCCGGAGGTGAAGATGGGCGACGATTCGAAACCGGGATTGACCAGCACGTTGGCCGCCTTGCCGGAAAAAGCGAGCAACATCATGATCGCGGCGGATATCAACGTCAGTGAAATCCGCCGGTATTCGCTCCACGGTGGATTTGTGCTCGGGTACGTTTTGGGAGTGTTTTTGGTTTTCATAGGAACATTGGTCTGAGCAGCGGCACTTTTCAGGGGTTGGTTTGGCAGTTTTTTAGAAATTCAAACCGAGGGATGGCATTTAGTTTTTAATAGGAATAAACGGCAAAAACATCGTTGACGTCTGTGACCAAATCAGTCCATCGGGTGGTTTCGCAGTGTCCGTCGCACAGCACGTAGTTGGCACGCTGGTTGTGGCGACAGGCGGCCTGCTTGACGGGCGCCGGCGCAGTCACCCAGCCTTGATTTGGCAACAGCCCCGGCACCGGCTGCCGGGTGGTGAACTCCGTGCTGTAACCGCTATTCGGAAATCGGTTGATGGATTGGTCGGCGAGGCTTTTGGGAAGTCCCACATCACCGAAGAGCCAGAGTTGCGCCCCGCGGTTTAATGAGTTGAGCTTCCGACTGCCCATGCGCTGGCCGCCGACGATGGCGAAACGGAGGATGCCTGCGGCGTTGCCGGCAAAACCTCCCGGGTTGCCTTCCAACGGGCCGTAGCCTTCCAGTTTGATGCCGTAAAACAGTCCGGCCATCAGGTCCGTGTCCTGCACCGCCGGGCAGCGCCAGACGTTGTTTGATGTCGTGTCGCTGGTGATGTAATTGCCCTGGGAGAGAAGTTGGAAATACCAAAGGTCCGTGGCCGCCGGGGGAAATGCGCCGGTGGCCAGAGGCGGAGGAGTGTCATTGTTGTCCTGAGCATACATGAGCATGGCCAGGCCAATCTGCCGGTTGTTGTTCAGGCATTTGGCCGACAGCGCTTTGCTTTTGGCCTTGGCCAGCGCGGGCAGCAACATGGCCGCAAGAATGGCGATGATGGCGATGACCACCAGCAGTTCAATCAAGGTAAATGCAGCCAGGAGGCGACTTTTCCGCCCAGGGGATTGATTGGGGCGCGGTCGGCAAAACAGCCGCCGCTTAAAAACGGACCGGTGGCTTGCGGTCAGTTTGTCGTCGCCGTAAACGTTTACGTCCATACGAGCTATTTGGATGGTTTCGAGGAGTTCGGTGTGGATACCAACCTACCGCCGATTCCTCCTACGCCTAGCTAGCCAACCGGCTAGTTTTGTGGGAAAACCGTCCAAACCCGGGGCTTGAGAGGCCTCTCCTCCCGGAATGCACCAGCATGAACTGGCGCACCTTTGCGTGTCGTGCCCTCCTTCTGGAACTACTTCATCAGGTTCGCCTCGGGTGTTTCCACAGCCGCGTGGCGATAGTTGATGTTCAGTTCATCGAGCCGTTGAACGTGAACCTGCAACCGCCGCATGAAGTCATCCCAGTCGCGCTCATTTTGGGCGGACCAGGTGACGTCCGCGAGCGCGCACGTGCGCGGGAAGAGCATGTATTCTGCGTGCCTGAAGTTGGGGATCCGCTCCGTCCACAAATTTCCCTGGGTGCCGAGGATGTAGGATTGCAATCGCGGCGGGAGGTTGATCGGCATGGGATTGAAGGCATACACTTTGTCCAGGGGCAGGGGACCGCCCCAACTCGCCGCTATTGGTTCGGCGGCTTTGTTTGTCGATTGATAAAAGTCGAAGTAGCAGTAAGCGGTGGGCGTCATCACCACATAATGGCCGGCCTCCGCCGCTTCCCGCGCGCCTCCAATCCAGTCCATGACGGCCGCGTTGGTCGCCAGGCCGCCCTGCAAAATCTCGCTCCAGCCGATCATGGAATGTCCCGTCGAATTGACAATTTTTTCAATGCGCCGCATGAACCAGCTTTGGAGTTCGTCCTCGTTCTTTAATCCTTCGCGCTTCATGAGCGCCTGGCAGGCTGCGTTGGTTTTCCAGGTGTCCTTCGGGACTTCATCGCCGCCGACGTGGATGTATTTCCCGGGAAACAGTTGCCCGACCTCCTTCAAAACGTCGCCCAGAAACTGAAACGTCTCTTCTTTGGACGGGTCATAGATGCCGTTGAAAATGCCGGCGGTCATCAGCGGTTCAAACGGGCCGCCGGTGCAACTGTATTGGGGATATGCAGCCAGCGCGGCTGTCGAGTGTCCGGGCATTTCAATTTCGGGCACGATGGTGATGTGCCGGGCCGCGGCGTACTTCACCACGTCCCGAATGTCGTCCTGCGTGTAAAATCCCCCGTAACGCCCATCGGGCCCGTACTTGTCCGAGGCTTTGGGATCAAAACCGAAACCGGCGCTCGGACGCCACGCTCCGATCCGGGTGAGCTTCGGATATTTTTTTATTTCGATCCGCCAGCCGTGGTCGTCGGTGAGATGCCAATGGAACGTGTTCAACTTGTGCAGCGCCATGGCGTCCAAAAGAGTTTCGACTTCGGACTTGCTGAAGAAGTGTCGGCTCACATCGAATAAAATTCCCCGCCATTTGAAGCGCGGCCAGTCTTCGATCCGGACGCACGGAATCTGCCAGGCGACGTTTTGAACGCGGTTGGAGGAAAAAATCTCCGGCGGCAGCAATTGAAACAGAGTCTGCACGCCATAAAACAACCCAGCCTGCGCCGGCGCGCGAATCACGACGGAATCCGGCGCCACGGTGAGTTCGTAGCCTTCGGGCCCCAGGTTCGTGTTGGCGTTCCTGGTGGTCAGCAAAATGCCGCCGGCAATGGCCGCGTCGGAATGAGGCGTGGATTTAACCTTGAGCGGATAACCCGAGGAAAGGCGCAATCGTTCCGCCAAAAATGGCGCCGTTTCGCGCGACTTGGAATCCACATAAATCGTGGTGCGGTCAGTCAGGTTGAACGCTCCCTCGCGCAGCTCCATTTTTTGCGGGAGCGGAATGATGGAAGGTCCGTTTGTGTCGGCGGCGAATGCCCTTGCGGCCAGCAGCGGGAATATCAGAGCGGCAATTCCGGATTTCATTTTGCTTTTCATTTTCGAACGGTGTGATTTTTAGCGCTGAAAACGGGAGATCATTGTCGCGTCAGTTTTCAGCCAGGCCCGCCGGCTGTGCAACCCCCTATTCAGGGGGTTGTTGTCATCAGGTCGTCTGTTAGATTTTTCAAACAATGATTGCCCCTCGTCTCGAATGGAGAAAGAAGCCATTCAATTTCCGTTAAGCACCTCGTATGGAAGTTGTGATTCAACCCACCGCTCAGGCGGCTGCCGATCTGGTGGCCCGCATCATTGACCGAGAGCTGCGAAAAAATCCGCGTTTGGTTCTAGGGCTGGCCAGCGGCAACACGATGGAATCGGTTTACGCCCGCCTGGCGCAAATGCACAGCGAGGAAGGGCTGGATTTCTCGGCCTGCCGCACATTCAACCTTGACGAATACATCGGCCTTCCGGCGAACCATGGAAATTCCTATCGGCATTACATGAAGCAACATTTATTTTTGCGGGTGAACATCAACCAGCAGAACACCCACTTGCCCGACGGCATGGCCGGGGATCTGGCGGCGGAATGCGCCAAATATGAAAACCTGATCGTCGAGCATGGCGGGATTGATCTGCAGTTGCTGGGCATTGGCCAAAACGGCCACCTGGGTTTCAACGAGCCCTTTTCCTCATTTCGCTCGCGCACTCGCGTCATCGTTCTTTCGCGGGCGACTCGCGCGCAAAATGCGCCGCTGTTTTCGAAGCCGGAGTCCGTCCCCAAACAGGCCATTACGATGGGAGTGGGAACGATCCTGGATTGCCGCCGCAACTTGCTTCTGGCGACCGGCGCGGAAAAGGCTTCGATGGTGGCCAAAGCCGTTGAAGGCCCAATTACCAGCATGATTTCGGCCTCCGCTTTGCAATTGCATCCCAATTGCACGTTTATTCTGGATGAAGCTGCCGCGGGGAAACTGAAGGAATCTGAATATCATCAATGGGTTTTTGAAAACCAGCCGGAATGGGAACCGTTCCGCTCCTCATCGCCCTCCGCCAAAAAACAATTCCCTTCGCCGCCGACCACGAAGAAAACGGTAGAGACAATATCGGATGCGATTGAATAACGGGAACCTTTTGAGGGCTACGTACATCCAAGGTTGGATGCCTGCTCTTCGGTTGTGAGTTGACTGTGGCAGGCAAAAAGCTTTTTTATTAGCACAGCTGCGACGTACAGTTGTTGTGAACGTTGAGTCTACCAACAAGGCAAACGGGGCGTCTTGGAAAGACCGTTTGATAGTTCGTCGCTATCGATTTCCCGCTTCCGGTGGATCAGATGGCGACCTGGCAACTCGTATTGACCATGCGGGCGTGGGTTATTTCTTTCCGCTGGGAACTTCCGATGTCGATCTGGCTGCCGCCAGGGCCGCCGAGATTTACGAGACGGCGGTCAGGCACGGCTGGAATAAAGTGTTCCCGCTTTTTTCGCGGGAGTTGATTGTCAGTTTCGAATGGTGCACCAATCCGGTCCTTTGGACTTACACAACCATTCACACCCTCGTGGGCAAGGAGGCGGAAGCTTTTGATTCCGCGCCTCCCAATCCCAACCGGCAAAACGTGCTGGTGGCGGAATTGGATGCGGGTGTTCGGCGGGCGCTTTGCTGGTGCATCGACCACCAACCGGGCTTCGGCAGCATACCTTGCGACTCGGCGGAATCCTTCGCCGATGCGTTGGCGACTCACAAACCCCGCATGGTCCTTTTGAATCGCAATCTCGCCGGACGTGTTGGTTTCAAATCCATCGGCACCATCGGTCCGATTCAGCCGGGAGTGCCGGCTCTGACCTATTCGGTTCACGTCGATGGCGACCAGATGTTTGTTTCCACGCCCGGCGGCGCCGCGGGTTATCTCGTGAAACGGGTCAAGCCGGATCGCCTGTTGGAACCGATTTTGAATGTCACCAGCCGCTCGGAGTTGATGTCGGAAGATTTATTGTTGCGGGTGAAATATTATTTTCAGGAATTGCTGCAACTGCAGACCAAACACGACAACTCGGCCGTGTCTAAACTGACCCGCCGCGAACGCGAAGTGCTCGTGTTGCTCAGCAAGGGATGTGTCGACAAAGAAATCGCGCAGGCGATGGGCATCAGCATCTGGACGGTGCACGGACACATTAAAAGAATATTCGAAGCGTTGAATGTTCGTACTCGTACGGAGGCGGTCATCCACTACCTGGAAAAATAATTTCAATCGTCACATCGACCCCCAATACGGGGGGGTAGACAAAATGAAGGTCGGAAGTAGAGTCAGAATTCGTTACCAGAAGCATTGGCCAAAACCCTTAACTGTTCCATGAACGTATGAAATTCATTAAAATATCGGCCGGGTGGAAAAGGCAGATGTTGCCGCTTGTGGCGGTTCTCATTTCATCAGGTGTCAGCACTGTTACTGCGGCAGACTATCCCACCACGATTCTCGCAGACCATCCTGTGGCTTATTGGCGCCTTGAGGAACCGAACGGGTCAGCGACGGTCGCGGACTCTACTACTAACGCCAACACCGGTTTTGTCACATACGTTACACAAGGCGACAACGTCACGGTCTACCCGCAGCTGGGACTTCCGGCGATATTTACAAACGGCGCAGCGTTCGCCACCTCTACCGGCGTCGGACAGGGCGACATTGAAGTGCCGGTAAACTCCGTCATCAATCCGACGCCGGATGGCCAAACCGGCGGACCGTTCTCGGCGGAGTTGTGGGCACTGGCAACCACGCAGCCCGGCAATTATTGTGTTCCACTCGAGGATTCCTCCGATTTCAGCCAGCCTCCCCCCTTTAATAACTCCGCCGGATGGAATTTCTATCAAACGCCCGGGCCCGCCAGCACCTGGTCCTTCAGCATCCGGCCGAATCCGGGATTTGTCGGCAACGGCCCCGCTGTCGCGGTCGGACAATGGACTCATCTGGTGCTGACTTATGATGGCACGGTCGCGAAGTTTTATGTCAATGGCACTCTAATCAACACCTATGCCGTTCCCCAGTTTCTCGTCAACAACGGTTCCAAGAATCTCATCATGGGCTCAGGTCCAGCGACGGGTTTTGCTCCATTTGATGGAGAGTTGGACGAAATCGCGTTATACGATTACGCGCTGACCCTGACTCAAATCACAAATCATTATCAGATCGGGACAAACTCTATCACGCCCACGGCCGTGCCGCCTTCTTTCAACGTAGAGCCGGCCTCAACCAACGCTTATTCGGGAGTTCCGGTGACCTTCATGTCGCAAGCGATCGGAACCACCCCGCTCTTTTACCAATGGGTAAGAGGCGGCACTGCTCCCATCGGCGCGATACCGGGTGCGACCAATAATAATTACACTTTCACTCCGGTCTATCCCGCCGACGATCAGGCCACGTTCTCCGTTGTGGTGACGAATACCGCAGGTTCCACGAGCAGCCCTCCCGCCACACTGACCGTGCTCACCAACATCAACGTCACTGCAAGTCCGTTTACCATCACCCGCCGCGTGGGAAGCTATGCAGCCTTCCGCACGGTGGCCGGCGGCGCCCAGCCTGTCACCTATCAATGGCACAGTATTTCCAACTCGGTGGATACCCTCATCCCGGGCGCAACCTCCGACACGTTGTGGTTGTCGAATGTTCAGGCTTCTCTTGATGGAAGCATGTATTACGCGATTATGACGAATCCGTTCGAGACCGTGACCGGCAATACTGCCACGCTCAGCGTGGTTGCGCGTGATACCAACGCGCCGGTGACTCTCTATTCCAAAATCATCATGGCAGACAAGCCGGTCGGCTACTGGCGCCTGGATGAAACCAACACAACAACTACGGGTGGCATTGCTCTCGACACAGCCGGAAGTTTTGACGGCACTTATTCCTTCGCCGACTCCGACTTAACTTTTGGATGGTCCAATGGCATTCCGCATGAAATCGATCCGTCGATACACGTCACCAACACAGCCATCGTGACGATACCTTACGCGCTGGAACTCAATCCGGTTTCAGGCCCGTGGTCGGTGGAATTCTGGCTGGAGCCGACCTCGCAGGATCCGGTTAACTTCCACACGCCAATCTCATCGGAAGCCAATCCCGGCAACGGCGGTGTTGCCCTCAGCGGTTGGAATATCTATCAACACGTCCAAAGTTATTGGACCTGGAATATCTTCAATGGCGGTCCGAACGGAAGCTTCAGCAGCGAGTTTGTCGATCACCCCGTTAATCCCGGCCAGTGGTATCACATGGTTCTCACTGATGATGGCACCAACATGGTATGGTACGTGAACAACCAGGTTGTGCTGTCGACAACTGTCGCCGCAGTTGGCTTCGTGCAAAACGGCATCAACGGAGATCCGGGTGTCGCCGGCGGTCCGCTCACTCTCGCCGTGCGCAGTGACGGGGCATTCGGCGGTTGGGATGGCGGCATCGATGAACTCGCGGTTTACAATTACGTGCTCAGTCCGCAACAGATTCAAAATCACTTCCTGAACAGCACGCACGTGAATATTGTGAATCTGGGGACCAAGGTCGTGATTTCCTGGCCAATCGGCACGCTCCAGGCGTCTACCAACGTCCTCGGAACGTATACCAACGTCGGTGGAGCGACTTCGCCGTTCACAAATGCGGCGTCGCCCACGCTGTTTTACCGGGTTAAATTGCAATAGTATATTGACTGGCCGGGATGGTCCAACCATCCCGGCCAAAGTAACAACGGAAAGTTAATATGTTGCAAAGCCGGACATCGAAAATGAGTTCCTTCGGTGCGGCTGTTCCCGCTGCCCGGCGGGCGTTCACCCTGATTGAACTTCTGGTGGTCATTGCCATCATTGCAATCCTCGCGGCGATGCTGCTGCCGGCGTTGGCGAAGGCGAAAGTAAAAGCCCAACGAACTCAATGTCTGAACAACGCGAGACAATTGATGCTCGCCGGCATCATGTACACCACTGACAATAACAACGCTTTCGCCCAAAATAACCCGACGGCGGCCCTCTCCAAAGGCTCGTGGATCCAGGGCGACATGAGCGACAACGTGGGCGTCTACGGGCAGGTGACGCCCGGTGTTCTGGATTCGACCAACCAGCTTTGCGATACTACCGGAACCTTCTGGCCTTACAATTCGAGCCTCGGCATTTATCACTGTCCAGCGGATCCCGCCCTGACCGGCGGCGTTCCCAAAGTGCGCAGTTATTCCATGAACGGTTTTGTCGGAACCACTCACGCTCAGAGCGCGCAAATCGGAATTTCGGGATTAAATAATTTCAAGGTCTACCTCAAGCCGAGCGATTGTCTCCTTCCCTCCTCGACCTGGTATCTCATCGATGAACATGAGCTGAGCATCAACGACGGATTCTTCCTGGTGGACATGACCGGTCAAAGCGCCTTCAAGGACATGCCGGCCACTCGGCACAATCGAGGCTACTGCCTTGCGTTCATTGACGGGCACTCTGAGATCTATAAATTAATCGATTCCCGCTCGCGCTGGCCGGTTCCTGGAAACGTCAATACTCCTTCCAATCCGGATTTCGCAAAGTTGGAAAGTGTCACCACTGTGCTAAAATAGTGGCGCGCTACAGTATTCTGAAAATGCGCCAGAGCTTTTGAAAATGCTTTATGGCTCGTTTGTTTTGTAAAAGGTGCGGTGTATTTCTTCTCGGTTGGTGCCTGCTTTCCCTGGTTGCGCGAGCCAATCTGTGGAGCACCGGTTACTATCCGGGATGGGAACAGAGCGGCATGCCCGCCACGAACATTGATTTCACCGCTCTCACTCATGTGATTCATTTTTCGCTGGTGCCCAATTCCGACGGAACATTGAACAGCAGTGACAACGGGATTTCATCAGCCAACTCCGCTGACATTATTTCTCACGCGCACGCGGCTGGGGTGAAAGTGCTCATTTGTGTCGGGGGAGCCGGGACAGAAACTCTTTTTCAAGAAGCTACCAGCAACCATCTCGCTGCCTTCATCAACAACCTCACAAACTTCATGGCGTCGCGCGGCTACGATGGCATCGATATTGATTGGGAGCCGCTGCCGGCATCGGACGCTTATGTTTACACTAATTTGGTGAACGGACTGCGCTCCGCCCTAAACGGATTTTTGCAGCACAAGTGGCTCACAGCGGCGGTCGGCGCTTACCCGCCCTACGGTGATCCGGCCACCGCGCAGTATCTCATGTTCGCTTCGCTGCAAAATCAATTCGATGAGATCAACATCATGACCTACGATCTTTCCGGCCCTTACCCCGGCTGGGTCACGTGGTTTAATTCCCCGATTTTCGATGGCGGGTACCGTTTTCCAAGCACCAGCGGCCTGGTGCCGTCCATTGACGGCGCGGTCAGCAGTTTCCTGAACAGCGGCGTCGCGCCGGGCAAACTCGGCATCGGCATTCCCTTTTACGGATACGTTTGGAACGGAGGCACTGGCACGACAACCGGAGGGGTCACTCAACCGCGGCAAACGTGGGTCAACGCGCCCACAGTTTCGACGCCCGATTACAAGACCATCGTCACGGGCTACTACCAATCCAACCTGTACCGCTGGGACACAAACGCCGAGGCCGCCTATCTCACCATCAGCAATGCAACGCCGGCAAATGACATGTTTGTTTCCTATGAAGATGCGCGCGCCTGCCAGGCCAAAGTCAGTTATGCGCGCAACCACGGTCTTGGCGGTGTGATGATCTGGGAACTGGCTCAGGACCATCAAAGCGGACAGCCGGATCCGTTGTTGCAGGCGGTCAAACAAGCCCTGCTTTCGCCCGGCGCAATCGCCATCCAAACGACAAATCAGAATATCCTGCTGACCTTCACCGGGATGCCGCTCGGCTCCTATCGAATCGAATGGACCGATTCTCTCACCAATAGCGTGTGGAACACGGTCGCCGTGACAAATGTTTCCGGCACCAGTCAGCCGCTGCAGATTCTGGATCCCAATCCCTTGGGCCAAACGCAGAGATTTTATCGCGTCCAATCGCCGCAATAGGGCGCTGGCCCTGCTATTTCAAATCCGAAGCCTCGAACGCTCGCGGATCCAGCGCCATCCTGGAAGGCGGCAACTCCTCCTCCTTTGATCCAAGCGCGCCATTCGGGGTGTCAGACATCTCCGCCTGGATGGTCAGACCATTCACGACATCCGCGTGCCGGAACCAGACGCGATCCTGAACCTCGCCGTTCAACCGCAGGCTTTTGATGTATTTCGCATTCTCGGAAGTGCCCGGGGCGAGAATGCGAAATGTTTTTCCGTTGTGCAGACGGATCGTGACCTTTTCAAAAATTGGGCTGCCCATTTCGTAGGTCGGAACGCCTGCTTCCGTCGGATAAAAACCCATCATTGAAAAAACGACGAACGCGGAGAGCCCGCCACCGTCTTCATCTCCGGGAATTCCGTTGGGTGAATCGGGGAACATATATTCCAAAAGCTGGCGCACGCGCTTCTGCGTTTTCCACGGCGCGCCGAGATGATTATAGAGATAGGGAATGTGCAGGCTGGGTTCGTTGCCCATCGAAAATTGTCCCACCAACCCGCTGGCATCCGGGAACTTCGCCCAGAATTCATATTTGCTGCGGCCAAGTGGTTCGCGGAAGAGTTGGTCCAGTTTTGCTTCAGCCTGCTCACGACCGCCCATCAAAGTGAACAGGCCGTTCAAATCGTGTTGAACATCCCAATCATAAGTATATCCATTATTTTCCGTCGTGTAATCACGGCCGCCCTGGCCGCCGGAGAAGCCCGGCTCATAGGATTCAATCCAGTTGCCATCGGCGTCCTTCGGCCAAACGTGTCCCTTGTCCACGCGGAAAACGTTTTTGTAATCGGCGGCGCGCTTCAGGAAAAGCCGGTAATCCCCCAGGTTGTTCAACGTGCGCGCAATTTGAGCCGTGCACCAATCATCGTAGCTTTGCGCCAGAGTTACGGAAACAGCCTGCCGCCGTTCGAAAGGATGAACGAGCGCGACGGTTTCCTGTTCTCCCGGTTTCAAAGCCGGCATGTAGCCATGCTCATCGAGGAAATCATCCAAAGAACACTTCGGCCCCTTCCGCCACGGCAGCCACGTCCCTTCCAGTGAATTTTTTCGCAACCCCGCGTAAGCTGTCGCGAGATCGAAGTTCGTAATTCCTTTCGCCCAGACATCCGCAATCCACGGAGCGGCATGATTTCCGGTCATGCACTGATGATTCCCCCAAAGCACGGCGAAGCACGGCATCCATCCGAGTTGTTCGTACATGCGCACGTAAGATTGAACCTTGTCGGCCTCCATCTCCGGATTCAGCAGCGTCTGCAGCGGCTCCAGCGCCCGGTAAGTGTCCCACAGCCAATTATCCACATAGAACGGCCGTGCGTCCTGGTGCACCTTGTGGTCGAACGCGCTGTAATATTGCCCGTCTTCGGAAATATTCACCATGCGCTCATAGCAGCGATAAAGCGCCGTGTAAAAAACACGCTTCTGATCCCGCGTTCCGCCCTCCACCTGGATTTGGCCCAGTGCCTTTTCCCACGCGGCGCGCGCATTGGCTTTTGTTTTCTCAAAATTCCACGCGGGGATTTCCTTCCGGAGATTTTTTCGCGCCTGCTCAGCGCTGATGAACGAGATGCCGTAGCGGAACTCCAGCGTCTTGCCTTCCGCATTCGCGGCTGCCGCCACGCGTTCCTTATCCCCTTCCTGCGAATGGGCAAAAGTCACCGGCGCGCTGAATTCGCCGTACATGAACGCCTGCATCCCATTGAAATTTTCCGTGCCTGAAACGGAGTTGGATCCCTCGGTGTTCATATTGCCTCCCGTCCGATTCGCGAGCAGCACCACCGGTTTTCCTGAGGGGAACGTGAAGCGGAAATAACCGCAACGCGCCGTGGGCGTGAATTCAGTCGTGATGAGCGAATCATCAAAACGCACGGAATAATAGTAAGGCGTGCTGTCCTCCTGATCGTAAGCGGCGCGTTGGTCCCACGCCGCCGCGGTCGGGGCGCCGTCATTCGGCATCACCCAGAACAACTCGCCCAAACGATGCGAAATAATCGTGAGCGGAAATGATTGAATCTGATCGTCCAGCCCGTCCTTCCGCACCGGGTAAACCCGCACCATGCTGTTCGGTATGGAAACCGTCGGGCGCGTTGGTTCGAGCAGAATGCCCACATTGCCGATTTTCGTATCGACGAATTCAACCTGCGCGGCGCTCCGCCACGCGCCGAACCCCAGCGCAAACACCAGCAGAAAAAGAATGGCCGTCGTGTTCTTCAACATGCCAGCAAACTGGCGCCGGACGCCCGCGCCGTGGAAACGGCAATCGCCGCCGCGCGCGATGCACAGCAAATGGAGAAGAATTCGACCCGCGTTGGATTTGGCCATTAGAAGCTTCATGGTATAATGTTCAGGCTTAAGTATCAGGAGCAGACGCG
>Ga0335085_10000711_pt1 | contig 86927 bp, 73 predicted proteins | sample Lox_Sample_45_FD_206712 | JGI IMG/M metagenome (GOLD analysis project Ga0335085, IMG submission 206712) | Soil microbial communities from Loxahatchee National Wildlife Refuge, Florida, United States - Lox_Sample_4.5 | ecosystem: Environmental > Terrestrial > Soil > Wetlands | place: USA... | reverse complement strand
GGACTGAGCATCAGAGCATCTCTCGGGGTGACGGGGGTCCGTACCGGTCGGCCGGCCTGTGAACTTTCTCCCATTCCGCCCGAAAGGCGAAGGGGTCGAGCCCGGCCGCGCGGTCGACGGCCAGGATGCCGTCCAGGTGGTCGATTTCATGCTGCACCAGCTCGGCCAGGGGACCCTCCAGAGAAAGCGAGTGCGGCTTCCCCCGGAGGTCCTGGTAGGCGACCGTCACCTGGTGGGCCCGGGTGACCCGCACGTAGAGGTTGGGGAACGAGAAGCAATCGTCCCAGACCTGAAAGTCGTCGGGCCCGACATCCGTGATCTCGGGGTTCACGAGCGTCGCGTTCAGCCCCGGCGTCTCGACCACGACCAGGCGGAGCGGGGCCCCGATCTGGGGCGCGGCCAAGGCCCGTCCCATCTCGTACTTCTCCCGGGCCTGGGCCAGAGTATCCCGAAGATCGTCCGCCACCAGGCGCACGGCCGCCGAGGAGGGCTTTTCGACCATCTGGCAGCGCGCCCGGAGCACCGGGTCGCCAAGCTGGCGGATGCGGCGAACTGTCATAGGGGCGCCTAATGTGGCGATTTGGCGGGACGGTGCAATACGGGGTAACGTAAGTCCATGTCACTGGCTGGCATCGTGCTCGCGGCCGGGCGCTCTTCGCGGATGGGGTCGCCCAAGGCTCTGCTCGACTTCCGCGGCGAGCCGTTCGTCCTCCGGGTGCTCGAAGCGCTCGAGGCGCTCGACCTGAAGACCCGGGTGGTGGTGGTCGGTCCCCTTTCGGAGGCGCAGGAGATCCGGACCGCCCTGGCCGGACACGATTGTCTGGTGGTCGAGAACCGCGACGTCGAGGGGGGGCCGATCGCTTCGCTCCGCGCCGGGCTCTTGGCCCTCCACCCGCTGGCTCCGGCGGGCGTACTGGTCTGGCCGGTGGACCTTCCCCACGTGCGCGTGGACACCGTCGACCGCCTGCTCGAGGTGTTCCGACGGGCTCAGCCCTTCGCGGTCGTGCCCCGCTTCGGCACCCGGCGCGGGCACCCGATCGTGTGGAGTCAGGCGGCCTTCGACGAGCTGGCGGCGAGCGCCGAGGCGACTCGTGAAGGGGCGCGGGCCGTCTTGCACGGTCACGCGGCCGAGGTCAAAGAGGTGCCGGTGGACGATCCCGCGGTCATCGATGACTTGAATACGAGAGAGGACTACGAGAGGCTCGTGCGGGAGATAAACAGAGACGCGTACTGAAGTTCGCCCTCCTTGCCCAATCCCGACTATCCGAGTAGGATTAAAGCATCAGACAACGCAACCTATGACGCAGAAATAACTTATGACCTCAATCGAAGCTCAAGTCCTCCAGCCCTACAAGTACGGGTTCGTCACCGACATCGAGTCGGACGACGTACCCCCGGGCCTGAACGAAGACATCATCCGGCTCATCTCCCGCAAGAAGGGTGAGCCGGCCTTCCTGCTCGAGTGGCGCCTCAAGGCGTACCGGCACTGGCTGACCCTGACCGAGCCGACCTGGGCGAACGTCCACCACCCCCCGATCGACTACCAGGCGATCCGGTACTACTCGGCGCCCAAGCAGCAGAAGAAACTGGACTCCCTGGATCAGGTCGATCCCAAGCTGCTCGAGACCTTCGACAAGCTCGGCATTCCCCTGGCCGAGCAGAAGCGGCTGTCGGGCGTGGCGGTGGACGCGGTGTTCGACTCGGTGTCGGTGGCCACCACGTTCCGGGCGGAGCTCGCGAAGTACGGGATCATCTTCTGCCCGTTCTCCGAGGCGGTGCGCGAGCATCCCGAGCTGGTCGAGCAATGGCTGGGGAGCGTGGTGCCCGCGAGCGACAACTACTTCGCCGCGCTCAACTCGGCGGTCTTCACCGACGGCTCGTTCTGCTACATCCCGAAGGGCGTGCGCTCGCCGCTCGAGCTGTCCACGTATTTCCGGATCAACGCGTCGTCCACGGGGCAGTTCGAGCGGACCCTGATCGTGGCGGACGAGGGGAGCTACGTCTCCTACCTCGAGGGCTGCTCGGCCCCGGTGCGGGACGAGAATCAGCTGCACGCGGCCGTGGTGGAGCTCGTCGCGCTCGACGACGCGACCATCAAGTACTCGACCATCCAGAACTGGTATCCCGGCGACGAGAACGGCAAGGGCGGGATCTACAATTTCGTGACCAAGCGGGGCGCCTGCCGCGGCCGGAACTCCAAGATCTCCTGGACCCAGGTCGAGACCGGCTCCGCCATCACCTGGAAGTACCCGGGGTGCCTTCTGCAGGGCGACAACTCGATCGGCGAGTTCTACTCCGTGGCGGTGACCAACAATTACCAGCAGGCGGACACCGGCACGAAGATGATCCACATGGGCAAGAACACCCGCTCGACGATCGTCTCCAAGGGGATCTCGGCGGGGAAGGGACAGAACACCTATCGCGGCCTGGTGAAGATCCTGAAGGGCGCGGAGGACGCGCGGAACTACTCGCAATGCGACTCGATGCTCATCGGGGATCAGTGCGGCGCCCACACCTTCCCCTACATCGACGTGCGCAACGCCTCCGCCATCATGGAGCACGAGGCCTCGACCTCGAAGATCGGCGAGGACCAGATTTTCTACTGCAAACAGCGCGGGTTGTCCGCGGAAGACGCGGTCTCGCTCATCGTCAACGGCTTCTGCAAGGAAGTGTTCAAGGAGCTGCCGATGGAGTTCGCCGTCGAAGCGCAGAACCTGCTCGGCATCTCCCTGGAAGGGAGCGTCGGGTGACGGGAGACGTGATTCTGGAAATCACGGGACTTCGCGCGACCGTCGCGAACGATTCCAAGAACGAGATCCTCAAGGGGCTCGATCTCACCGTCCCGGCCGGCGAGGTGCACGCCATCATGGGACCGAACGGGTCCGGCAAGAGCACCCTGGCCGCGGTCCTCGCCGGTCACCCCGCGTACACCGTCACCGGCGGGTCGGTGCGGTACCGGGGGAAGGACCTGCTCGACATGGACCCCGAGGAGCGCGCCCGCGAAGGCGTGTTCCTCGCGTTTCAGTACCCGGTGGCCATCCGCGGCATCACCAACTCCTACTTCCTGCGCTCGGCCGTGAACGCGGTGCGGAAGCACCGGGGTCAGGAGGAGCTCGACCCGCTCGACTTCCTGCAGGTGCTCGAGACCAAGCTCAAGCAGATCGGGTGGGACGATTCCTTCCTCAATCGCGCGGTGAACGAGGGGTTCTCCGGCGGCGAGAAGAAGCGGAACGAGATTCTGCAGATGGCGGTGCTCGAGCCCACGCTCGCCATCCTCGACGAGACGGACTCGGGGCTCGACATCGACGCTTTGAAGACGGTGGCCGAGGCGGTGAACGCCCTGCGGCGCCCCGATCACGCGACCGTCGTAGTGACCCACTACCAGCGGCTCCTGAACTACATCGTCCCGGACCGCGTGCACGTCCTGGCCGGTGGCCGGATCGTCAAGTCGGGCGGCAAGGAGCTCGCGCTCGAGCTGGAAGAGAAAGGCTACGTGGGCGTGTGAACCGGGTCACTGAGTTGCGGGAGAGGGGCGCGGCCCGGTTCGCGGAAGTCGGGTTCCCCACGACGCGGCAAGAGGCCTGGCGGTTCACGGATGTCCGGGCCATCGCCGAAGGCTCGTTCGGCAAGGGTGTCTCGCGCTGGACCGTCGACGCCAACGGCGCGAAGGGCCTCCTGGTCGGTGACCTGTCGCAGGCCGGGGACGTCGCGCAGGCGCACCTCGGGCGTTACGCGGACCTCGCGGCGAATCCCTTCACCGCGCTGGCCACCGCCTACCTCGACGACGTCCAGGTGGTGTCGATCCCCGCCCGGACCGACGTCCTGACCCCCGTCCGCCTGTCGCACCGGCTCGAGGGAGCGGGGGCCGTCATGGGCACTCCCCGGGTCCTGATCGTCGTCGGGGAGCGGGCCCGGGCGACGGTGATCGAGATTCACGAGGACTCGAGGGCGGAGGCGTCGTTTTCGAACAGCGTCACCGAGATCGTTTTGGGCGACGGCGCCGTGCTGGACTACGTCCGGGTGCAGCGCGAGGGCCTGGGCGCGACCCACATCGCCACGACCCAGTCCCACCAGGGGCGGGACAGCGTCCTCCGGTCCACCTCGGTCGCGCTGGGGGCCGGGCTCTGCCGGCACGATCTCGGCGCCGTGCTCGCGGGCACCGGAGCGTCGCTCGTGCTCAACGGCCTCACGGTGATCGGCGGCAGCCAGCACGTGGACTACCACACCACCATCGATCATGCGCAACCGCACTGCGAGAGCCACGAGCTCTTCAACGGCGTGTTCGACGGGCGCGCCCGCGGCATCTTCAACGGCCGGATCATCGTGCGGCCGGGGGCGCAGCGGACCGATTCGAAGCAGACCAACAACAACCTGCTCCTGTCGAAGGACGCGCGGGCCGATTCCCAGCCCCAGCTCGAGATCTACGCCGACGACGTGAAGTGCACGCACGGCGCGACCCTCGGCCCGCTCGACCCCACGGCGCTGTTCTACCTCCGGAGCCGCGGCCTCTCGGCGGCGACGGCGAAGAACCTCCTGACGTACGGTTTCGCCGCCGACATCCTGACGCGCATCGCGGTGGCGCCCGTCCGGGATGAGCTCGACCGGGTCATCCGGGGCCGCCTGGGTGTGGAGGCGCTGGCGGCGTGAGCCACTCCGCCTGGGACGTCGCCCGCGTCCGGCGTGACTTCCCGATTTTGGCCACCCAGGTGCACGGCAAGCCGCTCGTCTATCTCGACAACGGTGCCACCAGCCAGAAGCCGCGCGCCGTCATCGACGCGGTGAGCCGGTTCTACCAGTCCGGCAACGCGAACGTCCATCGCGGAGTGTACGCGCTCAGCGAGTCGGCGACCGCGGCGTACGAGGGAACTCGGTCCAAGCTCCGGCGCTTTCTGAACGCGAGAGAGGACCGCGAGATCATCTATGTTCGCGGCACCACCGAAGCGGTGAATCTGGTCGCGTCGAGCTTCGGGCGGTTGAAGGTGAAGGCCGGCGACGAGATTCTCGTCTCGGCCCTGGAGCACCACTCGAACATCGTGCCGTGGCAGATCCTGGCGGAGCGGTCCGGGGCGGCGCTCAAAGTGATCCCGATGAACCGGGCCGGTGAGCTCGAGCTGGGCCGGTACGAGCAGCTGCTCACTCCGCGGACCCGGATCGTCGCGGTGGCCCACATTTCGAACTCGCTGGGCACCGTCAACCCGATCAAGGACATGGCGGCGCTGGCACACGCCCGCGGCGTTCCGATCCTGGTCGACGGCGCGCAGGGCGCCCCGCATCTGGTTCTGGACGTCCAGGATCTCGACTGCGACTTCTATACCGTGTCAGGTCATAAGATGTTTGGTCCCACGGGGATAGGGATCCTCTACGGCAAGGCGGAGCATCTGGAAGCGATGCCGCCGTACCAGGGGGGTGGAGACATGATCCGGTCGGTGACGTTCGAGAAGACCACCTACGCCCCGATTCCGGCCAAGTTCGAAGCGGGCACTCCGCACATCGCGGGCGTGGTGGGGTTGGGAGCGGCCGTGGACTACCTGTCGGGCGTCGACCGTGCGGCGGCCCTCCGTCACGAGCAGGACCTCCTGCAATACGCCACGACGCGCCTCGGCACCGTCCCCGGCCTCACGGTCGTGGGGACTGCCCGGGAGAAGGCCAGCGTGATTTCGTTCGTGCTGGACGGGATCCACGCGCACGACGTGGGAACGATCGTAGATCAGTCCGGCGTGGCGATCCGGACCGGCCATCATTGCACTCAGCCGGTGATGGAGTTCTTCGGGGTCGCCGCCACGGCCCGGGCGTCCTTCGCCTTCTACAACACCCGGGACGAGGTGGACGTGCTCGTCGAAGCCCTGCAGGGCGTCCGCAAGGTGTTCGGCTGATGGCGGATCTGACCGAGCTGTATCAGCAGACGATCGTGGAACACAACCGGGCCCCCAGGAACTTCCGCAGGCTCGACCAACCCACGCATCACGCCGCCGGGGACAACCCTCTCTGCGGCGACCGGATCGATCTCCAGCTCCGCCTCGAAGGCGGGGTGATCAAGGAGATCGGCTTCCAGGGCTCCGGGTGCGCCATTTCCCAGGCTTCGGCCTCCCTCATGACCGCGGCGGTGCTGGGCAAGAGCCCCACGGAGGCCGAGGGGCTCTTCCGGGCGTTCCACGACATGGTGACGGGCGGCGCCGACGCCCCGGCCGACCCCGCCGTGCTCGGCAAACTGGCCGCTTTCGCGGGCGTGAAGCAGTTTCCCGCCCGGGTGAAGTGCGCGAACCTGGCCTGGCACACCCTCCACGCCGCGCTCGCGGCCGAGGCAGCCCCCATCAGCACCGAGTAACCCTGCGGGTCATTCTTCCGTAGAATTGTGGCGCGGTTCGGTCGTTCCCTGACCCCTGACCCCTGACTCCTGGTACCTGACACCTATGGTTTCTCCCGCCGTCAGTCTCGATCATCTCACCAAGCGCTTCGCCGGCCATCTGGCCGTCGACGGGCTTTCCCTCCAGGTCCCGCCCGGAACGATTTTCGGCCTGCTCGGCCCCAACGGCGCCGGCAAGAGCACGTCGATCCGGATGCTCATGCACATCCACGTGCCGGACGAAGGCACCGTCCGCCTGTTCGGCGAGGACGGGAACGGCCGCGACCACTCCGCCCGCATCGGTTACCTCCCGGAGGAGCGCGGGCTCTACCCCAAGATGCGCGTCCTCGACGTCCTGGTCTTCCTGGCCCAGATGAAGGGCGTGGAGCGACGGAAGGCGCGTACGCTGGCGCTGCAATGGCTCGAGCGGCTGGGGCTTTCGGACTGGCGGATGCGCAAGGTCAACGAGCTGTCCAAAGGCATGCAGCAGAAGGTGCAGGTGATTTCCACCCTGCTCCACGAGCCCGATCTTCTCGTGCTGGACGAGCCGTTCTCCGGACTGGACCCGGTGAACGCGCAGGTGCTCAAGGACACCGTGCTGGATCTGCGGAAAAAGGGGAAGACCATTCTGCTTTCGACGCACATCATGGAGCAGGCGGAGCAGCTCTGCGACGGCGTGTGCATCATCGCGCGGGGGCGGAAGCTCGTGGACGGAACGCTCGCCGAGGTGAAGCGGACCCACGGCGGCCGTCACGTGCACGTCGCCTTCGACGGTGCGGCGGGGGACGCCGAGCGGCTGTTCGCGGATCCCCGGCTGGTCAAGAAAAAAGAGAGTACGGGCCAATACGCCGAGGTCGAGCTGGCGCCGGGCGCGGACGCGCAGGACATCCTGAAGGGGCTGGTCTCGTCGGGCGCGCGGCTCGCCAAATTCGAGCTGGCCGAGCCTTCGCTCAACAAGATTTTCGTCGATCTGGTGGGACCCGAAGCCGCCACCGCGGCGGCCCACCCGGAGGTGGCCCGTGCATAAGGTCTTCGCGATCATCCGGCGGGAGTTCGTGGAGCGGGTGCGCCAGCGCTGGTTTTGGATCATGGCGCTTTTGGGGCCGGTGTTCTTCGGCGCCGTGTTCCTCCTGCCCTCGCTCCTGATGGGCAAGAGCAGCCTGAAGCACATCGCCATCGTGGACGGCTCAACGACCGGCATTGGCAAGGCCGTCGCGCTTCAGCTCGACACGACCAGGGTGCGGTCCGTCCTGGTGGCCCCGGGCCCCCACGTGGCCGACTCCCTCTTGCAGGCCGTCGGCGCCAAGCAGCTGGACGGCTTCCTCCTGGTGAGTGATCTGCTTCCCGACTCGGGCCAGGCGGAATACCGCGCATCCAACGTGTCGTCGTTCACGACCATCGGCGAGCTCGAGAGCGCGCTCCAGCGGGTCGCCTCCGGCGTCCGTCTGCAGCGCGAGGGCGTGAACCCGGCCGCGATCGCGCGGGCCCGGATCCACGTCGACCTGAAGACCACGAAGATCTCCGGGGGGAAGACCACCGGCGAGAGCGCGGCGCAGTCGTTCTCCCTGGCCTACTTCATGGGGATCATCCTCTACATGGCGATCCTGCTCTACGGGATCAACGTGATGAGCTCGGTGCTCGAGGAGAAGACGACACGGATCGTGGAGGTGCTGGTTTCGTCGGTGAAGCCGTTCCAGCTGATGCTGGGCAAGGTGATCGGGGTCGGCGCGGTGTCCCTGTTCCAGTTCCTGATCTGGGGGCTCGCCGGCCGGTGGGTCTTCCGCTATCGCCACGCCCTCGGAGCCGATGCGCCGGGTGCGGACGCCGGACTGTTCACGATGCCGCACGTCACCCTGGACACGGCCGTGGTGTTTCTCTGCTACTTCATCGGCGGTTTCATGCTCTACTCGGCGATGTTCGCCGCGGTCGGCGCCATGTCGTCGAACGAGCAGGAAGCCCGTCAGGCCCAGCAGCCCGTATCCATGCTCCTCGTTCTGAGCTTCATCAGCATGTTCGCGATGCTCAACGACCCGGGGTCGACGTTCGCCGTGACGCTCTCGCTCATTCCCTTCACATCCCCCATCGCGATGCCGGTACGTTGGGCCGCGGGCAATCTGCCGGTCAGCCAGGTCGTGCTCAGCCTGGCCATCCTGGCGGCCTCCATCGTGGCGATCACGTGGGTCGCGGCCAGGATATACAGAGTCGGGATTTTGATGACAGGAAAGCGGCCGAATCCCAAAGAACTGCTCAGGTGGATTCGAACCGCTTGAGACAAGGCGGGGCAATGCAAAGGCTAGGTTGCTAGACGTACAGCGGAAAACAGTCGCGAGTAAACGGGGTAGGTCACGCGCAAATCGGGTTACCTGCCCCGTCATGTTTTCGACATCCTGTGCCATGCCCATCCACACCACTCTCAAGGCGTGGCAACATGCCCAGCGACTCGCGGTCGAATGCGCCAAGGCAGCCAACGCCTTTCCGGACTTCGAGCAGCAAGCTCTCGCCGACCAACTTCGTCGGGCCTGCTACAGCATCCCGCTCAACATCGCCGAGGGTACCAGCCGGAAAGGAACCCGTGACTACCGGCGATTCCTGGACACGGCGTGGGGATCGCTCGCTGAGACCCAGAGCGCGCTCCAGATCGCTCGCGACCTCGGGTACATAGAGCCGGCGGACTTTGGGCGGATCGAAGCCCTCGCCACCGAAACGAGCAAGACGCTGTTCGGGCTGCTGCGGAAGATCACGTTGGCGGCGAGCGGGAAGGCGCGTTAGCAGTTTGCAGTCAACTGTTTACGAATCACTGTTCTCCGCTGTGCGTCTGGCAGCCTAGTCTTTGCGTTTCCTCGCCATAAGTTCCTCTCATGCTCGACTACGACGTGCTCATCATCGGCGGCGGCCACGCCGGCACCGAGGCCGCCTGCCTGTCCTCCCGCCTCGGCGCCCGGACGCTCCTGCTGACGGCGAGCCTCGACACGATCGGCATGATGTCCTGCAATCCCGCCATCGGGGGCATCGCGAAGGGCACCGTCGTCCGCGAAGTCGATGCGCTGGGTGGAGTGATGGGCCGCGCCGCCGATCGCGCGACCATCCAGTTCCGCATGCTCAACCGCTCCAAGGGCCCCGCGGTCTGGGCGCCTCGGGCGCAGTGCGACCGCACCCTCTACCGCCGCGCCGTGCGGAGCCTCCTCGAGGAGCGCGACCACCTGGACCTCGCCCAGGGGATGGTCGCCCGGCTTCTCATCGACCGCGACCAGATCTCCGGCGTCGAGACCACCGACGGCCGACGGTACTCGGCACGCGCCGTCATCGTCACGGCCGGGACGTTCCTGCGGGGCAAGATTCACCTCGGAACCGACACCCAAATTCCGGCGGGCCGGGCGGGGGATCCGCCTTCGGTGGAGATGGCGCAAGCGATTGAATCATATGGACTTACGTCACAGCGTTTCAAGACAGGAACCCCGCCCCGCATCGACGGTCGGACCGTCGACTGGTCAAAGCTCCAACGCCAGGACGGCGAGGACGAGGGGTACCGCTTCTCGGTCTTCGAGAATGCCCCCCTGCCCCGCCAAGTCCCCTGCTGGATCACCTGGGCCGGCGAGCCGGTCAAGGAGATCATTCGCCGGCATCTGAAGGAGTCGGCGCTCTACGGCGGAGCGATCAGCGGGCGAGGGCCACGGTACTGCCCCTCTGTCGAGGACAAGATCGTGAAGTTCCCCGACGCCCCTCGGCACCAGATCTTCCTCGAGCCCGAAGGGCTCGACACACACGAGTTGTACGTGAACGGGCTGTCGACCTCCCTTCCCGTCGCAGTTCAGCTCGCGTTCCTGCACGCCGTCCCAGGCCTCGAGGGCGCGAAGATGACGCGCCCCGGATACGCCATCGAGTACGACTACTACCCGCCCACCCAACTCACCCCCTGGCTCGAGACCAAGGTCGTGGAGCGGCTCTTCTTCGCGGGTCAGATCAACGGGACGACCGGCTACGAAGAGGCGGCGGGCCAGGGAGCTGTCGCCGGAATCAACGCGGTCCGCCGGATCCGCGGGCAGGAGCCGGTCATCCTCGGACGGGACGACGGGTATATCGGTGTCCTGGTGGACGACTTGGTCACCCGAGGCGTGGACGAACCCTATCGGCTCTTCACCTCACGCTCGGAGTTCCGGCTGCTGCTTCGCCAGGATAATGCCCTGCGCCGCCTCGGCCCCCTGGCCGACCGGCTCGGCCTCCTGACCGAGCCGGAGCGGCGGGTGCTCGAGACCAGGATCCGTGAGGAGGAGGAGATCCGGGACGCGGCCGGCTCCACCTCCCTCTCCCCCGCTTCGGCTCCGCCGGAGGTCGGGCCGATCAAAAACGCTGAGCGGGTCGCGACCCTGGTGAAGCGTCCCGGGACCTCCCTGCTCCGCCTTCTCGCGGCCGCCGGCGTCCAGGTCAGCTGGAAGGCGGAGGCGGTAGTGGCAGCCGAGATCGAGCTCAAGTACGAGGGCTATCTCGCGCGGGAGCGGGAGGCGGCCGTGCGGCTCGCCGAGATGACCGACTTCGTGTTGCCGGCCGACCTTCCCTACCTCGAGCTGGTCAGCCTTTCGACGGAGGCCCGTCAAAAGCTCGACCAGGTGCGGCCCGCTTCTCTAGCCCAGGCAGGTCGGATTCCCGGGGTTTCGCCCTCGGACCTCCACAACTTGGTGGTGGAGACGGCTCGTCGGCGTCGCCAGGTCGCCTGAGCCCATCAGCTTCCAGCTACGGGAAAATATCGGTGTGTTTCACGTGAAACTTGGAGACCGTTTCACGTGAAACTGCTCTTTCCGACGTCGCCACTAACAACTATATTCGAATGAGTCGGATTTTCATAATTAGATAATTCATTGCAATATAAAGAGTTACATGAAATGACAAGAGTCATCGCGATTGCGAATCAGAAGGGTGGCGTCGGCAAGACGACCACGGCGGTCAATCTCGCCGCCTCGCTCGCGACTGCTGAGCGAAAGACCCTGCTCATCGACGCCGATCCCCAGGGCAACGCGACGAGCGGCGTGGGAATCGAGCGGGACCGCATCACGCAGTCGCTGTACGACGTGCTCCTGGACGGTCGCCCCCTCGTCGGCGCGACATTCGCACACGTGCACTTCCCGTATCTCGACGTCGTCGCGGCGGCCCAGGATCTGGTCGGTGCCGAGGTGGAGCTGGTCGGCAAGCCCGGTCGGGAGCAGGCGCTCCGGAAGGCGCTCGCCCGAGTCCGCGATCAGTACCAGTACGTCATCATCGACTGCCCGCCGTCCCTGGGCCTGCTCACCCTCAACGTGCTCACGGCCGCGGACAGCGTGGTGATCCCGATCCAGTGCGAGTACTACGCCCTCGAGGGCCTGTCCCAGCTGCTCAATACCATCAAGCTGGTTCAGCAAAATTTCAACTCGACGCTGGCCATCGACGGCGTTCTGCTCACGATGTACGACGCCCGTCTCAACCTCTGCAAACAGGTCGCCGAGGAGGCGAAGGAATACTTCGGCGCGAAAATGTTCGCCGTGACGGTGCCGCGGAACGTCCGGCTGGCGGAAGCGCCGTCGTTCGGCAAACCCATCGCCCTGTACGACGTGCAGTCGATCGGCGCGCGCAGCTATCTCGCCGTGGCGCAGGAGTTGATCCGCCGCGTCGAGCGCGCCGGCGCCCGCGACTCGAATCCTCTCCCATCCGCCCCTGAATCTCTCCCGGAGGTGCCCGCATGACGGAGACCGCCGCGAAAGGCCGTCGCCTGGGTCGTGGACTCGAGGCCCTCCTGGGGCCCACCCGCGAGGAGGCCGAACGCGAGGGCAGTCTGGCCGAGCTGGCGGTCGCCGACATCAGGCCCAATCCGTTCCAGCCCCGCCGCGACGTGGATCCCGCGGCCCTGGAGGAGCTCAAGTCTTCGATCCGGCAGGTCGGGTTGATGCAACCGGTGGTCGTCCGCACCGCGCCGGCGGGCGCGGGAGGGTTCGAGCTGATCGCGGGCGAACGCCGCCTCCGGGCCTGCCAGGCCCTGGGCTGGGAGAAGATCCCCGCCGTGACGCGCGACGTGGACGACCGGACCGTCCTCACGTTGGCCCTGATCGAAAACCTCCAGCGCGACGACCTGTCGCCGGTGGACGAGGCCCGGGGCTACGAGCGGCTCATCGCCGAGTTCTTCCTCACCCAGCAGGACGTGGCGGAAGCGGTGGGGCGCGACCGGTCCACCGTCGCGAACGCGCTCCGCCTCCTCAAGCTCCCCGACGTCGTGCTCGCGATGCTGCACGAGGGGCAGCTCACCGTGGGCCACGCGCGGGCCCTGCTCGGCCTCGACGACCCGCGCGTGGTCGCGAACCTGGCTCGCGAGGCCGTGGCGCAGGGACTGTCGGTGCGCGAAGTCGAGGACCGCGTGCGCGGTGGCCGGATGCCCGAACGCCGCCCCCGCCTCAAGAAGGGAGTGGGGCCCGCGCCCGAAGTCCGCCGCGTCGAGGACGCCCTGCGTCGCCACCTCGGCACCGATGTCCGGGTGTCGTTGCGCGCCAAAGGGAAAGGTCAGCTGCACATCGCGTTCTACTCGAACGAAGACCTGGCCCGGCTCCTCGAGCTGATCCTCGGCGCCCCGTTCGACGGATGACCTCCGGCTCGTCGCGGGGGGTGACCATCGTCGTCCAGGTGGACGGCGACCTGAACACCCGGCAGGTGCGGCTCCCGCTCTGGGCGTTTACGGTGGGGAAGTGGGCCGCCGTCCTCGTCCTCATCCTCATCGCGCTGTTCTTCGCCTTCGCCGGCCCCATCACCCGCGCGGCGGTGCGGGTGCCGGGGCTGGAGCGCGAGGTGAGCCGCCTGCGCGTGGAGAACGGGCGCGTACAGGAGCTCGCCGCCGCGCTGAATCGCGCCGAAGCCAACTATCAGGAACTGCGCCAGCTCCTCGGCGCGCGCGTCCCGGATCGCGGCAACGGCGCCGGCGCCTCGTCCGCCGGCGACGACCTGATGCGCGCCCCGCCACTCGTCGCAAGGAGCGCGGCCGTGAGCCCCGTGTACGAGTCCGGGCCCTCGGTCCCGAGTCACTGGCCCGTGGACGTCTCCGGATACGTCACCCGAGGCGTGATCGAGCGGGGCACCGAGACCGAAACCCATCCCGGGATCGACATCGCCGTCGCCACCGGCACCCAGATCCGGGCTGCAGGCGGGGGAACGGTGGAGATGGCCGGAACCGATTCAGCCTACGGACTTTACGTGCTCTTGCGGCATCCCGACGGGTATGAGAGCATGTATGGTCACGCGTCGAGATTGCTGGTCCGGGAGGGTGACGAAGTGACCGCCGGGCAGGTGATCGCCCTGTCGGGAAGCACCGGGCGCTCGACGGCCCCGCATCTCCACTTCGAGATCCGTCGCGAGGGCAGATCGCTCGATCCGCTCACGCTGGTGAAAGAGGGGAACTGACATGGCGGTCTTCACCGAGAAGTCCCGCGGTACGAACGAAGGCGACGCGGCTCTGTCCATCATCGGGACGGGGATGCGGGTGGTGGGGGACATCACCGCGGAAGGCGTCGTGAAGGTCGAAGGCACCATCGTCGGAACCATTCACGCGGGTAGGCAGGTGCTCGTGGCGAAGGGCGGGATGGTCGAGGGGGACGTGTTCGCCCGGGAGGCGATCATCGGGGGCGAGGTCCGCGGCACCATCGAAGCCACGGAGCGGGTGGAGCTGCAGTCCACGAGCGTCGTTCACGGCGACGTGGCCACGAAGCGCCTCCTGGTTCAGGAGGGGGGCGAGGTGAACGGCGTGGTCAGGATGGGCGAGGGGGTCGGCTCGGAGGAGACGGCGGCTTCATTCTGAGGTCGGAATATCCACAACGGGCTCCCGCACGTTTTGTGGATTACCTAACACCAAGTCCACCAGTGTGTTGCACAGGCATCCATGTGGGAATCTCCCGTGCCCCGTTGACCATACCGTGACATTAGTGATGTATTGATGATGTCGCGATAGTGTCTATAACTGAGGACCCGTGCGGCTCGCCGAGCTCGTTGCGTACCTCGATCGCTACCTCTCCACGGCCACCGTTGGGGATTACCCCAACGCCCTGAACGGCCTCCAGGTCGCCGGCCGGCGCGACGTCCGGCGCATCGCGGCCGCCGTGGACCTCTGCGCCGCGACCATCGGGATGGCCACCCAGGCAGGGGCCGAGCTGCTCCTGGTGCACCACGGACTCTTCTGGGCCGGCCCCCGCCCGTTGGTGGGCCCCCAGTATGACCGCGTCGCCGCACTCATCGGCGGGGACCTCGCGCTCTACAGCTCCCACCTTCCTCTCGATCTCCACGCCGAAGTGGGCAACAACCCGGTACTGGCGCGTCAGCTGGGGGTCGCCGTCCAGGGCGGGTTCGGAGAGCTCCACGGGTCGACCATCGGCGTGTGGGGCGAATTGGACGAGGGCCGCGACGCCTTGGTGGCCCGCGTCGGGAAGCTTCTGAACGTCACTCCCCGTTCGCTGGCGTTCGGGCCGCCCCGCATCCGCCGCATCGGGATCGTGACCGGCGCCGGCGGCGCCCTCATCGGCCAGGCCGCCGCGCTGGGGCTCGACACGCTCCTGACGGGAGAAGGCGTGCACCATTCCTTCTTCGACGCGGAGGAGCTCGCGATCAACGTCATCTACGCCGGGCATTACGCCACGGAGACCGTGGGTGTCCGGGCCCTCGCAGATCACCTCGCCTCGACCTTCAATCTGTCCGCCGTCTTCCTCGATCACCCCACCGGAATGTGACGGGCCAGGGCTCCGCCATGTCTCCGGGACGGGCGCTCGCCATCCTCTCGGTGGCGGAGCTCTGCGCGATGGCGCCCTGGTTCAGCGCGTCCGCCGTCTCGGGCACGCTCGCGGGGCTCTGGTCCCTGAGTCCCACCGGGGCCGCCTGGCTCACCGTGAGCGTCCAGCTCGGTTTCGTGGCCGGCGCCTTCGTCAGCAGCGTCCTGGCACTCGCCGATCTCTGGTCGGCCCGGCGCCTCTTCGCCGTGAGTGCCGCGGCCGCCGCCCTCGCGACGATCGCGGTGACCCTCGTGCCGGGTCCGCGGGCCGCGTTCGCGCTCCGCTTTCTCACGGGCGCCGCGCTCGCCGGCGCCTACCCGCCGGGGATGAAAATCGCGGCGGGCTGGTTCCGGAGCGGGCGGGGAACGGCCATCGGCATCATGGTGGGCGCACTGACCCTCGGGTCCGCTTTTCCGCACCTCGTGCGGTGGGTCGTTCCGGCCGGGGCGTGGAGGTCGGTCCTCGCCGTCGCGGCGGCGTCGGCCGGAGTCGGAGCGATCCTCATTCTGCTTCTCCCGGGGGACGGGCCCTACGCGGCCCCCTCGCCCCGCTTCTCGTGGAGCGCCGTGCCGAAGGTCCTCGCGCGCCCGGCCATCCGTCTCGCGAACCTCGGCTACCTCGGGCATATGTGGGAGCTCTACGCGATGTGGACGTGGACCGCGGCGTTCGTCGCGGCGAGTGAAGGGTCCCGCGGTTCCCCGGGTGCTTCGGGCTCCCTGCCGGCGCTCGTCACCTTTGCGGTCGTCGCCGCCGGAGCGCCTGGGTGCTGGCTGGGCGGCGTAGTCGCGGACCGATGGGGACGGGCGCGCACGACGGCCGCCGCGATGTCGATCTCGGGACTGTGCTGTCTTCTGGCGGGCCTGGCCTTCGGCCGGCCGCTCGTGCTGCTCGTCCCTCTCCTCCTGATCTGGGGGGTCGCCGTGGTGGCGGACTCCGCGCAGTTCTCGACCGCCGTCACCGAGCTCTCGCCCCCCGAGTACGTGGGCACCGCCCTGACGCTTCAGACGAGCCTCGGTTTCCTGCTCACCTGCGTGACCATCTTTCTGCTCCCGGCCGCGGCCGGCCGGGTCGGCTGGCGCTGGGCGATGGCGATTCTCGCCCCCGGCCCCGCCGTCGGCATCTGGGCCATGCGCACTCTGGGCCGCCGCCCCGAGTCCCGACTCCTCGCCGGAGGACTCGGGTGACTCCGTCCCATCACGCCGAGAGCGGGGGATTCCGGAATCCGGGCGGCGAGAAGATCACCGCCCGGCTGGGGAGCCTTCTGAAATGGAAGCTGGTGGAGCGTCCGCACCGGCAACCCCTCGCCGGCCCCCTGGCCCGGGCCACGCCCGCCTTCGCCGTGCCCCGGAACGGCGTCGGAGCGCTGTCGGTCACGTGGGTGGGGCACTCGACCTTCCTGCTCCAGGTCGGCGCGACCAACGTGCTCACCGACCCGATGTGGAGTGAGCGCGCGTCTCCGGTCCAATGGGCGGGGCCCCGACGCTTGACGCCGCCGGGCGTGGCCTTCGACGCGCTGCCGCCGATCGATCTGGTGCTGCTGTCCCACGATCACTACGACCACCTGGACGACCGGACGGTGCGCCGGCTGGCGGCGGACCACCCCGCCGCCCGCTGGGTGGCGCCTCTGGGAGTGGCCTCCTTCCTCCGCGCGCGCGGGGTCCGGGAGGTCACCGAGCACGACTGGTGGGAGGAGGCGGACGCCGCGGGGCTCCGGATCGGGTGCGCGCCGGCGCAGCACTTCAGTGGTCGGGGTCTGCGGGACCGGAACCGGTCACTCTGGTGCAGTTGGGCGCTCCGGGCCGGGTCGGCCCGCGTGTATTTCGGCGGAGACTCGGGATATCACCCGGGCTTCGGGGACATCGGAGAGCGGTTCGGTCCCTTCGATGTCGCGTTGATCCCGGTGGGAGCCTACGACCCGCGCTGGTTCATGCGCCCCGTGCACATGGATCCGGAGGAAGCGGTCCGCGCCTACCGGGACCTGCACCGGCCCCACGGGTCCGAAGGGTGGGGCGCGTTCGTGCCGATGCACTGGGGCACCTTCCGGCTCACCGACGAGCCGGTCGAAGCTCCGCCGGCCCTGGCCGAAGGCCACTGGCGGGCCGCGGGCCTGCCCGGGAGGAACTTCTGGCGCCTCGCCCACGGCGAGACGCGGGTCCGCTAGTCCGCGCTCGGCACGATGAAGCGCACCGTGAGGGTCTCGGCCGTCTGGGGTTCCACCACGCAGAAACACTCCCGTCCGATGATCCGCTTCACGCCGAGCACCTCGCCTTCCGCGATCCCCACCACGTCCCGGTAGACGATCTCGATCGTGCGGGCGTCGATCCGCCGGAACTTGACCGGCCGGTCGCGGAGCCGGTGATGGGGGTCGACGAGCCGCAGCCCTTCTTCGAGCCGTCGGCGGAGCGCTTCGGTGCCGGGGAAGGGCGTGTCGCCGTCCGTGGTCACAGCCCCATGGTCTCCCGCCGCCAGCGGGCGAAGTTGACGACGTCGTCGACGGGCGGGATGGCGTTCTCGTCGCCATAGGCGGTGAACATCCGCCAGCGGAGGTATTCGCGGGGGGGCAGGGGCAGGAACGGGAAGCGGCGGCGCCAGTCGCGGGCGCGGAAGCTCCACGCGAGCCGGAGCAGATCGACGGCCAGGCGGGGGCGGATGGCGGCGCGCGCGCCCAGGCGCAGATAGAACGCGGGCCAACTCGCGGGAGCCTGCATGCGCCTCGTATATTGGGGGTCCGTGAAAGCTACCGAATTCCCGGGCGTGCGCCTTTTCCGTCATTCCCTTCCATAGCCCGCAGGACGACCATGTCGCCGCAACCGAGCAACGTGCCCTCCACCACCGAAGACGAACGCCTCCTGGCCGCGCCGACGGCCAACGAACGGCGGTCCTTCACCCATTCCGATCCCTGGCGGGTGCTCCGGATCATGGGGGAGTTCGTGGAGGGCTTCGACACTCTCCACGACGTCCGCAACGCCGTGACCATCTTCGGGTCGGCCCGGACCAAAGGGGACGATCCCGATTTCGAGAAGGCGGTGGCGACGGCGAAGCTCCTGGCTCAGGAGGGCTTTCCGGTCATCACCGGCGGCGGCCCCGGGATCATGGAGGCGGCCAACCGCGGGGCGCAGGAGGGGAATGGGCTCTCCATCGGCTGCAACATCGAGCTGCCCTTCGAGCAGCACATCAATCCCTACGTGGAGCGGGCGATCAACTTCCGGTACTTCTTCGTCCGCAAGACGATGTTCGTGAAGTACTCCACCGCCTTCGTGGTCTTTCCGGGCGGCTTCGGGACCCTGGACGAGCTGTTCGAGGCCCTGACGCTCATTCAGACCGGCAAGGTCAAGCACTTCCCCGTGGTCCTGATGGGCCGCCGCTACTGGGCCGGCCTGATCGACTGGCTCCGGGACCGGGTGGCGAGCGAGGGGAAGGTCGCCACCCAGGATCTGGAGCTCCTGCACCTCACCGACGACCCCGCGGACGCGGTCCGCTGGATCACCAAGGCCCGGGAACGCCGGACCCTGGCTCACGCCGCCACCACTCATAACCCTTGAGCCGATGACCCGATCTCAGTATCTCCGCGGCCAGCGCATCGATCCGCGCCCCATCTCGGGCACGGAGACCGTCGCCGAGCTGGTGGACAACGCCTTTCTGGCCTACAACGCCGGCCGCCTGCACGAAGGCTGCCGCCTCTTCGTCGAGAAGATGCTCGCGCCCGACTGCACGGTCGGGATGAGTCTCACCGGTGCGATGACGCCCGCGGGCCTCGGAATGTCCACCATCATCCCGCTCCTCGAGGCCGGCTTCGTGGACTGGATCGTGTCCACGGGCGCCAACCTGTACCACGATTCGCATTTCGGACTGGGCCTCGCCATGCACCAGGGGACCCCCTTCATCGACGACGTGGCGCTCCGCGAAGAGGGCGTGGTCCGGATCTACGACATCTTCTTCGACTACGAGGTGCTGCTTTCCACGGACGCCTACATCCGCGAGGTGAGCGCGGGCCCCGAGTTTCAGCGCCCGATGAGCACCGCCGAGTATCACTACCTGCTCGGGGGGTACATCCTGGAGCGGGAGAAGAAGCTCGGGATCTCGCGGAAGTCGGTGCTCGGCGCGGCGCACCGCTGCGGCGTGCCGATCTACACGTCGAGTCCCGGTGACTCGTCCATCGGCATGAACGTCGCCGAGCAGGCGCTGGCCGGCTCGAAGCTGCGCTACGACGTCTCGGCCGACGTGAACGAGACCGCCGCCATCGTCTACGCGGCGAAGGGGGGCCGGGGGACGAGCGGGGTCCTGATCGTCGGCGGGGGAAGCCCCAAGAACTTCGTGCTGCAGACGGAGCCGCAGATCCAGGAGGTCCTCGGGATCAGCGAGAAGGGACACGACTATTTCCTGCAGCTCACGGACGCCCGGCCCGACACGGGCGGGCTGTCCGGGGCCACGCCCGCCGAGGCGGTCAGCTGGGGCAAGATCGACCCGGACAAGCTCCCCGGGACCGTGGTCTGCTACCTCGACAACACCGTCGCCCTGCCGCTCGTCGCGGCCTACGCCCTGGCCAAGCGGCAGCCCCGCCCCCTCAAGCGGCTCTACGACCGGCGGGCCGCGATGATGGCGGATCTCCTGGACGCGTACGAGAAGGCCCGCGGCTCGCGGGACGCGCGGGCGGAGGCCGCCACCGGCGGACGGGCCTAACGCGGACTCCCCGGCCGTGACCGGCTCCAGGAGGTACGCGGCGTACGTCCTGGGGCTGCTCACGCTGATCAACCTGTTGAACTATCTCGACCGCAACGTGGTCTTCGCGGTCTTCGAGCCCGTCAAGCACGAGCTCCACGTCTCCGACCAGCAGCTGGGCTGGCTCGGCTCCGCCTACATCATCGTGCTGTCGCTCTGCTCGATCCCCTTCGGCGTGCTGGGCGATCTGAAATCCCGGCGCACCGTGATCGCCTGGAGCCTGGGCCTCTGGTCGGTGTTCACCGCCGCCGGGGGCTTCGTGCGCGGCTTCGGCCAGCTGCTGACGAGCCGCGCGCTGGTGGGCGTGGGAGAAGCGGGGTACGCGCCGGCGTCGCAGGCCATCATCGCCGACTATTACAAGGGACGGGCCCGGGCGTTCGCGCTCGGCATCTACTCCGTCGGCACGGCGCTCGGCGGGATTCTGGGCATCTGGGTCGGCGGCGTGATCGCCGTGCGGTATGGATGGCGCTGGGCCTTCATCGTGATGGGAGTCCCGGGTCTCCTGCTCACGGTTCTGGTGGCGCGGATCCGGGAAATCGATCAGCGCGCGCCCCTGCCGCTCCGGGACACCGTACGCCGGTGGTACCGCGCCGGCGTCCGGCGCGCGATCCGCTATGTCCTGCCGGTGACCGGGCTGTCGGCCCTCGGCGCGGTCGCCGCGACCATCGTGGACCTCTCCTTCGGCTTGTCGTTCGAGATGTCGATGGCGGTGTTCGGCGGGTTCGTCGCCGCCGGTCTGGTCTGGACGGTGGCGCGTCTCGTCCCGGTGGCGATCCGCCGGACCGCGGAGGCGGGGGACGTGGCGGCATCCGCGTACGAGGAGTTTCAGGAAGCGGCCGCGATCGTGCTCCGGACCCCCACGTTGATCTGGGTGTTCATCGGGGGCGCGATGGTGACGTTCGCCGTCAACGGCTTGATCGCCTGGGCCTCGGCCTTCATGTATCGCGTGCACGGCCTCTCGGTCCCGGACTTCAGCGCGCGCTACGGGCCCTGGGCGGTCGCGGGGGGCGTGCTGGGCGTCCTCGGGGGCGGCAAGGTGGGGGACTGGCTCCAGCGGCGCTGGGCCGGCGGACGGGTGATCGCGTCGGGGGCGGGCTTCATCCTGGCGGGACCCCTCGTCGCCTGGCTCCTGATTTCCGGCACTTTACGGGGATTCGCGCCGCTCATATTCAGCATTTACTTCTTCTATACCTGGTACAACGGACCGCTCGCCGCGGTCATATTCGACGTGGTCCCGGCGGCGGTCCGGGCGTCGGTGGCCGGCGCCTTCGTGCTGTTCTCGCACCTCGCGGGGGACGCGCTGGCGCCGCCCCTGGTCGGCTATCTCTCGGACACGACGAAGAGCATTCAGACGGCGATGATGGTGCTGCCCGTGGCGGGCGTGGTGGGAGGGTGCGTGATCCTGGTGGCGCTCACAACCGTGCGGTCCGACATGCAGCGGGTGCGACCGTGAGCCGGCGCGAAATTCCGAAACCCGAGCTGCGGTGCACCCGCTGCCGGGCCGAGCTCGAGCGGTTCTGGTCCTATTGCCCCAACTGCGCGAAACAGCTGGTGTGGGGCGACACCCAGCGCGAGACCGGCGCCGAATGCGCCTACTGCCGCTGGATGGTCTCGGACTCGTTCTCGTACTGTCCCTGGTGCGGACGCGACATCGCGGACCGCCAGTCGAGTCCGGAGCCGCTCAAGGCGCCGAAGGGCTTCAAGTATCACGCCCGCTGCGACTGGGGATGCGGCGGCGGCGTGATGTACCCCATGGAGTGGTGCCCGTGGTGCGGGCGCGAGCAGACCTGGCGGTACCCGCACTTCCAGAACATCTGCCCGCACTGCAACAAGGGCGTGGACGACTGGATGGAGACCTGCCCGTGGTGCGGGGAGGACGCGACGGGCCAGGCCCTGATCCCGCGCGCGTTGACGCGCTCGCGGCGCCTGCTCGTGGTCAGCCGGATCACCGACTGGAACTATCGGGTGCTCCTCCGCCCCGGGGTCTCCGGCGTGGATCCCGACGCGCCCAAGGTGATCGAGATCGACCGCCGGTACGTCACCGGCAAGCGGCGCCGGGACGAGATCTCGTGGACCCTGCTCACGGGTCTGATCCTCCATGAGCTGGGGCACTCTTTTCTGTACCACCACTGGTCTTGGACCACCACCGGCCGCTTCCGCCGCGCGTTCGGCGAAGTGCGAAAGGCCTACCGGGTGGCCGACGAGCACTGGGTGGACTTCCAGCGCCGGCGGGTGGCCACCACGCTGCCCGACTACGTCTCGATGTACGCGGCGACCCATCCCCAGGAGGATTTCGCCGAGACCTTCCGGTTCTACGTGGCCCGGCGGGGACGCCTGCGCGAGCTCTTCGGGGAGTTCGGCCGGAAGCGGAAGGGTGTCGTGGTATTCGAGAAGTTCCTGGTGCTGCACGACTACGTGCGAAGTCTCAGGGGCTGGAGGTAGAGAGCCTGCTTCACCTGTCGTTCCGCTTCGTGGCCCGGATGCAACACCGAGCTCTTCAGTTTCTGCGAAGCTCTCAGGTTCACCAGTTTCCATAGCCCCGTGAAGTCCCATAACTATCTGTGAAATAGCGACTTATGTGGATCGCGATAATCGGCCAAACCGCGCGAGGAGTGGCCCAGAACCTGCACGCGTTTGGGGCGGGGTAGTGTCGGCCGTTTCCCTCCGAGAGATGAGGATCGCGATGAAGGGTCTCCGCTGGATCACGCTGGGCGCGTCGCTCGCTTTCGCGGCGTCTCCCGCCGCCGCCCAGGTCCACCTGCAGATGGACAGCGCCGGGCACACCGTGTTCGGCGGTGTGTACGTCGGCCCGTACTTCGCCCACGTCGTCGGCCAGCCGGGGCAGCCCGAGCTCGACGTCTTCTGCGTGGACTACAACCATGAGATCAGCCTGGGCCAGCAGTGGGAAGCCAACTTCTCATCCCTGGACGGCGACCTGAGCCACACGCGGTTCGACAATCTGGTCGAGTATTCGGAGGCCGCGTGGCTGGACATGAAGTTCGCGACCACCTCCACGACTCAGTGGGGGCTCCTGCACTACGCAATCTGGAACATCACGTCCCCCGGTACCCCGAACTACTCCGGCTTCAGTATCGCGGACCGCAATACCATCAATGGGTTCATCACGGACGCCCAGAACAACTACAAGAACGTCGATCTGAGCGACTGGGCCGTCGTGACCGACGTCAACACCAAGAACGGCCAGGGCGGGGTGCAGGAGTACCTGACTCAGGTCACTCCGGAGCCCGGCACCATCCTGCTGCTCGGCACCGGCCTCCTGCTCATCGGCGGCGTGCTGGCCAAGCGGAGCCACGCCTAGCGCCACGCCCATCCGGCGCGGGCCGTTGCGCAAGAAGCGGGCTGAAACGCTAAGTTTCAGCCCGCTTCTCCTTTTCCAGGACGGGAATGACCGATCGAGCTGCGGACGCCCTCGACACCTTTGCGGGACCCATCTACCTGGTGGGGGCGCTGTTCGTCGTCCTCCCCCTCCTCGACTACTTCGTGAACATCTGGCCGGTGGCGCTGGGCGCCCCCGAATGGCGGTACGGCGCCATCGGACTGCTCGCCGGGTTTCTGCTCTCCCCCTTGCTGGGCTCGGCGCTCGTGGCCTGGCTGGCCCTCGCGCGCGGGGACGGGCGCACCCAGCGCGTCGTCGCCATCCTGAATCTCGCGGCCGCGGCGTTCCTGCTCCTGCTGTGCCTCGAGTTCCTGTTGGACGTCGTCCAGCTCCGGGGACACATCGGCGCCAGCGCCGAGGCGCGCTGGAGCTACTACGGCGGCGTCCTCAAGAACCTCGCCAAGTACGCCCTCACCATCGTGGCGCTGGTCTGGCTGGGCCGGGCAGGCTGGCGGACCCGGCGCCCGATCACCCGGGCCTCCGGCGACCCGATCGTGGTCCGCCGTTCAGGATCTTCAGGAGACCGTTGATGCGCGCGTCCGGTCGTCTCGTTCTCACGCTGGCGATTCTGGCCGCTCCGGCGGGCGTGACCGCCCAGGCCGTGAACCCGGACACGACCAAGCTGACCATCGGCCTGGGGCTCGTGACCATCAGCGGCAACACGAGCGTCACGACCTTCAACTTCGGAAACACGTTCGCCTACATCGCGCACCCGTGGGTATTCTCCGAGGCGGGGACGATGATCTACGGGTCCACGCACGACACCGTCAACAACGACCAGTATCATCTCCTGCTGCGCCTCGACTATGCCATTCACGACGGGTTCTCCGCGTACCTGTACGGGGGCTTCGACCGCGACCGCTTCGCCGGTATCGTGTCCCGGTACCAGGAGGCGGCGGGTCTCGCGTGGAAGGCCGTCGAGACGCCCGCGGACCTGCTCACGGTCGAAGCCGGCTTGGCGGAGAACCAACAGCAGGACGTCGGCGGGGGGCCCTCGGCGTCGTTCACGGCGGCCCGGGCGGCGGTGACCTACAAGCGCATGCTCAACAAGGTCGCGTACGCCCAGGAAGCGCTCGAAGTGCTGCCCGACCTGCAGCACAGCAAGAACCTACGAATCAATTCGGAAACCGATCTGGTGGCGCCCCTCTCCAGGGTGATCTCGCTCAAGGTCGGATATGTGATCCGCTTCGATAACCTGCCGCCTCCGGGATTCAAGAAGACCGATCGAATCCTGACGACCGGCGTGCAGATCGCGTTCTAAGGGAGGAACTATGGCCAATCCGGTGTTCAACACCAAAACCTTCGCCGCTCCGGGCGCCGCCACCGGCGTGGAGGCGATGACCGTCGAAGGCACCATCAACAAGACCGGGATACTGCTCTTCGTGTGCCTCGCCACCGCGTGCTGGATGTGGACCCAGACCTACAAGGCGTTCGATCCCGACGCGGCCATGCCGTGGATGTGGGGCGGAGTGTTCGGCGGCCTGATCGCCGCGATTGCGACGCGATTCAAGCCGTTGTGGGCGCCCGTGACCGCCCCCTTGTACGCCGCCCTCGAAGGCCTCGCGCTCGGCGGCATCTCCGCGTTCTTCGCGAACGCCTACCCCGGTATCCTCGTCCAGGCCGTGTGTCTCACGTTCGCGACGATGTTCGTGATGCTGACGCTCTACCGGACCGGTCTCGTGCGCGCCACACCGGCCTTCCGGAAGGTGATCGGGATCGCGATGGGCGCCATCCTCCTCTACTACCTGGTCGTGCTCGGCCTGTCGTTGTTCGGGGTGGGCACCACCTGGTTCTACGCCGGCGGCACGCTGGGCATCGGGATCAGCCTCCTGATCACCGGCGTGGCCGCCTTCCGGATGATCATCGACTTCGACTTCATCGAGCAGGGCGCGCGGCAAGGAGCCCCCAAGGCGATGGAGTGGTACGGTGCCTTCGGGCTCGTGGTGGGCCTGGTCTGGCTCTATCTCGAGATCCTGAGGCTCCTCGCCCAGCTCCGCCGCCGGTAGGCCTGCAACCCTGGCCCCTCCGGGCCCATCCAAACGCCCGGGACCGATTGGTCCCGGGCGTTTGTCTTCCCGCTCGAGAGGTCCGTATGCCGAACCGCTTCCGTCTCGCGGGCGCCGCGCTGGCGCTCGTCTTCGTGTCCTGGATGGCCGGCCGCGCCGGCGCCGCTCCGCCGCGCCCGACGGCCGCCGCCGACTCGATCACCGTCTCCCGGACGCTCGACCTGCTCCGGAGCGCGGACACGACGGTCTGTGAGCTGGCGGCCCGGGCGCTCCGGCAGGGCTGGGGCGATTTCGGCCCTCCCACCCTGGACGCCCGCGCTGCCGCCATGCTGCGGATCCAGCGCGGGGCGATGTCGGCACCGGCCGTGGGCGCGTACCGGGCCGCGCTCCGCGATCCGAGCCGCTGCGTACGGGACCTCGCGGTGGAAGAGGTGGCGGACGCGGACTCGGGCTCTTACGGCCTGTTCACGGCTCTCGCCGGCGATCGCGACCCCGCGCTCCGGGAAACCGGCGCGCTGGGCCTGGGATCGCTCGGCGACCACCGCGCCCTGCCCACGCTCACGCGTACTCTCCGGGACGGCGACGCGCGCGTCCGCACCATGAGTGCGTGGGCGCTGGGCGAAGTCGGCGACGGCGACGCGGTCCCCGCGCTGGCGGGCGCCCTGCGCGACGACTCGGCGGAGGTCCGGCGCTGGGCCGCCCGGAGCCTGGGCTCGATCGGCGTCGTGAGCGCGCTGACCCCGCTGCGACGGGCCCTCCAGGACCCCGACGCGCAGGTGCGGCAGACCGCGGCGTGGGCGCTGGGCGAGCTCGGGGAGAAGAGCGCCGTGAGCGCCCTCGCGGCGGCCCTCCGGGACCCCGACCCCGATGTCCGCGCGACCGCCGTGTGGGCGCTGGGTCAGATCTCGGACTCGACCGCCACCGGGCCCTTGAGCGGACTCCTCCAGGACCCCGACGCCCCGGTGCGGCAGATGGCGGCGTGGGCGCTGGGGCAGGTGGGCGATCGAAGCACCGTCACTCCCCTCGCGCGCGCGCTCAAGGACCGGGACGACGACGTGCGGGGCGTCGCGGCCTGGGCGCTGGGGGAGGTGGGGGACGCGGCCGGAGCCCCGGCCCTGGTCACCGCGCTCGACGATCCGTCGACCGATGTTCGCAGCACCGCCGCCTGGGCGCTGGGCCAGGTCGGCGAGGCACAAGGAGTGGAAGGCCTGGTCCGGGCCTTGAAGGACTCATCCGCCGAGGTCCGGAGCACGGCCGCGTGGGCGCTGGGCGAGATCTCGAATGCCCAGGCGATCGACGGCCTCAAGGCCGCGCTGTCGGACTCCGACGACGACGTGCGCGAGACGGCCGCCTGGGCCCTGGCCCAGATCGACGACGATCGCGCCGAGCAGGCGCTGGCGGCGTTCGACAACGGGAGCGAGCGGGTGGGGCACCGCGCTCCTCACCCGCATCCCCATCCCCGGCCGCGGATGGGCTGGTCCGGAATGCCGATGCCGATGCCCATGCCCATCCCGATGCCCATGCCCGAGCCCAACGCGGGCCGGATGCGCATCCACGTGCACGTCCCGCGGGTGCTGGTGCGGGCTAACTGACCCGGCTGGCCCGGGCCACCCCGGTCATGAACTCGCGGGCCCGCTGGACCTCCGAGAGATAGTCGGCGATCTCCTCGGTTTCCCGGCCCTGATCCCAGTCGAGAAGCTCCGCCATCTTCCGGGCCACGGGGGGCGCGGCGGAGCTGCCGTGCCCGGGGTCTTCGTAAAACAGGTGGGTCCGCCGGATCAGGACGTCGGTGAGGCGCATCGCCATCTCCCGCTCCACGCCGTGCACCACTTCCGCCCAGGTCTCGGGGTGTCCCTCGATGATCGGGCGGCCCAGCGCGCGGTCCCGCTCGATGAGATTGACCAGCGCCGCGGACTCGCTGCCGTACGCCCGCACCAGATGGCGCGCCACCGGCTCCGGAATGTCCCGTCCCCGGGCCGATTCGACCAGGACTTCGAGATCCGCGATGTCTCCGCCCGGGAGCACGAGGCGGTCGGTGGGCGGGCGCGGAGCCAGGGGGCGTCCGTCCGCTTCGTGGAGGCGCGCGGCCACCCGGTCGGCGACGTCCCGTCCCATCACCCGATGGGTGGTGAGCTTGCCGCCCGCGATGGTGATGAGCCCGCTCTGGCTCTCCACGACGCGGTGCTCGCGCGAGACCTGCGCGGTGGAGAGGGTGCGCTCGGGCGCGAGCAGGGGGCGGAGTCCCGCCCAGGTCGAGATGACGTCCTTGGGGGCGAGGCGGGCCTGCGGGAAGACGGCGTTGGCCGACCGGAGCAGGTAGATCACGTCCTCGCCCGTGGCGCGCACCTCGTCGGGCGACCCGCTGTCGTCGGTGTCGGTCGTTCCGATGTAACTCACTTCGCCCCAGGGCAGGATGAACATCACCCGGCCGTCCACCGGCGAGAGCAGCGTGATCGCGTTGGTGTGGCCGATCCGGGCCCGCGGCACGACGACGTGCACGCCCTTCGTGGGTCGGAGCAGGGGGGGCGCCGCCGGATCGTCGAGCCGTCGCAGGCTGTCCACCCAGGGTCCCGTGGCATTCACCACCGTCCGGGCCCGCACGGTCCAGGTCTCCCCGGTCAGCTGGTCCCGGATGGTGGCGCCGGCCACCTGTCCGTCGGGCTTCGAGAGCCCCGTCGCTTCGACGTAGTTCGCGGCCAGGGCTCCGGCCTGGGCGGCGGCGCGGAGGTTGGCGAGGGTGAGGCGCGCGTCGTCGGTCTGGGCGTCCCAGTAGCGTCCCGCTCCGGCGAGCCCCTTTTCGCGCAGCCCGGGCTCTTCGCGGCGCGTGGCCCGGCGCGACAACCAGCGGTGCGGGTGGACGTTCCGGAACGCCGCGAGGACGTCGTAGAGCCAGAGGGCGGCGAAGATCTTCCAGGGGGCCACCCGCGCGCCGCGGTAGGCGGGGAACAGGAAGGCGAGCGGGTGCACGAGATGCGGCGCGGTGTCGAGGAGCACCCGCCGCTCGCGGCTCGCCTCGAACACCAGGCGCAGGTCACCGTGCTCCAGGTATCGCAGGCCGCCGTGGATGAGCCGGGAGGAGTGTGAGCTGGTGCCGCCGGCGAAATCGCCCTTCGAGACGAGGCCCACGGAGAGGCCGCGGAGCGCGGCGTCGCGTGCGACCGCGGCGCCCGTGATGCCTCCGCCGAGGACGAGCAGGTCGAGGGGCGCGGCGGCCATCGTCGCGAGCGCGGCGGCGCGCCCACGATGTGAGAACGATGTCTCGACTCCCAACACGCCTCCGCTTGGCTCGGGTGCCAGCGACGTGGTAGGTTTCCCAGAACTCCAGAGCGGCAGCAGGGGAGAATGTAATGCCTCAGGATGGCCCGGGGGGACGTCGAGTCGCCATCGTCGCGGGATGCAGGACGCCGTTCGCCCGGTCGGGGACGGTGTTCCGTGACGTCCCGGCCGTGGATCTCGCGCGGCACGCCGGCCGGGAGCTGATCGAACGCTCCAACCTCGATCCGCGGGAGGTGGACGAGGTGATCTTCGGGCAGGTGGTCGCCTCGCCGCTCGTGCCCAACATCGCCCGCGAGGTGAGTCTCCTCCCGCAGCTCCCCAAGGAAGTCCCCGCCTATACCGTGAACCGGGCCTGCGCCTCGTCGGGCCAGGCGGTCACCAACGCCGCCGACCAGATCCTGCGGGGCCACGCCGACGTCGTCCTCGCGGGTGGCGTCGAGTCCCTTTCCGACATTCCGATCCTCCACACGCGCCGGATGGCCCGGATCCTGACGGATTTCTCGAGGGCGAAGTCCCTCGGCGCCCGCCTGTCCACCCTGGCCCGGATCCGGCCCCGCGACCTGGTGCCCGTGTCTCCCGCCATCGCCGAGCCGTCCACCGGCGAGACCATGGGCCAGTCCGCGGAGAAGATGGCGAAGGAGAACGGGATCGCCCGCGAGGCCCAGGACCAGTGGGCGCTGCGCAGCCACCGGCTCGCGGCCCAGGGCACCGCCGACGGCCGGCTCACCGCGGAAATCGTTCCCTGGCTCCCGGCGGACGGCGGGGCGCCCGTCACCGCGGACAACGGAATCCGCACCGACACCTCGCTCGAGCAGATGGCGAAGCTCAAGCCGGTGTTCGACCGGCGCTACGGCTCGGTGACCGCGGCCAACTCCTCGCCCCTCACGGACGGCGCGTCGGCCGTGCTCCTGATGAGCGAGCAGAAAGCCCGGACCCTCGGGTACCGGCCCCTCGCCTATCTCCGGTCCTACGCGGTGGCGGCCGTGGATCCGGGGTGGCAGCTCCTGCAGGGGCCGGTGTGGGCGGTGCCCAAGGCGCTGGAGCGCGCCGGGATCGCCTGGAACGACCTGGGGCTGCTCGAGGTGCACGAGGCGTTCGCCGCGCAGGTGCTCTCGAATTTCAAGGGCTGGGCCGACAAGGGGTGGACGGTGAACCCGGACATCATCAACGTCATGGGCGGATCCATCGCCATCGGACACCCCTTCGGGGCCACCGGCGGGCGAGTGATCACGACCCTCGCGAACGAGATGAACCGCCGGGACGTTCAGTTCGGCCTGGTGTCGATCTGCGCGCAGGGCGGGATGGCGTTCGCCTGCGTGCTGGAGCGGCCCTGATGCCCGCCCCGGCCCTGACCTGGGAGATCTCGGACGGCATCGCGGTCGTGACCCTCGACCTGCCCGGCAGCGCGGTGAACCTCATCAACGCCGGGGTGAAGGACGAAGTGAACCGGGCGTTCGAGACCCTGAAGAACGACTCCCGCGTCAAGGCGGTCGCGCTGTTCTCCGGGAAGCGCGACAACTTCATCGCCGGCGCCGACATCGACGAGTTCGTGAAGCTGAAGAGCGCCGCGGAGGCGGAAGAGCTGTCGCGGCAGGGCCAGGAGATGCTGAACCGGGTCGCCGCCTTCCCCAAGCCGGTCGTGGTGGGGATCGACGGCGCCTGCGTGGGCGGCGGACTCGAGTTTTCCCTCTGCTGCACCTATCGTGTCGCGACCGACAACCCCAAGACCGTCATCGGGCTTCCCGAGGTGCAGCTCGGCATCCTGCCCGGCGCGGGCGGGTGCCAGCGGCTCCCCCGGCTCATCGGCGCGCGGGCCGCCCTGGACATCATCCTGGCCGGGAAGACGGTGCCGGCGAAGAACGCGCTCCAGCTGGGGATCGTCGACGAGCTGGTGCCGTCCGCCATCCTGAAGACCATCACCCTCCAGGCGGCGAGGAAGCTCGTCGGAGGCTGGCGGCCCACTCGGAAGCGCCCCGGCGGACCGATGGGATGGCTGCTCGACGGCAACCCCGTCGGCCGGAGGCTGGTGTTCCGGATGGCGCGGGCCGCCGTCGAGAAGCGGACCCACGGGAACTATCCGGCGCCGCCGGCGGCGCTGGACGCGGTCGAGTACGGCCTCACGCACGGCATCACCGCCGGACTGGCCCACGAGGCGCGCGGGTTCGGGGCGCTGGCCGTGACCGACGTCTCCCGGAAGCTGGTGCAGATCTTCTTCGCGACCACCGCGCTCAAGAAGGACATGGGCGTCGCCGATCCGCCGCCCCCCGCCGACGTCCGGCGCCTCGGCATCGTGGGTTCCGGATTCATGGGCTCCGGCATCGCCGGCACCGCGGTCACCCAGGCGGGCGTGGACGTGCGCCTCAAGGACGCCGGCCTCGCTCCGGTGTCGAAGGGAGTGGCGGCGGCGAAAGCGGTGATCGAGGAGCGCTTCAGGCGGCGCCGGATCACGAAGTACGACCGCGTCCGCCTCCTCGCGCTCGTGTCCGGGGACGCGGCCTATACCGGATTCGGCCGCGCCGATCTCGTCATCGAGGCCGTGTTCGAGGACCTGAAGGTCAAGCAGCAGGTCTTGAAGGAGGTCGAGGCCGTCGTTCCCGAAACGGCCGTGTTCGCCACCAACACGTCCACGATCCCCATCTCGGACATCGCCCAGGCGTCGTCCCGGCCCGGGCAGGTCATCGGGATGCACTTCTTCTCGCCGGTGCCGCGGATGCCGCTGCTCGAGGTCATCCCGGGTCGCGCCACTTCGCCCCGGACCGTCACGACCGCGGTGGCGTTCGGCCGGCGGATGGGCAAGACCCCGATCGTGGTGAAGGACGCGCCGGGTTTCTGGGTCAATCGGATCCTCGCGCCCTACCTGAACGAGGCCGCGCGCACCCTCCTGGCCGGCGCCTCGATCGAGAGCGTCGATCAGGCGATCGTGCAGTTCGGGTTTCCGGTGGGACCCATCGCCCTGCTGGACGAGGTGGGGCTGGACGTGGCGGGCCATTCGTGCGACGTGCTGTACGCGGCCTTCGGGGAACGGCTCCAATCCGGTGCGGTCCTCGAAGTCATGCTGAAGGACGGGCGGCTGGGACGGAAGGCGGGGAAGGGGTTCTACCGGTACGCCGGCGGGAAGAAGCAGGGGGCCGACCCCGCGGTGTACCCGCTCATCGGAGCGCACCCCAACGGCGGCCCGCGCGCCGCCGAGATCGTCCAGCGGCTCACCCTCGCGATGATCAACGAGGCGGCGCGGGCGCTCGCGGAGGGCGTGGTCCGCTCCCCCCGGGACGGCGACGTCGCGGCGGTCTTCGGGTTCGGCTTTCCGCCGTTCCGGGGGGGCCCCCTGCGCTACGCCGACGACCTCGGCGCCGCGCGCGTCGTGGCCGACCTCGAGCGCCTGGCCGAGCGGCTGGGCCCGCGCTTCGCCCCCTGCGACGCCCTGCGGGAGCGCGCGCGGAGCGGCGCCTCCTTCTACTCCTGACCCGCGACAAGGACTCGACCGACGATGCTGCGCGCCGGCCTCCTCTGGCTCAGCGAGCGACCGTGGATGTTCCGATTCGTGCGCTCCAACGGCCTGGCCCGGCGCTTCGCGTCGCGGTTCGTGGCGGGCGAGAGCATCGACAGCGCCATCCTGGCCCTCAAAGACCTCAACGGCGCCGGCATCTCGGCCTCACTCGACCTGCTGGGCGAGTCGGTCCACTCCGCCGAAGAGGCGCGCGCGGCGCAGGCGAGCTATCTGGAGCTCCTCGACCGCATCCGGGGCGCGGGGGCCGACTCCAACGTGTCGGTCAAGCTCACGCAGATGGGACTGGACATCGACGAAGGGCTGTGTGTCGCCAACCTGCGGGCGATCGTTTCCCGGGCCAAGCAATACCACTCGTTCGTCCGGCTCGACATGGAAGGCTCGGCGTACACCGAGCGCACCCTCGATCTGTTCACGCGCACGTTCTATCCCGAGTTCGGTCAGGCCACCGGCGTGGTGCTCCAGTCGTACCTCCGCCGGACCGCGCGCGACGTGGAGACGATGATCGGGCTGGCGGCGCGGGTCCGGCTGTGCAAGGGCGCGTACAAGGAGCCCGCGACGGTGGCGTTTCCGGCCAAGGCCGACGTGGACGCGAACTACGTCCAGTGCATGGAGCAGCTGATGGAGCGCGGCAATTATCCCGGGATCGCCACCCACGACGAGCGGATCATCGGGCACGCGAAGGACTTCGCCCGCCGGAAGAAGATTCCCGCGGAGCGATTCGAGTTTCAGATGCTGTACGGGGTGCGGCGCGACCTGCAGGCGAAATTGAAGCAGGAGGGCTGGAACCTGCGGGTCTACGTCCCCTACGGGACCCACTGGTACCCCTACCTGATGCGCCGGCTCGCCGAGCGCCCCGCCAACATCACGTTCATTCTGGGGAACGTGATCAAGGAGTCGCTACGGCGGAGCTGACCCTCGGCGGCTACCAGCGGGAGCACCAGCGGCCCCCGGCCTTCGGGGGCGCAGACGGCCAGGCCTATACCGTATCGACCTTCGTGGACCAGACGCCCGACCCCGCGGGCCGGTTCGGCGCCGCGCTCCTCTTCATCCGCTGGTCCCCGGCCGGAGACCGGCCCGTGGGGCACGTCGAGACCGCCTACCTCGCCTTCGGGGTCACGCCGGACGCCGCGGTCGCGCCGCTCCTCGAGCTCCCGCTCGAGGACGTGAAAGCCCACCTGGACCGCCTGCTGGCCGCGTCGTGAGCTCGGGGGTCGTGTTGTCCCGGGCCGGTGCCGCGTATCGGGTGCACGTGGACGGGCGGGAGGTGACCGCCACGCTGCGGGGCACGCTGAAGCACCGGGACGACGACCGGGTCGTGGTCGGGGACGTCGTGGAGCTCCACCTCGAGACCGCGGAGAGCGGCGCGATCACCGGCATCCGCGAGCGGAAGAGCGTGCTGGCGCGGCGGGCGGCGGGAACGGGCGCGGCGCGGGCCCAGCCCATCGCCGCCAACGTGGACCAGGTGCTGGTGGTGACGGCGGCGCGGGACCCCGAACCGGCGCCCCGCATGATCGACCGGTTCTTCGTGATCGCCGAGGCGAACGAGCTTCCGGCGTTCCTGGTGGTGAACAAGATCGAGCTCGACCGGGAGGCGGGGCCGGCGCTCGCGGCGCGCTATGCGGCCGCCGGGTACCCCGTGCTCCTCACGTCCGTGAAGGCGCCGGAAGGGCTCGAGGCGCTGGCCGCCAGCCTCACCGGGCGCGAGACGGTGCTGGCGGGACAGTCCGGCGTGGGGAAGTCGAGTCTCCTGAACGCGCTCGAGCCGGGCTTGAAGCTCCGGATCGGCGCGATCAGCCAGAAGTGGCGGACCGGGCGGCACACCACCACGGCGGCGGAGCTGGTGCCGCTCGCGGCGGGCGGATACGTGGTGGACACCCCCGGGATGCGGGAAGTCGGGGCCTGGGGGATCGAGCCCGCGGATCTCGACGCTTGCTTCCCGGAGTTCCGGCCGTTTCTCGGGACGTGCCGCTTCGACGACTGCCGGCATCTGAACGAGCCGGCCTGCGCGGTACGGGCGGAGGCGGGCCGCGCCTTTCCGGCCGACCGGCTGGTCTCCTACGAGCGGCTGTACGAGGAGCTCAACGTTCCTTCCTGGTCCAGCGGTCGGCGTCGCGGGTCCTGACCTTGGCCATCGTGGCGGCGAAGGCCTGATCCAGGTCGATCCGCTGGGAGTTGGCGAGGCAGATCACCACGAAGAGCACGTCTCCCAGCTCGAGCGCCAGGTCGCCGTCCGCCTCGCCGGGCTTCTTGGTCTTCTGACCGAACCGATGATTGATTTCACGCGCCACTTCACCGACTTCTTCAGACAGCCGCGCCAGATTGGTGAGCGGACTGAAATATCCTTCTTTATATTGGCTGATCCATTGATCCACCGCCGCCTGGGCCTCGCCAAAGGACACCGGAGCCTCCGTTCGTGACCGCTGGTACACCTCTGGTCCTGCCGTTTCGTGGAGAGCGCTATGCCCGTCCGTCCCTGGACGCGGTGCTGGCGCCGCCCTACGACGTGATTTCACCCGAGGCCCGGAAGACGCTGGCCGCGCGCGACCCCCACAATATCGTGCACCTGATTCTGCCGGAAGCGCCGGTGGCCGAGGACAAGTACGCGCGCGCCGCCGAGCTGCTCGCCCTCTGGCGGCGGGATGGCACCCTGGCCACCGATCCCGGACCCGCGGTGTACGTCGTCGCGCAGGACTACGCGTTGCCGTCCGGCGAGCGCCGCACCCGCGTCGGGATGCTCGCGGCGGTCGCCGCGGAGTCGTACGACACCCGGCGGATCCGCCCGCACGAGCGGACCCACTCGGGCCCCAAGGCGGACCGCCTGGCCCTCCTCCGCGAGACCCGGACGGGGCTCGAGTCGATCTTCCTGCTGGCGCCGGACGCGGACCGGGGCCTGACCCGTGCCCTGCTCGAGGTCAGCGCCACGCCGCCGGCCGCCCAGGGGACCCTCGACGGCGTCGCGCACCGCCTCTGGGTCATCACCGGGGCCGCGGCGGACCGCCTCGCCGAGCGCGCTTCGGCGGGGGCGCTGTACATCGCCGACGGCCATCACCGGTACGAAACCGCGGTCGCGTACGCCCGGGAGAACCCCGCCGCCGACCGGGTGATGGCATTCGTCGTCTCGGCGCACGACCCGGGACTGGTGGTGCTGCCCACGCACCGCGTCATCTACGGCGCCGGTCGCGACGTCTCGCATCTGATCGAGCAGTGGCGGCTCTGGTTCGAGGTGACGCCGAGCGGCCTGGTGACCGACCCGGTGGCGCATCTCGCCCGCGCGGGGGCAGCGCACCCGGCGTGCTTCGTCGCGCTGCCCGGGGACGGACTGACCCTCGTGCTCAGGTCCAACGCGCCCCTGGACGACATCCCCGGCCTGGGCACGAGCCCGGCGCTCCGGTCCCTCGATGTGGCGGTGATCGAGCCGCTCGTGGTGAAACAGATCCTCGGCGCCGGAACGTCGACCCCGACGCTCACCTACACCCCCGACGCCCAGGCCGCGCTCAACGCGGTGCGGAAGGGCCACGCGGCGGCCGCCGTCCTGCTCAATCCCACGAAGGTCGCTCAGGTCCTGGCGGTGGCGGACGCCGGGGAAGTGATGCCGCAGAAATCCACCTACTTCGTCCCGAAAGTGCCGGCGGGACTGGTGCTCAAGCCGTGAGCCCGAGACCCCGGGAGCGGATCCTCGAGAATCTGGACGCGGTCTATCGCGAGGCCTACGACCGGGCCCGGACCGCGGGCGACGAGCGCCGGATGGCCGATCTCGACGCCGCCTACCAGCGCGAACAGCTCCTCCTCGAGGTGCTGCTGGACATCCGCGACGGCCTGTCCGCGCGGGCCCCGTCCCCGCCCGCGCCCGCGGGTCCCGATCCCCTCGCGGCCCTCAACACGATCCGCCAGATCACCAAGCTGCGCTAAGGAGCCGTGATGCACCGTCTGTCCCTGTTGCTGCTCTTCCCCCTGGCCGCCTGCGCCCAGCGGGCCGACCTCGTCATCGTGCACGGGATGGTCTGGACCGGCGCCTCCACCGGCGCGCCGCGGCCGGGGGGCGTGGCCATCGTCGGCGACAAGATCGTGGCGGTGGGGGACAGCGCCGCACTCGCGCCGTATCTCGGCCCGGGCACCCGGGTGATCGATGCGCGCGGCGGGCTGGTCGCGCCCGGCTTCAACGACGCACACACCCACTTCGTGGACGGCGGCTTTCAACTGTCGTCCGTGGATCTGCGCGACGCGGCCACGCCGCAGGAATTCGTGCGCCGCATCGCGGCGTTCGTGAAGACCCGGAAGCCCGGGGAGTGGATCGTGGGCGGCGACTGGGACCACACGCTCTGGCCGGGGCAGCCGCTCCCGCGCCGGGAGTGGATCGACTCCGTTTCCCCCGACAACCCCGTCTTCATCGACCGTCTCGACGGCCACGAGGCACTGGCCAACACCGCCGCCCTCGAGGCCGCGCACATCACCAAGGACACGCCTACGCCCGCGGGCGGCGAGATCCTCCACGACGCGAAGACCGGGGAGCCGACCGGGATCTTCAAGGATCAGGCGCTCGACCTCGTGTACGGCGCCGTGCCGCCTCCGGCTCCCGAACAGCTGGACTCGGCCGTGGCCCGCGCGCAGATGCACGCCGAGTCCCTCGGCTTGACCGGGACGTCGTTCGTCTCGGTGCCGTTCGCGGACTGGCGCAGCCTCGAGCGGATGGAGCGGGCGGGCAGGCTCACGATGCGCTTCACGTTGTACCTGCCCCTCCCGGACTGGCGCGCCGCGGCCGACTCGGTCAAAGCCGACCCCGGGGACGACTGGGTGCGCGTCGCGGGCGTCAAAGGGTTCATGGACGGCTCGGCCGGCTCCCGCACGGCCAAGTTCTTCGAGCCGTACAGCGACTCGGCGGGTTATACCGGGCTGTATCAGAATCCGCCCGACAGCATGGCGAAGTGGATCGGCGCGGCCGATTCGGCGGGGCTGCAAGTCACCGTCCACGCGATCGGCGATCAGGCCAACGCGGTCCTCCTCGGCATCTACGACAGCGTGGCCAAGGCGCACGGCGCGCGGGACCGCCGGTTCCGCGTGGAGCACGCCCAGCATCTCCGGGCACAGGACATCCCGACGTTCGGCGCGGAGGGAATCGTCGCGTCGGTGCAGCCGTCCCACCTGACCGACGACGGGCGCTGGATCGAGCACCGGATCGGGCCGGAGCGGATCAAGACCACCTATGCCTTCCGGACGCTGCTCGACACCCACGCGGTGCTCGCCTTCGGGTCCGACTGGACCGTGGCGACGCTCGATCCCATCCAGGGCATCGACGCGGCGGTCACCCGGCGGACCAACGACGGCAAGAACCCGGGCGGGTGGGAGCCCGCCGAGAAAATCAGCCTGGCGGAGGCCCTCCGCGCCTACACCTGGGGGAACGCCTACGCCGTCTTCCGCGAGAAGGTGCGGGGAACCCTCGCTCCCGGGATGTACGGGGACGTGGTGATCCTGGACCGGAACTTGTTCGCCCTCCCGGCAGACTCCATCGGGACCGCGCGGGTCCGGGCGACCGTGGTGGGAGGCAGAGTGGTGTTCGAGCGGCACTGATCCGGCGTTTCGTGCTGCAACGGCGGGGATGGATGATGGGACGCGCGTTTTGATCGGGAACGCCGCATTGGCGTCTCGGCCTGCCGCAAAAACGCCCGTCGGAACCGCGCCGAGGAGCTGGAACCAGGATAATTTTACCGCCTATGGCCACGAAAACCCGTACCGCGGCGCGGCCGGCTAAGCCGGCGCTGGGCAAGGCCGAGCTCCTCGACATGTACCGCCTGATGCTCCTCTCCCGTCGGATCGACGACAAGGAGATTCAGCTCAAGCGGCAGAACAAGATCTTCTTCCAGATCTCGGGCGCCGGGCACGAAGCCGTCCTGGTGGCGGCCGGCAAGGCGCTCAAGCCCTCCTACGACTGGTTCTATCCCTACTACCGCGATCGCGCCCTCTGCCTCACGCTGGGGATGACGCCGACCGAAATGCTGCTCTCGGCCGTGGGGGCCGCGGAGGACCCGAACTCCGGCGGGCGCCAGATGCCCTCCCACTGGGGGCACCAGGCGCTCAACATCGTGAGCCAGTCCTCCCCCACGGGGACGCAGTTCCTGCAGGCCGTCGGGTGCGCCGAGGCCTCGTACCGCGCCGCCCGGATTCCCGACGCGACGGACGTCGTGGTGCGGAAGGACGAGGTGGTGTACTGCTCGGCCGGCGACGGCACCACCAGTGAAGGCGAGTACTGGGAGGCGCTGAACACCGCCTGCAATCTCAAGCTCCCGGTCGTCTTCCTGATCGAAGACAACGGCTACGCCATTTCGGTGCCCATCGAGGTGCAGACGGCGGGGGGATCGGTGTCCCGGCTGGTCACGGGTTTCCCCGGACTGTTCATCCAGGAAGTGGACGGGTGCGACCCCGTGGCTTCCTACGACGCGATGCGCCGGGCCGTCGAGTACTGCCGCGAGCGGAAGGGCCCGGCCCTGGTGCACGCCCACGTGACCCGTCCGTATTCGCACTCCCTGTCGGACGACGAAGTGCTCTACCGCCCGGCCCGGGAGCGCGACGAGGAGGCCAAGCGGGACTGTCTCGTCACGTTTCCGCGGCGGCTCATCACGGAGGGCGTCGCGACGCAGGCGGAGATCGAGGCGGTCCGGAAGCAGGTGGACGACGAGGTCCAGGTGGCGGCCGACATGGCGCTGGTTTCTCCCCAGCCCAAGACCGACACGGTATATCAGTACGTCTACTCGCCCGACGTCGATCCGACGTCGGAGCAGTTCGACACCGAGGACGATCCGCAGTTCAAGGGCGAGCCGACGACGGTGGTGGATCTGCTGAACGCGTGCCTGAAGGATGAAATGGCGCGGGACAGCCGCATCCTGGTGTTCGGTGAGGACGTGGCCGACGCCAGCCGGGAGGCGGCCCTGAAGGACGTCAAGGGCAAGGGCGGCGTGTTCAAGGTGACCTGGGGTCTGCAGCGCCAGTTCGGCGGGGACCGGGTGTTCAACTCACCGCTCGCCGAGGCGAACATCGTCGGCCGCGCGGTCGGGCTGTCGATGCGGGGCTGGAAGCCGGTGGTCGAGATCCAGTTCTTCGACTACATCTGGCCCGCCTACCATCAGATCCGCAACGAGCTGGCCACGATGCGCTGGCGCTCCAACAACGCCTTCAAGTGCCCCGCCGTGATGCGGGTGACGTACGGCGGGTACCTGAAAGGCGGGTCGATCTACCACTCGCAGACGGGCGCGGTGGTCTTCACCGCCATTCCGGGGCTCCGCGTGATCTGTCCCGCCACGGCGCTCGACGCCAATGGACTGCTCCGGACCGCCATCCGCTGTGACGATCCGGTGCTGTTTCTCGAGCACAAACACCTGTACCGCCAGACCTACAACAAGGCCCCCAACCCCGGCCCGAACTTCATGATCCCGTTCGGGAAGGCGCGCGTGGCGCGGGAGGGGACCGACCTCACCGTGATCACCTACGGGGCCGTGGTGCAGCGCGCCCTGGTGGCCGCGAAGATGCTGGAGGACGCGGACGGGACCCGGGTCGAGGTGATCGATCTCCGGTCGCTGTCGCCGGTGGACTGGGAAACCATCGAGGCGTCGGTACGGAAGACCAACAAGGTCCTGGTGGCGTACGAAGACTCGCTGTCCTGGGGCTACGGGGCGGAGATCGCGGCCAAGGTCGCGGACGTCTGCTTCCCCTGGCTGGACGCGCCGGTCAAGCGGGCGGCGTCCACCGACACCTTCGTGGCCTACGCTCCCGATCTGGAGGACGTCATTCTGCCGCAGTCGGAGGGACTGGCGGCGGCGATGCGGGAGCTGAAGGCCTTCTAGGACCGCATCAGGTCCCTGACTTCACCGGCCGCGGCGATGGCGTGGTCCACGTCGCGGGAGAGAGCACGGGCCTGCTGGGTGGCCTGGGTGAGGTCGCCCAGAACCGCGCCGATCCCGGACGACTTGAGCCGCAGGAGATCGTAGCGGACGTTCTGCATCGCCAGCACGCAGGATTCGAGCTGGTCCCGCACGCTGTCCCGCCGCCCCACCAGATCCGACAACGTCTGCCGCTGCCGCTCGAGCAGCGCCAGCTGCCGATCGCGCTCGGGCCCCTCGGCCTGGCCCTTCACGGTGGCGATCCGGTCGTCGAGCCGGGGCAGCGAGCCCGCGTCCACGTCCCCGCTCATCGCGTGCAGCATCCTGGCCAGGTTCTCGGCCTTCGCCATCAGCGCGTCCACGGTGGCGACCACGTCGGGCAGCCGCTCCCGGTCGGTGGCGGGGAGGCGCTCGACCACGCCGAAGATCGCCTGCCGGTCCCGCCGCACCTGGTCGATGGTCGCGGACTCGCGGCCGAAGTCGTCGGTGGACGCCGGCAGGAGCGGCGCCTGAGAGCCCCCGATGGGGCTCAGGCGGGACCCCGCGGCGTCGGGCGCCGCGGGCCGCATGAACACGTCGCGCCACGAATACCCGGCTTCCCAGAGTCTCCAGAACCGCGGCAGCACGCCGAAGGCGCCCCACAGACCTACGGGCCAGACCGACCAGCCTACGCCTCCGCCGGTGACGAGGTTGAGGAAAATCAATCCGCACGAGACCGACGCCCAGGAGACGAACGCCGAGCGCGTGGACCGCACCATCGCCGCCTCGCCCCCGGAATTCTTCTGGACCGCCTTCTGGTCCCGGTTCCGGTCCCGCTGGCGCTGCGGCGGTCGCCCCCGCCCGACGTCCGGGGAACGCGGCACCGGCAGAGCCGGCCGGCCGCCCGCGGCGCGCGGGCTCAGGCCGCTCCCGGTCATCCGCGTGCCGGGGCGCGGGGAGGGGCGCCAGGCCGGCGTGGAACGGGATTCGAGCGCGCGCCGCAGGGCGTCGGCCGTCGGCCACCGCTTCTCCGGATCCTTGTCGAGGCAGCGCATCACGCACGCCGACAGCTCGGCGGGGCAGTCGCCGCGCTTGAGCGTGATGTCGGGCGGTTCCTCGGTGATCTGCTTCATCAGGAGGCCGGGGACCGTCGGCGCCGAGAAGGGGAGCTCCCCCACCAGCATCTGATAGCCCACGACGCCGAGGCTGTAGAGGTCCGAGCGGCCGTCGATCTCGCGCTCACCCAGGGCCTGCTCGGGGCTCATATAGTGCGGCGTGCCGATGGCCACCCCCGTGCCGGTCAGCGTGCCCCCGCCGGTCGCCGAGCTCAGCGCTTTGGCGATGCCGAAGTCGGTGACCATCACCCGACCGCGGGAGCCTTCGAGCAGGATGTTGTCGGGCTTCACGTCCCGGTGGACGATCCCGAGCGCGTGGGCGGCGCCGAGCGCGTCCACGGTCTCGAGCAGGATCCGCCGGACCTCCTCGGGAGGCAGCGTCCCCCGCCGCTGGAGCTTGGCGGACAGCGGCTCGCCGTCGACGAAGGCCATGATGAAATACACGAGCCCGTCGGGACCTTCGCCCACGCTGAAAATCGGGACGATGTGAGGGTGGGACAGGCGTGCGGCGGTCTCCGCCTCCCGCAGGAACCGGAGGCGGATCTCTTCCCGGAACGCGAGCTCCGGCGGCAGGACCTTGATGGCCACCCGCCGCTTGAGCCGCTCGTCCCGGGCGTTGTAAACGACGCCCATCCCGCCCCGGCCGATTTCACTGTCGACCGTGTAGGCGGTACCGAGCGCCCGGGAGAGGCGGCCCATCAATGAGTTGTCGTTCTCGCTCATTCCCCTCTATCAGTCCACAGGACAGACTCGAAAGATTAGCCCCCGGCGGGAGGTCCGGCAACCGCGTTGGGCGTAGGAACTTACGAAGTGCTGACCTTTCCGCTCCCCGCCGAAGTGACCGGTGCGCGCCGGCGCGTGGCCCCGGATCGGCAGGGCCTGCCGGATTGGCCGGAAAATCGTGGAACGGATGGGCTCTCGAGGCCGTTTTTTCTGGCACGGCGGATGCACCGATGCGGACGCCGAACGATTCCTCTTCACTTTGGAGTGCGTGGCGATGTATGAGCGTCTGACGTTGCCGGTTCTGCCTCTTCGCGAAATGGTGCTCTTCCCCGGCGTTTCGTCCCCGATCGGGGCCGGACGTCCGGCCACCCTGCGGGCCATCGAAGCGGCCCTGCGCAGTGAATCCCGTCTGATTTTCGCGGTCTCCCAGCGGGAGAACGTCGACCAGGTCACTCCGGGCGTCCTCTATACCACCGGTACGATCGCCAAGATCAGTCAGGTCCAGCGCGGCATCGGCGGCGTGCAGCTGATGCTGCACGGCGAGGTGCGGGGCACGGCGCTGCATTACCAGGACGCCGCCGGCCACCTCGAAGCCGTGGTCCGGGAGGTCGCGGATCTCCCCCCGTTGGATGTCGACAACCAGGCCTTCGTTGCGCTCTACCGCGAGGCGCGGGAACGGGCCGGCGACCTGGGCCGCAAGTCCGGGCTTCCCGAAGACGTGGTGAAACAGGTGCTGGACGGCGTGAGCGATCCGGGCCGGTTCGCCGACCTGGTGGCCGCCTACCTCGAGATCAAGCCCGCCGAGAAACAGGGTCTGCTGGAGACGCTCGGCGTGGAGGACCGGCTCCGCCGGGTGCTGGTGCACGTCCAGCGGCAGATCGGCCTGCTCGACGCCCAGGAAGACATCAAGTCCCAGGTCCAGGAAGAGCTGGGTGAGCGCCAGCGGGAGATGTTCCTCCGGGAACAGCTGAAGGCGATTCACAAGGAGCTGGGGGAGGAGGACGAGGCGGGCGAGGACGACTTGAAGAAGCGGCTGGCGGCGCTGGAGCTGCCTGACGCCGCCCGGAAGGAAGTCGACCGGGAGCTGGCCCGGCTCGAGCGCGCCAACAAGGACTCGATGGAAGGGCAGGTCATCCGGACCTACCTCGAGACCGTGGCCGAGTTGCCGTGGAACCAGCGGTCCGAGGAGTCGCTCGATCTGGAGCGCGCCGCCCAGGTTCTGGAGGAGGATCACTTCGGCCTCCAGGAAGTGAAGGACCAGGTACTCGAGTTTCTGGCGGTGCGGAAGCTGCGGCTGGCCACGCCGGACACGGAGGCCAAGGGCAACGAGGACGACAAGCAGGCCAAGGGTCCGATCCTCCTGTTCCTCGGGCCCCCGGGCGTGGGCAAGACCTCCATCGCCAAGTCCATCGCGCGGGCGATGGGCCGCCGGTACGTGCGCATCTCGCTGGGGGGCGCGCGGGACGAGGCCGACATCCGCGGCCACCGGCGCACCTACGTCGGCGCGATGCCGGGGCGGATCATCCAGGGGATGAAGCAGGCGGGCGCCAAGAACCCGGTCTTCCTGCTCGACGAAGTCGACAAGCTCGGCGTCTCGTTCCAGGGTGACCCGGCGTCCGCGCTGCTCGAGGTGCTCGATCCGGCGCAGAACGACTCGTTCACCGACCACTACCTCGGGGTGCCGTTCGATCTGTCCGAGGTGCTCTTCATCGCGACGGCGAACTTCGTCCAGAACATCCCGGGTCCCCTGATGGACCGGATGGAAACGGTCACGTTCGCCGGGTACACCGAGCGGGAGAAGCAGGAGATCGCGAAGCGCTACCTGATCCCGCGCCAGCTGCAGGAGAACGGCCTGACGGCCGCCCAGCTCAGCATCACCGACGAGGCGCTCGGTGAGGTGATCTCGAGCTACACCCGGGAGGCCGGGGTGCGGCAGCTCGAACGCGAGATCGGCAAGCTCGGCCGCAAGGCCGCGCGGAAGATCGCGGGCAACGAGACGGAATCCGTCACCGTGAACGCGGCGGACGTGCCGGCGCTGATCGGCCGGCCCAAGGTCCACCCGGAGCGGAAGGCGGGAGCCGACGACGTGGGGGTCGCCACCGGGATGTACTACACCCCCGTGGGCGGCGACATCATGTTCGTCGAGGCCAGCGTGATGCCCGGCAAGGGCGAGCTGACGCTCACCGGACAGCTGGGAGACGTGATGAAGGAGTCCGCGCGCGCCGCGTGGAGCTACGCCAAGTCGCACGCCGAGCAGCTGGGCATTCCGGCGGCGAGGCTCGAAGGCTCCGATGTCCACGTGCACGTGCCCGCGGGCGCCATCCCGAAGGATGGCCCGTCGGCGGGCGTCACGATGGCGACCGCCCTGGTCTCGGCCCTCTCGGGCCGGCCGGCGCGGCACGACCTCGCCATGACCGGTGAAGTGACCCTGCGGGGCCGGGTACTCCCCATCGGCGGGGTGAAGGAGAAGGTGCTGGGGGCCGTCCGGGCGGGGATTCAGACCATCATCCTGCCCCAGGAGAACGCGCGGGATCTCGAGGACCTGCCGGCGGAAGTGCGGCAGACGCTCGAGGTGCACCTGGTGTCCGATCTGGGCGAGGTGCTCACGCTGGCACTGCGGGGCGCGCGTTTCGAAGCCGGCCACCTGGTGTTCGAGGGAGACGCTCCGAAGGAGCCGAAGATGGTCGGGCGCTAGCGCGCCGCGACACCCGCCACCAGGAGCCGGGTGGCGCCCTCGCGCCAGCGCTGCCGCAGAGCGGGTTCATCCATCGCCAGGGACGGCGCGCTGGCCGAGACGACCGACTCCAGATTCAGGAACCCCACCATCAGCACCAGGGCCTGGGCGGCGGTCAGGTGCGGGTCGACATCGTCCCGCACCTGACCGAGCCCCTGCCCCTCCGCCAGAAGCACCACCAGCCGCTTGATCACCGGCGCGAAGGGGGCGACGTCCACCTTGCCGGAGCGGGTGAGCAGTGCGACCAGATCCGGATGGGCGGCGAAGAAGGTGTAGAGCGTCTCGAGCGAGCGCTCCAGTCGCTCGAGCGGCCGCCCCGTCGGGGTCGCGAGTCCCGTGAGCGAGTGCTCGAGATCGGCGGCGGCCCGCCCCAACACGGCCTGGAAGAGACCCCGCTTCGATTGGAAGTAGTAAAAGAGCAGCTGCTTGTTGACCCCGGCCTCGCGGGCGATCTGATGCACGCGGGCGCCCTCGAACCCCCGGCGCGCGAACTCCCGCTGTGCCGCGTCCACAATACGTAACGCCCTGTCATTGCTGAGTTTATGCTTCATTTGCAGCTATATCAACCTCAGGGTTGATATAATCTACATCATCGCCACGTCCGCGGGAGGTCTCGGGAGTCCCTGCTCGAGAAAGGCGATGAGCGAGCGGTCCAGGGCCTGGGGAGCCTCGTCGGGGACATCGTGGCCGGCGCCGTGGACCAGGACGAAGGCCACCCGCGCCAGGTGCAACGCCATCTGCTGTCCGACCGTCGGCGGGATCCAGCGGTCCTCGGCGCCCCAGACCACGAGGGTGGGAACCTGGATGGAGTCGAGGCGGCCGGTCAGGGCCCCGAAGTCGAATTGCCGGGCCACGCCGGCGAGCGCCCGGCCGAAGTCGCTTTCCGCCACCGGGGCGTAGTACTGGTCGATGTCCGCCGGCGTCAGCCGGGCGGGGTCCGCGTAGGTGGAGCGGAGGGCGGCGGCGACGCCGCTCCGGCCCCGGAGGCCCGCGAGAACGCGGCCGATCAGGGGTGCCCGGGCGATGCGGGCGATGAACGGCAGATGGGTGCCGAACCCTGCGGCATCCACGAGGACGAGGCCCCGGACCCTGCCGGGTGCCCGGAGCGCCGCGAGCGCCGCGATTTCCCCGCCCATCGAATGACCCACGAGCACGACATCCGACAGGCCGAGTGAATCCAGAAAATGGACCGTGAGCGTGGCGAGCTCGGAAGCGCGGTATCCCGTCGCCGGCTTGTCCGAGCCGCCGAACCCGCGGTTGTCGAAGGCGACGACGTGGAAGCCGGCGGCCGCCACGGGTCCGATGACCCCCCGCCACGAATAGATCGATGCGCCGAGGCCGTGCAGGAGCACGACGGGCGGGCCCTGCCCGGCCTCCACGTACCGGATCCGCGTGCCGTCCACGACGACGTAGTGGGGCGTGAGTCCGGTTCCCGCGGGGTAGCGGGCGGCGGCGGGAATCGGCGCCGCGCGACACGCGAGGCCGAGCAGTGCCAGCGCGCTCCAGCCCCGGCTCACGTTCCAGCCACGGCGGCTGCCCCCAGCTGCACCAGAAGGGGATGGGCGCTCCACAGGGAACGCAGGAGGTCTCCCGCGCCCGAGGCCGAGAAAATGCGCGCCTCGTCCACCAGGAGGATGACGGGCGCCCCGTCGGCGACGGTGCCCCGGGACAGCCCTTCGGGGTCTTCCGCCGTTCCGGAGATGCGGACGTCGAGTGCGGCCCGGCCTGCGGCTCGGCGCCACGCAGGCAGCGCCGGGCGCCAGAGCTCGGCCGAGACCGTCCCGCTCACGTGCCGCTCGGCTCGCGCCACGAGCTGCTGGAGCGCGTTGACGGTGGCCCGGAATCCCTCGGCGGTGTGGATCGTCGGCTCGGATCCGCCGCCCGTGCCTTCGAGCGCGCGGCTCAGGCGGTCGAGTGCCTGGCCCTGGGCGGCTGCCACCTGGGCCACGAGCCCGGAAGGGTCGGCGGCGCGGTACTGCGTGGGCCGGCCTCCCGCCCGCGAGGCGGCGCCCCGGGCCACGAGGCCCTCGAGCGCGGCATACACGTTGGCGCGGGCCAACCGGCAGGCCCGGGCCACCGCGTACCCCGTCGCGGGTCCCAGCCGGAGCAGGGAGGCGTAGACGAGGGACTCGGTCGGCGTGAATCCGAACGGCGTGAGGTCTACGGAGGTCATAAGTAGTAGTAAATACTACTACTTTATGGCCAGTCTTGGCAACGCTAGACCACTTCGATGGGCAGACCCAGGAGCCTCGCGATCAGGGCGAGTCGGAAGGTCACGTCGGTCTGGCGCTGAGCGGGACTCTTGCCCGGGCCCTCGAGCGGGAAGTAATGGCTCAGGATGGGGCTCGTGGTCTTGGGCGCGGCCCGCAGCGCCTTCGGGCTCCAGACCCCCTGGTCGTCGCATTCGCTGAACAGCCGCGCCAGAACCTTGCTGGCCGAAGGAATCTGGCGCACGACGCCCATCCGGGCCATCAGCTCCAGCCAGTACACGGCGAACGGAACGTCGGGGACGTGGCCGTGGGAGTCGGCCCGCAGGGGGTCGCCCATCAGCACGAACAGGGGCGGCACCACCTTCTTGCCGGCGAGCTGAAAGAAGACCCGCTTGGGCGCGGGAGTCGAGAAGTACGCGCCCAGGCGCTCGATGAATCCCGACCGCTCCCGCTGGAGCGCCGGCAGGAAGGCGAGCATCTCCACCGCGAAAATGGTGGGCGGGGTCGCCTCGGGATCGAGCACCGTCTTGCCCTGGGCCTTCTTGAAGGGGCGTTCCACCACCGGCCCGCGCAGATAGGCCGAGATCCCGCTCGCCATGTTGTGCGCGGCGCCCCGGAGGCGGGGATCTTCGCCCCGCCCGGCCCGGGCGAGGGCCGCGGCCGCGGCCTCGCGACCCATCCCCCGCGCCCACGCCCCCAGGCCCGCATCGGTCCGGGCCGGACGCTGGAACTCCACCAGCAGCGCCGGATCGGCGTCGCGCGACAGCAGCCGGAACAGGAACCGGTCGGCGATGCGAAACGCCCGCTGATCGGCGGGCCACCCCATCTCGAGAAGACGCCGGTACTGGAACACGGTCCCGATCTCGGTCCAGCCCAGCGCCTTGTTGGGGCCGGGGGCGAGCAGGTTGTTCCCCCACAGGCCCGTATCACGCTGCTTCCGGGCAATCGCCTGTGCCGGCTTGTACGCGAGCGCCTCGTGCGCCAGCTCCGCCACCCGCACGGGGTCCCGCGTCGCCTCGGGCGCCGCCTCGGCCAGGGCGCGGTACTGGATCGGTGGGCTCGCGGCCTCGAGCAGCCACGACAAAGGCAGACGATGAGAGGTAGGAAGTTCCAGGATCGTCTCCGGGACGATGTTCAAGAGCGGACGCAGGCGTTGTCAAAAAACGGGCGCAAACTTACCTGTCCCACCCACGTCCAGCAATGACTCCGCGCCCGAGGCCGAGTTGATGGCACAGAAGTCACTATGCCACAATTATTTACTGACGACCCTGCCGCTGCCCCGGCAAGTGCAGGATGTTGCATAGCGCGGTCAGATCGCCTTGCTCGCTCCCAGGCACCGGGTCATGTTTCGGCCATGCTCGACGCGCTCAAGTCCCGTCCAGTCAAGAAGCTGCCCGATCACGTGCGACTCGCCGGTCGGGTCCTGTTCCTGACCGAGGACGCGGAGCTCGTGCGCCAACAGCTCGCCGGAAAGGACCTCGCCTGGACCCCGGGCATTCCGCTCCGCGACAACATCTCGACCGACGAAATCACTCCAGCCTACATCTGCTACTACTACGACGACACCCTGGGGGAATTCCCCTACCTCGGCCTCAAGTGCGGTGATCAGTTCCCCATCGCCCGCGGCTCGGTGAAGAACGGAGGCTTCGTCGCCTCCGTGTCCGGCAAGCGGCGGGGCAAGGGTTCCTCACGGGAACAGTCGCCGTACGCGGAGATGTGCGCCGGCATCAAACTCGTGATCGCCGAGAACATCGAGCGGATCTACCGGGAGAACTGCCAGAACCTCGGCATCCTGACCAGCACGGACTTCTCCCTCATCGAGCGGGTCCGGCGTGGCGACGACATTCCCCTGTCGGCTTTCACCGAGGGGGAAGGGGAGATCACGCGGGGCATCATCGAGTACGGCGGCCTGTTCAACTACAACGTGGCACGCCTCCAGGGCACGGTCGTCCTCAGCCCGCCGGTCACGCCCCGACGTCCCATGACCCTCGGCGAAAAGGTCCTCGCCCGCCACTGGGTCGTGGATCCCTCGAAGGGCAAGGTGGGCGTGCCCGCCGTCAAGCCGGGGGACGAGGGCTTCGTGGTCACCGACATCCGGTTCTCCCACGAATACGTCACGCCGATGGCGGCGATCTTTTTCGAGCAGCTGGTTGGCGCCGACGAGAAGGTGCTCGATCCGGCTTCGGTCCTGCTCTTCCGCGACCACCTGACCTTCCTCGGCGAGGCGATGACGCCGGAGCGGATCAAGGAAGGACTGCTGGACGTCGCCAACCAGCTGGAGAAAAAGCAGCGGGAGTTCGCGCACAAGCAGGGCATCCGGCTCTACGGCGAGCTCCGGCTCGGGCACCACGGCTCCGAGGCCATCTGTCACTCCAAGATCCTCGAGGCCCACGCCTTGCCGGGGCAGGTCATCATCGGGTCAGACTCCCACACGCCGCACGCGGGCGCGGTGGGGTGCGTGGCCTTCGGCGTGGGGACCACGGCGATCTTCAACTCGTGGATCACCAAGGATGTCCGGCTCACGGTCCCAGAGACGGTGAAGGTCGTGGTGCGGGGCGCCAAGCCCGCCAACGTCACCGCCAAGGACTACATGCTCGAGATCCTGCGCCACCCCTACATCAAGAGCGGGAAGGCGATCGGGAAGCTGGTGGAATACTGCGGGGACGCGGTCGAAGCCCTTTCCGTGGACGAGCGGGCCACGATGACCAACATGACCGCCGAGGTCGGCGGATTCACCGGGTACGTCGCTCCGGACGCGAAGACGGCCGCCTACCTGATGGAGTACCGGCAACTCTCACGCGCCGAGGCGGAGCGCCTCTGCGCCGACCTCGCCTCCGATGCGGGCGCCGAGTACTGCCAGGTGATCGAGATCGACGCCTCCCGTCTGAAGCCGATGGTGGCGCTGCCCGGTGACCCCGGCAACGGCGCCTACATCGACGAGCTGGGCGCCCCGGTCAAGGTCGAGATCGCCTACGCCGGCTCGTGCACCGCGGGCAAGAAGGAGGACATGGACATGTACGCCCGCGTGCTCAAGGAGGCCGTGGATCGGGGGCAGCACGTGGCCCCGGGCGTGAAATTCTTCATTCAGTCGGGATCACAGGACGTGAAGCGCTACTGCGAGGAGAGCGGCTACCTGGACATCTTCCGGCGGGTGGGCGCGACCTTCCTGGAGCCGTCCTGCGGGGCCTGCATCAACGCGGGACCGGGGGTCTCCCGCACCAAGGACGAAGTCACCATCAGCGCCATCAACCGCAACTTCCCGGGCCGCTCCGGTCCGGGCCAGCTCTACCTGGCGAATCCCTATACCGTGGCCGCCTCGGCCATCGCGGGGTTCATCACCGAGTGGGAGCCGGGGGAGCCGACAGCGATCCGGTGATCCGGATCTTCACCGCGTCGATTCCCCCCGAAAACGCCCGCCCCGCCGAGACCGACGTCGAGGAGTCGGGCACCAGCTCCGCCGTCAGGTGGTAGTCCCCGTTCATCGAGCCGTGTGACGCAGCGAGCGTCAGCCCGCCCGACGACGTCGTCTGGGGCGCGCCGTAGGCCGCCCCGGACACGTGGAAGGCCCCGGTGCGCGTCAGCCAGCTGGTCACAGCGCTGTCCGCCGCCTGGGCGACCACCCACCCGGTGCCGCTGCCCGTGGAGTCGGGCGAGAAGGAAACGGACAGCGAATCGCCGAGCGGCGGGGTGACTCCCGCGCCCAGCAGGAAGAACACGCTGTCCACGGTCTGCCGCGCCGCCCGGTAGCCGCGCCAGCCGAGGAGCGCGGAGAACTGGGCGACGACCGGTGTGCCGCTCTCGGTCGCGGAAATGTCGAGCTGGATGCCCAGGAGGCGGGTGGTGTCGCCGTTCGCTTCGATGATCCGGGACGCCCGGTCCACGAACGGAAACACGAAGAAGGAGAGCTCGGAATAGAAGCTGTCGTTCTCGGGCGACGCCGAGGCGAGCGCCGTCGACAGGGCGGTGCGCACCGCCGCGAGCTCCGGTCCGTTGATGCCGTCGGAGCTCACGCTGGTGGTGCCGCTGGAACACGCCGCCGCGAGCGCCGCGAGCGCCAACCCCACGCCGACCTTCCGCATGCCCATCTCCGTGGTGAGTCCGAAGTCTCTTACTCGCCGGCGCCTGAAACGGTTTCAGCCGCGTGGGAGGAGATGCGGAACGGCCGCAGCGCGTCCCGCTGATAGACGCTCCGCGGATTCCACAGCACCCAGGAGTTGATCCCCAGCTCCTCGGCGGCCCGGATCTCCTCGCGGATCTCCACCGGCGTGTAGCGCGGCTTCCGCCGCCCCAGCGTGAACGCCTGCAGGTAGGGCCGGATCGTGGCCGCGTTCGCGACGTCCCGGGTGCGCTCCAGCGCGTCGGTCAGCGCGTCGTGTACGACCCGGTAGGGCTCGCCGTTGGGGTGCGCGAACCCGAACGAGCCGGGATAGTAATGGCTGGGATAGACCATCGGCAGGACCACGTCGGCCACGCCGGCGAAATCCTCCCAGACCTGGCCGATGCCCAGGTCGCCTTCCTTGGTGGACGCCGTCAGCCCGAAGATGTCGAAGGTCGCCGGGGCCCCGGCCGCCCGCACCCGGTCCACCAGCAGCTGCACGTGCCGCCGCACCGCGTCCCGCTCGCTCTCGCCCGCCCGGCGCGCCGGAAAGATCGCCTCGGCCAGCTTCGCGCGCGGCTCGTCCGGGAAGCGCACGTAGTCGAACTGGACCTCGTTGAAGCCCTTCTCCACCGCCTCGCGCGCGAGCTGCGCCGCGTAGATCCACACGGAATCGTTGTAGGCGTCCACCCACGCGATGTTGATCCGGTCGCGCCAGAGTCCGCCCCGCCGATCCCGCACCGACCACTCCGGCTTCCGCTCGGCCAGCCGGGGATCCTTCGCGACCACGATCCGCGCGATGGCGTAGATGTGATGGGCGCGGAGGGAATCGAGCCGGGCTTCGACGCTCTTGGTCCGCGCGCAGGCGCTGGCCCCGATCTGGATCGCGGTGGGCACCGCGGACGGATAGAGCAGGCACCCCGTGTCGTCCTTCACGTCCACCACGAACGCGTTGATCTCGGTCGAGTCCGCCAGGCGGGCCAGGGTCCAGAGCTTCGGCGAGCTGAAGGCCCAGGCGTTCACGTAGAGGGCCTTCACGTTCCGCGCGTTCACGAAGAGCGGTTGATCGGGGTGCGCGTACCGCAGGGGGCTGGCGCGCAGGAAGACGGGCAGCTGATCGGCGCGCACGGACGGCGTGGGGCCCGCCGCCTCGAGCGCCCCCGCTGTCCCCTGGGCGAAAAGCCGCCCTGGGAAACCCAGGGCGGCGAGGACCACAAGACACCCGCTCGAACGGCCTAATCTCATAGGGGTCGACACGATAGGAACTGGGCCCCTGCTAAGCAAGAGCCTGCGTCACTACCGGATCTGTAAGCTGTTGAACAGCAAGGGGTAGGTGGCCAGGCTCTGGCCCCGGTACTGAGGCCGGAACCCGAAGAGAATGGCCCGTCCTTGACCCACTTTCACCTCGACCAGGGCCGCCCGGCCGGCGACCCGTTCAGGATGAAGCACCCAGCCCGACAGCAGCAGGGCCCCGGGGTCGGCGGGGTACCGCCCGATCACGCGCACCTGGGTCGAGTCGAGGACGTCGAACGCGGGCCCCCCCTCGTACCAGGCGATGCTCCGGGCCGGCATCCCCCGGGCCTCCGCGGCCGTGGTGTCGAGCTCCAGGCGGAAAATGGATCCCGGGGCGTAGAACTCGTCGTCGGGGACGCCCTCCAGCACGTTGCGCACCGGCAGGAGCAGCGTCTGAATGAGAAAGCGGCTGGCGTCGTTCAGCGCCACCAGCGTGCCCCCGTCCTGGACGAACTGGCGGAGCGCGTCCACGCCGGCCGTCCCGAGCCCGCCCGCGTACGGCGCGGGGTAGCGCGGACCGGGAAGTCCCTCGAGCAGGTCGTGGGGAGACTCGTCGGGCAGCACGATCACGTCGAACCGCGTCTTCAGGCCGCCGGCCCGCACCGTCGAGTCCACGATCGACAGGTAGGGCACCTTCCAGGTGTCGAACACCCAGCGGGTCCACCCCTCGTCCATCGAGGCCACGTACGACCGGTACACCGCCACCCGCGGCGCCTCGCCCGGTCCGAACCCCGGATATCCGGGGCTCACGCGGGGCGCCGCGATGGGAGCCGAGAGCTGGAGGTGGCCGGGCTCTTCGACGGGATTCGCGGTGATGCCGAGCAGCAGGGAGAGCGTGTTCGCGGTGACGTCGTAGGGGCGCTCCGGCGGCCCGCCGGGGTACTGGCGCCGGTCGGGATACACCTGCGGCTCGAGCAGGGTCTTTGCGAAGGCGGCGTAGGGCTGGCGCAGGGACACGACGTACGTCCCCGCCGCGTAGCGCTGGCCTCCGGCACTGAACGGCTGCGTCGCGGTGCGCACCTCGACGCCGCCGTGGTGGAAAATCTGGAAGAGGGTCGCGAGCGCGGTCGAATCCTGCTGTTTCGGAATGACGTACGCGTCGGGCCAGCCCCGCCACCCCCGCACGCCCCGCCACCCTACGGTGAGGAAGTTCTCCAGCCACTCCCGGCGGTTCGCGGCCGCGTGCTCGAGCAACGCGTACGCCGCGTCGGTCTGATAGCCCACGATGTCACGGAGACTCCAGCGGCCTCCGCGCCACGGATGCGGGAAGTTCCACGAGCGCTCGCGCGGATCGAACCCGCGGGCTCCGGCCGACAGCTGATCGAACGGCACGTCCACGGGCGACGCCAGATCGGCGCTGGCGGCCTCGCAGAGAATCCGGACCGCTCCGTGGTAGTGGGCGAATGCGCGCGAAGGCGTCCAGGCGTCGTAGAGGGCGTGGATGGCGACGCCGGTCCGGCCCAGGCCCGCGAGGTCCCAGGCCATCGCGCTGCCCAGCGCGTTGTCCCCGTCCACGAGGAGGGGATCGACGTTGGGCTCGATGGGGTCGAGGTAGGGCGGCAGGAAGAGCCGCGACCCGTTGGGCCCCTGCTGGTGGAGATCCATCACGATCTGCGGATGCCACGGCGCGTAGAGGGAGTCCGCGACGATCCGGCTCTCGACCTGCGTGAACGCGTACCAGTCCCGATTGAGGTCGTGCCCCACGTAATGGTGGTAGAGCTCGGGGGGCTGGGTCCCTTCGGAGGCCGTGCCCAGGGTGCGGTCGTACCAGTGGGTGACGATGGAGACGCCGTCGGGATTGAGGGACGGCACGATCCACAGGATGACGTCGTCGAGGATGGCGCGCGTCTGGGCGCCGGTGTCGGTGGCCAGGCGGTAGGCCAGGGCGACGGGCGAGAGATCGCCCCCGACCTCGGTCGAGTGCACGCCCGAGGTGAGGAGCACGATCGTACGGCCGTCGCGGAGAGCCTCCTCGGCCTCCCGGTTCGTGGCGAGCGTGCGGGGGTCGGCCAGCCGGGCGTTCAGCGCCCGAAAATGCTCCAGGCGCTTCAAGTTGGCCGGGCTCGAGATCACGACGGCGATGAACGGGGCGCCCAGCGTGCTCTTGCCCAGCTCGCGGAACCGCACGCGGTCCGAGGCGTCGCCCAGCGCGCGGAAGTACCGCACCAGGGCGGGCCAGTCGGGCAGCTTGCGGTCGTCGCCGGGATCGAATCCGAGGATCGACCGGGGCGTGGGAATCCTGGGAGCGGCGTGTCGCGCCGGCGCGGGCCGCTTGGGCCGCGGGTGCTGCGCCGGCAGGGGAGCGGCGGCGGCCGTCGTGAGGAGCGCCAGCGCCACGCGGGCGCGGCGGGGGGTGAGCATCGGAAGCCCGGTTCGAGTGCCTGGGAGGGCGAAACCTACCGGGGCGGGGCGCCGAACGCGACCGGCGCCCCGCGCCCGGCTCAGGGGAGCTTGTGGAGCTCCACGCGGCGGTTCTGCGCCCGGCCCGCCGCGGTCACGTTGGGGGCCACCGGATTGGCGGGCCCGAATCCCTGCGCCGTCATCCGCGCCGGGGCCACGCCTTTCCGTGCCAGATACGCCCGCACCGCCAGGGCGCGCGCCAGGGACAGGCGCACGTTGATGGCGCGCGAACCGGTGTTGTCGGTGTAGCCCGCGATCTCGATCCGGATGTCCGGGTTGGCGAGCAGCACCTCGGCCACCTGATCAAGCGTCGCATACGACGTCGGGGTGAGCAGCGACCGGCCGGTCTGGAAGTTCACGCCCCGGAGCACGTAGGTCGGCCGCCGTGGCGCGGCGCCGGCGGCCGGCGCGGGCGGCGTCACGAAGAGGATCGAGCACCCCTTCGCGTCCACGGGCGTGCCGCGCGGCGTGTTCGGGCACTTGTCGAGCGCGTCGGGGACGCCGTCCCCGTCCGAGTCGAGCGTCTGCACCGGGCATCCCGCCGCGTCCACCCGGGTCCCCGGGGGCGTGCCGGGACACTTGTCGATCCCGTCGGGCACGCCGTCGTGGTCCGAATCCACGGGACACCCGAGCGCGTCCACCACCGCGCCCGCCGGAGTGTTGGGGCAGCGGTCGATCCCATCGGCGACCCCGTCCTTGTCGGAGTCGATGGGACACCCGGTCGGATCCACGAGCGCGCCGCGCGGCGTGTTGGGGCACTTGTCGAGCCCGTCCAGCACGCCGTCCCCGTCGGAGTCGTGCGGGCATCCCTGCGCATCCACGGCGGCGCCCGCCGGCGTGTTGGGACACTTGTCCACCCCGTCGGGGACCCCGTCCTTGTCGGAGTCCACGGGACAACCGGCGGGATCCACCACGGCGCCCAGCGGCGTGTTGGGGCATTTGTCGAGGCCGTCGTAGACGCCGTCCCGGTCCGAGTCCGACGGGCACCCGTTCAGGTCGACGGTCGCGCCGAGGGGCGTGTTGGCGCACTTGTCACGCTTGTCGGGCACGCCGTCGCCGTCCGAGTCCTTGAGGCGCACCGGGGCGCCGGTCCGGAACACCGAGAGGCCCAGCGACGCCACGAAGTGACCGGCCCAGCTCGGGCCGAAGGGCGCGTTGGTCTGGGGCGCGAAGAGCTCCCGGGCTTCGGCGCGGAGCGCGAGATCCGAGCCGAGGAACATGCGGGCGCCGGCTCCGGCGTGCGGACCGCCGTCCGTGAAGTGGTACGGGGCCGAGCCGCCGAAATCCTCACGCGAGTATCCGGCGAGACCGTAGAACGTCAGGCGGTCACCGGCGGGAAGGTTGACGATCAGGCTGCCGCCGCCGAACAGCGGCGAGACTTCCGAGGGATAGCCGGCGGGGGTCTGCGGCGCTTCGAAGAGCGCGTCCAGCTCGAGCTCGAAGGTCGGCGTGATGAGGTATCCGATGCGGACCCCGCCGCCCGCGGTGCCCTTCAGTTGAAAGGCGTGGTCGAACCGCGTGTACGCACCGTAGAAGCTCGCCTCGAAGCGGACGGGCGTTTCGGTGGGTGCCGGCTTGGGAGCGGGCGCCTGCGCGCGGATCGGGGCCGCCGCCCAGATCGTCAAGAGAGTCGCGAACGCCTGCGCTTGCCTGCTCATAGCCCCTCCAGGCCTCGTCACGCGCTCCTACGGTAACAGGCGGGCTCAGAATCCCCAAACTCCCGCCAGCCGGAGGTGCGTGGTCAGGTCCATGCCGCCGAGCACCAGGCCGTGGTAGGAGCCGTCGCCGGCCCGCCAGGTGGCCCCGGCCGCACCCGCCACCACGCCGCCGCCCGCGCCGGCGATGGTGTTGGCGCCCGCGGGCTGAAAAGGCCCGAGCGAGTCGGCGTCCATCGGGGCCGCGAGGGTCTCGGACGGGCAGGTCACCCCGCCGTCACAGACTCCGCCCGCCACGAGCACCGCCGAGCCCACCGGGAGAATCGCGAACTGCGATCGCCCCTCCGGAAGCGGGGCGCCCGCCGGAGCCCACGAAGAGCCCAGGAAGAATCCCGACACGAGGGAGATCGTGGCCGTGTCGCCGGTCACCAAACGGCTGGGTGTGGCGTCCAGGCCACCGCCTAAGTCCGACGAATCCGCGATGCCGCCGAACGCGAGCACGCGGTCGTCCAGCACCACGCCGCCGCCGAAGGCCCGGGGCGAGGAGAGCGGCGGCGCCGTGAACCAGCCGTCGATGTGGCCGTCCTCCCCCACGCGGCCGACGTACACCGCGGTCTGCGGATGGCCCGAGGAATCGACGCCCCCGAGGACGTAGATCCGTCCCCGGCGCGCCACCGCGATCGCTCCCGCGGTGGCGCCGGGCAGAGGCTCGATGGCCGTGAACGCCGAAGTCACGCCGGTCGGCGACACGGTGGCCGCGTACACCGTGGATTGCGCGTTTCCGGCCGAGTCCATTCCGCCGATCACGATCAGCTCGTCGGCGTTGAGCCGGGAGTTGTAGGGCGTGGCCACCACGGCCGCCGCGAAGGCGAGCCGGACCGGCAGGGCGTGGTTCGTGGCCACGTCGGTCGTGTCGTGCTGCCGGACCCAGGTGCCGATGGACTCGTCGCTTCGGACTTGGTTGACGTACACCCCCGAGTCCGGCAGGAGGGCCGAGTCGCCCCCGATGGCTTCGGCGCCGCCGGCGGCGTACAGGGTGGTCGAGACGCCGGCGCCGGACGGGTACTCCGCGGCCGCGAGCGCGACCCCCACCGGCGACTGCGGAAACGCGCTGCGGGTCTGCCAGGTGAACCCGGCGGCGTCGAACGGCAGGCGCGGGACCACGTGGACCGTCGCGGTGAGCGTGCCGCCCGAGCCGGTGTGGACGGTCAGGGTTCCGCTCGCGGCGCCGGCGGGCACCGCGACGCGGATGGCTTCGTCGCTCCACCCGGCGGTGTCGGGCGCGGCGGCCACCGTGCCGCCGCCCGCGGCGGCGAACCCGACGCCGCCCGCGCCGGCCGTGTCGCCGAAGCCGAACCCCTCGATGACGGTGGTCTGGCCGGCGGTGAGGATGGGCTGGACGGCCCCGTCGACGTAGTCGATCCGCGGCACCGGAGCGGCGGGCTCGGTGGCACTCGAGCAGGCCCACAGCGCGCCCAGCGCGAGGGCCGGGAGCCTACGCCGGAGCGTTATCTCCCCGCACGAAACGGATGGCCCGCGTGAGGTTCTCCGCGAGCGAGGACAGCTGGGTCGCGCCTTGCGCCAGGTCTTCAATGGCCCTGAGCTGCTCGGCCGCCGCGGCGGCGACCGCCTCCGTTTCCTGGGTGGATTCGCGCGCCCCCGAGTGCCCCTGGCGCAATCCTTCGACCACGCGTCCCGCCACGTCCGCGTTGGCCCGCGCCACCTCCGCCACCCGCGCGCCCGCCCGCGCGGTGCCCGCGGCGGCTTCGGTGATGCGGTCGAGATCTTGTACCCAGCCGGAGGAGCTTTGCACCACATCCGCGAGGTCCACGCGGATGCGCTCGAGGAGCTGGGCGGCGCGGTCCAGGGCCCGCTGGGTTTCCTGCACCGCCTTCGCGACGTTCCGCGCCTCCCGCCCGCTCGCTTCCGCCAGCTTGTGCACTTCGTCGGCCACGACCGCGAACCCCCGGCCATGCTGGCCGGCGCGGGCCGCCTCGATCGTGGCGTTGAGGGCCAGCAGGTTGGTCTGGTTCGCCACGAAGCCGATCGTCTCCGAGAACTTCTCCACCTGGGCGGCGACGTCGCGGAGGCGGCGCACCTCGCCCGCGCTTTCGTCCGTGGTGGCGGAGAGGTCGGCCAGGCGGCGGGCCGCGCCCTGCGTCGCCGCGCGCACCCGCTCGGTGGTCTGCTGCATCTGGGTGCCCGCGGCGCGCGTCGCTTCGCCGGCCCCCGCCACTTCGCCCGCCGTGCGGCGGAGCTCGTCGGCCCCCTCGCCGGCCGTCGCCACCAGAGTGGCGGCGTCGGCCGCGCCCTTGCTGGCCCGCTGGGCCGAGGCCGCGACTTCCTGGCTGGACGCGTGAATCTGCTGCGCCGTCGCCGTCAGGGTCTCGACGTATTGCGTCATCTTGTCGGACGCGCTCGCGATGGGCGCCACCGACGCGTCGAGCGCGAGCATCAGCGCGAGCTGGGGCCCGAGCAGGCCCAGGAGCTCACCGTCGGAGTCCCGGTACATCCGCGGATCGGAGTGCCGGATGCTCCACAGGCCCACCAGCCGCCCACCGTGAAACAGCGGCACCAGGATCTCGGCGCCCGGCGTCTCGTCGCCGGCCAGCACCACCTGGTCGGGGCGGAGGTCGTGCGCCACGAGGGGCCGTCCCAGGCGGACCGCGTCGCCGGTGAGTCCGGCGTCGGCGTCGTACCGGAAGCTGGCCTGCACGCCCCCCGCGGCGAGGGCCGTATCCGTGATCAGGTCCATTTCGCGGCGGCGCTCGTCAAAGCGTGTGAAGCCCATGTGCTCCCAGGGGACCAGCCGGCGGGTGAGCTCCTGAATCCGCCCGAAGCTCTTCGTCAGCGAGACGTCGGCCGCGATGGCGCCGGTGAGACGCTGGACCAGGTCCAGCTCGTCGGCCCGGACGCCGAGGCGGATCACCGAGACGCTGCCCGCGGTGGCGGCGGCGAGCAGCACGGACAGGGTGAGGACGGCGGCGAGCCCGACCCCGCTCTCGTACACCGCGACCCACGCCAGCGCCAGCAACGCGGACACGACGTAGACGATGAGCTCCCACCGGGCGGTGAGGCGGGCGTCGATCCACGCCACCGACTGGCTGGCGGCGAGCTCCAGATAGAACGTGCCGTTCACCACCGCCGGCAGAAGCGCGAGAGTCACGATGAGCGGAAGGAGGTTCGCGGCCCGGAACGCGGCGGCGCCGGTGGCGCCGCCCAGTCCCGCATAGATCAGCCCCACGACCGTGGTGCCCGTGGTCAGGTGCGCGGCGTTGAACAGGGACGCCGCCACGGAGAGGCGCCGCAGGGACAGGTCTCCCACGGCCATCGCGATCGGCGCCACCAGGGCGGCGTAGGCCCAGCCGTGGACCAGGAGGGCCGCCACGACGACGCCCAGGACGTATGACGAGAAGCCGTTGCCGGGAAGCGCGATTCCATAGCGCCGGGACGCGGCTCCGGCCGCCACCAAAACGACCGTCCCCACGGCGGTGCCGGCGTCGAGCGGGATGCGGCCGGCCGCGATGGCGAGGGCGGCGGCGACGACACCGGCCGAGGCGCCGAGAGCGACGGCGAGGCGGACGGCGAGAACCCCGGAGAGTGCGAAGCCGCGCGGTGAGGACATGGGGTCCGCGCAAACTCGGCCGTGTGGCGCGGCATGTCAAGCGTGACTAAGCTACCCGCGTGAGAATCGCGATCTCCACCGGCGGCGGCGACGCCCCGGGCCTCAACGCCGTCATCCGCGGCGTCGTGCTGGCCGCGGCGCACCGCGGCTGGGAGTGCCTCGGCATCCGGCACGGTTACGACGGGTTGATGGGGCTCGACAAGGTGGTCCCGCTGGGGCCCGCGGAGGTCCGGGGCATCACGCATCTCGGCGGCACCATCCTGGGGACCACCAACCGCGGGAATCCCTTCCATTGGAAGGAGACCCGGCCCGACGGAACCGTCGTGGAGCACGACCGGTCGGGGGAGGTGGTGGCCGAAGCCCGGCGGCTCGGCATCGACGCGCTGGTCGCGATCGGCGGCGACGGGTCCCTCGGCATCGCCCTCCAGCTCCTCAAGATGGGACTTCCCATCGTCGGCGTGCCCAAGACCATCGACAACGACGTCGGCGGCACGGTCGCGACCTTCGGCTTCGATACGGCGGTGCAGACCGCCACCGAGGCGATCGACAAGCTCCACTCCACGGCGGAAGCGCACGACCGGGTGATGGTGGTCGAGGTGATGGGGCGGCACGCGGGCTTCATCGCGCTGAACTCGGGGCTGGCCGGCTCCGCCGACGTCATCCTCATTCCCGAAATCCCCTTCGACATCAAGAAGGTCTGCGACAAGATCCGGAGCCGGGAGGCCGAAGGCCGGCACTTCAGCATCGTCGTCGTCGCCGAGGGCGCCGCGCCCAAAGGCGGCACGGTCAGCCTGGCCGACCCCGAGCACCGCCGCCTGGGCGGCATCGGCGACAAAGTCGGTCACTCCATCGAAGAGATGACCGGGAAGGAAACCCGCACCCTCGTGCTGGGCCACATCCAGCGGGGCGGAAGCCCCACGACGTTCGATCGCCTGCTCTCGCTGCGGTTCGGCGCCGCCGCCGTGCGCTTGATCGCCGAAGAGAAGTTCGGGATGATGGTGGCCCTCCAGCCCCCCGACATCCGGGCCGTGCCCATCGCCGAAGCCATCGCCAAGCCCCGGCGCGTGCCCCTCGATTCCGACGTCATCGCCACGGCCCGGGACCTCGGCATCTCCCTCGGCGACTGATCTCTTGTCCTCCCCGGGGGACGCCGGCCCCGGTCCCCCCGCTGTCGCACGCGCCGTCCCTTAACTCCAATCCCCGCCTCACGTCTCCCGGATGCGGGCCGTCCGTGGCACGGGACTTTCACTGTGTGGGGGGCGACCAAGGAGGTCACATGAAACGGATCGTGACGTTGTGCCTGGCGCTGCTCGCGGGTGGCGCGGTGTCGGCGGGCGCGCAGACCCGCGTGGGAGTCGCGATCGCCGTGGGGACGCCGGCGTTCGGCGGCTTCGTGACCGTCGGCCAGCCCTGGTACTGGTATCACGGGCGGCGCGTCTACTACGTGAGACGGTACTCCGCCGGCGCGCCCCGGTACTTCTACAACCCGCGCTTCGTTCCGCCGGACTGGCGCGCGCACGGGCGCGTCTACTTCGAGCGTCACCGGGACGTCTACCGGCGCGGACGCTGGGAGCGGTGAACTGAGCGTTGGCCGAACGGCGGGCGCCGCGCGGGCCTCCGGCTCACGCGGCGCCCGCCCGCTTTCACTACCTTTCCGGCGTGTCGTCCAGCCGCGATCACCAGCTCCCGCCCGATCGCGAGGCCTTTCTCGCGGCCGAGCCGCCGACCGGCCGCGTCGTCGTCATCGCTCCCACCCGGGCCGCCTGCGAGACCATCGAGCTCGCCCTGGGACTCGAGATCGACACCCTGCTGGCCCGCGAGCACGGCGACGACATCGACCGCCTGGCCCGGTCCGGCGCAGGGTTCGGCATCGTGGCCGGCACCGGCACCGGGAAGACGCTGGCGATCCGGCCCATCGCGGGTGCCATCGTGAGCCCGCCGCTCCGCGTGGGGGTGGTGAACCGCGAGCGCGAAGCCACGCCGGAGACGCCCACCTGGAACGTGGTCATCGTCACCACCGGCATCGCCCGCCGCTGGTTCCAGGCCGGTCTCATCACCGAACACGACACCATCGTGGTGGACGAGATCCACCAGACCTCGGCGGAGCTCGAGCTCTGCCTGGCGCTCGCCAAGCGGGCCCGGTGCCGGTGCATCTGGCTCTCCGCCACCGTGGATCCGGAGTTCTACGCCCGCTACCTCAATTCCGCCGAGGTGCTCGAGACCACCGCGTTCGACCCGGCGCGGGCCGCCGACGTCCGCGTGGTGCCCGAGCGGCCCCTGTCCTTCCTCGGCGAGCGCTTCATCACCCGCGTGCTGCGGGAGCGGCGCGGCGTGGCGGTCTTCGTCCCCACGCGGGCCGAGGTCGAACAGATCGCCGCCGAGTTGTCGCGGCGCTGGCCGCGGCTCGCCACGGCGTTCTATCACGGCGGAGAGCCCATCCGCGTGATCCGCCCGTTTCTCGACGGCACCGTGCGCCGGCCCTTCCTGCTCGCGATGACCGCGGCGGGCCAGTCGGCGCTCAACATCCGCGGGCTCGACACCGTGGTGATCTACGACGCCCGCTACGCCAACGTCATCGAGCACGGCCACAACGTCCTCACCCGCCTGTACCTCGGCGCCAACGAAATCCTGCAGATGGCCGGACGGGTGCACGGCCGGGTCGAGGGCGGGGAAGTCACCATCCTGAGCGACCGCCGGGTGGTCTTCGATCAGCTGCGTCCCACGCCCCCCGAATTCCAGCTGGCCGGCGACACCGAGCGCGTGGCCATCACCTGCGCGGCCCTCGGCGTGGACGCCGCGGACCTGGACCTGCCCGTTCCCCTCGACCGCCGCGCCTACCGCGACGCCGTGACCCGGTTGACGGACCGCGGCCTCGTCGAGAGCGGGCGGCTGACCGCCTACGGTCGCCAGGTCGAGGCGATGCCGGTGGAGCGGCCCTGGGGCGAGCTGCTGGTGCACGCCGACACGCCCCTGCTTCCGGCGGTCGCCGTGGCCGCGAACATCGACTCGCTCCACCGGATGACGCGCGACGAGCGCGACCTCCAGGGCCTGATCGTCCCCGGGTCCGATCATCTGACCGCATACAACGTGTTCGCCGAGGCCGTCAACAAGCACGGAGACCTGGGACGGGTGTACGGACTCCCGCGTCACCTTTTTCGCGAGTCCATCGACCGGTGGGCCGAGACGCGCGGCGTCCTGGTGAAGGCCATCGAAGACATCGCGCTCGGCACCGCCTCCGTCTACCGCCAGATCGAGCTTCCCCTGCCCGAGCGGTTCGCCCTCGCCGACGACGGGATGCGGGCCGGCTTCGCCGACCTGCTCGCCCGGATCGCGCCGTTCGACGTCGTCATCGACGAGGAGACCGCGGACGGGCAGGAGGCCCGGGTCAGCCGCGGCTCGGTCTGCGGCAGCTGGGGCGCCATCGCGGGGACCCTGCGGTACTTCGCCGACCGCTTCGGAACCCCGCGCGCCGCCATCGAAGGCACCCAGCTCCCGGAGCGGTCCCTCCGGCGCTACGCGCGCCGCGCGCCCCCCCAGATCACCTTCGAGCGCCACCGGCGGCACGAAGGACTGATCGCCGTCCGCTCGGTGGAATACTGCGGGTTCCTGCTGGAGCGCGAGGTGGAGGCCCTCAGCGGTCCCTTTCCCGCCGAGCTCGCCGCAGCGGCCCGGCACGCCCTGGTGCGGGCGGTGCAGGCCGGGGGCACGCCCCATCCGGACCAGCCCCGCATCTCGCGGTCCCTCCACCGCGCCGAAGCGCTCTGGCGGCGCTCGGGAGGGACCCTCCCGCAGATCGCCCCCGAGGCCCTGGAAGAGCGGCTCGCCGCCCAGGTGGCCGGAGTCACGGGCTGGGACGCCTTCCTCTCCACGCGGCTGACCCTCGAGGTCGACGGCCTGGTGGCGGAAGCCGAGCGGGAGCGGCTCGACGCGCTCCCGCAGTCCCTCGCCGTGCTGGGCGACCGGGTCGCCATCGACTATGCCGTCGAGGGCGGGCAGGGCGTGGCCCGCCTGCACCTGAAGGAAGGACAGGCACGCAGGCTCCGGGAGAGCGACCTCCCCTCCTTCGATCGCCCGCTGCGGTTCACCGTCCTCCGGGGCAAGCGGGAGGCGGCCCGGGCCGACTCCGTGGCGGACCTGCGGCGCCAGCTGGAGCAGCTGCCCCGGGGCAAGACCAAGGTGGAGCGGGGGCGGCGGCACCACCGCCGGCGCTGAGGGGCCTCGTTTAGTTCTGTGACCTTCGGCGGCTTCCGGGGTCTTGCAAGAGAACCCTGATCCGTTATCGAGGTCTTCTTCTCATGCCTGCCACCAAGGATCGCCAGTTGCCTCACACTCCCGTCTCGCTGAGCCCCCTCGGCCGCGCCCTCCTCGACTCCATCCGCGAGGGCATCGTGGTGTTCGACAACGACGGACACGTCGTGTACACGAATCAGGAAGCCCAGCGCTCCATCGGGAATGGCGCCTCCAACGGCCATACCCCCGACCGCGACGAGCTGCTCCCCCGCCTGTCCGCGATGGGCGCCCGCATCCTCCCGCTCCGGGTACCCGATTCTCACGCCGGAGCCGCCGCCGTGATCCCGCCCAAGACCGACCGAGGCCGCACGCTGGCGGAGCGGGAGCGCCAGGCGATCATCGATACCCTGGAGGTCACGCAGGGCAAGCTCGCCGAGTCCGCACGGCGCCTCGGCATCAGCCGGACCACCCTGTGGCGCCGCCTCCGCGAGTACGGCCTGAAGCAGAAGAACGAAGGTTTCTGGCGGGCCCGCTCGGCCTGACCTGCGGTCTTTCGTCCCCGGGAGGCCGGTCCTAGCTTCCCGGGGATGCCTGGTCCCGCCCCGTTCGTCATCGAGGAGTACGTCCGCTGGTCGGACGTGGACTACGCCGGCATCATCTTCTACGGCGCCTACGTCCGCTTCTTCGAGATCGCCGAAACCGAGCTGTTTCGCGCGTCCGGACTCGCCTACAAGGACGCCTTCGACCGCTACCGCATTTTCCTGCCCCGGCGCGCCATCCACGCCGAGTTCTTCACGCCGGCGCGGCTCGACGACCGGCTTTCGGTCGCCGCGTACATCGGGAAGGTGGGGAACCGCTCGATGACCATCAACTTCGACGTCGTGTGGGGCACGCCCCGGTCCCTCGGCGCCACCGGGTGGCAGGTGCTGGTCTGCGTGGACCGCGCCACCCTCAAGCCGACCACACTCCCCCCGGGACTCCTCCAGGCGCTCCGGCCCTACACGCTCACTCCCGAGGCGGCCCGCGCCGCCCTGGGCGTCACGCTCCCCTGAGCCGGCTCCGGCTGGTGCTCCTGGCGGCCGGGTGCGCGGCGTGCCGGCCCGCTCCCGCGCCGCTGCTCCGGGTCCGGATGATCCGCGCCGCGAACGACTCGACCGTGTTCAGCGTGCCGGCCGTGGCGCGGTGGTGCCGCGGCGGCGGCGCCCTGCTCGCCGGCACCGAAGGCGCGTACGGCCTGCTGATCTGGATCCGGGGTCCGGGGGGCCTGACGCCGGGGGCCTATCCCCTGCTCGCCCGTGCCGACACCACCACCCCCCGCGGGGCCGTGGTGGCGGTGCGGTTCCTGACGCACGAAATCGCCCACGGCTTTCCGGTGGACTCGGGCACCTTGACGCTCACCGCCGCGGGACGGTCGCTCGAGGGGCGGATCGAAGGCCGCGGCCTCGACGCGGCGTTCGCGACCCGGACGCCGGTAACCGTCGTCATCGACTCGCTGGTCCCCGGTCCGGACAGCGTGAAGTGCGGAGGAGCGTCGTGACCCTGCGCGTCGGCATCATCGGCACCGGCTTCGCCCGGCGGGTCCAGCTGCCCGGTCTGAAGCTGGTCCCGGGGGTCACCGTGACCGCGGTCGCCAGCGGCCGCCGCGCGAACGCCGAAGCGGTCGCGAAGGACTTCGGCATCCCGCGCGTCTTCGACGACGGCGCCGAGCTCGCCCGCGCGAACGACCTCGATCTCGTGATCATCTCTTCCACGCCGGACACGCACCTGCGCTTCGCACTCGCCGCGCTCGAGGCGGGCCGGCACGTCCTCTGCGAAAAGCCCATGACGCTCTCCGCCCCGGAAGCCCTGCGGCTCAAGGACGCCGCGGCGGCGCGGACCGCCGGGATCGCCTGGATGGACCACGAGCTGCGGTACGAGCCGAACCGACGGAAGGCCCGGGACCTGATCCGGAGCGGCGCCATCGGCGAGGTCCGGCACCTGGAGCTCGCGCTCCGGCCCTACCTCCGCGGCGATGGCCGCCCCCAACCCACCACCGCGCCCTGGAGCTGGTGGTACGACGCCGGGCGGGGCGGCGGCCTCCTGGGCGCGGTGGGCTCCCATCTGATCGACCTGTGCCGATTCCTGACGGGAAGCGAGGTGGCCACCGTCGCCGGCGTGACCGAGACCTTCACCCGCCGCCGCGACGACGAAGCGGGCGTCCCGCACGCGGTGACCGCCGACGAGTATGCGAGCTGGGTGATGCGGATGGCGTCGGGCCCGGTCGCCGCGCTCACGCTGTCGTCCGTCGCCCACCACGGAACGGGGCACTGGTGCCAGATCACGGGCACCGAGGGGAGCATCGTCATTTCGGGCGAGCACCGGATGGAGATCGGGAAGCGGGGGAGCGAGCTCGAGGACATCACGGCCCCCGACGATCTGTGGGAGCGCACCACACCCAACAACATGTGGGCCCGCTCGTTCGTCCGGCTGATGCGGGATCTCGTGGCCGTGGCGGGCGGCGCCCCGCCGCAGGGCACCCCGGCGACCTTCGAGGACGGCTGGCGGATTCAGCGGGTGATGGACGCGATACGCGCCGGGGTCAGCGCCCGGTTAGATTGACCCCGTGGAGCAGACGTACTTTCGGAAGGGCTTCGGCCTCAAAGGGGCCATCGAAGGCACCCTGGCCGCGGACTACCACAGCCGCGTGGTGGACGAGGTGCGCGCCCGGGAGTACCGGCTCGACGTCGGCGACCTGACGTTCCGGCTGGCCCGCGAGTTCGGGTTCTGTTACGGCGTGGACCGCGCGGTCGAATACGCCTACGAAACCCGCAGCAAGTTCCCCGACGCCCGCGTCTTCCTGGTCGGCGAGATCATCCACAATCCCCACGTCAACGCGAAGCTCCGGTCGATGGGCGTCCAGTTCCTGCACCGGCCCGAGGGCGGGGAATTCGACTTCTCCGGCATCGTGGCGACCGACGTCGTGCTGATGCCCGCGTTCGGCGTGACCGTGAAGGACTTCCAGCGGCTCCGCGATCTCGGCTGCGTGCTGGTGGACACCACCTGCGGCTCGGTGCTCAACGTCTGGAAGCGGGTCGACTCGTACGCCAAGGACGGCTTCACCGCGCTGATCCACGGCAAGGCGTATCACGAAGAGACGAAGGCGACGTCGAGCCAGGTCACCAAGTACCCCGGGGGCCGGTATCTCGTGGTCCGGGACATGGGCGAGGCCCGGCTGGTCTGCGAGCACATCGAGGGCCGCGGCGACCGGCAGGCGCTCCTCACCCGGTTCGCGAACGCGATGTCCCCGGGCTTCGACCCCGACCGGGATCTCGAGCGCGTGGGCGTCGCGAATCAGACCACCATGCTGTCCGGCGAGTCGCTCGCCATCGCCGCCGAGGTGGGGAAGAGCCTGGCGCGCCGTTACGGCGAGGCCGCGCTGCCCGGGCACTTCCGCACCTTCGACACCATCTGCTCGGCGACGCAGGACCGGCAGGACGCGGTGCTCAAGCTGATCGCCGAGCCGCTCGACTTGATGGTGGTGATCGGCGGGTACAACTCGAGCAACACCACTCACCTCGCGGCCATCTGCCACGAGCGGGTCCCCACCTACCACATCGAGGACGCGGCGGGCATCGATCCCGGCGCGGGAACGGTGCGCTTCCGCCCGGTGGGCGCCAAGACCGAGGAGACCAGGGGCGGCTGGCTCCCGCCCGGACGGCTGGTGGTGGGTGTCACCGCCGGCGCGTCGACCCCGAACAACAAGATCGGGGAGACCATCGAGCGCATCGCGGCCACCCGGGGACTCTCGCTCGGATGAGTTTCCATCCCGCGGTCGAGCGCTGGTTCACCACGCGCTTTGCCGAGCCCACCGAGCCCCAGCGCCGTGCCTGGCCCGCGATTCAAGCGGGCCGCGACGTCCTGATCGCGGCGCCCACCGGCTCGGGCAAGACGTTCGCCGCGTTCCTCTCCTCCGTCGACTCGCTGCTCCAGCAGGGGGTGGCCGGGGCGCTCCCGGACCAGATCCAGGTGGTCTACGTCTCCCCGCTCAAAGCCCTCTCCAACGACGTCCAGAAGAACCTCAGCGAGCCCCTGCTCGAGATCAGCCGCACCGCGCTGGAGCTGGGACTCCCCGAGGTGACACTGCGCACGCTGGTCCGGACCGGCGACACGCCTCAGGCGGAGCGGCAGGCGATGCTGAAAGACCCGCCGCACATCCTCGTGACCACGCCCGAGTCTCTTTATCTCCTGCTGACGTCCGAGAAGGCGCGGGAGATGCTCCGGTCGGTGCGCACGGTGATCGTGGACGAGATCCACGCGCTGGCGCGGGACAAGCGGGGCAGTCACCTGACCCTCACCCTCGAGCGCCTGGCGGCCCTGACCGGCAGGCCGCTCCAGCGGATCGGCCTGTCCGCCACGCAGAAGCCCATCGAGGAGATCGCGCAGTTCCTGGTGGGCGCGGGCCGCCCCGGCCCCGAGATCGTCGACGCCGGCCACGCCCGCGAAATCGACCTCGCGGTGGAGCTGCCGTCGTCGCCGCTCGAGGCGGTGATGTCGGGGGAGGTCTGGGGCGAGATCTACGACCGGCTGGCGGCGCTCGTGGGCGGACACCGCACCACGCTGATCTTCGTGAACACGCGGCGGATGGCCGAACGCCTCACGATGCACCTCTCGGAGCGGCTGGGCGAAGGCGCGGTCACCTCCCACCACGGCAGTCTCTCGAAGGACGTGCGGGTCGAGGCCGAGCGGCGGCTCAAGGCCGGCGAGCTGAAGGCGCTGGTGGCCACCGCGTCGCTCGAGCTCGGCATCGACATCGGCACCGTGGATCTGGTCTGCCAGATCTCTTCCACGCGGTCCATCGCGACGCTGCTCCAGCGGGTGGGGCGGTCCGGGCATCATCTCAAGGCGGTTCCGAAGGGCCGGCTCTTCCCCCTGTCCCGGGACGACCTGGGCGAGTGCGCGGCGCTCCTGCGGGCCGTCAAGGGCGGCCGGCTCGACCGCCTGATCATCCCCGAGAAGCCGCTCGACATCCTGGCCCAGCAGATCGTGGCCGCGGTTGCCTGCGAGGAGTGGGACGAGGGCGCGCTCTTCGAGGCGTTCCGCCGGGCCTACCCGTTCCGGAACCTCGCCCGCGCGGAGTTCGACCAGGTGGTGGGGACCCTGGCGGACGGATACACCACGCGGCGGGGGCGCCGCGGCGCGCACCTCCACCGCGACGGCGTGCACGGGCGGCTCCGGGGCCGGCGGGGAGCGCGGCTCGCCGCGATCACCTCGGGCGGCGCCATCCCCGACGTCGGCGACTACCGCGTCATCCTCGAGCCCACCGAGACGTTCGTCGGAACGCTCAACGAGGACTTCGCCATCGAGAGCTCGCCCGGCGACGTCTTCCAGCTCGGCAACGCCTCGTATCTCATTCTGCGGGTGGAGTCCGGGCAGGTGCGGGTGGCGGACGCCCGGGGCCAGCCGCCCACCATCCCGTTCTGGCTCGGAGAGGCGCCGGCCCGCACCCTCGAGCTCTCCGAAGAGGTCTCCCGCTTCCGGGCCGACCTGGAATCCCGGCTGGACGACGTCACCGCCGCCGTGGAGTGGACCGGCGCGGTGACGGGGCTGTCCGAGCCCGCGGCCCGCCAGCTCGTCGAGTACCTCGCCGCCGCGAAGAAGGTGCTGGGCTCCCTGCCCACCCAGGAAACCCTGATCCTGGAGCGCTTCTTCGACGAAGCGGGCGGGATGCAGCTCGTGGTCCACGCTCCTTTCGGCGCCCGGATCAACAAGGCGTGGGGCCTCGCCCTGCGGAAGCGCTTCTGCCGGTCCTTCAACTTCGAGCTCCAGGCCGCGGCCACCGACGACGCCATCGTCATTTCCCTCGGGCCGCACCACTCCTTCGCGCTCGGCGACGTCTTTCACTATCTGAGCTCCGCCACCGCCCGGGACCTGCTCATTCAGGCGGTCCTCGACGCCCCGGTGTTCCAGAGCCGGTGGCGCTGGAACGCGACCCGGGCCCTGGCCGTGCTCCGTGCCCGGGGGGGCCGCAAGGTTCCGACTCCGCTCCAGCGGATGGACGCGGAAGACCTCTCGGCCGCGGTCTTCCCGGATCAGCTGGCCTGCCCCGAGAACCTGGTCGGCGACCGGGAGATCCCCGACCACCCGCTCGTCAAGCAGACCATCGAGGACTGCCTCACCGAAGCGATGGACTGCGCCGGCCTCCTGCACCTCCTGGAGGGAATCGAGGGCGGGAGGTACACCCTCGTCGCGCGCGACACGCCCGAGCCCTCGCCGCTCACGCACGAAATCCTGAACGCCAAGCCCTACGCGTTCCTGGACGACGCGCCGCTCGAGGAGCGCCGGACCCAGGCCGTCCTCACCCGCCGCGGCCTCGACGTCCGCACCGCCGACGACCTCGGCTCCCTCGACCAGGCCGCCATCGACCGGGTGCGGGAAGAAGCGTGGCCCGAGGCGCGGGACGCCGACGAGATGCACGACGTCCTGATGGTGGCGGGATGCCTTAGGGAGCGGGAAGCGGGAAGTGGGAAGCGGGAAGCGTTCGCTCCGATGCTGGAGGCGCTCGCCCGCGAGGGACGGGCGGCCGTGCTCGACTCACCGGTTCCCCTGTGGGTGGCGACGGAGAAGGTCCCGATGCTCCAGGCCGTCTTCCCGGGAGCGACTCCCAGCCCCGCGGTGCGGGTGCCGGAGCGCGACCAGGCGAAGGCCTGGACCCGCGAAGACGGCATCCGGGAGATCGTGCGCGGCCGGCTCGAGATCGTGGGACCCACCACGGGCGCCGAGCTGGGGCGAACCTTCGGGCTCGAGGCCTCGGATATCGACTTCGCGCTCGGCACGCTCGAGCACGAGGGGTTCGTCCTCCGCGGGCACTTCACGCCGGGTATGACCGACCTCGAGTGGTGCGAGCGCCGCCTCCTCGCCCGGGTGCACCGCTACACGCTCGACCGTCTCCGCCAGGAGATCGAGCCGGTCACCGCCGCCGATTTCATGCGCTTCCTGCTGCGCTGGCAGCGGCTCACCGAGGACACGCGGGCGCAGGGGCCTGAGGGACTCTCCGCGGTGCTCGATCTGCTCGACGGGTACGAGCTTCCCGCCGCCGCGTGGGAGACCGAAGTGCTCCCGACGCGGATGGCCGAGTACGACCCCCTGTGGCTCGACGGGCTCTGCCTCTCGGGCGAGATCGCGTGGGGCCGGCTTTCCCAGCCCACGTCGGGAGGCGGCGCGCGCAAGTCCGGGCCGATCCGGACGTCGCCGGTGTCGCTCTTCCGCCGCGAGCGGGGCGAGGTGTGGCGGGCGCTGAACGGCGCGCCGGATCCGGCGGAGCTCCCGCTGTCGCACGCGGCGCGGGCGGTGTTCGACGTGCTGGATGGCCGGGGGGCGAGCTTCTTCGGTGATCTGGTGAACGCCACCGGGGAGCTGCGCACCGAAGTCGAGAAGGGCCTGGGCGAGCTGGTGGCCTGGGGGCTGGTGAGCGCCGACTCGTTCGCCGGGCTCCGGGCGCTGCTCGTGCCGTCCGACCGCCGCCGGCCCATCGGGAGCGCCGCGGGCGGCGCGCGACGGCGCGGCAAAGTGGCGCCCTTCGGCGTCGAGAATGCGGGGCGCTGGTCCCGCGTCGGCCGTCCCTCGCTCGTGCCGCCCGAGCAGCTGGTGGAGGCGCTCGCCTGGCAGCTCCTCCGGCGCTATGGGGTGGTATTCCGGCGCCTCGTGGAGCGCGAGGGGTTCCTCGCTCCCTGGCGCGACATCCTCCGGGTCTACCGGCGGCTCGAGGCCCGGGGTGAGATCCGCGGCGGGCGCTTCGTGGGCGGGTTCTCGGGGGAGCAGTACGCCCTGCCGGAGGCCGTGGGGCTTCTGCGCTCGGTGCGGCGGGAGGAGCCCTCCGGGGCACTCGTGTCGGTCTGCGGGGCCGACCCCCTGAACCTGGTGGGGGTCATTACGCCGGGGGACGCGGTGCCCGCGCTGGCCACGAACCGGGTCCTGCTCCGCGACGGCATTCCGGTCGCGGTCCAGGAAGGGGATGGGCGGTCGGTGCGCCTCCTCGTGGACGCTCTGCCGGAAGAAGCTCAGCTGCTGCGGACCGCCCTGGTCCGGCGGCGGCCCACGCCGCTGGTCCGGGCGTACCTGGGGCGGTAGCGGCCGGCGCGGCGTCTCGATTCGCATTGCCGGACGGCCCTGAAACGGGCCCTTCCCGGCGCGCTGTTTGGGCGTTACGCTAACTCACATGGACAAGCTCTCCGCCAAACCCCCCGTTCTGCCCGAATCGGTGCTGCGCGACGCGGTGGCCCATCGGGTCACCGACCGGTCGCTCCGTCGCTGCGCCCGGGAAATCAGCATCTCGCCCAACGGCCTGCGGGACTTTCTGCACGGGGCGGCGCCCCGGCTTTCCACGCGCTCGAAGCTCGAGCGGTGGCTCGCGGCGCAGACGTCGGACGACCGGGCGCCCGGCGTGGCGCACGTGGTCCGGCTGGTGGGCGAGTTGACGGCTGAGCTGTCTCCGTCGGACGGGGACAACCTCCGCCGCGAAATCACCCGGTACCTCGCCGGCGCCTACGAAACCCGGCGTCAGGCGGCGCCGAAGTGGCTGAAGGATCTCTCCGAGCTCGACGCCGCGGCGGCGCGGCGGCTCAAGCTGGGCTGACCTCCGTCATTTCAGGTCGAGCTGGGCGATGCGGGACCGGGTCAGATACCGGTCCCGCATTCCGTTGTTGACCTGAAATCCGTACTTCCGCTGCAATCCCTGGATCCGTCGCGTCAGCGCCCGGGCGTAGACCCGGGGCGCGTCGCTCGCCCGCGCATACGCGGCGCGGTACCGCGCCGAGAGCTCGGGGTAGTGCTCGGCGAGCACGGGCAGGAAGCGGTCCCGGACACCGGGGTAGAGACGCAGAGGACTCGCGTGGATGAACCTCGCCCCCGACCCCCGCGCCGCGGCGAAGAGGGCCTCCAGATGGGCGCGGTCGTCGGTGATGCCGGGGAGCACCGGCGCCACGATGAGGCCGGCACGCAGCCCGGCGTCGGTGAGGCGCTTCAGCGCGCGCAGCCGCGCCCGCGGGACCGGCGAGCGCGCCTCCAGGGCGCGGATGACGTAATCGTCGGTGGTGATCAGGGACACGTAGATCTCGACGTCGTTGCGGCGCGACAGGTCCACCAGGACGTCGGCATCCCGCGCCACGAGCGGGCTTTTGGTGATGATGCCGATGGAGAGCCCTTCGCACCTGGCCAAGCGCTCGAGCACGCCGCGGGTGATCCGGAAGATCCGTTCGGCGGGTTGGTACGGATCGGTGGCGGTGCCGATCACGATGGTGCGCGGATCGCGGCCGTGCCGCTTCAGGTCCTGTTCGAGAATCGCGAGCAGCCCGTCCTTGACGAAGATGCGGTTCTCGAACGCCTCCCATCCTTCGCTTCCGCGATACTCGGCCAGCTCGGCGTCGGTCAGGCGGCCCTGGTCGTGGGCGCGCTCCACCGTGTAGCGGTGCGCGAACCGCGCGTAACAGTAGGTGCATCCGAACTCACACCCGACGTACGGATTGAGGGACCAGAAGTCCATGCCGGTCTGCGCCGGCGGGTTCAGCACCGAGCGGACGGCGTGCGCCACGAAGCGCGTGCCGCGCAGCCGTGAGTCGAGCACCGGAAGGGGCTTCGGAATGGCCGCCGGAACGGAGAGCAGGTCCAGCTGGCCCCCGGCCAATGGCTGACGACCCCTGCTCAGGCGCACCTTGCCCAGCCACAGCTCGGGCAGCTCTGGCACCCTGACTGGGAGACGAGGGGAGCACTGCACTCGGGACAGGGAGCCGGGCAACGCGGAACGATCGACGTGGGGCGATACACGGTGGGCTGCAGGCGGGACTGAGTCATGGCGCGGTACCGGAGCGAGGTTCGGTTTTTCTTCGGGTATCACCGTGAAGCTACCGAGCCATCGCCGCCGCCGCCAGAGGCGGGCTAAGCCACTGGTGCTACGGAAGGTTATGCGGTCCCTGACCCCTGACCCCCGACCCCTTGGTTATGAAGTACACCGGCACCCCCAACGCCACGATCATCAGCCCGATCCCGGCGTACCGGGTCTGCGTAAACAACAGATCGACGCAGAGCACGAAAGTCGAGAGTAGATAGAGCCCCGGAATCCACGGATACCCCGGGGCCCGCACGGGGCGCTCCGCGTCGGGGCGGTTCTTCCGGAGCAGGAAGAGCCCGAGCGCCGTGAACGTGTAGAACAGGAGCTGGGCCGCGATCACGTACGTGAGCAGGTCGCCGTAGGTCCCCGAGAGGCAGAGCACCGAGGTCCAGATCGCCTGGAGCACCAGCGCGAACTTCGGCGTCTGGTACTTCGCGTCGAGGGTGCCGGCGCGGGCGAAGAAGAGCCGGTCCTTGGCCATCGCGTAGAACACCCGGGCGCCCGAGAGGATCAGCCCGTTGTTGCACCCGAAGGTCGAGATCATGATCGCGGCCGCCATCAGGTACAGCCCGGGGGCGCCGAACATGGCCTGGAGCGCCGCCGTGCCCACCCGGTCCTGCGGGGCGTGCGCGATCGCGTCGCTCGGCAGCGTGACCAGATAGGCGACGTTGGCCAGGAGATAGAGCACCGTCACCGTGAGGGTGCCGAGCGCCATCGAAATCGGCAGGTCTTTCTTCGGATTTTTCAGCTCCGAGCCCGCGAACCCCACGTTGTTCCAGGAGTCCATCGAGAAGAGCGAGCCCACCATCGCCGAGCCGATGATCGGCAGGAGGGCGAGTGTGAGCCCCTCGGCGGGCCAGAAGTGGCCCCCGAAGTTCGCGGCGAGGGCCGCGGCGTTCCGGCCGACCAGGAGGCCGAGAATGACGAGGGCGGCGAGGGAGAGGGCCTTCACCCCGGTGAGCACCGTCTGGATCACGGCGCCGGCGCGCACGCCCCGGATGTTGATCCAGGTCAGAGCGACCACGGACGCGATGGCGAGGAGGCGCTGGGGGGACACCCCGACCGCGATCGGTCCGCTGCCCAGGTTGACCGTGAAGCCGAACCACACGTCGGGCGACAGGGCGGGCCAGAAGATCGCGGTGAACTTGGCGAACGCCACCGCCACCGCGGCGATGGTGCCGGTCTGGATCACGGTGAACAGGGTCCAGCCGTACAGGTATCCGAAGAGCGGCGACACCGCTTCGCGCAGGTAGACGTACTGCCCGCCCGCCTTGGGGAACATCGCGGCGAGCTCGCCGTAGGAGAGCGCCCCCATCAGCGTGATCACGCCGGAGAGGGCCCAGACGAGGAGCAGAACCCCGGGGGTGTGGACCTGCCGCAGGATGTCGGCCGAGACGATGAAGATCCCGGAGCCGATCATCGTGCCCGCGACCAGCGCCGTGGCGTCGAGCCGCGTGATCTCCCGCCGGAACTCCGGGTCCTGCCTGACGCCGGTGCCCATCCGCGCTCCCCAGGAAGTCGGGCCCAAACCTAGTGGCTCCCTCCCGCGGCCGCTATGTTTTCGCGGCCGTTCGATCCCCTTTGCCACGAGGTTTCCGCGTGCGCCTGCTGCCCCGGGAAGAGGAATTCTTCGACCTGTTCGCCGCCGTGGCGCAACGCAACCAGGAAGCGGCTCACCTCCTGCGGCAGCTGTTCGACGCCCCCCCCGACCGCCGCACCGCCACCGTGGAGGCGATCAAGAAGCTCGAGCACGAGGCCGACCAGATCACCCACGAAGTGGTGAACCGCCTGGATCGCACCTTCATCACGCCGCTCGACCGCGAAGACATCTACCAGCTCGCCTCCGACCTGGACGACGTGATGGACGTGATGGACGGCGTGGCCCGGCGCAGCCAGATCTTCCACGTGGGCGAGACGCCCCAGGGCGTCAAGCAGCTCGCCGAAGTGATCGAGCGGATGGTGGGGGTTCTGGCGGAGGGCGTGGCGCGCCTCAAGAAGGGCGACGACGTGATGAAGTACTGCGTGGAGGCCAAGAAGCTCGAGGAAGAAGGCGACGCCATCTACCACGAGTCCCTGGGCCGGATGTTCGAGGCCGAGACGAACGCCATCGAGCTGATCAAGTGGAAGGAGATCTACGACAATCTCGAGCGCACCCTCGATGAAGCCGAGGACGTGGCGAACGTGCTCGAGTCGGTCACCCTGAAGCACGGCTGATGCCGGCCGCCACCGTCTTCGTCCTCGCGATCATCCTGGTCGCGCTGGTCTTCGACTTCATCAACGGCTTTCACGACGCCGCGAACTCCATCGCGACGGTGGTCTCCACGCGCGTGCTCTCGCCGCCGGCCGCCGTCGTCTGGGCCGCCGCCTTCAACTTCATCGCCGTGTTCGTGTTCGGCACCGCGGTCGCCAAGACCATGGGCGCGGGCCTCGTGGACATCGGCATCGTGGACGCCAACGTGATTCTGGCGGGCCTCGTCGGCGCCATTCTGTGGGACCTGATCACCTGGTGGCTGGGTCTCCCCACCTCGTCCTCGCACGCGCTCATCGGCGGGTACGGCGGCGCCGCGGTGGCCAAGGCGGGGTTCACGGCGCTGGTCTTCCCCGGGAAGTGGGTCGCGACGCTCGTTTTCATCGCCATCGCCCCCTTGATGGGTCTGGTGCTGGCGCTCGCGCTTACGGTGGCGCTCTCGTGGCTCCTGCGCCGGGCGCGTCCCCGGAGGGTCGACCGGTCGTTCCGGGTCCTGCAGTTCTTCTCCGCGGCGGCGTATTCCCTGGGTCACGGGACCAACGACGCCCAGAAGACGATGGGGATCATCGTCGGGCTCCTCGTGGCCGAGCAGGGGCGCTTCGTCACCTTTCCGGTGCGGGCCCTTCACGTGACCACGTTGCAGGAAATCCCGTTCTGGGTGGTCATCGCCTGCGGCGCGGCGATGGGGCTCGGCACGGTCTCGGGAGGGTGGCGGATCGTGAAGACGATGGGACAGCGGATCACCCGGCTCAAGCCCTTCGGCGGATTCTGCGCCGAAACCGCCGGCGCCATCACCTTATTCGTGTCGTCGCACTTCGGGATTCCGGTGAGCACGACCCACACCATCACCGGCGCCATCACGGGCGTGGGCGCCGCGCACCGGCTCTCGGCGGTGCGGTGGGGCGTGGCGGGGCGGATCGTGTGGGCCTGGCTTCTCACCATTCCGGCCGCCTTCTTCATCGCCTTCATTTGCTACGTGGTGCTGCACGCCGTCTAGTCCACCTTCAGCGTCAGCATCCGGAGCTCGGTCATCTCCTGAATCGCCCAGCGCACGCCCTCGCGCCCCAGTCCTGATTCTTTCGCGCCGCCGTAGGGAAGCCGGTCGACCCGGAACCCCGGAATGTCGTTCCCGTTCACGGCACCCACCTCGAGCTCGGCGTAGCACCGGAACATCGTCTTGAGGTTCGTGGTGAAGACGCCCGCTTGGAGGCCGTAGGGCGACGTGTTCACCTGGGCGACGGCCTGGGAGAGGTCGGCGTAGTGCGTCACGGTGACGAGCGGCGCGAAGACCTCCTCGCAGTTCACTTTCATGGCGGACGTGGTGTCGAGCAGCACGGTGGGCTCGAGGTAGGTCCCCTTCCGCCCGCCGCCGACGGCCACCGTCGCGCCCGCCGCCTTCGCTTCGCCGATCCACTTCTCCACCCGCTCCGCCGCTTCGAGCGAGATGACCGGGCCGATCTCGGTCGCCTCGTCGAGCACATCGCCGACCTTGAGCGCCTTGACCTTGGGCAGCATCAGATCCAGGAACTGCCGGTAGACCGACTGGTGGACGAAGATCCGCTGGGTGGAAATGCAGGACTGGCCCGAATAGTTGAAGCCCCCCGCGGCGCAGCGCGCCGCCGCGTGCTCCAGGTCGGCGTCGGCCTCCACGATCACCGCGGCATTGCCGCCCAGCTCCAGGGCCACTCGCTTGGAGCCGGCTTTCGCCCGGATGGCCCAGCCCGCCCGGGCACTTCCCGTGAACGAGATCATCCGGACCCGGGGGTCTTCGACCAGGATCTGCGCCACCTCGACGTGACAGGGCACGACGTTCGCTCCGCCTTCCGGATACCCGGAGCTCTTGATGATGTCGAACATCTTGAGCGTGGAGAGGGGGTCCTGCGGGGGCGGCTTCAGGGTGAGGGCGGCGCCGCACGCCATCGCCGGCGCCACCTTGTGGGCCGCGAGGAGCAGCGGATAGTTGAAGGGCGTGATCGCCGCGATGGGCGACAGGGGGAACCGGCGCGTGATCGCGATCTTCCCGTTGCCGGCGGGCACGCCGTCGGCGGGCAGCACCTTCCCCGTGATCCGCGTGGCCTCCTCGGCGCCGTCCCGGAACACGTCCACCGTGCGGTCCAGCTCGAGCCGGGCCTGATTGATGGACTTGCCGGCCTCGAGGGCCAGGGTCCGCGTGATATCGGCCCGTGCCGCCACCAGCCCGTCGGCGATCTTCCTCAAAGCGGCGGCCCGCTCGTGCGCCGGCAGCTTGCGGCAGGCGTCGCTCACCCGGACGTTCGCGTCCAGGGCGGCCCGCACGTCCTCGGGGTTCGCCAGGGTACAGACGCCCACCTCACTGCCGTCCGAGGGGGCCCGGATCACCGACGTCTCGCGTTCGATGTGCTTCGTCGTCATGGTCGCTCCTTAGCCTAACGCGGCTCTCAGGCCTCGCGCCGTCTCCGCCAGCCCGGCTTCGAGCTCGGCGCGCTCGTTGCCGAAACCGAACCGCAGGTACCGCGGGGTCCCGAAGTGGTCCCCGGGGCAGAGCAGCACGTCGTGGCGCGCGCGGACCGCCTCCACCAGATCGGTGGACGACACGCGGCCCCGGTATCCGACGTAACAAATGGCGCCGGCGCGCGGTGCCACCCACCGGAACTCGTCCCCGAAGCCCTGGAGCCACCGCTCCAATACCGGGTAGTTGGCCCGGAGGATCCCGCGGGTGCGCGCGAGAATCTTCTCCCGCACCTCGGGGCGGAGGGCTAGGCCGGCGAGGTGATCGCTCGTGCCCGGGGGACCGATGGTGAGATAGTCGTTCCGGGCCCAGGCATCGGCGGTGAAGGCGGGCGGGGCCACGAGCCAGCCGATCCGGAGCCCGGGCAGGCCGTACGCCTTGGACAGGCCGTTCACCACGATCAGTTTGTCGTAACCGCCCCAGAACGAGGGGGTGGTGACGCCGTCCCGCTCCGCCCCCACGTACACCTCGTCGGCCAGGAGCCAGGCCCCGACCTGCGCGGCCCGGTCCACGATCACCTTGCGGTTCGCCTCCGAGAGAATGTGGCCCGTGGGGTTATGCGGGTTCGTCACCACGACCAGCTTGGTCCCCGGCGCGATGGCGCGGCGGATCTCGTCCGGATCGGGCTCCCAGCCGCGCTCCGCGTCGAGGGCGAATCCCTGCACCACGCCCCCCAGATTCTGCGTCATACCCCAGGTCTGGAGGTAGTTGGGGAGCATGATCGCGACCTTGTCCCCGGGTCCAATCAGGCGCCAGCAGACGATGTGATTCGCCTCGGCCGAGCCGGTGGTGACGAGGATCTGGTTGGGGGTGGCCCCCGGGTAGAGGGCCGCGATCCGCTCTCTCAAGTGATCGGTCCCGTTCGACTGGGAGTACCCGAGCCGCACATCGAGCAGGGGATCGGCCTCCGCGCCGGCGAGCTCCAGCAGGTCCCGGACCGAGAGCGGGTGCACGCCCGACTCCGACAGGTTGTACTTCACCCGGTTTTCCCAGGTGGACTGCCAGCGCTCGAGATCGAATGGGACGAAGGTGGACATGGAAGAAGGGGTCAGGGGTCAGGGGTCAGGGGTCAGAGCCCGAGTATATCGAGATCGCGCGGGTGCTCGAGCCAATAGTCCGGGTGCAGATCCTCGAGGTCACTGCGGCCGAAGGGGCCCCAGAGGACGGCGGCGGTCTTCACGCCCGCGGCGCGCCCGCACTCGAGGTCGTGGCGGGAGTCGCCGATGAACACCGCGGTTTCGGGGCCGGTGCCGAGGCGGGTGAGGGCGGTCAGGACGGGCTCGGGATGGGGCTTGGGGTGAGTGACGTCGTCCGCCCCCACGACGGTGGGGAAGGCGTCTTCCAGGCCGACGCGCTTCAGCCCCCGGAAGGCGCCGCTCCGGAGCTTCGAGGTGACGAGCCCGAGGGTCTTGCCGCGGCGGACGAGCTCGCGTACGGCGTCCACGACGCCGTCGTAGGCGGTGACCATCTCGTCGTGGTGGCTCAGATTGTAGGCGCGGTAGGTGGCGATCATCGCGTCGAGCTCCGCGGGGTCTTCGGTCCATTCGCGGAACTGGACCCGCAGGGGGGTGCCCAGGCCTTTCATCCAGAGGTCGTCGGGGGGCTCGTAGCCGCGGTGGGCCAGGATGGTGTGGCGGTACGACCGGATGATGAGGTCGATCGAGTCGATGATGGTACCGTCGAGGTCGAACAGGAAGGTCGTGAGGGCCACGACGGAAGCTAACCGCGCCCCGAGGCCCGCACCACGATCGCGGCGACGAGGCGAACGTCGGGATGAGGGTCCTCCGTTTCAGCCGGCGGCAGTCTCGAATGCCACGAAAGGAGACGGTCGGCGGTGAGGGGCGCGGGGTCCTGCAGTAGAACGTCCAGGGCCCCCTCCTCACCCGCGGTCATGCCCCGTCCCAAACGGGCGAGGAGCGCGTCGAGCCGCGTCAGCCGCGGGGCGTCGGCGGCCCGCGCGGCGCGGCGGGCCTCCGTCACCACCATCGGAATCAACCGGCGACTCAGCTGGTCCCGATCTCCGGCGCGCCAGCGCGACGCCGCGATGGCCGCGATTCGTCTCCTCACGAGGGGCGCCGCCCCGACGACCGCGTCGCGCACCATCCGCACGTCGAGCGGAATCGCGGGGGAAGCGGCGGCCGCTTCGAGAATGCGCACGGCGGCCGGGGGATCGGTCGTGACGCCGGCCGGCCGCACGACCGTCGCTTCGCACGAGGCACCGATGGCGACGACGAGGACGACACAGTTTTCCTCGCCCGGGACGGCGCAGGCGGCCCCCGCCGCGTCCGTTCCCGCAAGCGCTTGCAGGCGATCGCACCAGTCGAAGGGCCCGGGCGCGGCCGTGCGCCCGGCCGCGGACTCGGTGCCGGCCGCGCCCGCGCGGCGCCCCCACCGCGACTTCCGGAGCAAGCGTTCTTCGAGCCGGAGCGCCCGCGCCACAGGGAGAGGCGGCAGGAACGACACGGTCTCGACGCGGGAATGTGGCGATCCGAGGCGATCGATCCGCCCCACCCGCTGGGCCAGACGGGCGGCGGTCCACGGCAGGTCGTAGTGCACCACGCGGATCGCGTCCTGGAGATTCAGGCCCTCGCTCGCCAGATCCGTGGCGACGAGCACGTCCACCGTGAGGGTCCGGGGCGGGAGCGGGGCTCCCGTGGCCAGGGGGGCGAAGGCTCGGAGCACCTGGGTGACCGGTGCCGGGCCGGTGGGGAGAAGGCCCCTCGCCCCCATCACCGCGGCGACCCGATGCCGGGCCCGGAGGGCGCCGACGAGTTGCCGGGCCGTCGCCCGGGAGGTGGTGAAGACGATCGTCTTCCCCGGCCGCCTCCTCAGCAGCTCGTCCAGTCGGCGCAACTTCGGGTCCGGAGCGTCCTCCGCCAGCCTGGCGAGGGATTCGAGCTCCGCGCCGCTCGCGGGCGGTTGAGCCACCCCCTCCGGCAAGAGCAGGGGCAGCAGGGCGAGCTGCAGATCGGGCTCTTCCCCACGCGGAAAGAGGCGGCGGAAATCGGCGCGCGAGAGCGAGCGGCCCGTCCGCCGGGCCTCCTCGGCGAAATCCGCGAACGCGCGCTGGCGGGAAAGCGTGTCCCGGAAGGCACGAAGGCTCGAGGCCAGCCGGGAGAGGAGGACGATCTTGATCAGTGCGCCCGCGGGTCCAGGCGCCAGGGCCTCGATTCCCTCCACCAGCGGGGCCAGGCGAGAGTCGGGCGCCGGGCCGACGCGGATCACCTCTCCCCGGGCGCGACGGGGCAGGGCCAGGGCGGGCGCGCGGGCTCGGGAGCGCGCGACCACCAGCCGGGCCAGCGCGGCGGGCAATGCCGCGGCGTTCTCGCCCGTGGCCGAGCGTTTGAGCGACGGCACACCCAACCCGGCGAGTGCGTCGTCCCGCAGAAACAGTCTCAACAGGTGAACGAGGTCCGCGACGCCGTTGTGTACCGGAGTCGCGGTGATGAGCAGGACCGGGTTCCCGATCGCCATTCGCGCCAGCGCGCGGTAGCGGCGGGTGTCGGGGTTCCGGAAATGATGGGCTTCGTCGACGATCAATACGCCGCCTTCGGCGGCGGACGCCGAGCCGCGACGTCCAGTCGCGCCGGCCACGCGGCTCAGAGACTCGTGAGTGACGATCGGAGGCTCGACCGCAAACTTGCGGCAGAGTGCCCGCCACTGCCCTACGAGCACCGCGGGCACGACGAGCGTGAGCGGTTCCCCCCGCATCAGGGCGACGGCGAGGGCGACGTACGACTTGCCCAGCCCGGGGGCGTCCGCGAGGAGTGCCCCGCCGTAGCGCTCCACGAGCGCCGTCAGCCTGATGGCCGCCGGGCGCTGGTGGCTCGCGAGCCACGGCGGCGGGACCGGCGGAACCTGCGGCAGGTCGAGCAGGGCCCGCGCCGCCCGCGCGACGACCGCCCGGGGGTCTCCTTCCGGTCCCGCCGTGAGGAGGGCGGCGAGCGGCTCAATCGGGACCGGCGCCACGGGCCAAGGCCCGGCGGTCGCGCGCGTCGAGCCCGATCGCCTCCGCCACGGCGGATTCGTCCACCTCGCGGGCCCGGCCCCAGAGGGCGAGCTCGGTCCAGATGGTCCGGCTCGCGGGCGGGAGGGGCAATTGGCGCACCACTCGGGCGTTGAAGCGCCGGAACCCGCCCCGCGCCGGGTCCGCTCGCACACTCGCCAGCGCCGTGTACCACCGGGAGTTGAACAGGGCGGCGAGCGCCCAGGCCTCGTCGGTCGTGCGCGTGACGATCCCGTACACGGTGTTGAGGGGAACCATGTCCGGAGCGGGCACCGAGGCGGAAAGCCGCCTCGCCAGGTCGGGCCAGACCACGCGCGTGCGCGCGATCCCGAGCCCCAGCCTGAAGAGCTGCCAGGGCGGCCCGCCCCGGTAATCGGCGCGGGCGCGCAAGCGGGCCAGCGCCGGGCCGAGGCGCTCCGACAGACTTTCCGCGAGCCGGGTCTGGGGGCGGCCGTCGGGCTCGTGCGTCCAGAGCAGATGGAAGCGCGGATCGGCGGACCAGGGGCCGCAATCCCGTCCCCGGAGCGCCGGGCGGGTGCCGGGGCCGGGTTCGGAGACGAGAAACACGTCGTCCGCTCCGGTCTTCACGCCGAGGATCGGGGCCCACCGCTCGCCGACCGTCGGGAGCTCGTCGCGGAGACGCCGGGCCACACGGTCGGCGTCGGGCTGGAGGATCCAGGGCCCCGGCTGCCGCAGCGACTCCTGCGGGGTTTCGACGTCGTGGGTGGCGCCGAGACCGAGGGTCACGCGCTCGGCTACGCGCGGGGGACGGCGGGCCGCGACCAGGGCCATCGGATAGACCGCGGCACCGAAGGTGGCAGCCGCCTCCTCGGCGGGCGCCAGCCGGGCGATCCGGGTCTCGTCCGCGACGTGGCGGCGCAGGGGCTCCGCGTAGCCGGAGCTGGCGAGCTTCGCGGGGACGAGGAGTCCCACCACCCCGGCGGGCGCGGTGAGCTCGAGCGCCCGCTCGACGAACGCCACGGCGAGGTCCGGGAGATGGGCGAACCCGCGCTCCCGCGCGGGGCGCCAGCACCGGTAGCGATGCGTCAGCGCCTCGCGGAGTCGCTGGGGGAGCCGCTCGCCGCGGACCCAGGGCGGGTTGCCCACCACGCAGTCGAACCCTCCGCGGAGGAGCACGTCGCCGAAATGGGTGTCGAAGGCGAAGAACGGCACGCCGTCCTCCGCAACCAGGCGGCGGAGCGCCACCCGCAGGTCGCGTCTGCCGGAGCGGAGGCGGCGGAGACGCTGCCGCGCGTCCGCGGGGAGTCCGGCGGCCCGGCCGAACAGGTCGGGGGACCGGCCCGCCCGCACCAGCTCGGCGATGGCGCGCTCGATCCGCCCGAGCGCCTCCCGCAGGAGACGGCGGGCGAGGTCGGCTTCCGCCAGCCGGAGCTCCTTGAGTGGCTCACGCTTGGCTGGGCCCGGCGAAGCGAACACGCTTCGCCGGGCGCGGGCGAGTCGGGCGATTTCCTCGCGGGTCGCTCCCCACTCCGCCGGGCCGGTGAGCGAGCGGGCCAGCGCCACCGGGTCGAGCAGGGCGTCGCCCTGCCGCACGCGGCCGTCCAGGTTGGGAAGCGGGGCCACCGCCTCCGGACGCTCGGAGCCGTCGTCGGCGACGAGCGCGAGCCACAGGCGCAGCTCGGTGAGGCGCACGGCGGTGGGGTCGAGGTCCACCCCGAACAGCGATTCGGACAGGATATTCCGCGCGAGCGCGGGGCCGGGGCGCTCGCCGGCCGCCACGCGGAGGCGGGTGAGCTCTTCCAGGGCTCCCAGCAGAAATGCTCCCGAGCCGACGGCGGGGTCCACGACGGTCAATCCGGCGAGTGCCGGCGGGTGGGCGGGCGCGACGCCTTCGTGGGCCCACCGGGCCGCCTCTTCCGGCGGCACGCCGCGGCGTTCGACGAGCGCGGTTTCCAGGGCCGCGCGGACCAGCGCCCGGACCAGCGCCGGGGGAGTGTAGTAGGTCCCGCTCGACCGGCGGGTGGCGGGGTCCATCACCCCCTCGAACACCCGGCCCAGCATGTCGGGGGCTACGAGGTCGGCCTCCGCGTCCTCCCGCACCGAGAAGTGGAAACGCTCGAAGAGATCGTCGAACGCCTCGCGCCAGTCGCCGTTGCTCCACAGCGCGGGGCCGTACCGGCGCTCGAGCGGCGTCGGCTCGAAAAGCCCGCCGTTCAAGAACGGGACCGATCCCAGGGCCAGGAGGCCCGGACGCCGGTGTGCCACCGGACGGTTGAGCGCTCCGAAGCAGAGCGGGTGAAGCGCGGAGCGATGGAAGTGGCGGCGGCGGGCGAGCGAGCGCTCGAGGAGCCTGGGGAGATAGCGGGGATCGCCGTCGAGCCAGCCCTTGGCCTGCACAAAATAGAGGAAGAGTACGCGCGTGAGAGCCGTGAGCGCGAGGTGCCGGCGGTCCGGCTCGCGCGCGGGGCCCGGCAGCCGGTCGGTGAAGCGCTCGACGGCCTCTCGGAAGGCGCGAAAGAAGCGCGGGGTGACCCCCTCGCTCGCCAGTGCCTCCCCCACCTTGAGCGAGAGGCCGAGCGCGGAGTCGTCGGCGCCGGCGCTGAGGCGTTCGAGTGTGGCGAGCGTCGCGACCGGCGGGTGGGCGAGCGGAACTCCCACGAGCCGCACACCCAGGCGGCCGCTTTCCGCGCCGCCCCGGGGGCGCCAGGCCGCGAGGACCAGGCGCCCGGCCCTCGCGTCCAGCGCCGCGATCAGCCCCCGCTCGGCGCGCTCCGCGAGGCGCACGGCGGCCTTCCGGGCCCAGCGGTCCGGGTCTCCGGTCTCCAGGCCGAAGACGCGAAAGGCCCCGTGCCGGGCCACCAGCCCCGCCGACCGGATTCCCGCCCCGGCTTCGTCTCCGAGCCAGGAACCGGGGGGCACGTGTTCCCACACGGCCGTGTAGCCGAGCGCGCTGAACAACGCCCCAAGATCTGAGATCTGCTCGGTGCGGGCGAGAAGCTCCCGTAACACCCCGGCCCCTGGAAGGAGATGGGGGGCAACATCGGGGTGAGGAAGGGGATTACCGGGACCGGATTACTGCGGGAGGGAGCGGAAAAACGGGAGCCGGTGGCCGTGAGCCGTACTCTCCACTGAATCGGAGCGTACGGCTCTCGGCTGCCGGCGCCTTTCAGCTCTTTCTCAGCTTGATGTCGCCGTTGACCGTTCCGAGCGTGAGCGTCCGTCCGCCCTTGCCGATGGTGCCGTGCATCTTCCGCGGCCCCCAGCGGCCCGTGATGGTCACCGGCCAGTCGGAATCGAGGTCGCCGTTCACCGTCTCGGCCCGCACCTCGGTGTTCAGGTCGGCCGGCAGCGTCAGCGTGATCCCGCCGTTCACGGTGCGGAACTCCGCGTCGTCGAAATCCGCCTTGCCCATCGCCGCCCGGATCGAGCCGTTCACCGTCTCCGCCTCGGCGTGGCCGGCCGTGGACACGTCGATCGAGCCGTTCACCGTGTTCAACTGCGTGTTTCCGCCGAGTGCCGTCGCGTCGATGTCGCCGTTCACCGTGTGGCCGTCGAAGTCCGCGCCCGCCGGCACCTGGACCGTGAAATCCACCACCACGTCGTTGTCCCGCGTGTTCGAATGCCAGTGCCGGCCCGATTCGCAGGTGTTCTCCTGGTCGGCGTCGTCGGGCGTCGGATAGACGGCGCAGATCGTCACCGCCTCCGCCGTCGTGACCACCTTGATCTGGACGCTGGCCGGATCGCTCCGGCGCCCGTGCTTCCGCGCCGTGACGTCCGCGGTGGCGCCGGACGCCGCCGTGGCGTGGATCGAGCCGTTCACGCCCTTGATCTCGAGCCGCTGGCCCGGGTTGAGCTTGCCCGACCAGTGAAAGTCCGCTCCGGCCGCCTGCGCCGGGAGGGCCGCGGGAGCCGCCGAGGCCGTCAGGGCCAGCAGGCCCGCCAGCAGGATCCGGTCACTCATCGTCGTTGTCATTGTCGTTGTCCCCCTGGTCCCCGTGGTGCTTCTTCACGACCTCGCCGGGCCGGCAGATCTTCAAGTCCCCGCCGAACGACTCCATCTCGAGCTTCGCCGAGCCCGTGCCGATGGTGAAGCTGAACCGGTGCTTGTGGCTGCTCGTCATGTTCACCGGGAAGCAGGCGTCGAAATCCCCGTTGAAGGTCGACGCGGTCACCGCCACGTTCGCCCCCGGCGGCACCGACACGCCCACGTCGCCGTTGTTGGTCGAGAACGAATAGTGCCCGCCGTCCTTGATGGTCCCGTCGTAGGTCACGTCGCCGTTGATGGTCGTGGCCTGCACGTTGTCGGCGTCGATGCCCGTGAGCTCGACGTCGCCGTTGGTGGTCTCGGCCGAGATGTCGCCCTTCGAGTCGGTCACGGTGATGCCGTCGTTCACGGTCACCACGTCAATTCGGCCCTGGG